>Ga0310696_10002498_pt1 | contig 24220 bp, 15 predicted proteins | sample AusTroGonzalo_MG_4_FD_203885 | JGI IMG/M metagenome (GOLD analysis project Ga0310696, IMG submission 203885) | Bovine rumen microbial communities from tropical cattle in Woodstock, Queensland, Australia - Gonzalo_02 (v2) (version 2) | ecosystem: Host-associated > Mammals > Digestive system >...
TGCGCTGGTTACTGACCTTGCATATGCTGACCGACCTTTTCACGAGAAACTATGGCTCTATACTGCTGAACAGAAGATAGAAGGTCCTCTGCCGCGAGTGCGATTCTCTAAACGTGAGGTGTCGAGACAAGAGATGACCATTGTAGACGGTCATTTGGCACTTGTTGGTGAGGAGTTTGCCGATGAGATGAAGGGTTGGGCCCTAGTGCGGGTGATTGACAACCGCTGTTCGCCCCAATCCATTGTCACCCGTTGCTCTTTGTATCAGCAATACACCACAGAAGAAGCTCTGCAAATCGCAGCCAAGAGCTATGGTGGACTTACAGGTTATAGTTTCCTGTCGCCGCGATCAATGAAGTAAACGCAAGAAAAAACGGTTAGAAGAAATTGGTTCTGTGCGCACAAAAAAGCTTTGCTTTTATTGTCGGACATGAGTTTTTTATGCAATTAGGAGTTAGATGATAGGACTTTTTCACTTTTTCCCTTTTACATTCTGCGTTTTACGTTATTTTTGCATACCTTTGTAACTTAATATGCCTTTAAATTTTAGATAATAATCGAGAACCAATAACATATGACTACAAAACATCTATTCGTAACTGCTGTGATGGCGGTATTGTCGATGCCTGTTTTTTCTCAGACTTTTAGTCTGAAGAACAACCTGCTTTATGATGCCACGTTGACTCCCAACATCGGCATGGAACTGAAGATTGGCCGTCGATCGACGGTGCAGTTGTTCTATGGATTGCATCCTTGGCGATTGAGCGATACGAAGTATCTGCGTCATTGGTCGCTGATGCCTGAATACCGCTATTGGCTGAAAGAACCCTTCCGTGGCCATTTCTTTGGTGTTCACGCATTGGGTGGGGAATTCAATATCGCTGGTTTTCGCCATCATAGGTATGAGGGGTGGTATGTAGGTGGTGGCCTGACTTACGGCTATGCTTGGCATCTGTCGACTCATTGGAACCTGGAGGCAGCAATCGGTCTGGGATATGTCCACGCAGCATACGACAAATACGAGAACGAGGTCTGTGGCGACTTCTTGGGCAGGATTCACCGTAACGTCGTCGTTCCTACAAAGTTGGCGCTGAATATCGCTTACGTGCTGGGGAAGAAGAAAAATGCTCCGATGGTAGCTCCTGTCATGATTACTCCTCCTGCAGAGACTACGGCCGTAGTGCGCCAAGCACCTGTCTATCATTTCAACTTCGTCACACCGAAGGCAGAAACGGAGAAAGCGCGTAACCTCAGTGGACGTGCCTATCTGGATTTTGTGGTCAACACGACTGACATACGTCCCGACTATCGTCGCAATGCAGAGGAACTGGCGAAGGTGCGGCAAACCATCGATGCCGTGCGCCAAGATCCGAATACGTCGATTACCCATATCAGCATTCACGGCTATGCCTCTCCCGAAGGCAGCTATGCGAACAACACTCGTTTGGCTCAAGGGCGTGCTCAGGCATTCAAGGATTATGTGCAGATGCTGATGACGTTGCCTGCAGAGATTTTCAGCGTGGAGTCCACTCCTGAGGATTGGGAAGGGTTCGTGGAAAATGTAAAAATGATAAAATTTAAAAATGCAAAAATAGAAGAATCAGTATTTTCTATCGTAAAAGACGAAAGTCTGGCACCCGACCAGAAAGAGCAAAAACTGAAACGCGAGATGGCGAAGGAGTGGAAGTGGATGGTTGATAGCATCTTCCCTGCTCTTCGCCATTCGGACTATGAGGTGAGCTATACTATCCGTCCGTTCACTGTGGAGGAAGCCAGCCAACTCATCAAGACCAAGCCGCAGCAGCTGAGTCTGAACGAGATGTTCCTCGTGGCTCAGACCTACGAGCCAGGATCGCCCGATTTCAACGAAGTGTTCGAGGTCGCAGTGCGTATGTATCCAGAGGATGAGACAGCTAACTTGAACGCAGCAGTGATTGCTCTCCGTCGTGATGACCAGCAGGCTGCTGCCCGTTATTTGGCGAAAGCAGGTAAGAGTGCTGAGGCGATAAACCTACGTGGTGTACTTGCCGCTAAAAAGGGCGACATGAAAGCCGCAGCAGACTATTTCCGTCAGGCTCCTTCACTGAAGGAAGCACAACAAAATCTAGAAGAAATAACGAAGTGAAAACGAAATAGATTCAAAACAAATCAAACAAATTTTTTTATTAACTCTTTAAATTTTTACAATTATGAGAAAAAGAATGTTTTTTGCAGCCTTATTCGCAGCTGGATTGCTGCTGACTGCATGTAGTAGTGACAATGATGCTATTATGGAGAGCCCTTCTCTTGATAGCAAGTTCGATGCACAAGGTAATGCCTATGTGAACATCGCGATTAAACTGCCGAGTTCTCAAGGCGCAGCTACCCGTGCTAATGGAGAATTTGACCATGGCACGGCAGCAGAGTACGAAGTGAAGGATGCCGTGCTCGTATTGTTCAAAGGAACAAATGAGAGCGATGCAAAATTCAATGGTGCCTACACCTTGCCAACCGAGAAAGTGAAGCAGGCAGTCAGCAACCCTCAGATCTCTGACCGTATCCTTTATGCGCAGCAGATTAACAAGGGTGAGAATACTTTGGATCCTACCGACCGTATTTTTGCTTTCGTTGCCATCAACACTAACGGCAAATTTGTGGTTAACGAAAGTACACGTGGCCTGACCGTGAAGGCTGTGGATGAAGATAAAGTTTTGACAAAGAACACCACAACGTTCTCGACCTTTAGAAACTATGCTTTAGATGTAGTTGGCGATCCAACAGCTGATGGTTTGTTGATGACGAATCCTCCAATGAGTACCGCTAATGGAGGCTCTTCGGCTCCTGTCAGTCCACAGATTAGGTATATGCCTGAACTGACAGTAAACCACATCTATAATTCTATTGAGGAGGCATATGCCGGTAGCAAGTTTGTAGAAATCTACGTGGAGCGTGCAGCTGCTAAGATTGACCTGAACGTACCTTCTGGCACTTCTACTGGATTGACTACCGATGAATCTGTAAAGTATAATCCTAGTGGTATCCAATGGGAAGTACAGAACTATAACTCTTCTTATTATCTCTCACGCCATGTCAGCACGACCTATCTGGGTTATAGCAGTAGCGTGCTCACTACTCCTTTCTATCGATTTGCTGAGCAAACAGCTGTTGACCCTATCATGGATTCAAAGAACTATCGTATTCCTTGGGCAGAGGATGCCAATTATGCATCGGCTGCTCCGCAGAACGTTCCAGGTTCCACCATTATAGGCAAGCAGGTTGCGTTCACCAATACTCCTAATGATGTTGTCTATGTAGCAGAGAACACAGTTGACGAAAATAGCCTGAAACAGGAATATACTACACGTATTGTGTTGGCAGTTCCATTTAATGGTGGTACGAGTTTCTATACCTCTTCATTAGGTGGTGGAGACGAAATTTTTAGCGTTGACAACATGAAGGCGAAAGTGAAGGAGTATGTAGAAGGACAGTATGCGGGATTGACCGTATCGGCAGTCGAGTTTGCTAATGCTGCAGACGGTAGCGCTACTGTGAGTGATATTACGTTGAGTGATGCGTCGCAAAAGGCTACTGTGCTTGCCGACCTCACTGCACATGCTCAATTCAGCTATTACAATAATGGTATGGCTTACTACAAAGTGCTTATCAAGCACTTCGGTGATGTGGAGACTCCTTTGAGGCCTGCAGCTGAGATAACCGGTTCAACGTATGATGATGTATATCCGACTTCTAACCGCGCTCAAAACTATTTGGGCCGTTATAGTATTGTACGTAACAACTGGTATCGCATTACGCTGGACGGTATCAAACATATCGGTAAGCCTTCGGTTCCAGAAATCCCTGCTGATACTCCAGACGATGAGATCGATGCTTACCTGAAAGTACGTATCAACATTCTCTCTTGGGCTATGCGTAATCAGGAGGTTATCCTCTAACAGCATAATGAAACATAGTTTTTCATAATTGTACGATGTGGGGCGGGAAGCCCTGCCCCACATTTGCAATAAAAACGAACGAAAAACGTGAGAAAGATACGATATTTGCAAGTCGTTGCCTTGCTGCTGGCTATGCTGCTACCGATGAGCTGTCATGATGATGACGGCTATGGGGAGGAACAGCCGGTGGATGTCCTTTCGCGCTTCAATGCGGAGGGAAAGGCCTGGCTGAGCTTAAATATTGGCTTGCCTGATGGCATGACCCGTACAGAATTCTCCGATGGAGATGGTGCTGAGTCTGCTATCAAGACACTGAAACTTGTTCTGTTCCATGGTTCAAATACAGATACAGAGGATATGTTGACAGTAGCCAGCATCTATGATGTGAACTATTCGATACAGGCGGATGTTCATCAGCAAATCACCAATCACTCACCGATTACCATTGAGATTTCGAACAGCAACATCCGAAACAGCGACAAACTGTATCTGCTAGCAATCGCCAATGCTTCACCAAACATTGCGGAGGGAACAACTTTTGCTGCCATTAAGTCGATGACCCTTTCAAGTCCAACAAATACGATTGACGAGACGGTGTATTTCGTAATGACCAATACACCGCTTACCTCTGCCAATGATGGAACAGGAGGTGTAACTACACTAGCAGAGATTGATCCATCGCTTTTTGCACATACTGAAGCAGAGGCGTTATCTGCACCAGCAGCATATGTCTATCTGGAACGAGTTGCTACCAAGGTGACGTCATCATTAGCTGCGGGTCTCGACATGCATGTCAAGGGTAATGTGAACATCGACTTTACTCCGGATGACTTCTACTTCTCGCTTTACAACTACAACACACAGTCGCGTCTGATTAGAAGCATGGATGCAACATGGCTGCCTTATAACGAAACGACGAAGCGGTTTGTGGAGTCGGAAAAACTGCCTAATGGTTTGTACCGCACCTATTGGGCAAGAGATCTCAATTATGCTGCTGAACCTGAATATACTGATATGAAGGGTTGGAAGACGATGGGAGAGAGAGATTACTGTGCGGAGAATACTTTCAATGTGGCAAATATGAAGGATAACTGTACCACTTCGCTATTAGTACGATTGCAGTTGAACGGTGGTAATCACTTCTATACAACGAATGTGACAGGTAGCGATGTCATCTACCAAATGCCTGTTAACGATGTGTCGGAGGATGGTACAAGTGCTTCAGAGACATTTGCGCCCCGACGATCGAGCAAAGTGGCTTCTGCTAAGACTATTGACGAATACCTGCGCGAGTGGCTGATGGATTCCAATAAGGACTTCCGCGATTGGGTTAATCAGTATGCTGCAGGAGAACCAAAGCATGTGAACATTACGGTAGAAAGCAAAGATGCAGATTTCGGGATGACGGATGCCAAAGTGCTCTCCGTAACACAAACGGCTCGTGCTGCAGGCTCTGCCGGAGCTAATGCATTTGCTGCCCTCAACCTGAAGACCTATTGCGACAACAATATCAAGTTGCAATTCTATGAACATGGCTACTGCTACTACCGGGTACTAATACGTCATTTCGATGACACACAGACGCCTTGGAGTTCGTCGGGAACGATGAGCGACAACACCCCGACACAGACTTATGGGGGTGATGAGGCAAGCTATTTAGGTCGCTATGGTATGGTACGTAACAACTGGTATAACATCAGTATTAACAGCGTAACACATGTAGGTTCACCCATCATTCCGCCACTAACGTCGGATGCTGATGATAAGGTGGAGCAACTGCTCAATGCAACACTCCAAATTAGCGGGTGGGAAGGACATGAACAAGATTTGTAATTAAGAATTAAGAGTTAAGAATTAAGAGTTAAGAATTAAGAGTTAAGAATTAAGAGTTAAGAATTAAGAGTTAAGAATTAAGAAACTTTAGTTCGATGAATTCAACCAAGAAGTAAATTGAAACGAAGTAGACTGAAAATATGGTCCGTTTGGTTGCTGTTAGGAGTACTGCTCCTGACGGCATGTCAGAGCGATGTCCTGCCCGATGAGTTGGAGGGTAGCGACAAGGCTGTTGTTGGCCATACTGACAGCTGCTACATCAACCTGCACATCGTAAACAGTCGTGCAGCCATGACACGAGCCACCGAAGCTGCCACAGCTAAGGAGAACGCCGTCTATGACGGAATCCTGTGCATCTTCGAAGGCGAAAACGAATCGACGGCCACACTGCGTAGTGCCGTCGTCATAGACCAACTCATTAACAATCCAGGCAATAGTAGTTCTGTGAACATCACACAGCGTTTGGCTGGAACACATACTTATGATGGACATCTTTATGCCCTCGCCTTGTTGAACACTACATCAACAGGCTTTACCATCAATGGCAATACACTCTATCACCATGGAACTTCCTTAACTGGCAAGACCATAGGTCAGACACAGATTCTGCAAATCGATTCCGTAGGCAGTACGGACGAACATGTCGGCCTCTTTATGTCGAATGCACCACAGAATGGTTTCATCATGCCTGAGATAACGAATGGTTATCTCTTCGACACAGAACAGGCGGCAACAGCTGGCAGCAGGCTCACCATCAATGTGGAGCGTGCAGCGGCAAGGGTGAAGGTGACAAATGGCTCACCAACCCTATCTATCAATCTTGATGGTGATCCAAATCGTCATCCAACAGTGCACCGACTTACATGGGCACTGAACAACTACAACACTCAGAGCTACGCCATCCGCTATGGATCGACGTCTGCTGATAACTGGGCGACATCAATCACAGGCGCACCTATCTCCTTCGATACAACAGTGCCTGATGTATTTGATCTCTACCAGCAACACTCGTACAAAGAAGGTGATTACGTATACATCGCAGAAAACACAACTGACAATGCTACCGACCAGACAGAAGTCATCGTAGAAGTACAGTTGAAGGAAGGCTCATTCCTCTTGGGCGATTGCTACAGATATCGGTTTGGTAATGATGACATCTTCTTTACGAGTGCAGAGAAATTCATCAAATATTGTAAGGCAGGGTGGAAAGAGACGTTTAGCCAAAATAGTAATTATACATTGATTAAAGACAAGTCTGCTGATGAAGTGTTTAAGTATTATTCATTTGTCATCAATGATGTTGGTTCAGTGGCAATCACAATCACAAATGAAAGCTTCACAGATGAAGAAAAGGGAAATTTAAGAACATTATCATCAATACTCAGTGGCCTCCTCACAGGCTATCGCGATGGTAAGATGTACTATAAGACGAAGATTAATCACGATACTACTCATGGGGTAGGCGTCGTACGAAATAACGCTTACAACCTGAACGTCACAAATGCTTTAGGAATAGGCGCCCCGATACCATAAATCAGAAAACAAAAACGAGACAAAATATGAAACGAATAAACAGAAACAGAGTATGGGCAAATGTCGCACTCATCATTGCAGTTTTGCTGCAAGCTTCATGCTCGATGATGAAGGAGGATTTGAGTGATTGTCCCGACTGTCGCAATCTGTTGCGCATCACGCTACGTTACGATTACAACACACAGCGGGCAAACATGTTCTGCGATCATGTGGAGGAAGTGACGGTCTTCATTGTAGATGCAGCAACAGGTACGGTTGTAGATACACTGACGGCTCGTAACACTACAACGTATCAGTCCTTACGTAATCCTTCGTTCGGTTTCAATATCGAAGGACTGACTCCAGGTAATTATCGTCTCTATGCTACAGGCCGTTCTGCTGCAGAAACGAGTTTCACGACTACCACTCCTGGGGTAGGTCAACCGATGAACCAATTGCAATTCTCTGTTCCTACAGATATCAACGATGAGGTACCTGCACAGCGGCTTGATACCATCTGGAACACGTTGAAACCGATTGATGTCAAAGTCTCAGAGAACGAACCGACAGAGGCTGTCATTCCTTTGATGCGACTCACCAATGACTTAAATGTGATGGTGTTCCGTCGCGATCGTCCTACAGATAATGGATATGAGCGATATGAGGTGCTCGTCACCGATAATCATCCGACACTTGGCTACGATAATGCCCCAGCACCAGAGTCGCAGTCTGTCGTTTATCGTCCCTTTGCTTCATGGACCACAGAGACCACCGCTGATTCGACCATCGCAGAACGCAATGCTCATTATGATCTATCGCTCTCAAGATTGATACAGCACGAGGATGCACGTCAGAACCCACGACTTATCATTCGCAATTGTGAGACGGGTCATGAGGTTGTCAATATTGATCTCTGCTACTATCTTGCTTTGGCGCGCAACGCCTATGAGATTCAGCACTATGGCATACAGGAATATCTGGACCGTGAATACGACTATCGTCTGGACTTTGGCATTGAGGGTGAGGGCAATCAGGAAAACTGGAAGTACATGACCATCCGGATCAATGTACTCGACTGGGCAATAAGGATTCAAAACGAAACGCTATAAGATATGAAGAATAAGATATTACAACGGTTATTGTTGCTTCTATTACTGTCGTTTATAGTAGGAGTTAATACTACGTCAGCTATGTATAGAACAGTTCCTTTTGAGGCCATAAATCAGGTTACTCAAGGATCTGGAACTTTTACGTCTACAGGAAACTCCTCATTAGCAATTGCCGACTTGAGTAGCATTCCTGGAATAGGTACTGTGGGTGTTGTAATTATTCAGTTCGATTGTGTCATCCCTGCAGCAGGTCGATGGCAAATTGGTATAGGTGATAAAAATGTGAGGGGGACAAACGCAAAAGGTTCATCATCTAGTGGCTATAATGTTGAAGGATTAATGCTGCATATCAACGATAATAGTAATCAAAGCGATAACTATTTCCGTGTAAAAATTAATAACCAAATGCAATATGGAACTAATGGCAGTTCTGCATATAACGATGCTTTTAACCAAAGTCTTCATGTTACCATTTCTTTTAACAGAATCAATAGCTATTTCAGTTATTCTATTGTAAACAATAGTAATTCAACAACCTATTTTATAGGCTCCAACATATATACGCCTATAGAAAACATTTCAATAATTGAGGCATATACTTGGTCCTCCAATCAAACCATAGCTCTCAGCAACGTAACTGTCCAGTTTGATGATTTCTATTTCTCTGACGCTGGAGGAACCAAATATATAGAAGACATTTCATACACCAATGAGTTGGTCAATGGTGGTTATAGTAATGTAAGCTATTCTCAAAGCAATGGTTCCTATTGGCGCGTTGACGGATCAACTGTCTATTTCATAAAAACTACAGGTAATGAACCTGCAAATCCAACTGAAGGGGACCCCATTTATGTGACTGCTTATGCAAGTGGTGTGGAATCCTGCCGTTTTAAAGTGCGTATCAAAACAAGGAATTTACTTAACCCAAGTTCGAAGTACGATGCTCCAACAAATACCTTTGATATAGGTTCCACCTTGGGCATGTTCACCTCGAATGTTGTCTACATGGATGGTATGCAACTTCAATTAGGCTATGGTGGGCATGTTCCTGTTGTCCGTAGCATCAACGGGGATCATGGTGTAACCATCATTGACCCTTATGGTAATACTTTTGGAAACTATGATCAAGGCCATGAGTGGGGAACAGTCTATAAAATAGTCACAACACAGGCAAGGAACCTAACGGTAACAGGTTATTTCTCTGACACATGGACAGGAGCACTTCAGCTGTATGATAGTTGGCATAATGCTATTTCTGGAAAAACAATTGCTAATCCGGGGGATGGGACTTTGGCAACAGGTGTTTTGGCTTTGGAAGCTGGTCAAACATATTATCTACATCAATCGTCTGGATACGGACATTTTGCCCTGAAATCACTCTCCTATGGCGATGCTTATTTTGCAAATTCCTACGCAGTCACAACTGTCGGTTCTACTTATACGCAGGCCGTAACGAATTTGTATAATCCCGTATATAGCATTGTGGAAAAACAAGGCGACATTGCTTCCACAGGTGTTACGATTAATTCAAGTACAGGAGAGGTGAGTGGCATAACGGCAGGTGGAGCTTTGAAGATTCGGGCTACAGGAGGTGGTAAGACCGCGCTCTATTACCTCACAATTGCCTATCCTGCTACCGACTATCCTGGTCATCAGTGGAATTTCTGTACCGACGTGGATGGAGACGGCAATGAGGTGCAACGGGTGCTGGATACATCAGACAACCTGAAGACGGCACCTGGAGAAGGAGCAACGGCTTACGACTCGAATGGCGACGAATGGAGGGGCGTGAAAGACAATCGTATTCGCTGGGTCAGGACAAAAGAAGTGAATGGCGATAATGCCTTCATCGTAAAGGAGACCAACGGACTGGTGTTCAATACGGGTGCGAGCGGCTTCTTCGTGCGTAACGATGCTTCAGAGTACACTCACATTGGCATTCGCTACAATGGTACGTCGTTCACCATTCCTGCCCTAGCTGCAGGTGACATCGTAGAATTGATGTTGCGACATGAACATAGCAATTCAGGTACGGCTTTTACCGCTACGAACGTGACGGATCTACGAGGTAAGGATGTCAACGAGTCGTTCCTGATTACGGAGTCGGCCCAACGAGGCGACAGCAAGACGCGCTTTGTGGGCTATTATTCGTTTATTGTGAAAGAGGACGGAAACGTGACCTTCGCTCTGGCTGATGTGGGTAACTGCGACATACAGTCCATCCGTATCTACAAAGGACCTTATCGCTCAACGATGCGAAACATCAACCTAAGTGGAAACACGCCTGCACCGACCACGATGCTGTTGGATAATGCTGAGCAAGGCTACACCTTCAACTACTGCAATCAGTTGTTCTCGACTGCAACCGGACCTGCCATCTATGTGTTGAAGGGTTACAGACCGAAGGTGAACGACAGTCAGACGTTGGGTGTGGACTACGACCATGAGGGCTGTGTCACGGGGTCGAATGCAGCCTATAATCCTGTGTTTTTCACAGACGAGGATGCCTATCCTGTATCGGATGTGGAGAAGGCTCGCCTTTACGAACTGCGTAAGAACCTCGTGGGTTTGCAGATGTATAACGAGACGTGGCAGTCGCAGAACAACTCTTACAACAATGGTGTCATCAAGGCTACGAGTGGTTGGGGTAAGGTGACCATTCGCATGAACAACTACACGAACGACATGAAGTACCTGATAGGCTACACGAACGACTTCACCCTGACCATAGGTTCTGCTCCGCATCAGGAGTATCCCTACACCTGGGACTTCACGAAGATAGCTGGCGGCAGTGTGACGGGGAAATCAGACAATGTACTTTACAGTATTGAGGCTGAAGGTAGTAACGCCAACTTCAACGGTGTAGAACCGACTAATTGGATCAAAAAGGGAAACGGGCTTTACACGCTTAATACTGACAACAGCGATGATTTGGGTTCTCAGTATGTGCCAGGAGCTGTGTTGGTGACGCAGGACCGTGCTTTGAGCCATTTCAATGGTGTGGATTATGAGTCCAAATGTGCGAAGGACGAGCTCGACGGTTTGGGTTTCGATGGAGCCATCACCATGCACGTTGACCACCTGCCAAGCAATGTCGCTAGTGGATGGAACAGATCCGCTGTGGCCGATATGCGCGAACCGATGTTGTCGTTCAGGATTACTGACTATGCAGTGTTCACCCAGACTGGAGGCACAGTGGATGCGCCTATTGGCACCTGGAACAATCCTGCTACCGTGAAGGAGGCGGGCAGCGGATTTGTTCAGATACACGAGAATGTTTCCATCGACGAATCGTCCATAGCCCATGGTGGTATTGGTTGCCGTCTCGACGATGGTGATACGAAGTATATCCATGTGACGCCTTCAAGTCCATTACAGGCAGGTGACATCATTTCCGTCACAGCTTATAATGCTTATAATAACCGAGAAGCCGGCATCAGTTTCAACAAATCAGACTCAAAAAGCAATGTAGCGCAAAGCAAGATGTTAAGTGGACATCTAGTGGAGGAAACAATTGACTACACCGTCGCAACTAACGATGGTCTGGATGGACTGAGCGACTTCTATCTCTATCGGAATGAAAACACCGTACACATCACATCCATCGAAATCACACGTAGTGCCTCTGCTGTGCCAAATTTGGACTGGAGCATCTATACGCTGACGAACACCACCATCACTGTACCCGACCTGAATGCCGGCAAGCAAGACTGGATCTATGTGAGTGCTACCGAGGAACCCACTGAGGTGAAGAATGCCGTTGAGGTGGACAATGAGAGTATCGGTAGTGTTGATGCTAACACGGATGTATATAAGTATAAGGTGACGGATGCCGGCAACGTTTATCTAACCTTCCCTGCAGGTACTAAGATTTACAAGATTGGTGTGACACATATCATGAAAGAGATACACCCTGTAGGCAACATCGGTTGGGCAACAGAGAGCCGCGATCACAGCATCGATCATGGTCTGACAGGCTATTTCACTACCAACGATGCAAATGCCTATACCGTCTGTTACGACAGCTATGACCTCCAGACTGCTACTGTTGCCTTGACACCGATTCCTGAGACAGGCTATGTGCCGGCACAGACAGGTATCGTGCTCCGTCAGGACAACAATGTTGCGAGAACCCTCTATCAGGTACCGCTGTTCTATCCGTCATACACCCGCGAGGCAGCCTCCATACCTGCCGACAACATGATGGTACCTGTTGTTACAGGTGGGCGACAATACCTTGAGGTGAATGAACAAGGTCTGCAGAAGTTCATTCTCACCAATGTCCATTGGACCTACACCCGTGGTAGCGGATGGGGAGATAAGATTACAGAGACCGATGCAGCAGGATTCTATCGACTGCATGTGTGGGGTGACGATGTGAAGGACATGCTGCCTGACAACTGTGCTTACCTTGGAGTACCCGAAGGCGAATTGCCGCTCGCAGTGTGGGACCCTAAGGCACAAGCAGCACCTTTGCGTCGGAATACCATTGGAATACGCGAAGAAAACGATGATTTAACAAGTATGACGCTAATTGAAACCTCCAATCAGGATGATTTGGAGGGCGCTTGGTATGACCTGAATGGTCGTCTTTTGCCCACTCCTCCCCATCAGCCTGGAATCTACATCCATCAGGGCAAGAAGATCGTTGTTAGATATTAGTCCTTAGCCTTTAGTGGTTCGCTGTCGGACGGCTTCGTACATGAGGATGGCTGCACTGACGGATACGTTGAGGGAGTCGAGGTGTCCCAGCATAGGGATGCGGATGTGTGCATCGGCGGCTTCGCGCCAGATGGGGGTGAGGCCTGTGGATTCGGTTCCCATCACGATGGCTGTGGGACGGCGCATGTCGACATCGTAGTAGAGGCTTGAGTCCTGGAGCTGTGCGGTGAGTATCTGTACACCCTGTTGCTTGAGCCATGCAATGCATTCCTCGCTGGTACATGCCACCGTGGGTACGGTGAAGATGGCTCCGATGGAACTGCGGATGAGGTTGGGGTTGTAGAGGTCGGTGAGGGGATCGCAGACGATGACAGCAGAGACTCCTGCTGCATCAGCACTACGGAGGATAGCTCCGAGATTACCAGGTTTTTCTACACGCTCTAACACTACATATAAGCCTTTTTGCGTATTAATAACCAAATCGTTAAGGCTTTGATGTGGGGTTGTTACTTGAGCAATGATTCCTTCTGTTGACCCACGATAAGCTATCTTCTCATATACATAAGGTGAGACGAGGAAGCGACTGGTCAAATGCGAGAGGCTAGAGACGAATGTTGAAAGTTGGGGAGCAAACTCTTGGCACCAGAAGACGGCTTCGACTTTAAGACCGGCATCGATACAATGCTGGAGTTCACGTTGTCCCTCAATCACGAACAGGCCGGACTTCCTCCGTTCAGATGATTTCTGCTGCAGCGCCAGCAATTGTTTGATGCGTGGGTTTTGTGCGCTGGTTAACACTTCTTGTTGCATATTGCCATATCGTTTATTGTTTGCAAAATTAAGTAATTAATTTGAAATTGACAAATATTTATTAATAGTCAATTGTCAATTATCAATTATTTCGTACCTTTGCACCCGAAAAATGCGATTAAGCCGAACATAATGCCAAGCGGAACCTGAGTTGGCCGAAGGTTGCTAGGACATTTTTGAGGCGTAGCATTTTGCGTGAAACGAATTTAAGGTAAAAAAGATACAAAAAGGTATGCAAGACATCAGAAATATTGCAATTATCGCACATGTTGACCATGGAAAGACAACCTTGGTGGACAAGATGCTTTTGGCTGGTAATCTATTTAGAGAGAATCAGCAGACAGGTGAGTTGATTCTGGATAACAACGAGTTGGAACGTGAACGTGGAATAACGATTCTGTCAAAGAACGTATCGATTGTTTACAAAAATACGAAGATTAATGTGATTGACACTCCGGGACACAGCGACTTCGGTGGTGAGGTGGAGCGTGTGTTGAATATGGCCGACGGATGCATCTTGTTGGTGGATGCTTTTGAGGGTCCTATGCCTCAAACCCGATTTGTGTTGCAGAAGGCATTGGAGATTGGCCTCAAACCTGTTGTGGTTGTGAATAAGGTCGATAAACCCAACTGTCGCCCAGAGGAGGTGTACGAGATGGTATTTGACTTGATGTGTTCATTGAATGCCACAGAGGAACAGTTGGATTTTCCAGTAGTATATGGTTCGGCTAAGCAAGGTTGGATGGGTGAAGATTGGAAAGCTCCTACGAACGACATCACTTACCTCATGGACACAATCCTCAACACTATACCTGCTCCGGAACGTTTGGAAGGCACACCTCAGATGTTGATCACATCGCTCGATTACTCTACTTATACGGGCCGTATTGCCGTTGGACGTGTACATCGTGGTACGTTGCGTTCAGGACAGAACATTACAATCTGTCATCGTGATGGTTCAATGGAGAAGACGAAGATCAAGGAACTACATACCTTCGAAGGAATGGGACATAGGGCGACAGATGCTGTAGAAAGTGGCGATATCTGTGCGGTGATTGGTTTGTCGAACTTTGAAATTGGTGATACTATCTGTGACTTTGAAACACCAGAGGCTTTGCCTACCATCTCTATCGACGAACCTACAATGAGTATGTTGTTCACTATCAATAACTCGCCATTATTCGGTAAAGAAGGTAAATTCTGTACAAGCCGCCATATCCACGACCGTCTGCAGCGTGAACTGGAGAAGAATTTGGCGCTGCGTGTAGAGCAGAAGGAAGGAACTACTGACCAATGGATTGTGAGCGGACGTGGCGTGTTGCACCTCTCAGTGTTGATTGAGACCATGCGTCGTGAAGGTTATGAATTGCAAGTAGGTCAGCCACAGGTCATCTATAAGGAGATCAATGGAGTAAAGTGTGAGCCTGTTGAGGAACTGACAATCAATGTTCCACAGGAGTTCTCTAGCAAAATGATTGATATGGTGACACGTCGTAAAGGCGATATGCTGTCCATGGAGGCACAAGATGACCGTGTAAACATAGAGTTTGAGATTCCGTCAAGAGGCATCATAGGATTGCGTACAAATGTATTGACAGCTAGTCAAGGTGAGGCTATTATGGCGCATCGTTTCAAAGAGTATCAGCCATTCAAGGGCGAGATGGTTCGTCGTGTAAACGGCAGTATGATTGCCCTTGAAAGCGGTACGGCATTTGCTTATGCGATTGACCATCTGCAAGATCGTGGTAAGTTCTTCATCTTCCCACAAGATACGGTGTATGCTGGACAGGTGGTAGGTGAACATGTACATGAAAACGACTTGGTGGTGAATGTGACAAAAGCTAAACAACTCACAAATGTGCGTGCATCTGGTACAGATGAGAAGGCACGTATTATCCCTCCAATTCAGCTTTCACTTGAAGAGGCATTAGAGTACATCAAAGAGGATGAATATGTAGAGGTTACACCCAAAAGTATGCGTATTCGCAAGATTATTTTAGATCATCTCGAAAGAAAGCGTACAAACAAGAATGAGCAGTAAAAACTGCATATTGCGCAAAGTAAAGTGCAGTTTTTTTGAAAGATTTTTGCACGCAAAGAATGTGTTGTGTGCACAAATCCCGAAATAATTATGAGTTATGCATTCTGCATTATGAATTAATTTGTAACTTTGCAGCGCAAAAGATAATCGAAAAGATTTAAACAAAATAATTAATTAACAATTAAAAATTTAAGATTATGTCTGAAATTGAATCAAGAGTAAAAGCTATCATCGTTGATAAGCTTGGCGTAGACGAAGCAGAAGTTAAGCCAGAAGCAAGTTTCACTAACGACCTCGGTGCTGACTCTCTCGACACTGTAGAACTTATCATGGAATTCGAGAAAGCTTTCGGTATCAGCATTCCAGATGACCAGGCTGAAAAGATTTCAACAGTAGCAGATGCTATCAAGTACATCGAAGAGAACGCAAAATAATTGTATTTAGCAACAATAACCATTTACGGTGCTCCGCTCTTTATATTTAATAAGGTGTGGTGGACAGTAAATGGTTTTTTAATTTTTAAGATATGGAATTAAAAAGAGTCGTCGTAACAGGTATCGGTGCCGTATCTCCACTAGGAAACACAGCAGCTGAGACTTGGGAGAACTTGAAGAAAGGTGTCAGCGGATGTGGCCCGATTACTCAGTTTGATGCTTCTGCATTCAAAACACAGTTTGCTTGCGAAGTAAAGAACTTCGATCCAGCACAGTATGGCATCGACCGTAAGGAAGCTCGCAAGATGGATCGCTACTCTATGTTTGCCCTTGCAGCAGCAAAGCAGGCAGTAGAAGATGCAGGTATCGACCTCGAGAACGAGGACAAAAATGAAATAGGTGTTATACTTGGTGTTGGTATTGGTGGTATTCGCTCTTTCGAGGAAGAGGTGTCAAACTATGCTATCAACGGCCCAACTCAGGGTCCTAAGTATAATCCGTTCTTCATTCCAAAGATGATTGCCGATATGGCAGCAGGTTTGGTTTCTATTCAGTATGGCTTCCATGGACCAAACTATGCAACAGCATCTGCATGTGCTTCTTCATCGAACGCATTGGCTGACGCATTCAACCTCTTACGTCTGGGTAAGGCAAACATGATTCTCTCTGGTGGTGCTGAGGCTGCTATTACAGCTTCTGGTATCGGAGGATTCAATGCTCTGCATGCCCTCTCAACCCGTAATGATGATCCTCAGGGAGCAAGCCGTCCATTCAGCGCAAGCCGTGATGGATTCGTAACAGGTGAAGGTTCTGCCATCATCGTATTGGAAGAGTTGGAACATGCAAAAGCTCGTGGTGCAAAGATCTACGCAGAGATGGTAGGTGCGGGTATGTCAGCTGACGCACATCATATCACAGCTTCCCATCCAGAAGGATTCGGTGCTAAACTCGTGATGGAACGTGCATTGAAAGATGCAAACCTGAAGCCAGAGGATGTAGACTACATCAACGTTCATGGAACATCTACTCACGTTGGTGACATCTCTGAGGCAAAAGCCATCAAAGAAGTGTTTGGTGAGGCTGCTTACAAGCTCAACATCAGTTCAACGAAGTCAATGACAGGTCACCTCCTAGGTGCTGCTGGTGGACTTGAAGCTATGGCAACCATCCTCGCTGTTAAGAACGATATTGTCCCTCCAACTATTAATCATACTGAAGGTGACAACGACGAGGAAATCGATTATAAACTGAACTTCACATTCAATAAGGCACAGAACCGTACTGTTAATGTTGGTATTAGCAACACTTTTGGTTTCGGTGGCCATAATGCATGTGTTGTATTCAAAAAGTATAACTAATTGTGAATCTCAGTATCGAGAATACAATTGATCGTGTAAGGCTCTTGCTCCGTAAGGATAAGGAGCCTTACTTACGATTGTATAACATTATGGGGTTCTATCCTCATGACCTTTCACTTTATCGAGTGGCTTTGATGCATCGTTCCACTACATCAACCAATCGGAAGATGAGGCACGTCAACAATGAGCGTCTTGAGTTTCTGGGTGATGCGATTCTTGGAGCTGTCGTAGCAGATATTGTTTATGACCGTTTCAAGAAGCAGCAAGAAGGTTTTCTGACCACCCTTCGTAGCAAGATTGTGAAGCGCGAGACCCTCAATGAATTGGCCGTGAAAATCGGGCTAGACAAACTTGTCATCCACTCTGAACGTATGATCGCTGCTCATAATAACTATATGAACGGCAATGCGTTCGAAGCATTTATAGGTGCAATCTATATGGATAGAGGGTATGAATATTGCATGTATTTCATGAAAGAACGCATACTTCAGGACTTTATCGATATAGATAGAATGTCGAACAAAGAGGAGAACTATAAGAGTAAGATTATTGAGTGGTGTCAACATTATCAGTGCCAGTTCGACTTTGTAGTGACAGACGAAAAAATGGAATCGGGCAATGCTCCTAAGTTTTTTTCGGAGGTGCGAATTGAGGATGTTGTATGCGGAAAAGGTACTGGTTATTCCAAGAAAGAGAGTCATCAGCAGGCGGCACAACAGGCATACAGAAAAGTACAAAGTGATGTTAAGTTCGTGAATATGTTGATTGATAGACGTAATCAGCGTATCAATGGGAAAAAAGAGGCTCAGCCACAGCAATCACAAAAGCAACAATCCCAACCCCAGCAGCAACAACAGTTACAAAGGCAGCAACCACAATCACAACCACCACAACCTAAGCAACCTTTACAACAGCCACTTCAGACATCTTTGCCAGAAGTGAAGCCTGAGACGAAGAAGCCGAGAAGAAGGACGAAAGAAACGATTGAAGTAAAGGAGAAACCAGCAAAGGAAGTTAAACCGGTGAAGAAGTCAACGGCAAGAACTGAGGAAGCTAACCCTGTAAAGGTAGCAAATCCAGTAACAGAGGAAGCGCCCCAGAAAAAGCCAAGAAGGCGCACAAGTGCTGTTAAGAAAACAAAACCGATACCCGAAGAATAAAGAGAATCAGAACAATGAACCTAACTCCAATCATCAATAAACTGTATTTTGCCCGACGTGCTAAGGCAATTGCTAATTATGTAGGTCATGCAGAGGAACTGCAGATGCAGACTTTGCGTTATTTGCTACGCTCGGCTGCAAAGACAGAGTGGGGTGTGAAGCATGGGTATTCCGACATCCATACATATGAGGACTTTGCTGCCCATGTGGATATCAATACCTACGAAGAGTTGAAAGGCTATATTCAGCGCATGAGAGAAGGACAAAAGAATGTGCTGTGGAAAGGACGGGTTAATTGGTTTGCAAAGTCATCAGGTACGACAAATGATAAGAGTAAGTTCATTCCTGTCAGTAAAGAAGGTCTGAAGAACGTACATTATCTAGGAGGTACTGATTGTGTGGCTAGTTACCTTAAGATTAATCCGAAAAGCAAGTTATTCGCTGGTAAAAGCCTGATTCTAGGAGGTAGTCATGCTCCTAATCTTAATACACCGAATAGTTTGGTAGGTGACCTCAGTGCTATCTTGATTGAAAATGTACCATCGTTGGTCAATCTCACCCGCATTCCTCCGAAAGAGATTGCTTTGTTAAGCGATTTCGAAGAAAAACGTGATAAAATCGCTCATTATGCGAAGAATCGGAATGTGACCAATATCAGCGGCGTTCCTTCATGGATGCTCTCTGTGTTGAAACGGATGATGGAACTGATGAATACCGACCGATTGGATGAGATATGGCCGAACCTCGAAGTGTTTTTCCATGGAGGAGTGGCATTTACTCCGTATCGTGAACAATATAAAAATATCATCACGCTTTCGGGTATGCATTATATGGAAACGTATAATGCCAGCGAAGGATTCTTTGGTATTCAAACAGACCTTGAAGATCCGGCTATGCAGTTGATGATTGATTACGGCGTGTTCTATGAGTTCATTCCGATGAGTGAGTTCGGACAGGAGAATTCGACGGTTTTACCGTTATGGAAAGTTGAACCGGATGTCAATTACGCAATGGTAATCAGTACTTCTTGCGGATTGTGGCGTTACCTCATAGGGGATACGGTTAAATTTACTCAAACCGACCCTTATAAGTTTATCATTACTGGTCGTACCAAGCATTTCATCAATGCGTTTGGAGAGGAACTGATTGTTGATAATGCAGAGAAAGGACTTGAACAGGCTTGTATTGCTACAGGTGCATTGGTAAAGGACTATACAGCAGCCCCAATCTTCATGGATATTGACGCTAAATGCCGTCATCAGTGGTTGATAGAATTCGCGAAACATCCTTCAAACATCAATGAATTTGCTACCATTCTCGACCGTTCGCTTCAAGCCATCAATTCTGACTATGAAGCGAAACGATACAAGGATATTACTTTGCAGCCTTTGGAAATCGTCGTCGCTAAAGACGGATTGTTTGACGAATGGTTGAAGAGTAAAGGTAAATTGGGTGGCCAACATAAGATTCCAAGACTCAGCAACAGTCGCGAGTACATCGAGGAGTTGATTGCGATGAACAGAAGTGAGATTTGAAATAGTAAAGGAGTTAAGATGAAAGTTGGAAAGGAATATTGGACGGGAGATGAAAAGAAAGTATTTTACTTTCTCTTAGGTTTTTGTTCCCTTCTCTTCTCTTGTGCAAATCTAGGAGCACCAGATGGGGGCCCCTATGACGAAACTCCTCCTCAAATCATCCATACAACTCCTGAATATGGTGCGACAGGGGTGCTGCCTCGGAAGGTTGTCCTTGAGTTCGATGAGAATATCAAAGTAGAGAATGCTGCTGAAAAGGTGATTGTGTCACCTCCTCAATTGGAACAACCCGAAATTAGTGCTTCTGGTAAGCGTATTACCATCGAACTGATGGACACACTACGTGAAGGCATCACTTACACAATCGACTTTGCTGATGCAATCGAGGATAATAACGAGGGCAACCCCATGGGTGACTATGCATTTACATTTTCAACAGGAGATGCGATTGACACGATGCAAGTATCAGGATATGTGTTAGATGCACAGAATCTGGAACCTGTCAAAGGCATTGCTGTTGGCTTGTATGCCCTTGATGATTCATTGTCCCAACTTCCCGACTCAGTATTTAAGACCAAGCCATTCGAACGTATTTCACGCACGGACAGTCGAGGCCATTTCGTTGTGAAAGGTCTCAAGAGAGGACGTTATCAGGCTTATGCCCTGCAAGATCAGGATCAAACCTATTCATTCACCCAGAAATCAGAAATGTTGGGATTCAACAACGAGGTATTCACACCAAGCAGCAAACCCGATCTGCGTCCTGATACTGTGTGGCATGATAGTCTTCATTACGATTCTATCATCATGCGAGGATACACGCATTTCTATCCCGATGATATCGTGTTGTTGGCTTTCAACGAGAAACTGACAGATCGTTATCTTTTGAAATACGAACGACCCAATTTGCGTGAGTTTTCCCTGTTTTTCACAAGCGGGTCTGATTCTTTACCCGTCATCCGAGGATTGAATTTCAATGCTGATCAGGCTTTCGTCATAGAAAACAATCAGGAAAACGACACCATACATTATTGGATACGAGATTCCCTCATCTACAATCTTGATACATTGGAATTTAGTCTCTCCTATCTGGGCACCGACACTTTAGGACAGTTGCGCGAGCAATGTGATACCATCTCGTTAGTATCTGTAATATCGAAAGCAAAGGCCGATAAGCAACTCAAAGAGGCATATGAGAAATGGGTAAAGGATTACAAGAAAGAGTTGAAGAACGAACGGAAACGTGCAAAGGCGGAAGGTTCGCAAGCGGGTGACGATAGCGATGAGAACAAATCGAAAAAATCGAAAGATAATGACGAAGACTTAGAGATTCCTCCGATGCCAGAGGAGTTCCTCGATTTCAAGACATCGAACACATCACTCGACCCGGATAAGAATTTCGATTTCTTGTTCAACGACCCTATCGATACGGTCTTTCAAGAAGGTATTCACTTCTTTGAAAAGGTCGATACGATTCTTCAGCCATGTGATTTTGTGTTCCAGCAATTGCCTACACCCCACAATGCCTATCGCTTGTATGCAGAGTGGATACCAAGTCATGAATATGTAGTTGAAATCGACACTGGTACTTTCGTAAGCATCTATGGCAAACGTAACGAAAGCCTGCGTCGTGTCATCAAAGTTAAGAGCCTTGACTCCTATAGCGCTTTGTTCATCAATTTGAGAGGGGTGGATTCTTGTGCTGTCGTCGAACTGTTAAGCAACGATAAGGTGGTGAAGAGGATAACGGCAGATGGTAGTAAGGCAGAGTTCTATTATGTCAATCCAGGTACTTACTACCTGCGCATGTTCATCGACCGAAATGGTAATGGTGTTTGGGACACAGGTTCCTACGATGCTCAGCAGCAACCAGAAGACGTCTACTATTATCCAGGTTCGTTGGAATTACGTGCTATGTGGGATGTGAGTCAGGATTGGAATCCGATGGCCGCTCCTCGATTCCGTCAGAAGCCACTTGCCATCACCAAGCAGAAACCCGACAAAGAGAAACAACCCAAAACTCGTAATGCTGAACGAGAAAAGAATAAGAGAAAGAATAAAAACTAATGATATACAGATTATGAATTACAGAAGATTATACTATCCGCTTTTTGCCTTCATTCTCTTTTTACAGGCAACATCCATCATGGCGCAATGCAAGTATCCTAATACTGCTTTCAGCCCAGGTGAGTCTTTGAATTATGATCTCTACTTCAATTGGAAATTCATTTGGGTGAAGGTTGGCTCTACACATTTCAGCGTGAGGGCTACCTCTTATCAGGGACAGCAGGCATTACGTACTGATATCCTGTTCAAGAGCAATAAAAAATGCGAGTCGATATTCCCAATGCGCGATACGTTGATCAGTTATACAACCCTTGATCTCGAACCTCTTTATTTCCGTAAAGGAGCCTTTGAGGGAAAACGCTATACAGTTGATGAGGTGTGGTATTCCTACGAAGATGGGAAAACGAAGATGAAGCAGCGATTCCGTAGTCATGAGGGTGTGTGGACTGATACGCAATCGACAAGCGACGACTGTGTGAACGACATGCTCAATATCCTGTTGTTGTCACGTTCTAGGGATTACACCAATATGCAGAAGGGGCAGAGAATCAACTTCAAGATGGTGACGGGTAAACGGCTCAGCAATCAGGTGTTGATTTATAAGGGAAAAGAGAATTTCAAGGCGAACGATAAGCAGACTTACCGCTGTCTGGTATTCTCCCTCTTGGACGACAAAGAGAAGAAGAAAGAAAAAGAACTGTTACGCTTCTACATCACCGACGATAAGAACCATCTGCCTGTACGTATCGACTTCAACCTGAAGTTTGGTTCCGCAAAGGCATTCTTCCTGAACGGAGCAGGGATGCGAAACCCGATGGATGCCATCGTAAAGAAGAAATAACTTTCAACTATCAACTCCAATTGTTATCTCCTTATTATTATAAAGATAAGATAGAGGCCGGATGTGATGAAGCGGGTCGCGGCTGTCTGGCGGGAAGTGTGTATGCATCAGCAGTCATCCTTCCCAAGGATTACCATAACGACTTGCTGAACGACTCCAAGCAACTCACCGCCCGTCAGCGTTATCAGTTGCGCGAGATGATCGAGCGTGATGCCATTGCTTGGGCAGTCGGAATTGCAACAGCTCAGGAGATAGACCAGATGAATATTCTTCGTGCCAGCATCACAGCTATGCACCGTGCAATCGACCAGCTTTCGGTTCGTCCTGAGGCGTTGATTATCGATGGCAACCGCTTTTATCCCTATCACGACTTGCCCCATACGACCATTGTGAAAGGTGATGGAAAATACCTTTCGATTGCAGCAGCATCCATTCTTGCAAAGACCTATCGCGATGATTATATGCTTAAGCTACACGAAGAATACCCATACTATGGATGGGATCATAATGCAGGCTATCCCACGAAAGAACACCGCCAGGGCATAGCAGAACACGGATTGACACCCTATCATCGCAAGACTTTCAATCAATTGGGCGATGGTCAGCTTTCCTTCGATTTTTAGCCAATAGGGATTTTCCCCCTTTCTTTAGGAACTTTTATTTGGTCACTCAAGAAAACTATCTTAACTTTGCAGCGTCAAAAAGATAGAAAACGAATAAAAACAGGTACAAAGGTCACAAAGACCGGCGACCTCAAACCATAAAAGAATAAAGAAAGGAGAAACGATTATGAAGACTTTAAAGACAACCATCGCAGCAATGATGATCATGTTGACTTCATTAGCAGCAAGCGCACAGCCAATGAGTGTTTACGCAATGCGCAACAATGCACGTTTCCTTACTGACCGCATGGCATATACATTAGG
>Ga0310696_10002499_pt1 | contig 24218 bp, 45 predicted proteins | sample AusTroGonzalo_MG_4_FD_203885 | JGI IMG/M metagenome (GOLD analysis project Ga0310696, IMG submission 203885) | Bovine rumen microbial communities from tropical cattle in Woodstock, Queensland, Australia - Gonzalo_02 (v2) (version 2) | ecosystem: Host-associated > Mammals > Digestive system >...
TGGAAACGGTGCTTTACTTTACGACAGGCAGTCCGATACAATTTCAAGACAGTTCTTCTCTTAAATGGGGTGGAGATGGCTCTGCACCTTCTCTTGAAGCAAACACAGTATATTGTATCGCAATTCGTAACGGTTTGGCAGAGATAGATAACTTCGGTAGTGCTTCATAGGGGGTGGTTTATGTCAATGTTCTATGAATTGATGATGAGAAAAAAGACGGAAATAATGTATGCCACGATTAAGGGCAGTTTGACGGAAAATGACGGTGTTTTTAGTGGGTTTTCAAGTAGTAATTATTTGATTACACAAGATTATATTGATATAGATAATACTTCAAATATTGAAATAGTGGTTAAAATAAATAAACCTTCTAACAAAGACCAAAATATGTTTATTGCGACAGATACAAATTTTGGTTTTGTTTTACGAACAACTTATTCTGGTTATATTTCTTGTTATGTAGGTAACGGTAATAGTTTTAATATTGCAAACGGTGTAACAGGAACTCATATATTAGACAATAACAAAGATTATTATGTTAAGATAAAAATTGCTAATGGCTCTTTTAATGTTATGATTAGTGAAGATAATCAAACTTACATCACAGATAATACTTTTGATATTAGTAGTTTAACGACAACAAAACAATATCTTGTAAACTTTGGTATTGGTAGAACAACATCAACTTATTTCACAGGCTCAATAGACCTAAACAATTCCTACATCAAGCTCGGCTCAACGAAATACAAACTACAAGCAGTAGTCGGCTACACAGTAGTAGGCAGTCCTACGATTAGTGATGGGGTGGTTAGTGGGTTTAGTTCTTCTAATTATTTAACTTTGGGTATTATACCGAATTTTACAAAATTAGAGAGATTTGTAAAATTTACAACAAATTCTGTTTCATCTGTTCAAAATACTATCGGTGTTGGTAATTATGGTGGTATTGGTCTTGATGCAAATGGAAATATAAGAACAACTATTTTTACAGGTTCTTATGTAACAATGACATTAGATACAGTATTATCGGCAAATACAACATATTATTATAAAGATATTTTAGAAAATGGAATAGTTACAGGTTTCTTGTATGATAGCAATAAAAACTTAATAGAAAGTAAAACTTCTGCATTAGGAACAGATACAGGAACAAGTTATTTTATTGGAAACGTTAATCAACACGGCAGACCTTTTGCAGGTAGCATAGACCTAAACGAAACATACATAAAAGTAGATAATAAACTTTGGTTTAACGGACAACCATCATAATAGGGGGAAATATGTTAGGAAAACTTATAGACGGAAGATTACAAATTGCAGGAAACAAAGTAGAGTTTGAAAAGACTAAAATAACTAGCCCAACAGAGAAACAATTAAAAGATTTGGGTTATAAAGAAATATCTTACAACGAGAAACCGAAATATGACACAGAAACAGAAAAGTTGGTAGAGAGTTATAAAGAAACTTCTAAAGGTATAGAAGTAAGTTATACCAAAGAAGATTTGTCTAACGAAGAAAAGAATTATGTTTTAGATAATAAGATATCGGCAGAGATAAATTCTGTAAGCAAGTTAGACCTTTTAAAAGCCATAGCAGGAGATAAGGAAGCAAACAGTAAGATAGACGGTGTGTTAAAGAATATCGCAACTGATGAGAGTAAGAAGGTAGAAATAAAAGGTGGAGAAGAAGAATAAAATGAAACGACAGATAGTCAAATTATTCTCTTTACCAAATTTGGTTATTATAGCAAGTGCTTTATATATTTGTTTTCAAATATACGAGTTACCTGCTAAAGTAAAAGCATTACAAGATAGAGTTGCGATAAACGAAAAAGAAATAATAGTTTTGAAAGAAAAATTGAATTTAAATTTAACTATGTTGTCGGAAGTAAGGTCAGATGTTAAGCAGATAATGAAGGAAATCAAGTAGTATGTAATTTGATAGGGTTTACATATAGAGTAGTATTGTTCTTTAATTTTGGGCATAGCGAGTATTCTAATGAATATCCCTTCATTAAGTTTTATGTTACCGATACTCAAAATGCCAACAAGATTTCATAAGTTTAAACCGAGCAGAGCAACCTATCGGCTCTGCTAACGAGTAAGAAAATGGATTTTTTATATTTTATTATGGTCTTTATTTTAGTTGCCTTATGTTTAGCAATAGGCAAAATTTTAGATGAGTAGGGGGAGAAAATGGAAATTATAACTTGGTTAAAAGCAAATTGGGAAAGTGTATTAGCAATTATCGGTGGTGTAGTTTCAGTAGCAACAATTATCGTTAAACTTACACCGACACAAAAAGATGACAATGCTTTGGCAACATTGATTAAGATATTGTCAATATTCAGTTTAGTTAATCCTGATGGCTCTTTTATCGGCAAAAAAGATAATTGAATACTGACAATAGCCAAATATGGCTTTATTTATGTAAAAGCCAAAGAAAAGGGCTATATTCCAAAGATAGAGATAACAGACAAGTTGTATATGCCGATAAGCAAAGAAGTTGTTAAGGGTAAATTTATAAAACTAACTTGGAGATTTTAGAATTGAAATACTGCATAAATTGTATGTATGGAAGAATATTATACCGAGATAAAGACGGATATTGTTGCTATTGCACGAAACACAAAAAGGAAGTTGGTTTTTATAAAAGGTGTGAAAATCACAAATGAGTTACCGAGTAATACTCGGCAGTAGTAAAGTAAAACTTGACACCTTTTCGGTAATATCAACGAAATGGTTATTTCAAGAAATGGCAGAAAATTGAAATAAGAAAAACTCTTATTTCAAAAAATAGGGGAAAATTGAAATGTGAGATAAGTCCTTATAGGTGGCACTCCGTTAAGGTTTACCGAGTTTAAACACTTAAATAGTCTATAAGGCACTCCAAAGGATATAAATGATTAAGTGTATAGATTGTCAATACTACATAGCAGATAATAAAGGATATCCGTTCTGTTGCCTTTACTTAATGGCATTAGATAATATTGCGATTTACGACCTATGCAAATTCATTGAAAAGGAAGATAAATGATAATAGCAAAGACTAATATGACAGAAATACCAAAGAGTTGTAAAGAGTGCCAATTAGTATTAATTAATGACGGTGTTTGGGCTTGTCCTGTTCTTCGTACTTGGTTAGAAGATTGGCAGATAAAGGAAGGAATAGTTAAACAAGATAATTGTCCTTTGGAGCAACAATGAAAATTGCAGAACATTTTACGATTAAAGAATTAGTTGATACTTCTTATGCAGATTTACAAGCAGAAAACATCTATTATGCTTTAGACAGATTTAACGACCTTACAAGATTAGCACAATTCTGCGAACGAGTTAGAAGTGTGTTAGGTGTTCCAATGAATATAACTTCAGGTGTTAGGTGTCCTAAATTAAACAAAAAGTTGGGTGGTGTAGATACTTCCGACCATATCAAGTTAATGGCGGTAGACTTCGTTCCTTCAAAGATAAAATTAAAGACCGCCTTTGATAAGATAAGACGGTCTAATTTAGATTTTAAACAACTGATACTTGAGAAGAACACTTGGATACACATTAGCATCGGCGATAAAAAGGAGTGTCTAACTTATGACGGTAAGAAATACAAAAGAGTATAGAACTTGTCTATTCTTCTCATACCAAAGATATTGTCGCAGAAGATATATCAAAGATTTAATTACCTTATGGTATTCCGATTTATCGTTATACAAGTGTCCCAAACTTAAATGCAAACACTTTAAAAAGAACAATCTTTGGAACAGACTAATATTAAAGATGCTCTGCACTTTCACTTTCTTGAGTAGGTTTATCAGGTTCTTGTAGTTCTTCGTATCTCATACAGGTATCGCCGATAAAAAATAACCCCGTTTTATTTGCTCTTTCGTAACATTGTAGTCTAAATTTGCAAGTTGAACAGGTCTTTCTTTTCTGCGGTTCAACATATTCTTCTGCAAAGAAATTTAAAGTATCAAGATACATTTGCCAATTTTCGTTCTCTGTTTTACAATAACATATTATTTTATCTCCGACTTCCTTAACCATAAAGACTTCAAATATTGTTCCCTTTAGTATTATTTCCGTTTCTTTGTATGTGGGGAAACTTAAATCTACTCTTAATTTATATTTCATTTTTTCTCTCCTCATACCACCTGCATAATCTTGCAGGGTTGTGTGATACATAACTATAATTTCCATTTAACGAACAAGCAGGTCTTACTTCGTGTTGGTCTCTATATTCTGCAACATAACACACACACTTTACACATTTCCTATCACTTGCCATATTTTCTGCTTTGACTTGTTCTACCAACTCTTTTGTTGTAAGTTCTTTAATCGTATAGTATCCCAAGTCTACCTTTACGACATTGTATCCTCTGTTTCTTAATTCCTTTAAGTCTTCTAATATACTCTGCCTACGGACTTCAAACACATTGGCTAAATATTCTGCCGACACTATTCTTCCTGATAGAATCGGAACTTCCTGAACCAACCTATCTTGTCTTTTGTATTTCATTTCCCTCCTCCAATTCTTTTAGTTCTTGTTCTAATCTGTTCTTTTGAAACGACACAATAAACTTAATTGTTTCATTTAAGTATGGTGTTTCTTTTAAGTATCTTTCTTTTTCTTTAATTTCCTTTTTCAACCTTTCAATCTTCTGTTCCTTTGTTTCCATTGTTCTGCTCCTTAATCTTTCTTGATTTCTTTAAAACTTTTAATATCATCTATGCCTAAAAATATTACATCGGAATGTTTATAACATCTGTCGTTTTCATTCATTAGTTGTAAAGTCCTACTATCTATACATTTATATTTTCTATTCTTTATACCTTTCCCATTCTTAATACACAAATAAATTTTATCTTTATGAAAAAATCTATTTATGACTGCAATTCTATTTTGCAATTCTGTTTTTGAAAGAATATTTTGCATTATTAGCGTATCTAAATATATATCTCTTTCTTTACATTTTGGTATTTTCTTTTTTATCACTTCTTTTAATTTTTCAATTTCCATTTTACTCTCCATACAAAAGATTTTTTAAAACTTCTAAACCTTTTTCTTTACTAATTTCAAAAGGGACTTGCATTTGTAATGGCTCTAATTTTTCACATAAAGTTATTATTATTTTATCTTCTCCCCACTTACCAACACGAGCCATTTTTTTCCAACAAACCGAATTACCACCCCAATATATTTCTATGGCTAAAATTTCTGTTATGCTATTTTTTAATGGTATTTTTATCGCCCTAACTTCAGGTCTATCAAATAATATTTTCTCTGCTTCTTCTTTTAATTCTTTCAAAATCGTTTCCATTATTCTTCTCCTATTAAGTTCTTTATTATCTGCCACATCTGTTGTGGTGTTCTTTGTGCAATAATAATTCCTTCACTATCTTCTATAAAACCATTTTCATAAAAATTCATCGCACAACAAACAATGTATCTTCTGTTATTATTTATATTTTTAGAAGTATTTAACCGAAAATCTTTAATACACAATTCCTTTAATTCTTCCCAATTAGTTGGCACTTGCTCTACTTTAAATTTCGGTGTAAATCTGAAATTAAAACAACACTCTGCTTGACCGTAAGTATTCTTGTTTTTACAATTCTCTTTCATAATACAACCATCACCATATTCACCACAGTCTTCACAAACTTTACTTACTTCTTTATCTTTAATTACTATTATCTCTTTCATTTCTGCTCCTGTGCTTCTTTTATTTTGTTTATTTCATCAACTAGTTCATTGACTTTGTTATGTATTACCGTTATCCAAATCAGTAAACTTGTTATCCCCATAGAAATAAAAAAAACTAATATTAAATATTCCATTATTCCACCCCCAAAAATTCAACGATAAACTTTGCATATTCTTCTGATGTTATAGTTCTATATCCTTTTTTCATACACAATTCTAATGCCTGTGCCACCTTCTTAATCAACTGCTCTTTGGTATCTCCCATTGTTATCTGTCCCTGCCAAAATTTACAATAATCACAATCTTTCAAATATCTGCCATTGTTCAAATAACAATAATCTTCCGTTCCATCAACATCATAAGGACAGTTATTTTCCACCCTTACTATTGCATATCTTTTTTCAGCCATCTTTTCCTCCTTATAGGCGGTGGCTATTTCTTCCACCGCCATATCTTCAAATGCTTTTGCTAATATCTTTGCTCTCTCTTTGTCTATCATTTTAAATTCCTTATTTGATTTTCTGTCTGTTGTATCTCCTTGTCTATAAACTCAATAGCAACCTTTCTTGCTTTATCTCTAAACACGATTGAAACTCTATAACCGTTTATACTCATTTCTTCTTGTTCTAAAATTCTGTTCTTTATTTTTAACAATTCGTTTCTGTTGTCTATTAATTCTACCGCTTTCTCTATATTTTCTATTTTCATTAGTTCTCCTTCTCTTCTTCTTTTTTTGCTACGATAATATCCATAGCGGAAATACCGTCTTCTTTCTTATGATGCCAATTATGTATATTGATAAACATCTCAATATATTCTTCTCTCGTCCCGCAAGAATATATCTTGCTTGGATACTTCTCTACCTTCGCAATAAATTCGTCCAAATCAAAATCTTTTATTCTACTTAAAAACTTTACTGCTCTTGCTATCTTACTGCTTACGCTATGATGCTTCTTTACCAAGTAACATAACTTCAACATCTTTTTAATTATCGTAACGCTATCCTCAACACTTCCGTAGAAAACGAAGCGACCTTCTTTGAATGAAGAGTTCTGTGCTTTACCTGTCGGCTTACCCAAACTCTCTAATATTGCATTGATGCCGATACCGACACTATCTTTAACTTGTAAGATTTTCTCGTAGTTTTTGTTCCCGTTCTGTGAGAAGTATCGGGCGTAATCTTTAAGCCCCCACTTTTCTTGATAAGCATTGAACACGGGGATAGTTTCAATTCTATCTTCGGATATAATGTAGTGAACGGGTATTCCCATTTTCTTACACGCTTCAAGACGGTGTTGCCCGTCAATAACATTGAGACTTCTGTCTACGATTATCGGGTGGCTCTTACACATACCGCCTGTAATTTTAAACGACTTCATTAAGTTTGCTACATTGCTTCTTTTGAGACTTCTGTTGGATGCTACGATTTTAAATTTACCATAGTCCGTTGTGCTACCTACTACAAAGTTTGAAAACATTTCTTTCCTATTCATTTCCTTTCTCCTTTCCCCTTTTTTTTATTGTTGTATATTTAAATTACAACAGTCTTCTTTTGGGTTTAAATTATATTTCCAATAGTTGTATGCGTTGTCTTCGTCCTCGCATACGCTTATTGTTTTACTTGTTCTCTTAAGTTCTTCAACAAGTTCCTTCTTCCTTTCCAATGGCAAATGATAATAGCCCCCGCTTCTTACTGTATATTCAAAGACATTAATATCAAACCATTGTTTTATCCACGCATTTATTCTTAAGAATTCCACTATCATTTTGTCGCATCTTAATTCTGTTATTCTGTTTATATCTATATAATCTTTGATATATGGACTTAACCTAATAGCAACATCAAAACCGTTATCGTAAAGTTTTTCTATTGCTTTAATTCTTCTGCTCGGCACTACCGCCTTCTCATAAGTCAAACTTTTGTCGTCGTCCGTTGTTGTAACTGTAATTTGAATGTGTGCCAAACTTTTATCAAGTATGGAAATGTATTTGTCTTCGGCAACCAAATCGCTTTTGGTTACTATCAAGTAATTTACTTTTTGTTTATTCAAGAGTTGTATTGTTTTGTAAGTTATTTTATACTCTGCCTCTATCGGTTGGAAGTAATCGGTCATACCACCTAACCTAACAACACTACCTGCGGGTATTTTCTTTATTACTTTTTCAATCTTGTTTATGTTCGCAACTCTCGGTTGGGTCGGGTTCCATAACTTACGGAACGACAACAAACTTTTTGCATAACAGTATTTACAATCGTGACTGCATCCGCATCCATAGGTATCTAATCTCGTAGGATACTTACACTTACTACCTTCGTTACCGTCAACCTTCTTATAAAAACTTTTAAACTCTTCCATTTTGTCTCCTTAATTTTTGTAAGTATTTTGATTATCTTTAATGTCAAAAATAACTTCGCCCTTAAACATCGTATCAATCTTAATCAAGTCGTATTCTTTTTCTTTGTCGTCGCAAATAACTATCTTTGCGTTTGGACTTACGCCTAATATTTGTAACTGTGATACCAATTCCATTACTGTCATACCGCCCCCTTAAATTGCATACTGCAAATCTTTAATTGCTTCTATTCTCTTTTGAAATTTGTCCGAGATATAAACCAAGTTCTTGTTTTCTAAAATATAATAAAACCACATACCGCCCTTATCTTGTTTTAGTTCTATTCCGTATCCGTTGATTGTCGCCCTGTTTGTTTCTAACGCTCTTATTATTTCGTTTAGTTCTTGTTGGTCCTCTTTTGATATTTCTCTTTTTGACTTCTGCCATATCCTTTGATACTCTTTTTTGTGTTGCTTATTATGCTCAAAGTTTATCCAAGTCTTATAACACTCTCTCGCTCGTTCTCTGTATTGGTCTATGTGTTTTTCCCTGCAAGTTTTATTAATCTCTTTGACCCGTTCAGTATTATTCCTTCGCCAAACTTTTTTTTGTTTTCTTATTTTCCTACTATTCTTGCGATAATAATCTCTCCAATATTCTCTATTCAAAGGTGTGTCCTTCTGTTAGTTTTTTAACTGCCCCTTCCAACTTCTTGTTGCCCTTATACTCTATCGGCATCCAATGCGGTGTTTGCCCTAATGCTAACTGCCCCTTCGTTTTAATTACCAACTCGGTATACATCTTTTTCATATTTGACCTTTCAACAGTTTCTAATTCGTCACGGTCCAAACAGTATTCCATATCTTCCAAATGTCTCGGGCTACCTACCAAGTGTTGCAACATAGGGGGTAAAGAATTAAACGCCTGTATTGTTTCCTGTGGTATATCGGGATGCGTTCTGTGCATCGCCTTCCTGATTAATTCCCAAGCGGTAGAGAAGTCTAAAAACTCTACTGTCTTCTCTATGATTTTTTCTTTTATCCTACCGATAAGACCGTTGACAAATAACGGGTCTTTACTTTGGATAAGTTCAAACAATGCTTTGGATACTTCGGCGTAAGTATTATTCTTGAAGCATTGCATCCAAACTTCAACGAGAGTATCACTATCCGCATTATTAAACTGAACGCCTACATCTCTACAAACTGATAAAATTTTTAAAGTTTCTTTTTCTGTCATATCTGCTCCGCCTCTATAATTTTTTCTTGCTCTTCCAACTTCCGTAACCTGTCTTTGAACGGGTTTCCGCTACTCTTGTTGTTCGGTTGCCCGTAGTTATTTAAATTCCAATTCCTGTATGATGCCTTCCAATCTCGCATCGGGTTCCTACCAACCTTCCAACCGTTACTCTCATAGTGGTTGAACCACTTATCCACAATATCAGTTTTCAAGCCCTTCTCTTTTGCATAAGCGATAACCTCTTCTTTGGTCGGTTTTTGAAATCTCTTCCCTTTGCCCCTAACAACCTCATTTTCTTTTACTTCTTCATTGTCTTTATCTATTTCTTTTTCTATTTCATTTTCATTTTCAAAAGGTATTACTGCGGTATTTACTGCGGTATTTACCGTAGTATCTACTGCGGTATCTACTTTGGTATTTTGTTTTGCCCACCTCTTGTTCACTTTATCCTGTTGACTTTTAATAAACTGTTCTCTCTTGATAGATGCTTGTTCAATTTGTTCGTTGAAGTATTTACCTTCCGCATCCGTTTTAAAGAATTCCATAACACCTGTGGATAAGTTTCCGCAAACCTGTTCCATTTGTTCTTTGCTTAAATGCCCGTGTTGGTGTTGAAGGCAGAATAATATTATTAATTTCCCTTTATCCTCAAACGATAGGAACATTGTTTGGGAAATAAAGTCGCTTGTATAAAAATTTATACTCGGGTTTTTTGCCATTGTAATAACGCTCCTAACTGTTCCAATAGATTTTCCATTTCTTCTATACTGAAGTTTGCAATACTATGGTCGTGTTTAATATCCTCAATACCCTCTTGGGTTGCAATTCCGTTCATAAGAGCAGACTGTTTGACCGCATCCACATACCTAACCGAAGCGGTTGAATGGACCTTATGAATGTGGCACGGGTAACAGAGGGTAATTAAATTGCGTAGGTCCCAACGATACTTGGTTGAACTACCCTTCGTGACTATATAGTGATGCACTTGTAAGTTTTCTGTGCTACCGCAAAGAAGACATTTCCCGTCTCTTTTTCTTACGATTTGACTTACTAATTTATCTAACTTTTCAGTCAGTATTTGTCTTTTAGTTTTCTTTTTTCTTTTAATCATATATGCTCCCACTCATTGGCGGGGGGACAAACACACCGAGATTGGTGCAAAAGACAATAACATTGTCTATAAATTCCTTCATTTGTTCCATTGTTGCCCCGCTCTTACTTTTTGTTATTCGTTCCATTTCGTTTCCGACCCTAACCTCTTCATAAAAAAATCTTTTATTTAACATCTCATTGACATCGGACTTACTAACTTTGATTGAACATTGACCTGTTTCGTTTATAAAGTCGGTAAGTGTCGGTAATATAACTCCCCAATAGTAACCAAGTTGACTTTTAGATTTCGTTCTCATAGAGGATGCTTGGACCTTCACTCTATGTGCCTTATTTAATACCGCATATATTTCCTGAAAACATTGGTTCAGTTCTTGAGGGTTGGTTATTATCCATTCCTTTGCCATTAAAACGGTATCTCCTCTTTAGTATCTTTTGTCTTATGTTCCTGTTGGAAGTTGTCTATCTTTTGATTGAAGGTTTGGTTTGTTGCCTCTTCTTTTTTCGGTGGTTTCGGTAACGGTTCTACAACTGCGATTGATATATACCTCGTTCCCTTCTTTGATGTTCTTATCCAAGCAGATACCCAACACGGTTTCCCGAATATTACTGCTTTACCTGTGTAATCGGGGTGTTTTGTTTCGGTTTTCCTCTCGTTTAAAAAGAGAGTTCCACTATTATTTTTAAGTTCAAACTTTTTCTTTTCCATTTTAAACTCCTTTGGTTGTTATTCTTACACTTGATTTAACATTGCTAATCTTTTTATATTTACTCGCCACAACAGGCATTTCTTTTTTCAGTTTTGCGGTGTCTATTGATTCTCTTGTTGTAGGTGCTATGTAGGAAATCGTGATATTTTTCCCAATTTTAATTTGACTTATGTTCCTTTCTTCCATTTCCTTTAAAATCTTGTCTTTATATTCTTTAATAGTCATTTCTGCTTTTTCCATAGCGAGTATATTAGTTTCCAATTCTGCTATCGCTTGTTCGTTTAAACATTGAAGTTCGGCTTGTGGTTTGGAAGTTCCATTGAAATATGCTCTTACTATTTCTTCGCACTCTGCATCGGACAATAGTTCTACCGCAAGTATTTGCGGTTTTTGTGGGCTTTTTTCAGGTGGTAGGTGTATTACATAACCCCTATTGATAATTACATCATTTTGGCGGAGTGCCATTGCATATAAAGAGAGTTGAATTTGCACATACTTTTTATCAAGTGAGTAGTTGGTTTTAATATCTATGATGTTTCCGTTTATGGTATCAAGTAAATCAAAAGTTCCGGCATAAGCACCATATTCGGTTGCTCCGTATAATACTTGCTCCGTTTGAGTTGCGACAAATTCTTTTTTAAATATTTCCTGAAAGCATTGAAATTCATAGGTGGGTTTCTTCGGTTCTATCTCTTGTAGTAAATACTTTTCTATCTCTCTATGGACTTTATTTCCTTTCTCTTGTGCTTTCTTTAATACTTCCGCATCTATATCGGCATACTTATTACCTAACCAATTCCTTATAATCTCGGACACAGACGGTATTAATTGCCCGTTCTCGTCTGTATATGTGTGTGTTGTTTCGTCAAATATTAGTTTCATTTTGTTTCTCCGTTAATTCATTTTTTATTGCTTTTGCCAACTCTAATTCTTTGTTTATGATTATCTGCTTTACGAATATGCTTGACTTTATGAACCCGTTAGAATCTTCGGGTGCTATTTCTTTCAACTTCTCTTGTTCTTTCTCAATTATTTCGTCAAACAATTCTTGCAATACTTTTATTTTTTCTATGTATGTCATAATTGCTCCTTATATTTCTTGTGCGAGTGTCTTTTTAGCGACCTTTACTTTATCTACCTTTTCCAATATTGCTTTTGCTTCTGCATAGGTAAGTTGTTCCAAAGGTTTTGCTATCTTAATCTTTAAGCCCCTTAATACTGCGAGTTGTTGCGGTGTAATGCTCGGTATTGTTGCAGTTTTTGGTGTAGGTTTTTCTTTTGTTTCTTCCGGTAAATCTTCGCCATTGTAAATGTAAAGACCTAACCCGAACATTGCCATATTTTTTACAAGACATCTCATAATCGCCTTATTGACATCAAACATTGTTGCTTGTGCTACCATTTTCTCGCCATAACTTGTTTTATAGGCATAAGGTTTATTCTTCATTGCTTTATTATTGTTATCCATAACGGGCAACCACATATCTTTCGTCTGTCCGTCTGCGGTTATTGAAGTAAATACCATATAACCTGTGTTTTCGTCATACATATATGGCAAGTTGTTAAATGTTTTTATCTCATACTTAAAATCGGGGTATGCTTTGGTAAATTCTGCTACCGCATACGACCAACTTAAATAAGATAGACCATTTTTCTTCTCAATTTTATCGTTGACATTAAGTTTTAATAATTCTTCAAATTTCATTTTCTACTCCTGTAATATAATTTGGTGCAAACACTTCAACTTCTTTCTGCAACTCTTTATTCTCAATAACTAATACGACATTTACGACGATAGATAAGAACAACAACATCCCTAATACGACGAGTGCCATACTTTTAAGGGCATCTCTTTTTTGTTCTTCAACTATATCTTGTCGTGTAAAAAAACCTGTTTTCTTGTTATATACATACCCCATTTAAGCCCCCTTTCTGTATGTTCTTTGCTCTTGTGTCTTGTCTAACTTCTCAAGAAACTTCTTGACTGTTTCTACCCTGAAAATGTATTGACGAGATACAAACGCCTTATACATTAGCCCGTTAGATAGCCACTTCCTTAATGTTGTTCTTGACGGTCTTATTCCGCCATTGAATTGACTTGCGAGAGTTAATACTCCCTGCGAGTTGCATAACTGCTCCCCGTTCCACTCCCAAAATTCCTGCTTTTTTCCTTTCTGTTTCATTTAGCCCCCTATTATTTGTGTATTTTAAAGTGCTTACTTGCACTTAAAAGTATTGAAAAAATAACCAAAAAATATTAAACTATCGGTGGTAAGAGGGCTAACTCTATGGAATGTTTTGTTCTGAAAGGAGACAAAGCAAACCCACCGATAGTTTTAACAAGTGCATAGCACCTGTTTTGTTTTGTTAAAGTTTTTAAGATTTTTGACATTTTTATTCTCCTTTCTTTTCCCGTTTTGCCCTCTTTTTATGTTCGGTTTATTAACTTAAAATGAACTCGTAATAAACTTAACAAGTGTAATTGTAGTTTATTTGAAAAAGTTTGTCAAGTAGTTTTTTATCGTCGGAGATTTTAAAATGGAAGAACTAATTGCAAAGAATTTAATTAAACTTTTAAAGTTAAACAACTTAACTCAAAAACAACTTGCCGACAAATTAAAAGTCAAGTTGCAAGTAGTGAATCGTTGGGTAAATGGTAAGGCGTTGCCGACTACAAAAAGTTTGGATAAGTTGGCGTCTGTATTTAATGTTCCTGTGTCGTATTTCTATAACGAGATAAACAATTCTGTTATCAATAACGGAAACAATAACAATATTCAAAATGGGAACATAAACAGAGAGATAGAATTGTTAAACAAAGAAATGGAAGTATTGAATAGACAAATTGAAGTCCTGAATAAAGAAATTGAATTGTTGAAAGGGAAGAAATGAATAAAACACCTTACCTTTATAAGCGTGGCAATGTATGGTATTGCGATTTTACCTATCGGGGTATCCGGTATCGTAAAGGGTTAGACACCAACAAAGCAATAGCACTTGAAAAACTTATTGCTTGGAAAAAAGACCTTAAAAATCAAACTTTTACACCGACAAATTTTAATTCTTTTGTCCGTAGGTATCTTGACTATGGAACCTCTACAAAGAATAAACAAACGGTATATAGAGATACTCTTGCCCTTAAATATCTTACCGAATTTAGAAAAATTAAAGATATAACAGACATAACACCGTTATTACTTGACGAATTTAAAAGTCATCTTCTTCATCTTGGTAAAAAGGCAAACAATATTAATCGTATCTTAACATCTATTAAAGCAATGATGCACAAAGCGGAAGTGTGGGAGTTAGTTGCCCCTAAAAAGTGGGAAATATGCAAAGAAATTAAGACGCCAAAAGGTAGAGTTCTCTTTTATTCGCCTGACGAAGTTAAAAAGTTGTTAGATACTTGCCCTGAAAATTGGCAACTTGTTATTCTCTTGGGTTGTAGGGCGGGTTTAAGACGGGGCGAGATTGTCAACTTGTCTTGGGAAGATATAGACCTATCTAAAAAACTTATAACAATTCAACCAAAATCAAATTGGCATCCAAAAGATTATGAGTGTAGAGATATACCTATTGATAACCTACTTTACAAAGCATTAAGTAAGATACCGGATAAAAAAGGTTCGGTTATACAAACGAAATACAATAAAGATTTTACTTTGGGGGGTATAAGTCATTACTTTATAGAAAAAGTCTTAAAAAAAGTGGGTTTGCGTGGCTCTCTTCATACCTTACGCCATACTTTCGCAAGTCATTTAGTTCAAAACGGGGTAGATTTATATACCGTTTCCAAACTGTTGGGGCATAGTTCAATTAAGACTACTGAAATCTACGCACATTTAAGCCCAAACACTTACCAAAAGGCAATACTTAATTTGCCTAAAATCTAATAATAATATATAATGATTTAACTTTAATGTGTTGTAATGATTTTTTATTGTTCTATCTTGTGTGATGTTTTGTGTGAGATTTTACAAGTGTTTTCGGTTTTTGAGTATAAATTAAAGTTCATTGTTTTTTTAGTTTGTCGTCAATAAATATTACGGATGCTTAATTTAGTGGGTAGGCGGTTAGTTATATATGAATTGCCCTCTATCCGCATCAGTTGTCGTCGGTCTGTGGTAAGTTTTGTGGGAAATTAGATATAAAAAAAGAGTGCGGGGGATATTCCGCACTCTAATTTTATTTATTTTGTTTAATCTACAACTATCAGTTTTTTCTTTTTGTCGCTCTTGCCTCTTCCCTTAAGTGCAATACCTGCGTTGCTTAAAACCTTTGTCAATGTCGTTTCGCTTACACCTAATTTTTTGGCAAGTTCTTTATTCGTCATTGTTTCATACATTTGTTTCAACTGTGCTTTGGTTATCTGCATAATCTGCCCCCTTTGTTTTGGTTTCATTTTATTTTATTTCGGTTTCGTTGTCAACCTTATCATTCCATAGGTCCGATTGGAACACTTCAACCACATACGCACTTACACCGTTACAACAAATTGAAAACGCCAAGTCCTGTGCGTGTTCCCTGCGGTCAAAAAATCTTGCGTGTTGTCCGTCCTCTGCTTCCCAAGTTTTTGTTTCCCTGTCTATTTTGGTTACAAATTTAAAACCTTTGCCATAGCAATAAACCATAACCGCAAACTTCAATTCCTTTCTTTCTGCAAACTCAAAACTTCCGTATTTTCTTACTTTCATACTGCCCCCCTTAATCAAAATATAAACAACAAAACTTCTCGTTGTTTTTTATTTGTTTTAAACTTACCCAATTTATAGTTGGTTTCAATATCTTTAATGCTTCCAACACTTCGGCAACCGTTACGGTCGGGCAATTCTCTTCGCTTGTTGCCCTGTCCCCTGTTACAACATTGATGCCCTTCTTGTCAATGGTAAATTCTTTGATTGTGTAAATGTTATTTAACCAAAACCAACAAACGACTTTTGTTTCTTTGTCTAAAGTTTCCAATCTTTTTATTATTGATTTTATTTTCATTTTACGCCCCTATTTGTTTATAATATAATGCGTTCAATTCGTTTTTTGTTTCTATCAATTTGTCAATTACTTTTATCAAGTCTCTTGCATCCGCTTTTAATATTCCGATAAAGTCTCTATTCTTGCCGATTTTTTTCCTGTAATACCTGATGTTTGCTTCCAATTCTTTTTTTAGTTGTTCTTTTTGTTCTATTGCTTTTGTTATTTTATCCATACTTGCCCCCTTTGGGGCGGTATATTTCAACCGCCCGATTTTAATTTATTTTATATTTATTTCCGTGTCCCAACCTGCAATGTCGCTTTTTTCCATTATAAGTTTTTCCCTGATTACCTTCTCGCCTAACTGTTCCGCTTCGGGTTGTGCTTCGTCAATTTCAAGTAGCATCTTAATTAGGTCCTTCCCGCTTTGTTCCTCGCCTTCAAAAAACATTCTCTCGCATATTTCCCAATTTTCGTCTATAACATAGGTTCCGTTGTCCCAATTATCAGTATCCAAGTTCTCAAACTTATCAATTCCGATTGACAAGTCGCCCCCGATATAGTTTGCGATTACCTGACACATTCTCGCCCAACCGTAACAGTCCTCGTTTGGGTTCCTGTATTCTTTAAGTTTGCAATACTTCAAAAAACCTTCCACGCTATCCCTGCCACCGTCCCAATGTAAATAAATTCCTATTTGTTTGTTTTTGTCTGTGATTACTGCTCTATTACCCATTTTATCCCCCTTTGGGGGCGGTCCTTCCGCCCCCGTTTTATTTTTAATAATTTTCTTCTGCGTTTGGATAGTATCTATCCAATGTCTCTAATAGGTCTTGATTTTCTAACTGTAACTCGCTTATTTGGTTGGTTGCCCTTACCAAGTTGAATGTTAGAAAAATTATAATCGCTATTAAAATTATTGCCTCTCTCTCTTGCTTCAAAACTTCAATGATTTTTTTCATACTGTTCGCCCCCATTTTTTTTATTAAAATAATCTTGTGTTTAAACCTGTAAAGTCCTTAAATAATTCCTCTAATTGGTCGCAATAGATATCCTTAAATTCTTTTTTGGTTTCCTTCCCTGCCCTGTATCTTAAAAATTCCAAGTCGTAAGTGTCCATTGCGTTCAACCTGATGCGTAAATAATTGTAACCGCTTCTATTCCTCATAAATTTAAATACAACGCCATTTTCTATTGCATAGATATTTTTTGCCCCGACCATACAACAAAACTTATGCCCCCCGATTTGTTGCATTATAATTTTTGCAATTTGTCTGTTCCTGTCTGTGTCAATTTTCTTTACTGCTTCCGTCATTTTTTCCATTGCTTCTGTTACAAAATTTGTCATTTTTGACCCCCTGCGGGGCGGGGGGTATTTTGCCCCGCCCCCTATTTTTTTTATTGATTTTTTAAGTTACTGTGCGAAATTATCCAATCTGTCGCCCTTTGTGCTTCTTTACAAACTGACAATAATAACTTGCCCTTCTCTCTCGCTTCGGGTATTGCTCTTAACCAACTTTTTAAGTATGCCAAAACTTGTTTGTCAAACTGATAAGCATAACCGAGACGCCCCGCAATCATTCCCGCCGATATTTCCGCAATCAGTTCTTCTCTCGCATAACTTGCATCGCCGAAATGTCCGCTCATATCTCTATTTAAGCGGTTCGGGTGTCCCGTAGAGTGTGCGAATTCGTGAGCAAAACTTCCGCAAAGTTCAATAATCTTTTTATAATTTTTAGTTGGTGGAACGTTTACGGTGTCGGTTGTCGGGCTATAATAAGCGGATGCGGTCAATAATCTCTCTACCTTTGCCCCGTTTTCAATGGTGTTGAAAAATGTTTCAATTTTTTCTATTTCGGCAATGTCAAAACTATCTGCGGGAACATTATCGGCGGTGTTTGTAAACCCTTCAACGTCTGCCCCGTTGAAAACTGTGTATTGCCTCGCAACTAAAAAAGTTTTTTCTTTTTTCTGCTCGTTGTCGGTTTCGGTCTCGTCGGTTTCGGTGGTTTCAATCGGTTCTTCGTTCAATGCTTCGGCGGTTCTTTTGGTGTATGCCTTCCAAAAAAATACGGGTATACCCTTTGCCCCCTTCTTAATTCTAAAACCTGCTTCGGTCCATTGCTTGAAGGTTGCGAATTTGTTGCAATTTTTGCGAGATGCAATAAAACCGAGAAAAACCAAGTTGAAGCCCCTGTAACATTTTTTTGAAAAATTGTTTAATGCTCTAAAGTCAATGATTGGGTTTTCCCATTCCCCCGTAAAGTTTTCCAACAGTTCGCAATACTTATCCGCAATTTTTGCGATTACTTCGTTTTTGCTACTTTTTAAATTTTCCATTTTCTGCCCCCCTTTTGTTTTATTTATTTTTTTGTTTTGTTTCCGTTTTGTTTCGGTATCGTAATTATAGCACACATTTCAAAAATTTGTCAAGTGATTTTTTTAGTTATGCACGACAAAATTAATAAAAAAATTATTGTTGCAATTTTTTCAAAAATGTATTTTTTTGGTTTTGGTTGCGTTTTTGTTGCGTTTTGTCGTCGGAGAGATGCACGACAAATTTCGGTGTGTGGTTCTCGTCGGTGTTCCGACGGTAAAATTAAAATTTTATACTTTTTGGTAGGTTTTAGAAGTTTTATTTTTTATATTTTTAAATGGTTCGGAAGGTTTGCGGGGCGGTTGGTTGAAGCATCAGGAAAAAAGCAAAGGAAGCAAAAAAAGCGGACCGAGTAAAGCGGGGGCATTTTGGCAGGTGTAAAGATATCTAAAAAAATTTTTAGGGGTCTAAAATCGCAAATACGGAAGCCGAAAACCGAGAAAACGAGACAATTCCGCAGAAAATCGGCGGGGGCAGATAAAAAACCGCATCCGTTGCGTTTTAAGGTATTTAAAAATAATATAATATATATAATCTTAAAAATTAAAATCTTTTAAATTTCCGCAGTTGTTGCAGTCAGGCAAACGGTTAGAAGCATTGACCCGCAAAAATTAAGCGGCGCAAAATGCGTAAATTCTCACATATTACACAAACACGCAAAGCAAACACCAAAGCGGATGCAGTTTCAAACCGTTTCAGGTCTACAATTCCGCATCAAAAAGCAAACAGAAAAAAATTGAAAAAAACGGTTGAATTCAAAAAAGAGTTCAACTTCTCTATAAAAGAGTGAGTTATCCACAACTTATCCACAAGTTATCCACAAGCAAAAATGATAGAAAAAACAGTAGTTTTTGCGGTCTCTACTTAACATAATATTAAAAAATGGGTGTTTTTGGTTGTTTCGGACAGAAAACCAAATGCAAAACACATTGATTTTTCAATGAATTCCAATGGTTGTTGTCAACTTAACATAACAGTAGTTATCGGAACGCTTCCCCCTGTTTTCGGGCGGGAATTCTTTTTTCTGTGGGGGTAGGGGGGGGAACCCAACGCACACTCTAATTTTTTAAAAATGCCCCACAAAAATTTTTTTCAACTCTCCAAAGCGACTTTGAGCGAAGCGAAAGAAGCCCTTTAGTATCTGCTATTATACTTTAATAGACCCTACACTTTCAACCCCGCTTAATTTGGGTAGGCAAAAACGAATATCTTTTTTTATGGCTTTAGTGTTTGAGTTTTAGCGAGATTTATTGACGACAAAGTGTGTGGATATTAGTAGCAAAATGACGACTATAAGATACCAAAGTGTATAATATAAGTAAGGTAAATGCGTGTGGTGGCTATATGTCAACCCGATAGACCTAAACTCTAATGAACGGGAGTATAAAGATGTTCAATAAAGGAAGAAATGGAGAGAAAGACAGTTAGGGTTACAGACTTTAACTGCTATTTGTGTTTATGAAGAAAGAACTTTTACCTGTGAAGAAGAAACCAAGAGGTCGCCCGTTTGAGAAGGGTAACACCATATCAAGAGATAGTGCGATAAAGAGAGCCAAGAAGAGATTAGTGAGTGTAAAGTTGATAGAGTTCAAGAATGCGATAGAGTTAATAGCCAACGAAGGTATGAGTGTGAAGGATGCGTGTGAGAAGGCGAACATAACTGAAAGAGTTTTTTATGACATTAAGAATGCGACACCTGAAACCAAGAGAGTATATTATGAAGCGTTGAAGAGAAGAACTGACAGAGATATAGAGAAGATAAGGAATGAAGTAATGGTCTGTGATAAAGATACTGCGTTTAGTGCCAAGATAAAGACAGAGTTTATTAAATGGATAAGTGCGAAACTGAACCCTGAAAGGTATGGCGAGGTAGATAACAGACCACCCGTAAACTTGGAAATCAAGATAGGCGGGGAAACAGTAACAGTAGCAGGTAACAACAAATAGGATAGAAATGGGGGAAGTTATGATTTGTAAAGAGTGTGGTAAAGAGTTTGAAATTGTAGAAGAGGAAAAGAACTTTTATATCTCAAAGGGACTTGAGTTGCCGAAGAGATGCAGAGAGTGTAGGATAAAGCGGAGAAAGGATAGTGCCAAGAAAACGAATACATCCGAAAAACCCAAGATTTACCCCAACGGGTAGAGTAAAGATAAACGACCCTAAAGTATGGAAGGAGTTAAACCAATACTTGGGGCATCCCGAAACCGTAAGGATAGAAATTCCTTATGTGGCACGACCCGTCCAAGAAATCATACAAAACGAATTAAGAACGCACAGATTTAATGTATTAGTTACCCACAGACAAATGGGTAAAACTATCTGTGTTATTAATCATATAATAAGAGAAGCATTAAAGACATCGTATCCTAACGCAAGATACTTTTATGTAGCACCGTTTTTGAAACAGGCGAAATTGATTGCGTGGGACCATTTCAAATATTATCTTAAAGATGTTCCTAACATAAAGATAAACGAAACAGAACTAACCATAGTATTACCTAACAGTTCAAAGATATATCTTGTAGGTGCCGACAACCCCGATGCAATGAGAGGTTCTTATGCCAACGGGGTAGTTCTTGACGAATACGCTATGGGAAAAGACATCTTTGAAGAGATTATAAGACCTATGTTTACCAACACTAACGGTTGGTGCGTATTTACTTCAACACCGAAAGGGCAGAACCATTTTTATAAATTGTGGTTGAAAAGTCAATCGGGTTTACAAGATTGGTGGGGCGGTATGTTTACCGCAAGAGATAGCGGAGTAATACCGCAAGAAGAACTTAAAAGAATAGAAGAAGAGTCAAGTAGCGAAAGTATGTTCAGGCAAGAATATATGTGCGACTTTATGGCAAGTAGCGACAATGTTCTTATCCGAATAGACGATGTGTATGTGGCTCAAAGAAGACAGTATAGGTTAGACGAGATAGACCATTCGGCGACAATTATCGGCGTAGACTGTGCAAGATACGGAGACGACAGGACCGTGATTACCGTAAGAAAGGGTTTACAGATGTTCCCGCAGAGATACTTTCAGGGTTTAAATACCGCAGAGATTACAGAACGAATAATAGAATGTATCAATGATTACGGATACGACGGTATATGTATAGACCAAGCGTTTGGCGGTGGCGTGATAGACAGATTAAGAGAGTTCGGATACGACAATGTATTTGAAGTGAACTTTAATATGAAGTCGGGAGACGACCATTGCAAGAATAAGAGAGCCGAGATGTGGTGGAAAATGAGTGAATGGATACGAAAAGAAGGAGCGATGCCACAAAGTGAGGACCTTACACAAGAACTGACAAATGTTTTATACGGTTTTTCTTCAGGAGCGGGGCAGATACAATTAGAAGGTAAAGAGTTGGTAAAGAAAAGAATAGGGAAATCGCCCGACTTGGCAGACTCGTTAGCACTAACTTTCGCTTTTCCGATACAGAAAAGAGGACTTGACGACACAAGAAGCGAGTATGCGGTAAGCGATTACCAATATATATAGGAGAGAGATTATGTGGACATCGTTAGCAATAAGTGCATTGATGGCAATAGCAAGTGGAATATATGGAAAACAACAGTCGGACAGGCAGGTTGGCGAAATGAATAAGATACAGAGAGAGACCGACAGGAAGCAACAAGAACTTTTAAAAGCAAAAGGACCTGAAGCGACACCGAGTAAAGAGACATACGACGCATTGAGAGAAAAAAGAGGGGAGATGTGGAAGAGAGGTTTGATGTCTACTATCAAGACAAGTAATTTCGGGTTGTTAGAGACCGCACCTTCAGGGGCGGGAAAAACTAAATTGGGGCAATAATTATGAATGTTCAAAACGCACAAAAGATTTATTTTAATATGCGACAAAACAAAATGAACTTTAGACCGCATTGGGAAGAGTTGTCGGACTATATCGCACCGACAAAAGGTCGTTTTGTTCAACGCAATCTTAATTTAAGAAAAGAAGTAAATTACAAGAAGTTAGTAAACAATACCGTCAGTATAGCGGTAGACACATTGTCGGCAGGTATGTTGAACGGTCTTACATCTCCGAGTAGAGAATGGTTTAAGTTGACTACTCCTATGAACGACGATATAACCGTAGCACAATGGACCGACTCCATTAAAAAGAAAATGGAGTATATATTTCAAAAATCTAACTTCTATAACACTTTACATAATGTATATCAAGAACTTTCAGTATTCGGGACCGCCTGTTTTGTAGTAGACCACGACTTTGATAATGTTATACATTGCACACAATTTACTATCGGCGAATACTCGCTACTCTATAATACGAAAGGTTTACCGACGACATTCGGTAGAGAGTTCTTTATGACATCGCAACAAATGGTTGAAGAGTTTGGATACGAGAATTGCGGAGAGTCTGTTCAGTCTTGTTACGATAACAAGAATTATACCGCAGAGTTTTTAGTTTACCATTTAGTATGCGAGAACACGAACAGAGATAAAAGTCGTAAGGATAACAAGAACTATAAGTATACATCCATATATTGGCAGGGCAATAGCGATAAGTTCTTAAGAGAGAGCGGATACACATATTTCCCTGTTGTAGCACCGAGATATTCGGTAAACTCGTCTCAAGATACTTACGGTATCGGTATAGGCGACAAAGTTCTCGGCGATTGTAGAATGTTACAGAAGTTAGAGAAAGTTAAACTTATAGGGTTACAGAAAGTTGTAGAACCGCCATTAATGGTAAGTTCACAAGTTCAGGGTAAGATAAATGTAGCACCTAACGGGCTTACAAGATTTTCAGGAACGACAGACTCGGCAGTATATCCGACATACAAAGTTCAGTTGGACCTGCCTTCATTAATACAAGAGATAGCAAATGTAGAAAGAAGAATAACCAACAACTTCTATTATGATGTGTTCTTGATGTTGACTTCACAAGAGTATTCAAGAATGACCGCAACCGAAGTAGCAGAAAGACACCAAGAAAAACTTATGATGTTAGGTCCTGTATTACAGAGATTAAATAGTGAGTTGTTGGACCCAATGATACAAATAACATTTCAAATAATGTTAGAACACGGTCTTGTTCCACCCGCACCTGAAATGATACAGGGCGGAGAATTAAGAGTTGAATATGTTTCTATAATAGCACAGGCACAAAAGGCACAGGGTATGGCGGAACTCAATCAGGGAACCGCCTTTGTAGGGCAGATAGCACAAGCGTATCCTGAAGTTCTTGATGTTATCAACCCTGACAAATTAGTGTTGACTGCGTTTGATAAGATAGGCGTTGACCCTCAAGTTATTAGAAGCCCGAAAGAAGTTCAGGCGATAAGAGAGCAGAGAGCAATGCAACAACAACAGGCACAACAACAGGCAAACGCAAATATGGAAGCAGACACAATAGAGAAATTAAGTAAAGCAAAGACAGACGAAGATAATGCTTTAACCGCTTTAATGGGCGGACCGCAAGTATAGGAGAGAAACTATGACGGAAGAAGAATTAGACAGAGTTATAGAAGAAGACCAAAGAACTAAAGACGAAATAGCACAAGAGAAAAACACTTTAGAGAATGTGTTAAAGACTTCCGACGGTATAGAACTATTGAGGAGAATAATATTCGGTAAATGTTTCGTTGAAAGTAGTGCATACACAAACGATATGAACGCAACAAACTTTAATTTGGGTCGCCAAAGTGTAGGGCAAGAACTTTTAAACGAAATAAAAAATATCAATGAAGAGTATGTATGTAAACTTTTTAGGACAGAAAAGGGGGAAGTAAATGACTGAAGAAATTAAAGAAA
>Ga0310696_10002502_pt1 | contig 24204 bp, 26 predicted proteins | sample AusTroGonzalo_MG_4_FD_203885 | JGI IMG/M metagenome (GOLD analysis project Ga0310696, IMG submission 203885) | Bovine rumen microbial communities from tropical cattle in Woodstock, Queensland, Australia - Gonzalo_02 (v2) (version 2) | ecosystem: Host-associated > Mammals > Digestive system >...
CATCACGTCGGAGATGCTCATCTCACGCTCCTGCGTGTCGTAGATCGGGATCCACTCGTTGGTGCCGTAGAGGTACTGGTCCGGACCGACCGTCAGGGGCAGCGGCGCGGACTCGTTGACCGCCCACTTCATCTGGTCGATGTGCCAGTCGGTACCGAGCAGGGAGGTGTTGCAGATGCGCACGTCCGTGCGGATGTTCTCCACCTCCTGGGCATACCAGAGCGGGAAGGTGTCGTTGTCGCCGTGGGTGATCAGGATGCCGTCCGGTCCGACGGATTCCAGGTAGTTGCGCGCCATCTCCACGGCGGTGCGGCGGTTGGAGCGGTCGTGGTCGTCCCAGTTCTGGGCGGCCATCTGCACCGGCACGAGCAGGCACAGCCCCGTCAGCACGCCGGCGGTCAAGGCGCCGCCGCGACCCTTGCGGGCGTCGTCGATCCAGGTGTACAGCGCAGCCACGGCCAGGCCCACCCAGGCGCTGAAGAAATAGAAGGATCCCGCATACGCGTAATCGCGCTCGCGCACCTGGAAAGGCGGCTGGTTGAGGTAGAGCACGATGGCGATGCCGGTCATGAAGAACATCAGGAAGGTCAACCAGCAGCCCCGCCTGTCGCGGTCGAACTGGAAGAAAAGGCCCAGCAGGCCCAGCAGCAGGGGCAGGAAGAAATAGTGGTTCTTGCCCTTGTCGTCGGCGAGGATGGCGGGGGCGTCGCTCTGGTCGCCCAGACGCAGGTCGTCGATGAACTTGACGCCGCTCTCCCAGTTGCCATGGAAGATGTCGCCCGGGTTGGGGGCATGGATCTGGTTCTGGCGCCCGGCGAAATTCCACATGAAGTAGCGCCAGTACATCCAGTGCAGCTGGTAGTCGAAGAAATAGGCCAGATTGGCGCCCACGGTCGGTTTGCGGGCGGTCGCTCCGGCCACACGGCGGCCCTTGCCGCCGGTGTAGGTCTCGTAGAAGCGTTCGTAGCTGCCGTCCGGGCTGGTGCTCCACATGCGCGGGAAGAGCATTTTGCCGGAGGGCTTGTAGGCGGCGTCGATCGGGCCTTCGACCTTCTTGTATTTGCCGTCGAGGGGCGCCCAGTAGGTCGTGGACTTCAGCTCGTACGGGGCACCGTAGTATTGCCCGTAGACGAGCGGCGTGGAGCCGTACTGCTCACGCGAGAGGTAACGCACGAGGGTGAAGGCATTGTCGGGCTGGTACTCGTTGGTTGGGGTCTTGGCGCAGGAGCGGATGATGTCGATGCTGAACACGGAGAAGCCGATCACGATGGTCGTGATGCAGAGCAGCGCCGTGTTGGCGAAGACTTTCTCGAGCTTCAGCGTCCGCCAGATTCCCCAGAAGAGGAGCGCGAGCAGCGCCACGAGGAAGAAGGCCGCGCCGCTGTTGTAGGGCAGGCCGAGCACGTTCACGAAGAACAGGTCGCAGTAGGCCGCCATCTTGGGCAGGTATGGGATGAACAGGAAGACCAGCAGGCCGAGGATGACCACGCCCACCAGGACGATCTTGACCAGCTCCCCGAACGTGAAGGGCTTGTCCTCCCGCTGCCGGTAGTAGTACATGAACACAAGCGCCGGGATGGCCAGCAGGTTGAGCAGGTGCACACCGATGCTCAGGCCCATCAGGAAGGCGATCAGTACGATCCAGCGCAGGGCGTGCGGCTCGTCCGCCCGGTCGTACCAGAGCGTCATCAGCCAGAACACCAGGGCCGTGAAGAGCGAAGACATCGCATAGACTTCGCCTTCCACGGCGGAGAACCAGAAGGTGTCGGAGAAGGCGTACACCAGCGCGCCGACCAGGCCGGAGCCTAAGATGGCGAGGGCCTGCCCGGAGGAATAAGTGCCGTCCGCCGCAGGCTTGACCAGCCGCTTTGCCAGCCAGACAATGGTCAGGTACAGCAGCAGGATGGTCAGGCCGGAACACAGGGCGCTCATCGCGTTGACCAGGATGGCCGCGTGCATGTTGTCGCCGAGCAGGGTGAAGATCCTGGCGAAAAGCTGGAAAACAGGGTTTCCCGGCGGGTGTCCGACTTCAAGCTTATAGGAAGATGCGATGAACTCGCCGCAATCCCAGAAGGAGGCGGAGGGCTCGATGGTCAGCAGATAGGTGACGGTTGAGACCACGAAGGCGAGCGCCGCACAAATCCGGTTCCACAGGGTGAATTTCTTCTCGTTCATAACCTGCAAAGGTACAATTAAAAATCCTTATCTTTGCAAAAATTATCCCAGATGGCACAACAGGATTGGAAAAGCCGCTTGGGGGTCGTCTATTCCACGAACCCCGACTTTCAGTACCAGACGCAGGCGGATGCGCCGGAAGCCGAGACGCTTCCTCCGCAGAAGCAGCGCCTGGTCGTCCGCATCGACCGCCGCCAGCGCGCCGGCAAACAGGTGACGCTGGTGGACGGCTTCGTGGGGAGCAGCGACGATCTCTCCGCGCTCGCCAAGACGCTCAAGACCAAGTGCGGCGTGGGCGGGACGGCCAAGGACGGGCAGATCACTATCCAGGGCGACCTGCGCGACAAGCTCGTCACCCTGCTGACAGGCATGGGGTATAACGCAAAACGCGGCAACTGATGCTCCTGCAGGCAGCGATCTTCAATGGCGGCAGCCTGGAAATGTCCACCGAGCCGCTGTCCGGATGGGTGGAGGCCCCGGTGTGGCGGGATCTGTTTTCCACCCGGATCCTGGCCGTCACGGCCATCTTTCTGCTGCTGGTCAACCTGCCGGATCTCTTCCGCCTGCTTCCCCACCTCTTCTACAGTTATAACCGCCCGCGCGGCGCAGCGGACCTGGAGCACAGCCTCGGTCTCGCCCGGATGCGCAACCATACCGCCCTCTGCTACGCCCTGCCCTTCTGCCTGATCGCCGACCGTTACGCCCTGATGCAGCCGCGCTGGCTCTCCGCCCTGCCGGCGGAATGGCACGCTCCGGCCACCCTGGGCCTGTTTGTCGCATTCCTGCTGCTCCGCGCCCTGGCCTACGTCCTCTGGCAGCCGCACCGCCTCCGGGGGGAGCCGTATGCCACGCTCAAGCACATTCCCTACAATGTCTTCATCCTGCTGGTCAGCGTGATGCTCGTCACGGTCGGCCTGCTGCTGGTGTTCCGCGCGCCGGACGCGACGGCCAGGACCGTCCTGCTCTGGGAAATCACCGTCTTCTACTTGTTTTCACAGATACGCGCAAGTCAATTTTTAGCCGCCAGTGGTATGGGATTCACAACTTTTTTGTACCTTTGCGCGCTCGAATTACTTCCGGCCGCTTCGCTGGTAGCAGTTATTGAGCTTTTTTGATCAATTGGCAGCAAGATGAAGATCCTGATATCGCAGCAGATTCCGTCCAATCTCGCCCCTTACGAGGTTTTGCAGAACCAATTCGGCGCAGAGCTCGCTTTTCATCCCTTTTTCCTGATCGAGCCGCTTTCGGGCAAGGAGTTCCGCGCCCAGCACATCAACCTCCCCGACTACACGGCCATCGTCTTCTCGTCCCGCCACGCCATCGACGCCTACTTCACCCTGTGTGAGCAGATGCGTTTCAAGGTGCCCGAGACGATGAAGTATTTCTGCTCGACGGAAGCCGTCGCGATGTACCTCCAGAAGCACATCGTCTACCGCAAGCGCAAGATTTTCTACGGCACCGGCACCCCGGCGTCCATCCTGGCCCTCATCACCGCCAAGCACAAGGGGGAGAAATTCCTGATCACGGCCTCCGAGGGCTCCAACGTCACGCCGATGACGACGCTCTTCGAGACGGCCAAGCTGGACTTCTCGGTCGGCATCCTGGTGAAAGCCGTTCCGCAGGACCTCCACGATCTCGACCTGAACGCCTTCGACATCGTCGTGATGTGCAATCCGGCCGACGTCGTGTCGCTGCGGGAGAATTTCCCGGATTTCAAGCAGGGGAATCTCAAGTTCATCTCCTTCGGCAAGGCCGTCGTCCGTTCCCTGGAAGAGGCAGGCTTCGAAATCGCCCTCCAGGCCCCGACCCCCGAGGCCACTTCCATCAGCAAGGCTGTCGAACTCTACATCCAGTCCCGCTAAATGCCCGTTCCGCAAGGCCATACCCTCTCCAAGGAGGAGCGGCTGTGCGGGAAGACCACCGTCGCCGCACTCATTTCCGACGGGAAATGGGGAGCCACGGCGCACCTGCGTTTCTGCTGGGCCTCCGGACGGGAGACCTCCTGCAACCGGCTGATGGTCTCCGTGCCGAAGAAGTTCTACAAGCGCGCCGTCAAGCGCAACCTCCTCAAGCGCCGCCTGCGCGAGGCCTACCGTCTGCAGAAGGAGCTGCTGCCGGCTCCCGGCATCGACCTGCTGCTCGCCTACTCCCACCCGGAGATCGCGGACTTCGCCACGATCTTCGCGGAGGTCACGGAGATTCTTAACCGGATCGCTGCCGCATGACGTTCCTGGAGGCCTGCAAGCGGGTGCTCGCTGCACCGTTCATCCTGCTGATCAAATTCTATCAGCTGTGCATCTCGCCGCTCAAGGGGCCGACCTGCCGCTTCACCCCGACCTGCTCGCAGTACGCCCTCGAGGCTTTCCGCAAGTACGGGCCCTTCAAAGGAGGCTGGCTCTCGCTGAAACGGATCCTCCGCTGTCACCCTTGGGGCGGCAGTGGATATGATCCTGTCCCGTAAGGTCAGGATAGCCTTCTACAGAATGCCAGAATCACGCGGCGAAAGGGGCGAAGGGGCCGCAGGAGGCGCCAGAGCCGGCCGTTGCCGGGGGCGCGTTCCCGCCCGTCGGGGCGGATGACGGCCGCGACGGTGCCAATCACGTCGGCTGTCGTGCAGTGCTCCTGCCCCACGAGATTGCCGTCGCCCATCAGCGTGAGATGTTCCCCGTCCACCGCATACACCCGGTGCAGGATGTAGCGGTCCCCGAGGCGGACCAGGACGATGTCTCCGACCGAAACGGTCTCCAGACGCCGCAGCACCACCCGGTCGCGTCCGCCGTGGATGAAGGGAAGCATACTGCTCCCGGTCGGGGTAAACACCGCCTCGCGGCCTTCCCGCAGGACGGTCGTCACCTCCCCGAGGAGGATGTCGTTGGGCAGGGTCCGTCTATCCATCGATTGTCTCCTGGCAGAGCCGGGCGGCCGCTTCGTCCGGCAGGCAGTCCAACTGGTAACAAGGCACGTCCGCGGCGATGCTCGCCAGCGTCTCATGCTGCGCGTCGGCGAGCGTGCGGATGGGGCGGAAGCCCGAGCAGGAGGCCATCACAGAGGCATAGGCGGCCACGATCCCGAGGCGCGCGATGCGGTTCTCCGGCGCCTGCCGGAGCCGGACGATGGCCCCGACGGGATAGTCCTCCGCCTTGTAGCAGGGGGTCTTTCCGCTCCACGGCGTGCCGTACACCCGCGCCCGGCCGTCCACGATGCGCAGGACGGGGTTGTCGTCGTTCAGCAGTTCGGTGTCCGGGATGTGCTTGAGCCACAGGCTGCTGTGGGTGCTCTTGCCGGTTCCGCTCCGGCCCAGGAAGAGGAAGCCGCGCCCGCCGCGGACGACCACGGACGCGTGCATCTCCAGCGCCCGATAAGACGCGCTGGCGAAGGCGAACAGCAGCATCAGGGCGTTGTTGACGGCAAAGGTCTGGCTCGCGGGATCACCCTCGGCGAACAGCCTTCCCTCGCGGAAGTCGTCGCTCACCGCCAGCTGCCCGCACACCGGCCGGCCCGGCAGGACAGCGAACTCCGCGAGATAGCCCGTCGCCGTCCGGTACAGCCCGATCACCGGCTCCCCCGACTCCTCCTTCGGCTGATACAGCACCTCTCTCGCCGCTGCCGGAGGCTCCGTAGTGATTGTCAACCTGAAAATAGATTCGCCGATCACGTCGGCGGATGACGGCGCTTCAAACGGATCGTAATTATGCAAAAGGTACGTTACCGGATGGGCGTCCGGCAGGTCGAGGGTGAACACCAAAGAGGCAACTTGAAAAGCGCGAACCATCGCCGGAGGGGGCTTAGGAATCGAGTTTCAGGACGGCCATGAAGGCACTCTGCGGCACCTGGACGGTGCCGATCTGCCGCATCCGCTTCTTCCCCTCCTTCTGCTTCTCCAGCAGCTTGCGCTTGCGCGTCACGTCGCCGCCGTAGCACTTGGCGGTCACGTCCTTGCGCACCTGCTTGACGGTCTCGCGCGCAATGATCTTGGCGCCGATGGCCGCCTGGATGGGGATGTCGAACTGCTGGCGCGGGATCAGGTCCTTGAGCTTCTCGCACATCTTGCGGCCGAAAGTGTAGGCGTTGTCCTCGTGGATGAGCGTCGAGAGGGCGTCGGCGGGCTCGCCGTTGAGCAGGATGTCCAGGCGCACGAGGCGCGCCGGACGGAAATTCATCACGTGGTAGTCGAAGGACGCGTAGCCCTTGGAGATGGTCTTGAGCTTGTCGTAGAAGTCGAAGACGATCTCCGAAAGGGGCATGTCGTAGGTCAGCTCCACGCGGTCGGCCGTGATGTAGTGCTGGCCGATCAGGGTGCCGCGGCGGTCCAGGCAGAGCTTCATGATGGGGCCGAAGAACTCGGCCTTGGAGATGATCTGCGCCCGGATGTACGGCTCCTCGATGTGGTCGATGAGCGTCTGCGGGGGCAGTCCGGAGGGGTTGTGGACATCCACCACCTCACCCTGGGTCGTGTAGACCTTGTACGAGACGTTCGGGACGGTGGTGATCACGTCCATGTCGAACTCGCGGAAAAGGCGCTCCTGCACGATCTCGAGGTGCAGCAGGCCCAGGAAGCCGCAGCGGAAGCCGCTTCCCAGCGCCAGCGAGCTCTCCGGCTCGTAGACGAAGGAGGCGTCGTTGAGCTGGAATTTCTCGAGCACCGCGCGGAGTTCCTCGAACTTGTCGGCCTGGACCGGATACATGCCGGCAAAGACCATCGGCTTGACCTCCTCGAAGCCGGCGATGGCCTGCGAGCAGGGGTTCGACACATGGGTGATGGTGTCGCCCACCTTGACCTCGGTGGCACTCTTGATGCCGGTGATCACGTAGCCCACGTCGCCGCAGCCGATGCCTTGCGTGGGGACGAGTTTCATCTTGAGGATGCCGACCTCCTCGACTTCGTAGTCCATCCCGGTGGCGAAGAACTTGACCTTGTCGCCCTTGCGGATGCTGCCGTTCTTGATCTTGAAGTAGGCGATCACCCCCCGGAAGGAGTTGAACACGGAGTCGAAGATGAGGGCCTGGAGGGGCCCGTCGGGATCGCCCTGCGGGGCGGGAATCTTCTCGACGATGGCGTCGAGGATGGGCGCCACGCCCTCGCCGGTGCGGGCGGAGACCTTGAAGACGTCCTCCGGCTCGCAGCCCAGCAGGTCGCAGATCTCGTCGGTCACCACGTCCACCTGGGCGGATTCCATATCGATCTTGTTCAGCACAGGGATGATCTCCAACCCGTGGTCGATGGCCATGTACAGGTTGGAGATCGTCTGTGCCTGAACGCCTTGCGAAGCGTCCACCACCAGGAGGGCGCCTTCGCACGAGGCTATGCTTCTCGAAACTTCATAGGAGAAATCCACGTGGCCCGGCGTATCGATCAGGTTGAGCTTGTAGGGCTCCCCGTGATAATTGTGGACCATCTGGATGGCGTGGCTCTTGATGGTGATGCCCTTCTCCTTCTCCAGGTCCATGTCGTCCAGGACCTGGTTCTCCATATCACGCGCCCCCAAAGTCTGCGTCAGCTCGAGCAGGCGGTCCGCCAGGGTGCTCTTGCCGTGGTCGATGTGGGCGATGATGCAGAAGTTCCGAATGTGCTGCATGGATCCTAGAAGAGCTTGTTCACCTGCTCGTACACGTTCTCAGCCGTGTAGCCGAGCTTCTCGTCGAGCACCTTGTAGGGAGCGGAGAATCCGAAGGACTCGAGGCCCCAGATGGTGCCTTCCGACGCGGGGACGAGGCCCTGCAGGGTGACAGGCAGGCCGGCGGTCATACCGAACTTCTTGACACCGGTGGGCAGGACGCTCTCCTGGTACTCCTTGGACTGCTGACGGAAGAGGCCCTCGGACGGGACGCTGACCACGCGCACCTTCTTGCCGTCGGCGCGGAGCAGCTTGGCACCCGCCTCCAGGGTGGAGACTTCGGAGCCGGAAGCCACGAGGATGACGTCGGGGTTCGGGTCGGAACCGGCCACGATGTAGCCGCCCTTCGCCACCTGGCTGTAATCGTTGCCCTCGGGGAGGTTGGCGATATTCTGGCGGGAGAAGATGAGGGCCGTCGGGGTGGCGGTGTTGGCCATCGCGAGCGCCCAGGCCTCGGTGGTCTCCTTGGCGTCGGCCGGACGAAGCACCAGGACGGAGTTCTTGCCGTGGTGGTTCTTCAGTTTCTCCATCAGGCGGATCTGGGCCTCCTGCTCGACCGGCTCGTGGGTAGGGCCGTCCTCACCGACGCGGAAGGCGTCGTGGGTCCAGATAAACTTGACCGGAAGCTCCATCAGCGCGGCCATGCGGACGGCCGGCTTCATGTAGTCGGAGAACACGAAGAAGGTGCCGCAGGCAGGGATGACGCCGCCGTGCAGGGCCATACCCATGCAGCAGCAGGCCATCGTCAGCTCGGCCACACCCGCCTGGAAGAAGGCGCCGGAGAAGTCGCCGGACTTGAAGGCGGTGGTCTTCTTCAGGAAGCCGTCGGTCTTGTCGGAGTTGGACAGGTCGGCGGAGGCGCAGATCATGTTCGGAACCTGCTCCGCGAGGGCGGACAGGCAGGCGGCGGAAGCGGAACGGGTGGAGTCGTTGTCCTTCTGGACGACCTTGCTCCAGTCGATCTTCGGGGCCTTGCCGCTCAGCCAGTCGGCGAGCTGGGCCGCCTTCTCGGGATTGGCGTTCGCCCAGGCCTTCTCCTCGGCCTTGCGCTCCGCGGCGATGGCCGCGAGCTCCTGGTCACGCTTGGCGTAGAGCTCCTTGACGTCGTCGAAGATGACGAAGGGGTTCTCGGGATCGCCGCCGAGGTTCTTGACGGTATTGATGAACGCGTCGCCGCCGAGCGGGGCGCCGTGGGTCTTGCAGTCACGCTCGTAGGAGCTGCCGTCGGCCTTGACGGCACCCTTGCCCATGATGCACTTGCCGATGATGAGCGTCGGCTTGCCCTGGACTTTCTGGGCGGCGTCGAGGGCCGCGCGGATCTGGGCGACGTCGTTGCCGTTGATCTCGATGACCTCCCAGCCGAAGGCGCGGTACTTGGCGGCCGTGTCCTCGTTCATCACGACGTTGGTCGCGGTGGAGAGCTGGATGTCGTTGGAGTCGTAGAACATCACGAGGTTGTCCAGGCCGAGGATGGACGCGATGCGGGCGCCGCCCTGGCTGATCTCTTCCTCGATACCGCCGTCGGAGATGTAGGCGTAGATGGTCTCCTTGGCGAAGGTCGGGTTGCCGGTGCGCGCGGAGAGGAACTTCGCGGCGATCGCGGCGCCGATGGCCAGGACGTGGCCCTGTCCGAGGGGACCGGAGGTGTTTTCAATGCCGCGGGCGAGGTTCAGCTCCGGGTGGCCGGTGGTCGGGGAACCCCACTGGCGGAGGTTGGCCATCTCCTCGAGGGTGAACTTGCCGTTCAGGCAAAGCTGTCCGTAGAGCATCGGAGCCATATGGCCCGGATCCAGGAAGAAACGGTCACGGCCGGCCCAGGAAGGGTCCTTCGGATCGTACTTGAGATACTCGGAATAGAGCACGTTGATGAAGTCGGCTCCGCCCATGGCACCGCCCGGGTGTCCGGACTTGGCCTTCTCGACGGCCGCCGCCGCCAGGATACGGATGTTGTCTGCTGCGTGATTGAGGACGCTGATTGAATTTGCCATTGTGTGTATGTTTTGATTAGTTATTTCTGTATCGTACAAAGTTAGCAATTATTTTGCGATTCACAATCTACCGAAATTATCCTTATCTTTGTCCGGAAAATAAACGGATTCAAGATGAAATTGCTGGATGGTCTGGTGCTGCGGCCGCTGTGCGGCGAGCATATCGTCACGGGGGAGGACACCTCGCGCATCGATTTCAGCAAGGTGATCTCCCTGAACGGGACGGCCGCCTGGCTTTGGGAACAGGTCCAGGGGCGGGAGTTCACCGCGGAGGAGCTGGTCTCCCTGCTGACCGCCCGCTACGACGTGGCGGAAGAGACGGCTGCCGCCGACGTGCAGACCCTGCTGGAGAACTGGCGCCAGGCCGGACTCCTCGAAGAATAGACCGCCATGCTTCCGATCCGACAAATCCTGCAGGGGCTCAAGCCGATGGTCCGGCCGGTACGCGGCCGGATTGCATTCAGCGTGCTGATCGGCGTGGTGCGCATCGCCGCATCGCTGGGCTTCGTGTGGATTTGCAAGCGCCTCGTGGACATCGCCACAGGAGACCTGGACGCCCCGCTGGGCCCCAACATCGCCATCATGCTCGGCATCATGCTGCTCCAGCTGGCCTGCATCCTGGCCACCTCCGCCTGGGAAAGCTACAACACCGCCCGCACCGGCAACGAGCTGCGGGCCGACGCTTTCGCCCGCGTGCTCCGCAGCACCTGGACCGGACGCGAGGCCTACCGCAGCGGCGATGCCGTCAACCGGCTTGAGGAGGATGTGCGCGTGATCAACGACCTGCTGTGCTCCCGCATGCCGGAGGTCCTCATCACCGTGATCCAGCTCATCGCCGCCTCCACCTACCTGATGCTGATGGCCCCGAACCTGCTCTGGGTCCTGCTGGTGCTGATGACGGCGGCCGTCGTGGGATCGCGCTTGTTCTTTCGCAAGATGCGGGCGCTGACCGAACGCATCCGCAAGCAGGAAGCGGAAGTGCAGCAGCTGATGCAGGAGAACCTGCAGAAGCGCCTCGTCGTGCTGACGCTCATCGGGACGAAACGCGTACTGACCCGCCTGGGCCTCCTCCAGCAGGATGTCCTCGGGCAGACGGTCGTGCGGGTGAAATACAACGCCGTGGCGCGCGGCTTCATGATCTTCGGTTTCCTGGGCGGCTACGCCGCCGCCTTCCTCTGGGGCGTGCTCGGGATCCGGAGCGGCGCCGTGACCTTCGGTATGATGACCGCTTTCCTGCAGCTGGTGGGGCAGGTCCAGCGTCCCATCGCGGAGCTCGCCCGCCAGGTGCCCGCCTTCATCCACGCCACCACCTCGGTGGAACGGCTGATGGAACTGCAGGCACTCGAGCAGGAGCCCGACGAAGCGCCCATCCAGCTGAGCGGTGCGCCGGGCATCCGCATCCAGGGCGTACGCTACGCCTATCCGGACCGGCCGGAAGAGCTCATCCTGGACAACTTCTCCCACGATTTCGCACCGGGCTCGATGACCGTGATCATGGGCCCTACCGGCGCCGGCAAGAGCACCCTGAGCCGCCTGGTGCTCGGGCTGCTGAAGCCCGAAGGGGGCAGCGTGGAGCTATACGGCGCGGAAGGCTGTTTCCCGGCCGGGCCCGCCCTGCGCGGCAACTTCCTATACGTGCCGCAGGGCAACTCGCTGCTGAGCGGGACCATCCGCGAGAACCTCCTGCTCGCCCGGGCGGACGCCTCCGAAGAGGAGTTGCGCGAGGCCCTGCACTGTGCCGTGGCCGACTTCGTCTTCGACCTCCCCGACGGGCTCGACACCCTCTGCGGCGAAGCGGGCAGCGGCCTGAGCGAGGGGCAGTGCCAACGCATCGCCATCGCCCGCGCCCTGTTGCGCGAGGGCGGCGTCCTGATCCTCGACGAGGCCACTTCGGCCCTCGACAGCCTGACGGAAACCCTGCTGCTCGAGCGCCTGGACGCCCGTTTCCGCGGGTCCAAGACCCTGCTCTTCATTTCCCACCGCGAGTCCCTCTCCGCCCGCGCGGACAACATCCTGCAGCTCTAAGGGATGGAGTGGTTGCGGCGTCTCGGCCTGCTGGGCCTGTTCCTGGGGAGCGCCCTCGCGGCTTCCATCTTCCCCTTCAGTTCGGACGCCCTGTATATCGCCATCCTGGCCGCGACCAAGCAGCCGATCGCCTGCCTCCTCGTGGGGACGGCGGGCAGCTGGGCGGGCAGCCTCTTCACCTACTGGCTGGGCTGGCTGGGCAAATGGGAGTGGATCGAAAAATGGCTCAAGGTGAGCCACGACAAGCTGGAGAAGCACCAGCAATCCGTCCAGAAATACGGCGCCTGGCTCGCGCTCCTCAGCGGTGTACCCGTCATCGGGGACATCCTGGTGCTGGCGCTGGGATTCTACAAGACCGCGCCCGGCTGGACCTTCGTCCTGCTGCTGGTCGGCAAGTTCGCCCGCTTCCTGATCTGGAATGCGGTCGTCGGCCTCTTCTAGATATACACGATGATATAATAGAGCATCACCGCCGACGCGATGAGCTTGACACCCGTGCCCGACAGGAAGCCCAGGAAGGCGCCGAAAGAGGCTTTCAGGGAGCTCCCGGCGTTCTTTCCGGCGAAGAGGAGCTCCGCGAGGAAGGCACCCAGCAGCGAGGTGACCACCATCCCGAACGGCAGGGGGAAAATGAGCCCCGCCAGCAGGCCGATGATGGCGCCCCGCGAGGCGTGCCGGCTGCCGCCCGTGAGTTTGGTGAACCAGGCCGGCACGACGTAGTCCAGCACGGTCACCACGACGGTCACCGCCAGCAGCACGAGCAGCAGGGTCAGCGAAAGGGGTTCCCCGGCGGCGTTGGTGCCCCCGAAGAAAAACATCAGCAGGATGCCCACCCAGCTGAGCGGCGGCCCGGGAATGCCGGGCACGATGCTGCCGACGATTCCCGCGACACCGAGGAGGACGGCCAGGACGATGAAAACCGTATTCATACGTTTGTAAAGATACGAGTTTTTTGTAAATTTGTCCTGCTACGAAGCAGAACCACTAAAATCCAATACGATGAGCGAAGAACCCAAAAAGAAACCGATGGACCTCAACGGGGACGGCAAAGTGACCCTCGAGGAGGCCAAGGAGTACGCCAAGATCAAGCTCGAGGAGCTGAAAGCCGAAGCCACCGAGGTGGCCCACAAGGCCAAGGACAAGGCGGCCGAAATCGGCAGCGAAGTCAAAGACCTTTACGAAGACGCCAAGGAGAAAATCCAGGCCAAGAAGAAAGAAGCCTAGAACAGCAGTCCCGCGCCGATGGAGAAGCTGTTGTTGTGGATCTCCTGCTCCGCGATGAGGCGGCTGAGTCCCAGCGAGTAGCTGACCCGGAGCTGCACGGCCTCGGCGATGGTGAAGGCTGCCCCGAACTGCCACTGGACATTGGCGCGCGTGAGCGGATGCATCATGTCCAGCGGGTCTTTGTTCGTCTCGAACGTCCCCTTGTCGAACACGTTGCCGATGATGCCGAAATTGGCGACGGGACCGGTGAAGACGGCAGCCGTGGCCCCTTCCACGATGTTGAAGGTGTACTTCACGTCGAGCGGCAGGGACAGATAGTGCATCTTGATGTATTTAGGCTTCATCTCCGCATCGTTCCGGCCCGTCTGATAGACGAAGTACAAGCCGGGCTCAAAGGTCAGGCCCGCCAGCGCCGAGAAGTAAAACTCGTGGCTGACTCCGGCATAGAACCCCCTCAGGGGATGCTTGATAAGGAACTGGGAACAATCCGTTCCGTTGAAGGAAGTCGTCGTGTATCCGACACCGGCGTTCCAGTTCTGCTGCGCAAAAGCAGAAGTCCCGCCCAACAGGGTGACGGCAAGGAGGAGGATCTTGATCTTTTTCACAGTGCGTGCTTTTTAATCCAATCACAAAAATACGAAAAAAAAGTATTTTTGCAGCCATGTCCTCTTTTTCCGAGATCATCCTGGCCTGGTATGACAGCTGCGGACGCGACCTTCCCTGGCGCCGTACGCGGGATCCGTATGCCATCTGGCTGAGTGAGATCATCCTCCAGCAGACGCGCATCGCACAGGGGCAGGCCTATTGGGAACGCTTCCTGACGGCCTTCCCTGACGTCCGGGCGCTCGCAGAGGCCAGCGAGGACGAGGTGCTGCGCCTGTGGCAGGGGCTCGGCTACTACAGCCGCGCCCGCAACCTGCACGCTGCCGCCCGGCAGATCGTCGCGCAGGGCGGCTTCCCCGGGACCCTGGAGGGCATTCGCGCCCTGAAAGGCGTCGGCGACTACACGGCAGCCGCCATCGGCTCCATCGCTTTCGGGCTGCCCGCCGCCGTGGTCGACGGCAACGTGTACCGCGTGCTCGCACGGCATTTCGGAATCACGACCCCCGTCGGATCGGCCGCTGCAAAGAAAGAATTCACCGCCCTGGCCCAGTCGCTGCTCCCCGCCGGCCGGCCGGGCGATTTCAACCAGGGGATGATGGACTTCGGCGCCCTGCAATGCACCCCGTCCGGCCCCCGCTGTCCGGCCTGCCCGCTCGCAGCGACCTGCGCCGCCCTCGCCACGGCCCAGGTCGAGCGCCTGCCGGTGCGGGAGAAGGGCCCCCAAGTCCAAACCCGACGTTTCGACTACATCTACCTGCGCTTCCAGGGCCGCACCGCCATCCGGCGACGCGGCATAGGTGATATCTGGGCCGGGCTATACGAGCCGCTCGTCCGGGAAGCGGAGGCCGGGGGCAACAACACCCCATTTTGCCCCCCAAGACAGGAAAAAACGCTTACCGGGGGCAATAATAGCCCGATTTGCCCCCCGAAACCTCTTTTACTGCGTGCCGGGTACCGGCACCAGCTGACCCATCGGACGTTGATTGTCGACTTCTATCTCTGGGAACCGGCGGAAGAGCCCGCCCTGCCGGAGGGCTACGTCTGGATAGAAGAAGCGGAGCTCGACCGTTACGCCAAGCCCCGCCTCTTCGAACTGCTGCTCGCGCAGCTGCCTAGATAAACATTCCGTCCCGCATCGTCATCGTCCGGTCGCAGAGGGCGGCCAGCTCCGGGTCGTGGGTCACGATGACGATGGTCTGCCCCAGCCGTTCGCGCAGCTCGAGAAGCAGCCGGTGGATCTCCTGCTTCGTCGCGGAATCCAGATTGCCCGTGGGCTCGTCGGCGAAGAGCACGGCCGGATCGTTGACCAGCGCCCGCGCAATCGCCACGCGCTGCTGCTCTCCGCCCGAGAGTTCGTTCGGTTTGTGGCCCTGGCGTCCGCCCAGCCCGACTTCCTCCAGCAATTGCACCGCCTTGGCGCGCGCCGCTTTCAACGGCACGCCGGCAATCAGCGCCGGCATCATCACGTTCTCCAGGGCGGAGAATTCCGGCAGCAGGTGGTGCGCCTGGAAGACGAAACCGATCCGCTTGCCGCGGAAGGCGGCCAGCCGCTCCCCTTTCAGCCGGAGCACATCCTCGCCGTCGAGGCGGAGGCTGCCGGCGTCCGGGGTGGACAGGGTGCCGAGGATCTGCAGGAGGGTGGACTTGCCCGCGCCGGAAGCGCCCATGATCGCCACGATCTCGTGCTCCTCGACCTGCAGGTCAATCCCTTTCAGGACCTCCAGGGTTCCGAAACGCTTGCGGATGCCGCGGGCTTCGATCATCAACTAACGGGTGAAATCCTTGAGGAGCCGGTGCACGATCGCGTTCACGTCGCTCCGGTCGTTGGGATGGGCGAAATCGGACATGATATCCCGGGAGAAATACACCACGCGGTCCGTCTCACCGTCGACGACGGCACAGAACATCGTGCAACCGTAAGGGGATGATACCGGATAATAGGTGTAGGTATACTTCCCGGTCGTCTTCTCGACCACCTTGTCAATGATACGGCCCACGCTCCGGACAAGCGCCTGGCGCTGGAGATATTCCTTCGAACGCACAAATCCGTGGGTGTAGATGAAGATACCGTAACGGTAACCGCTCTCATCCAGCTTCTTGCGGAGGGACCTCGGGACGCGAATCCGGTCGATCTTGGTCGGATCCACATCCGGGAAAGTGCACAGCCAACGCACATCGTCAGCCTGGCTGTCGCTGTAGTCCACCGGAATCACCTCCGAGAACGGGAAACGCTCCGACTCGATAATGCCCGTGACCAGGTTGGTCGCCGTCTTGGAACGGGCCGCGTCATAGTAAGCATTGTTGTTGGCGTCGTATCCGATGACGACAGAATACGGCTGGAAGAAGGCGAATTCCTTGACGGACGAAAGGTTCATGTCAGGAGCGGCGTAGCGGGAGGGGCCGCAGGACGCTGCGAGCAGCAGGGCGGCGGCAATCGGAAGGAATCTGAACAGTTTCATATTCTCTGGGTTTTTCACAAAGATAATCAAAAAAACACCGCCTGCAAGATTTGCGGGCGGTGTTTGATTGAAATCCGTTGTCTCCCTACAGGTTCGGGTTGCACTTCTTCCAGTCGGAGGTCGGCGGGATGATGCCGAGATCGATGATCTCGTCGCGCATCTTGCAGAGGTGCTCGTAGGAGGCCTTGAGGTCGGCCATCTCCTCGGCCGTACCGGCAGGATCGGTGAAGTGGACACCGGTGGCGTCGATCACGGACGGCATCGCCATCATCACGTGCTGATAGTCTGCGTTGTTGACGTAGCAGCCGGCAGGCCAGGTAAACTTGTCGCCGCCCATCGCAGCCTCGATCATCTTGACGGCGTTGTAAGCCGGGCTCTGGAAGGAGCTGCGGCCGCGCAGCTTGATGATGTTGGAACCACCCTGGATGGTGTTGTGCTTGATCTCTTCCCACCTCTCGGCAGAGAGGCTCTTCTTGGCGAGCGGCGTGCCGTCGATCAGGGCCTGGGAAGCGAAGACAGCCATCGCTTCGCCGTGGCCGCCGTAGGTATAGGCGTTGGTCACCTTGCTCTGCTGCACGCCGAATTCGGCGGCAAGCGCCTCCTGGAGACGGGTGGAATCCAGGGCGGCGAGGGTGGTCACGCACTCGGGCTTCACGCCGGAGTGGAGCAGCACCACGAGGCCGGTGAGGTCGGCCGGATTGAAGATCACGACGATGTGCTTCACATCGGGGCAATACTTCTTCACATCTTTACCGAAGTCTTCAGCGATCTGGCAGTTGCCCTTGAGCAGGTCCTCGCGGGTCATCCCCTCCTTGCGCGGAGCGCCGCCGGAGGAAATGATGTACTTGGCATCCTTGTAGGCGACGGCGGGATCGGTCGTCCAGGTAATGTTGGCGCCCTCGAAAGCGCAGTGGTTCATCTCGGCGACGACACCACGCAGGCCGGGCTCGTACACATCGTAGAGACAGACATTGGGCGTGAGCTTAAGCATCAACGCAGTTTGGGCCATGTTGGAGCCGATCATTCCTGCAGCACCGACGATGACCAATTTTTCGTTGGAAAGATACTTCATATAGCTTGTAAAAATAGACGTCTCTCAAAAATTCTCGCAAATATACAAAAAATCATTATCTTTGCGACGTTATCATTGATTTATGGCCCTATATCTTATCAAGGATCTCGATGACGACTACCACTCGCGTGTAGGAGTCTGGCAGATCACGGAGACCGAGGAAGAGCTCCGCGCACTCTCTTCCATCCCTTCAGACGAACTGGAGGAAATCTCTTACATCAAAAGCGAATCCCTGCGTAAACAGAAACTGGCCGTCCGCGCCCTGCTGGACGCTTTGTTTGAGGAGAAGGTGTACCTGAGCCACCACGACAACGGCAAGCCTTACATCGAAAACTCCTCGATGAATATCAGCATCACCCATACCAACCGCTACGTCGCCGTCATCATCAATCCGACCGACGAAGTAGGCATCGACTGCGAATCGCTCGACCGCGATTTCTCCGCCGTCAAGAAAAAAGCCCTGTCCGAAGACGAGATCGAGGAAGTCGACGAGATCGACGAGGACCAGCGCAACGAACAGCTCGCCATCTACTGGTGCGCCAAGGAAGCGGTCTACAAGAAGCTTTCCCAATACAAAGTGGACTTCGCCGAGCAGATCGAGATCGATGACTTCCGCCTGCGCGGCGAAGGAGAGCTCGATGCGACCTTCACCGACAAGGACGGTTACGAAGAGGAGTTGCACCTGGAGTACATCACCTTCGACCGCCACGTGCTCGTCTGGGTGGTCGGTTAACGGCTACGACCTCGGTCTCAGCCAGTTCTCAGGATTATCCGGTTCTTTTTCCTTCCAGACCTCGAAATGCAGTTGGGTCTGGCCGTCGATGGTGTCCACGCGGCCCAGGACCTGGCCGGTCTTGACCTTGTCGCCGGACTTGACCTCGACCTGCCCCAGCTTGCAATAGAAAGTGAAATAGTCGCCGTGCTGGACGAGGATGCAGCGGCCATAGCCCGGCATCACGATCACACGCTTCACCTCCCCGTCATAGACCGCCCGGATCTCGTCGTCGCGTGAGAGGCCGATGTTGACGCCGTTGTTCGCCGGCATCACAAGGGTCGTGTACACCGGATGGTTGTGCTTGCCGAAACGCTCGACCACCGGCCCGTCGGCCGGCCAGGGCAGTTTGCCCTTGTTGGCGGCGAATTCGCCGGAGAGTTTGTAATCGACCGTCCGGGTCGTCTCCTTGGTCGAGGAACCGCCCTTCTTCTCCTTCGCGGCCGCTTCCGCCTCCGCCTTTTTCCGGGCATCCTCGATGGCCTGCGCGATGATGCGTTCAATCTCACGGTTCAGGGCTTCCACCTGTTTCCGCTTGGTCTCCAGCTGCTTCTCGTAGAGATTCTTGTCCTTTCGCAGGCTCGCCACCAGCTCGTCGGACCGGAGCTCCGCGCGCCGCAGGGATTTCAACTCCTTCTCCTGCTCGGCCCGGATGGCATTTGCCTCCTCCCGGAGCTCGACCAGATGCGCCAGATCCGCTTCCATGGCCGCCCGCGTATCTTCCAGCCGACGCGCCTGGGTGCTCATCTGGCGGGAGAGCTCGCGCAGGTAGTTGTAGCGCCGGGAGGCCTGCCCGAAGTCCTTGCTGGAGAGCAGGTAGGAATACCACAGGCGCGCATCGCGGTTCTTGTAGGCGTTCCGGACCAGGCGGCGGTAGTAGCGTTCCATGGTCTCCAGGCGCTCCTGCAGCCGTTCCGCGTCCGCCTGCCGGACGGCGATCGAGTCGTCCAGCATCCGGACCTCGCGCTCGCTCTCCTCCACCAGGTTGCGGTGCGTGGAGATCTGCTCCCGCACAAGGGTCAGCTCGTTGAGCGCGTTGGAACTCTTGGAGGCGTTTTCCTGGATCTGCTTCTCAAGCTTGGCGATATCCCGCTGGAGGGCAGAGCGCTTGGATTCCTGGGAGGAAATGTCCTGCGCCTGCAGGGCCGGGGCGCCGAGCAGCGCCAGGACGACGGAGAGCGATATGCGCAGGCGGCGGATCATTTGTTCTTCTGCTCTGCCAGGTTTTTATAATAGGTGGCGAGATCGTCCTCTCCCAGGGCCTCCAGGACCTTGGAGTAGTGCTCCAGGATGGTGGCGCTGTCCTTGCCCCCGTACAGCATCGCGTGCTTGAAGTACGGCTTGGCGTCCTTGGGACGCTTGAGCAGGTAGAGCAGCCAGCCGTAGGTATCGAGATATGTCGCGTTGTCCGGCTCCAGCTCGATCGTGCGCTGGCTCATCCTGAGCGCCTTGCGCAGCGATTTGCCTTCGAGCGAGAGGTAATAGGCGTAGTTGTTGAGCACGGACGTGCGGTCGGGGTCCGCTTTCAGGGCCTCCTCGTAGATTTCGTAGGCCTTTTTCTTGTCCTGCTTGTTCTGGTAATAGACGTCACCGGCGATGGAGAGCGCTTCGCCCAGGTGCTCGTTGTCGCCCTGGGTGCGGGCCAGATCGGCCATCAACCCGCACTGCTCCAGCACGGCATCCCAGTCCTTCTCGATGTAGCACAGCCGCAGCTTGAGGAGCTGGATGTCGTAGTCGTCGGGATGGATCTCCCGGTCGATGTCCACCAGGCGCCGGATCGTCTCGCCCCACACCCAGTAGAAGGGGGAATCGATGTTGTCCATCAGCGCCGTCAGGTAGTGGCTCTTGATCTCGGAACGGACGTCTTCGTTGCGGATGAAGCTCTCCATCCCGGCGAAGAAAGCCGGGAAATTCCCCATCCGGCGCAGGAGCTCCGTCCGCCCGAGCTGCGCAGGGGCATAACCGGGATCCTGCTCGAGGGCCTGGTCGTAGTAACGCAGGGCCAGCGAGTCCTGGCGGGCGGCCACCTTGGCGTCGGCCAGCATCGAGAGCGTATTGGGGTTGCTGTAGAGCGACGGGCTCAGCTTGACAAGCTTCTCCAGGTAATGCCCGACACGGACCTGGTCCTGCCGCGCATCGTAGAGCGACGCCAGGGCGTAGATGTACCAGGTGTTGGTGGAGTCTACCCGCTCGGCCAGCTGGAGGTGCTCCTCGGCGGCGTCCAGCTCCCGCAGCGCCAGCTCGCTCATGCCGAGGTAGTAGTTGACCGCGTCGTCAGAGGGGTCTTCCGCGTGCAGCTGGCGCAGGATTTCCTTGGCCTGGACGTAGTTGCCTTCGGCATATTGCGCCGTCGCGCTGAGGAAACGGTCCGTGCCATCCGGCGTCTGCGCCTGCAGGCCGCAGGCGAACGCGAACAGGACCATATAGAGGACGAGCTTGCGCATAGCGACAGCAAAATTATGTATTTTTTGTGAGAAAAATTGGCTATTTTCGCATGAAATAAAATTTCGGGTAGCAGGATGCAACTTTTCGGTAACAAAACGCATCTTAACACTCGGGAAACAGATTGGATCGAAGGGGCGAAGCGCGGCGAACGCCGCAGCCAGAAAGCCATCTACGACCTCCTGTCAGCCAAAATGTTCGCAGTATGCCTGCGTTACATGGGCGACCGGGAAGCGGCGGAGGATATCCTCCAGGATGGCTTTGTGACCCTCTTCTCCAAACTGGACAGCTATTCGGGAGAAGGTTCTTTCGAAGGCTGGGCCCGCAAGATCTTTGTGAATACTGCTCTGATGAGTCTCCGAAAGAAGGACGCGCTCAAGAACACCGAAGATGTCGATGCTGCCTGGAACATCACCAGCGAAGACCCGACCGCCATCCAGCGGATCGGTTACAACGACCTCCTCAAAATGATCGCGGACCTGCCTCCCGGTTTCCGGACGGTCTTCAACATGTACGTGATTGAAGGCTTCTCCCACAAGGAAATCGCCGAGGCCCTCGACATTTCCGAGACCACATCGCGCTCGCAGCTCCAAAGAGCCCGGGTGTTGTTGCAGAACAAGATCAAAGAAAGGTATTAAGATGCAGGACAACCATTCCAACGATTTCGATTTCCTCGTGAAGTCGATGCTTGCAGACGCGGAGATGAAGCCATCCCGCCGCGTCTGGAAGGGTGTGTCCGCACGCCTGGATGCCGCGCAGGCGCCTGCCGCCCCGACCTGGGGCTGGGTGCGCTGGGCCGCGATGGGCCTGGCCGCCGCAGCTGTTGCGGCCGTCCTCTTCCTTCCTGACAGGACCCACTCTATTCCAACCAATCTTAATAACCAATCGCAAGCACTGCTTGCACAAGCCGGTGAGACTGCCGACACTCCGACGCCCGTCGAAGAGCCGGCAGCCGCGCCGGAGGGAGTTGCCTCCCAGGAGCCGGGCCTGTCCCGGCCCATCGTCCGCAAGGCTGCTGAGAAGCTGCCTGCCGACCGGCCGGTCGAATGTCCGGAAGTCGCCGTCGGGTCTACTGAGACGGCGGCTCCCGGACCGGCCGCCGCCGCACCGGAGACAAAGCCCGAATCCGCGCCTGCGGCCCCGTCCGTCGCCAAGACCGTCGTGACGCCCCTGCCGCAGACCGATCCCTTCGCCGAACCGGCCACAAAGCGTTTTACGCGCCACACGGCGATCTATGCGCAGGGCTCCGTCGGCAGCAACGAGTCCGTCCGCCCGGCGCCCGCCCCGTGGATGGCCGCTCCCGGCAAGGCCAGCGGTTTCTCCGAGCTCGGCAGTTCCACCTACGGCGTTCCCTTCACCCTCGGTCTCGGCGTGCGCTTCTATGTGCTCCCGCGCTTCTCCCTGGGCTCGGGCGTCAACTATTCCCTGCTCACGCGCACCTTCACCGGCAGCTACGATGATGTCTCCGGTACGGTCGCCCACACCGTGCAGTACCTCGGCATCCCGATCCATCTCTACTACGACGTCCTCTCTTCCGAGAAGATCAAGTTCTATGTATACGGCGGCGGTTCCGCGGAGTTCTGCATCTCCAACAAATACCGGCTCTATGCCAATCCGGACATCATCCGCAGCTATCCCGCCAGCGGGATTCAGTTCTCCGTCGGGGGTGGCCTCGGCGTCGAATTCCAGCTGAGTCCGCACCTCGGACTCTACCTGGATCCCGGTGTCAGCTATTACTTCCCGAGCGGGCAGCCCCGCAGCATCCGCACCGACAAGCCGCTTATGCTGAATTTCGATGCCGGTCTGCGTTTCAATTTCTGAAGACAAAGCCAAAAACGGAAATAAACTTTTTTTTGTGACGAAAGTCCCGCGAAAAGAGAAGAATCTTATCGCGGGACTTTGGTTTTTTTTGCTCTTTTGCGGAAAAAACCGCTATGAAAGCTCCGACCCTTTCCCTCCTGATTCTCGCAGGCCTGGCCCTGGCCGCCTGCGTCTTCCTGGATGAGCCGCTCTCCAACGGCAGCTCCCGCACCGATGCCGCGCAACACCGCCCGGATTCCCTCTCCCGCGAATCTCCTTCCAAAGACACGCCCGGTGCCCCGCCGGGGCGCCCCGACACGACCCTCTGGTGGAGCGCCGTCCGCTTTCCGGACGATTACGACTGGCAGCGGGACACGGCCTACGGCGCTGCCGGCTTTGAGCTGCTGCTCTTCCGCAACGGCACGCCCGTGCTCACGCTCGCTTCCGGCCCCGACGCCCCGTTCTGCCCCGATCCGGACCGGCACCACATCCTGTCCGGCCACCTCTATACCGAGCGGATGGCGGGCGGGCAGACACTGATCGGGCGCGACGGGAAGGAGTTGTTCCGCTTCGACGGGCGGGAGTTCCTCGTCGGGCTGCTGGAGGACGGGGAGGACCTGTACACCCTCTCCCGGCCTTCCTCCGGCCAGGGCTTCGCGCTGCGAAAAAACGGCCAGCCCCTCATCCTGCGCACGGACGGGACCCCGTACGGCACCCTCTCCGACCCGTCCTACGGGCCGGGCGGGGCGCTCTACCGCGACGACGGGAAGCGCGTGTTCTGCTACCGGGGCGGCTCCGTGCTGAATTATACCTATTATTTGGTGCGGGACGAGGAAGAAATCCGTTTGGACCAGCTGCTGCCCAGCCAGAGCGTCCTGGACCTGAAGCAGCACGACGGGAAGGTCTTCACCCTCCTCCCCAGCTTCCTGCGGAGTATGCTGTACGAAGGGAGCATCTGGCCCGAGGACAAGGGGTATGCCGTGACCGGCTGCTTCTCGGACGGCGTAGCCGGCGTGTTCTGGGGTTGGCTGGAAGCCGACTCGTGGACGACCCAGCACCTGCTCAGCCGCGAGCGGGCGGTCCTCTATCATTCGCCGGAAGCGACCTGGGGCCTTGCGGCCGGGAACGACGGCATCCTGCGCTGGTACGGCCCGGGCCGTGAAGGGCGGAGCGAGGTCCCCTGCCATTTCTTCTCGCCGGCCTGCGCCACCCTCGTCGGAGAGCGTTTCGTCCTGGCGCTCAACCCCAAAGATATTCACCAGCGCCCGCAGCTCCTGGACGGAGGCGGGCTCAAAGAAGTCGATGTTTATGGATATGTCAGCCGGGTGGCCGCCGAGGTCAGGCTTCCTGCCAACTGAGGGTCCGTCTTCCGTCCGGCTCCACGGCGATGGAGACCCGGAGCGTCTCCTCGGGCAGCAGGTCTTCGATGTTCTCCGGCCACTCGATCAGACAGAGGGCACCGCTGTCGAGGTAGTCGTAGAGCCCGATGTCCAGCGCTTCTTCCAACTTTGTAATTCTATAGAAATCAAAGTGGTAGATGGGGTCGCCCTGGGCGGACCGGTACTCGTTGACGATGGCGAACGTCGGCGAACTGACGGCGTCGGCGCGGACCCCCATCGCGCGGCAGAGCGCCGTGATGAACGTCGTCTTGCCGGCCCCCATCGGGGCGAAGAAAGCCACGATGGACCGACCCCGCAGGCGACGAAGGTACTCCTCCGCGGCCGCATCGATTCCCGACAGGGATGGGATGACGATTTGCTGCATCATAACCCTGCAAAGATACGAAAAACTACGATACTATGTTGACACACATTCACGGAGCGAAATGCATCGGGATTGACGCCGTGGTCGTCACGGTGGAAATCGACATCGACCGGGGCATCGGCATCCACCTGGTCGGACTGGCCGACGTGGCCGTCAAAGAAAGTCTCCTGCGGACCACGACGGCCCTGGAGGCCCTGGGGTTCCACATCCCCGGGAAGCGCATCGTCATCAACCTCGCCCCCGCCGACCTGCGAAAGAACGGCAG
>Ga0310696_10002506_pt1 | contig 24167 bp, 13 predicted proteins | sample AusTroGonzalo_MG_4_FD_203885 | JGI IMG/M metagenome (GOLD analysis project Ga0310696, IMG submission 203885) | Bovine rumen microbial communities from tropical cattle in Woodstock, Queensland, Australia - Gonzalo_02 (v2) (version 2) | ecosystem: Host-associated > Mammals > Digestive system >...
GTTGGATGTTTCGGGCTGTTCGTTCGTTGGATGGGCTGTATATGATGAGGCGGAATGGGGTTCTCCGATACTCGGAGCCGATGATGGAGTTAGGTATGATCAACTCATAACGCCCGATCAGGCCCGTGCGCTTCTGTTGAAAGATGACTTGCATATATGTTCTTGTTATACGGAAAGCCCTGTTCCGCTGGGAAAGATAAAGGTTATTTACAACCCAATGGGTGGAACCGGAGGACCGGGCGTTGAATACTTTGATGAGGGATCTAAGGATTATCATATAAGCGACGAGGCTCCGACTCGAGAAGGATATATTTTCAAAGGTTGGAGAGGCGTAATTGGGACTATCGACGACAAAAACTATTTAGGAGCAGTAGATTCCCAAAAGAGAGTACTGAAACTAGATGCAATCTGGGAATCAGAAACAACGAATCCATGGAGGTATGAGCTTCAAAAACGATTTGGCAAAGATATCATGCCTGACAAATACTTTGAATATGAGTACATTTCCCCACGGTGGGAAAAAGCTTCGGATCTATGTTACTTCGCTATAAGAACGTGGAATTTTGACGGGGTAATGCGGAGTGAAGTAGCAATTCTAGAGTACAAGTATGGGAAATGGATTCTTACAGGTCATTCTTCGAGTGTAAACATTCGTAGTATAGTCGAATATGATTTATTGACACATTTCAATGATACTAACGGAAGACTTGCAAAAGCAATTTCCAATATTAGCTATACTGCGGTTAGTAGTAACGCATACGTAAGGGGCGCATTACTGCTAAATGATGTGGTATGTAGTATTGTGGACATTGGGATTTATTGGAAAAAACATGGTCCATCGAGCAAGTTCATTTCAAAAGCGGCATGTGATATCTCTAATAAAGTATATGGGGCACTTAAAGGTGTAGTGGATAAAACACAATTGGTGGCAGTAATGGCAGAACTTGAGCCGTTGATTGCTACATGGTACATGCAGGAATGCGTGGTTAATCAGGATCTTATCGTGAAAGGAATTGACACGTTAGGAAAGGCCGCCAAAGCCGGGTTCAAAGCCGCTGATATGGGCCCGGTACGCGAGCTTTCTGAGAGTATTGCTAAAAAAATTAACCCTGTTATAGCAGAGAGAATTAAAAAACAAATTGGCTTTATGCCGGAACTTAAGGATTATGACGTTACGGATAAGATATCTGGTATTACTTACGATGTAATAGGTTGTATTTGGTCAATTGCCATGGATCAAGTGAAATACTATGTGAATAAAAAAGAGATGGATCCCTTTGGCGATTTTGATCAAGCGCTTCAGACGTTTGGGAAAGAATTGGATGGTAATGGTTTTGATCCTGAATTCCGTAAAACGTTGCCCGATGCGATTAATCAGATTTATGAGGCATATTACGATACTATCTTGGATTAAACGTTCGGTGTTGTCAGAAGTAAAAGCATAAAAACAAGACTCATGCAAACAGTTAACGGTTCGCATCCCATGGATGTTTTTACATCCACGGTGCGAACCGTTTGTGTTTTCAGAAAAAGTTGATTCTCATTACGTGACTAATTGTTATACAGCTAAGAAAAATATACATACAAGCATGTGGAAAAATGATGTATGTCTAATGACTCTCCCCCCAAAACATGCTATACTATCCTCATCAATCATCCACATATCACCAGCCGCAATTCCGCCATTCCATTGGCTTCGGCGCGGCATTTTCCGGAGGGGGAAAAACATGTTAATCGCACTAATCTTTCAAATCGTACTGTGGATCTGGTTTCTTGGTGCTGTGGTGACGTACCATTTCGGCAAATGCTACCTCGTCGACGGGGAGGGGCCGAAGAGCGCCGAGTTTATTGTGCTGTGCATGTACAGCGGGGCTGTGGCGGCGTTTCAGCTGTGGCAGCCGGCGGGGCGGTGGATCCTGTTCGGCGTGCTGGTGCTGTGGGCGGCGGTGCAGTTCAGGTGCCACTGGTATTTCACGATCTTCGGGGCGAGCGAGCGGAAGCTCCAGGGGTACAACGACTGCTTCAAGGGAACGCTGCGGATCTTCCCAGAGAGCGAGACGAGGCTTGTTCCGGACCTGTACCACATCCTACTGCATGTGATGATCCTTGCTAACATTGTGCTCTGTCTGGTGGCATAAATGTATCAGTGGATTTGCCCGCCGACAGACGTGCAAGAAACAGCTAACCCCAGCCGGCCCCAACCGGCGGAGAGGAGGTACCGATGCAACCTTTGAAGGATTCTGATAGACGCGCGTTATGGATTCTGACGATCGTCAGCCTGGTGGCGCTTGCGGGCGGCATTTTCCTTGCCACGAGGACGAAGATGGACGCGGGGAGGCCCGCGGACGGGCAAATGTGGAAGCTGGTGCTGGGCATAATCATTGCGGCCATTGCCGGTATTGTGTTCATCACCGTTGTGGTTGTTCTGATCAGTTACAGTCAGCCGAGGAGCTCCGGGAGGTCGGGGATCTGGAGCCCGTATGAGGCGCTCTCGGGCGGGAGGATCACACGGGAATTTTACCTCACAATCCGCAGGAGAGAGCTGCTTGTCATGGGGATTGTCGTGGTGTCGATGGCGGTGATGCTGGTGTTCTGGCACACGAAATTTGCCATACTGCTGGCGGCCGGGCTGATCCTCGGGGCGGTCGGGGCACTTGCGCTTCACAACTACGGGAAGGCCGCCATGTTCATTCTAGCGGGCTCGGCCGGGATCATCGCGGGAGTCGTTAATGCGGCGGCAGCCGGGCCGGCGAAACAGAAGCGGTATGACTACTATGTCAACGGCGTCAAGGTCGCTGAGCGCACCAAGTCGAGCTCCAACGTGCCCGGGTATTTCCTCGGTGGATTTTTGCTCGTGACGGTATTGGTGGTTGTAATTTCGTTCGCAATCAGTTATATTTGTTCACTGAAAAAGGATGCGACAAAATAAACGCGTAAAGGAAAAAGAAAACAATGAAACAGACAAACAGGATTCGGAAAATGCCTGCATTTTCCGAACGTATTCTTCGTGTTGCGCTGACACGTGCTGCGGCACTCGTGATTATCCTTGCCCTTCTGCTTGGCACAACAGCCTGCGCGTTGAAGGATTCCGAGAAGTCGGAGAGCAAGAAGAATTCGACATCGGAGGACGCGAACCCCACAGGCTCGCAGTCCGGCGACCCGGCCGGTCCGAACAGCGATCCGGCCACACCGACGGAAGCTCCGGCCACACCTACGCCGGACCCGAACGCCATGGACTGGGCGAAGACCATTGAGTGGCCCACCGCGGAGGAGATTGCGGAGTGCAACAAGGCCGCGAAGGACATCTCGCCGTATCTGGCGGCGTGGATGAAGACGGGCGATGTCGGGCGGTATACGGAGTATGCGATCGACTTTAGGGCGGATTATTTGCCGGACTATACGTACTGCTGTCTGGCGAATTTCATGCTGGATTACTCGGCGCTGAACAGCCAGTATGCGAAGGTGAACACGGATGGGGGGATTGCCGGGTACGCGGGGTTCCAGCGGCTCGGGCCGGATCAGGACCACGTGGCGATCATGTCGTTCTTTTACTGCGAGGATGAGAGCGGCAACAAGACGACCATCTCGGCGACGCGGCTGTATCCCGGGCCGGACGATAACATGAGATTCGGCGGCGAGGGCGAGGGCGTCCATTGCATCACAGCATGCCCCTGGGAGGCCGGAAAATGGTACCGCATGAAGCTGGAGTGCGGCACGAACGAGGAGACCGGCAACACCACGATCGCGCAGTGGATCAAGGATTTGTCGACCGGGGAGTGGACCATGATCAGCAAGTACGATCTGGGCGTAAAGAACGTGGTCTTCACGGGGGACAACGCCATTTTCCTCGAGAATTTCGGACCCGCGACCGCGGGCGAGGTGCGGACCATGGAGGTGAAAAATGCCCGCGTCCGCGCGGAGAACGGCAGCTGGGTGCCTGTGAAATCCGGTGCCTTTATGCTCGGTTATGAGCATACCGGCAGCTACAAGTACGGCGTCGAGGATGACACCTTCTGGATGATCACCACCGGCGTTACCGGCAAGGCGGGCGAGCCGCAGCAGCCGATCATGATGACGGTTCCGGGCGGCGAAGAAGGGGAACCGTAAGGAAACAATGAGTTGACGGGCGCTTCCGGGAGACCGGAGGCGCTCTTTTGTTTTGGCGAGCTGGAACAACTGCCCGTTTGCGCAATTAAGATTTACTCAAACAGTAAATAAGGCTGACAATTTCAAAAAACTATGCTATATTATCACCAAGCAGCGTTCTGCTGCCGATGCGAACAAGGAAGTGTAAAAGAAAGCAGGGGGTAATATACCATGAAGAAAACAAGTATGTTTTTGCTGCTGTTGGCTGTTCTGACGATGTTCTGCTTCACCGCGTGCGGCGCAAGCGATGACGATGGCTCATCTAAGAAGGACGACACAACCAATACGACGCAGGAGACCGGCGATAAGAAGCCGGCGGGAACCACTGAGGATACGACACCGACAGGCACGGAAGGAACAACCCAGACGACAGCCGAGAAGATTCCTGCAGTCAAGAGTGCTACGGTATTTACGGATTACAGCGGAAAGTCGGCTGATGAAATCGCAGCCAACATTCAGGCTATCCGCACGATCGCCGCAAGCGATACGATGGAAAACTACGCAGACAGATTTGACTTTGCTCCGGCCTCCGTCAAGATTGAAAAGGAATACACCCACATCGGTGAATATTTCTGGACCTCCGGCAAGGACGGTGCGAAGGAATTTGCCGGACTTATCTCGATTCGCTGCAAAACCAAGGATGACGATACCTTTGCGCCGGATGATGGCAGCTGGGCGGACATCACGATTTATTTTACGAGCGAAACCACAGCGAAAGCAGTGTATGAGAAGGTTTACGGCTTCCTCAACGCGGAATGGGGAATGACCAAGGACGACGGCACTTTTGAGTGCTGGGGTCCTACCAGCGACAAACGTGAGGCAGACGATTGGACCACCTGCTTCGGTGCCCGTCACATTGAACTTGTATGGCCGAACGATATCAATCCCAGCTATAAGATGAATATCCAGATCGACTTAAGAGCCGCTAACGAGTAAGCGGTTTCGGTAAAAATATACCACCAAGAACAGGCCTCAAGGGGCCTGTTCTTTTTTATGATTACCTGTTATATCAACATGGTAATAGATATATAAAAATGTTCATTGTGTCAGCTGCCTACTGTGTTATCAGTAGACAGCTGATCTTCCATTTAGGGCGTTTTGTATACACAAAAACATGTATTATAACGCCAAATCCTATAGACAGTTTTATTCGTTTTATGCTACAATGAACCATTCCGTCCTTTGACGGGAAATATATTATATAAGGGGTAGGAAAGTGATGCGGAAAGCAAAACAGTTTTTGGGTGTAATGCTGGCTATCATGATGGTATTCGGTTATTTGTTGCCATTGACAGCAGAAGCATCCGCCGTGGATTGTTCGGGTTTTGAGTGTGAAGACCACGAGCATCACGATCACGATGTATTGGAGCAGTGTGACGGAGATCACACAGAATGTGGGGAGCATGACGAGTGCGACCTTATCGATTGTGCGGATTGTTCAGATGACGCACATTGTGATTGCGAAGAAGGCTTTGCGAGTTCATCAAGTACGAGCAAAAGCATCCTTAAGCAGCAGGCAGCTTGCAATCATACCTACGCATGGGTAAACACAAAGAATCCGACCTGTACTGCTAAGGGAACAAAGCAGTACAGGTGTACTAAATGTAACGCGCAGTATTACAACTCGCCGACGTTGTCGGTTGATGCACTTGGTCACAACTGGACAACCGTGACAACGAAACAGCCGACATGTGGAACGTCGGGTACCTATGTAACCAAATGTTCGCGTTGTGGTGCCGGTTCGCAAAATGGTAACGGTTATATTTCCGCTACAGGAAAGCATAATTGGGTCCTGACCGGAACAACAAACGCTACATGTACAGCAAATGGTGCTAAGAACTATAAGTGTTCTGTTTGTGGCCAAACGAAAAGTGACACCCTTAATGCGCTCGGTCATAACTGGGATCGGAGCGAGGCAACCTGTACGGCACCCAAGAAATGTACAAGATGCGGTACAGTTGCACAAAACGCATTAGGTCACAGTTGGGATCGCTCTGCAGCAACCTGTACAGCAGGCCAAAAGTGTACACGGTGCGGCGCAGGCGGACAGGCGGCATTAGGCCATAATTGGAATCGCAGTGCAGCAACCTGTACCGACGCCAAGTCTTGTACGAGGTGCGGAACGGTAGCGGAATCTGCAAAGGGTCACAGTTGGGATCGAACCTCTGCGACTTGTACAGTGGCGAAAAAGTGTACAAGATGTGGCACAGTGGGTCAGTCGCCCCTCGGTCACAATTGGAACCGTACTGCCGCAACCTGTACAGAGGCTAAAGTATGTACGAGATGTAATACCACAGGAGAGAATGCCAAGGGTCATTCCTGGGATCGTACCTCTGCGACATGTACCGCTGACAAGAAGTGTAAGACCTGTGGTGCAGTCGGAGAAAAGGCGCTGGGGCATAATTATCAGCAGGTAACAACACTAAATCCGACATGTGGCGCTCAGGGTACCTATGTTACGAAATGTACCAGATGTGGCACAGGAGCGCAAAATGGTAATGGTTACATTTCGCCAACCGGCCAGCATAAATGGGTGCTTACTAGCACAATCAATGCAACCTGTACAGCTGAGGGATCCAAAGTTTATACTTGTTCTGTTTGTGCACAAAAGAAAACAGAATCAATTGCCAAAACAGCACATAATTATCAGTGGGTTGTGACGAAAAATGCCACCTGTACGGAGGAAGGTGTAAAGTCTTCAAAGTGTACTGCTTGTGATGCAGTGTCTCAAACCCAGAAGATTGAAAAAGTTGCACATGCTTGGAATCTTACCTCAGCCACCTGTACGACGGATAAGAAATGTAATGTCTGTGGCGCGGTCGGGGAAAAGGCTCTCGGTCATAACTACAAGACGGAAACGACTAAGCAGCCGACCTGTGGAGAACAGGGGATCTACGTAACAAAGTGTACTCGTTGCGGTGCTGGGGCACAGAACGGTAATGGTTATATTACACCGACAGGGAATCATAAGTGGGATATCGAAAAGGCAACGTGTACAAGAGGTCAAAAGTGTACAGTATGCGGAGCGGATGGCGAACAGGCCAAAGGTCATAGATGGAATCCAGCCGAGGAAATCTGTACCAAGGGAAAATATTGTCTGGATTGCGAATATGAAGAACAAAAGGCTACGGGACATGTCTATTCCAAAGAAGCGACCTGTACTGAGGCAAAAATATGTGACAAGTGTCACTATATTGCACAGGAAGCACTTGGACACAAGTGGAAAACCATCCTTACAGCTGTAGGAGTTAGCAGTAGCAATTCGCGTGGTAGCTATGAGAAATCCATGAGTGGTAGAAATAGAGTGGGTGCTTCCTCTCTTGACTCCTTAAGTGGGAAAAAATTTGAGTGTGAACATTGCCAGAAAACGGCTGATTTTTCTGAGATTCAGGCAAACGATGATCACAATTGGATTGTCGATGAAGAAGTACCTGCAACATGTACTGAATCCGGTTATACACATTATCATTGCAGTGAATGCGGTGACACGCTGACGGATACGATTCCTATGCTTGGACATACCATCACAATGAGAGTAAAAGAGGGCGAGGCTCCCTCTTGTGCGGGCTCTGGTACTGCGGAACTGTTCTGTGCTGCCTGCAATACGATAGTTGGCTATCGCAGTATTCAGTATTACGGTGATCATAGTTGGGTTAGAGACGCATCTCAAAGTACAGATGAGTATGATTTTTACACTTGCTCAAACCCCATATGTAATGCAACAAAAACACTTGATCATGATTACAAATGGGTGAGCATAAAAGAAGCTCATGATTGTATTTCCGGAGAGGCAGGATATAAGTGCATAAACCCGGGCTGTGGCGATATTACCGCGTGGCAAAGCATTCAACCGTATGGTGATCATAAGTGGAAAGTTATTGGCACTGTTGGTTCTCCTACCAATGGATATCCCGCGTTGTGTTTCCATGGAACTGCGATTTTCGAGTGCGAGAATTGCGGTATTACAAAACGAGAAGCGTTTGATGGGTTAGAAGAACACCAATGGCAATTATATAAGGTTGTGAAACTTCCTTCCCTTTCCGAAAAGGGAGAGGAGATATGGAGTTGTAGAAAATGTGCAACGCATGAAACGCGTGACACCTACATTGACATTCAGGTTACATATAGAGTGGAGGGAAATGATCTTGAGCCAGTAATATATCATTTTTCATCCGAGCATTTGGCCGAATTTGAGTCATTGGGCATGACGCCGCCACAGGATCAAAGGTTTGATGGGTGGCGCGTCGTTGCAGGGGTAAAACAAACAATTTTTGACTTTCATAATACCATCATTGAAGTATTGATTGAAAACCATCTCTATAAAGAAAACGAGCCCATAGCGTTTACATTAGAGGCGGTGTTTAGTGATGCTTCCTCGGTTGATGACGTGAATTATATTCAGGTAATTGGTCCAAAGGGAGAGATCTTATATGGGATGAGCCAATCAGTAATAACAAAGGATGATTTGCGACAAATTCTTCGTGAATTGATTGCAGAAGAAATGGTCAAGCCTATTCCTGACCCCAAGCTTTCATACGAAATCTTCTTAGCAGGGAGCATTGATGATGTAGTGGAAGGGCGACTGAACATAATTGATGGCGGGATATGTGGCATAGAAGTTGCAATTAATGAATACTTATATTTGAGCAAAAAAGGTCAAATAGTATCACATGAGGAAATACTTCAGTTAGTCAAAGAATACTTTATAATGTTTGACTCTCAGTTTGATTGGCTTGAACGGCGTTTTACTGGTGGCGAAGCTTGGTATCATATTGCAAGATTCCTCAATGAAAAAACCGAATACCGTACATCTGGTCTAATTACGGTTTCAACTTTTGCTCAGTTGTGTGACGAATTTGATACAGGACTATTCAACGACAGTGAAAACGAATATGAAAAAATAGTTGACATGCTCAATAACGACATTCCGGTAATCATGTCATACGAGAACAAGAAAGCTCCGTTATCTTTTTATGAATATAGTTGTTTTTCTGGAGATAAAGACTATGTGGTTGCTCGTGATGATATAGATAGTCACTTTTGGGTTGTTACCGGAATAGAATTAGACAAGAACGGTAAACGATATCTAAAAGTAGCATCTTGGGGGGAGACTTACTATGTTTCCTGGGATGAATACGTTGATCGTTGTGGAAATAGCATTCACGACGACGTTGGAACGGGAGTATTGTATCTAAATCCCAAAAAGAAATAAATGCAAAGAGGTTAATTAGACAGGTTCATTTATTCTGTGCTATAAAAGATATTATAATCTTGGAATTATCAATATCGGTACAGAGGGAAAGACGCGTCTTTTATCGCGTCTTTCCCTCTTGTTTTATTGAGCAACTAATGGTTGAACAAACTGAAGCTACAAAACACCTCTGCACAAGAAGATTCATTATATGGTTATAAAGAATAATACATAGCCGCACCCCGAAAACACCCCTTTCCCGCCTTGAAAACACATTACGATTATGGTATACTTATTCCGTTAAGCACAGGCTTAAACTTATCATTGAAAGTGTGAAGTGAATAAAGGTGAAAGTGAGGTTGTACCAGCATGAAAAGAAGACCGTGGAAATCTTTTCGTAAAGGATTATGCATACTGCAGACAGTATGCCTGTTAGTCATGATGGTATCTCCGGCGTTGGCGGATGAACCTGACAGTACGGATCCATATTACCAGAGCTTTTCCGGTGGCGAGGAGGATGACTCCCACAGTGCGGAAAATACTCCCCTCGGGGATCTGATGCTCCCGGCGGATTTTACGGATCCTGAGGAGTATGGTGAACTCGGTGCTCTTGTCCTTCGCTTTGAGGATAAAAAGGGCGGCGGGTCCGTGAAAATGAAAACCGGTGTGTTGTCCGTTGAACATCAGGAAGGAACCGGCGCGGTTGTCCTGATGGACGACAAGTCCAAACTGGATCTGAGTACAGGATCCATCGACTCTCAAGGTACAGGTATCTATACCAAGATGAATGAATCATCCACGTTGGGTTTGACGGTGGAAGGCGATATCACAGCTGAAGGAACTGCTGTTTTCATCAATAACGAAGATGAATCCGACGTGAAAATGGAAGTTGACGGCGGGATCTCAGCCGGATCCGGCATTTCTGTCAACAGTAGCAAAGAAAGCAACGTGGGTTTTACAAGCGGAAGCATCGAGGTCGACAGAACCGCTATACAGGCCAAGCTGGATGACGGCAGCAAAGCCGAATTCAAGGTCAACGGCGGTATCCATGCAAAGAGCGGATGGGGCATCTTGGCCCAGACGGACGGCGGATCAACCGAGAAGGACGGCGGATCATCCGTAAAAGTGGAGGTCTCAGATTCCGTGAAAACGGAAGGCGGAAATGGCTTAGACCTTAACCTCGGCGGCTTTGAGGGTGATGAACCGGTATGTAAAGCAGATATAACCATCGGTGGAACACTGACATCCACCGAAGAGGCGGTAATTGTCCATAACAACGTCAACGGACAAGTGACCATCAATGTCGGAAAAGATAAAACGATTGAAAATGCCGGCAGGATCACATCCACCAAAGGAGACGCGATCTTCCTTAACACGATTGCGGGGTCGTCGATCAAACTCACCGCCGGTGATGTGTACGGCGCAGGCAATAGTAGTAACATCCGCGCGAACGCAGAAGGGGGTAATTCTTCTGTAACCGTGAAGGTCGGAAACGTGATAGGCCGCGGGCCTGCCGACGGCGTTTCGGCAACCGCAGGGCATGCCGACAGTACGGTTAAGATTGATGCAGACGATATTGTCGCAGGTGCCTACGGGGTTATCGTGGACACGGATTCCCGTTATGATTACGGCAATGTGGAAGACGGCAGTTGTTACAGTTCCGGTGGAACTATGACCGTCAATGTAAAGACTATAAAAGGTGGCTATGGCGGGATTTCTGCCACTGCGGACGGCGGAACCCTTATCGTGAACAGTAAAACCGTGCAAGCCGGAGACAACGGTTACGGAGTGAGTGTAACGACAGAAGGAACTGACGCGGAGCAGGGCGCCACAGTGACTGTGGATGGAACCGTGACGGCCGGTGAGACCGGCATCTCTGTGGGTTCAAGCGACGAAGTATGCAGGTACCTGTGTTACGAGAACGGCAAGGACATTCAAATCAATCCGGATGATCCTCATGAAAACTGGTGGGAAAAGATGCGGATTGATGAGACCGGCTATTTTGTGCTGGTTCCCGTCGATACGGCGGATGGTATTGAATGGGAGAAGTACCTCTGGTATCCTAAGGATCATCCCCAGTATGAGGATTACAGTGAAGAAGATATCGCCAATTATCAGGAATTTGACGAAGCCTTTGGCTGGGTGGATTGGTATCAGGCGGTAACCACCACAAAATCTGCCAATTACGCCAATGTGTCGACCGGAGCGGTCAAGGCCGGACTCTATGGTGTCCAGGCGAACAATAACGGCGGCGACTTCACGATCAAGGTCGACGGTGATGTAACTGTAGCCGGTCCGGAAACATATGTGGACGACTGGACCGGATACACACATTTCAACGAGGCACAGGGTATTTCGGCAATCAACACGGCCGGTACTACCTCAATCCTGATCAACGGCGGCCTCAGCGTTTCCTCCACCATTGTCGAGACCGATGGGGACGAGACAACCGAGGAAGACGAGACGCCCGATGAAGACGACGAGGAAGAGGATGCCCGATATTACGGAGACGGTGTGATAATCGGTAATGGCGCAGGCAAGATTGACATTACCATCAACGGCGACGTGCACGCGGAAGAAGGAACAGCCGTTTCGATTGAAAAACAATATCCCTTTGAAGGATCGGACAAAAACAACGGTGAAGCAGTCCTGAACATCGACGGCGATGTGCTTGCGGAACATGGAATCGACGCTGGGATCAGCGGTGACGGGGACGGCTGCGTTGCAATCAATATCAGCGGGAATCTGGCTGTGTCAGGAACCGGAATAAGCCTTGGAAGTTATGAATTCGAAGGGTGGACCGGCGACATGGAAGACGAGGATGAGGACAGTTACTTCGATCCTTACAGTGGCGGCGGTATCGATCCCGCTCCGGCTGACCGTGCACCTGCAGTCGACATCCTTGTGCAGGAGGTCATTTCGGGACTCACCCCGATTTTCGTGGCAAACAACGAGACAGTCGATCGCTTTAACATCACGACATGGGCGATAGTTCCGAACGAGAATAACCAGATTACGTCCGATTTCGATGGCAATTCGGTGGAGTCGCTCGAAGAGACCATCCGCTACATCATCAAGACAGAGGACAACAAGCTCGGAACGCTGGTCGTCACCGGAACCGGACTTGAGACAAAGAAAACACCTTCGGGAGATACGCTTCTAGTTGCAAAGCAGGACACCTTCCTTCGCGTGGACGTTCAGCCGGCGGAAGGAAAGGAACTTTCCAATGTCGTCATCCGAAACGGAGTCGATACCAGAATCGAACTGGAGAAAGACAAGGAGGGATACTTCATCGAGGTTCCGTGGGCCGGCGGCGTTTATCTGAGCTTTACCGCGGACTCCGACGAGGAAGAAGAGGAGGCAACCTACTGGTTTGTCGATCCGCAGACCTCCTGGACGAAGGGAAGCGGCGAGCCGGCGGTATTTACCGTCAAGAGAAGCATCGATGACGAGAACTGCATCAACTACTTCGACAGCCTTGCATTTGGCGGCGATGTCCTTGTCAGAGATCAGGACTATACGGCAGTGAAGGGCAGCACCGTGCTCACCATCTCGGCAGAGACTTTGGAGAAGTATGAGCCCGGCGACTACACGGTGGCACCCACGTTTGAGGAAAATAAAACCATCGAGACGACCCTGACCATCAAGGCCGCGGAAGAAACCAAGCCTGAGGAGCCGGAAGAGACCAAACCGGAAGATCCGGAGGAGACCAAACCGGAAGAGCCCGAAGAGACGAAACCGGAAGAGCCCGAAGAGACGAAACCGGAAGAGCCCGAGGAGACCAAGCCGGAAGAGCCAGAGGAGACCAAGCCGGAAGAGCCAGAGGAGACCAAGCCGGAAGAGCCGGAAGAGACGAAGCCGGAGGAGCCGGAAGAAACCAAACCGGAGGAGCCCGAGGAGACCAAGCCGGAAGAACCCGAGGAACCCGAGCCTGCACCGGAGGAGCCGGACAATCCTAAGCAGAATCAGCCTACGGAGCAGACGGACGGGCCGAACACCTCGGATACGATCGTTCTCCCGGTGCTGGTTGCGCTGATGATTCTTTCCGGCGCGGCAGCGGTAGGATTTCTTGAGTGGAGGCAGAGAGTGCGCCGGTAAGACGGAACCTCTGAACCGACTCAGAAAGAACAAGTAAACAACAATAAAGGGAACAGGCCTTGCGGGGCCTGTTCTTTTTGCGTGGTTGGAAATCTTTGCGGGGCCAGACCACAACATATTCAATCTCGAGAAAGAGATACTCCATTGAAGCGGCATTTTCCGAATGATAGAATTAAGGCAGTGGGTGACCACAATATGATTGGGATAGGAGAAGAGTATGAAGGATCAAAATGATGTTTATAAGCTGGCAAATGGGGTGGAGATCCCCTGCATCGGTTTCGGCATGTGGCAGACGCCGGACGACCGGACCGGCATCAACGCGGTGAAGAGCGCCATTCAGGCGGGGTACACGCACATCGACACGGCGCAGGCGTACGGCAATGAGGACTGCGTGCGGATCGCCATCGAGGAGACCGGCGCGGACCGGAGCAAGCTGTTTATCACCACGAAGCTGTGGAACACGAACCACAGCTACGACCTTACCATGCGCTCCTTCGAGGAGTCGCTCCGGAAGCTCGGGACGGACTATGTGGACCTGTTCCTGATCCATTGGCCGAACCCGGCGATGTACCGGAGCCATTGGCAGGCGGCCAATGCGGAGACCTGGAAGGCGATGGAGGAGCTCTACGAGGCCGGAAAGATCCGCGCCATCGGTATCAGCAACTTCCGCCCGCACCACATCGAGGAGTTGCTGAAGACCGCGAAGATTAAGCCCATGGTCAACCAGATCCGCCTCTGCCCGGGTGAGACCCAGGACGAGGTCGTGAACTACAGCAGGGAGCAGGGAATGATCCTCGAGGCGTACAGCCCGCTCGGTACCGGCAAGATTTTCGGCGTGCCGGAGATGAAAGAATTGGCCGGAAAATACGGCCGCAGCATCGCCCAGATCTGCATCCGCTGGAGCCTGCAGCGCGGCTACCTTCCGCTTCCGAAGTCGGTGACGCCGGAGCGCATCGAGGAGAACCTTAAGGTGTTTGACTTTGAGCTGGAGGAGGCGGATGTGCAGCTGATCGCGTCGCTCACGGGGTGCGTCGGACTGTCCGGCAACCCGGATACGATGCCGTTCTGACGGTACAATTGAATCAACGAATGAGAGCGCTTCCGGGAGACCGGAGGCGCTCATTTTATGTGGTCGATTGCTTGAAAAACAAGTGTCAGAAGCTGTTCAAACATGGAAAACTCGCTAGGAATTTTCCGAAAACCATTAAAAACTCGCTCGGAAATTTCCGGAAAGCATTAAAAACTCGCCTTGATTTTTCCGAAAAATAGTGTATCATATGTAAGAGAGGTGACAATTTATGGAATTGAGAAGACATATTGACAAGTGGCTTGCAAAATGGAAAGAAAACCCGGAACATAAACCGGCTTTGATTCGCGGTATCAGACAATCAGGGAAAACGCATTCCGTGAGATCATTTGCAGAGAGCAACTATGACGTTGTGGTTTATCTTAACTTTTGGGATCGGCCGGATTTGTGCGATGCATTTGACGGGCAATTGGATGCGGATACGATTATACGTGAGTTGTCTGTAAAAATGCCTATGCCGGAACTGGTGGAAGGCTCTACTGTATTTCTTTACGATGAGGTGCAGGAATGTCCGAGAGCCTTGTTGTCGATGAAAACCGTTCAGAACGAAAAACGATTCGATTATATTGCCACGGGGTCCTATTTAGGGGTAAACGGCTATGTGGTATCGGATGATACACCGAAACCTGTCGGATGCACAGATGAATTTGATATGAGAACGCTCGATTTTGAGGAGTTTCTTTGGGCTAAAGGGTACGGAGACACGGAGTTCTCATATATCAAAGATGCATTTGAAGCACGTAGCGCGCTTTCTGAATCCATGCATGGTTCTTTCACATCTCTCTTCAGGGAATATCTTTGTATCGGAGGTTTTCCAGAGGCGGTTTGTAATTATATCCGGACAAACAACATCTATACGACACTTCAGATTACCAGAAGAATAACAAGAGATCTCCAGGATGATTTTGGACGAAGACGCAGCAAGGACAAGAAGCCGTTGTTCAACAACAATGAAGTGGCCCGAATAAGGAGTGCATTTTCGCTGATCCCATCCTTCCTGGGTAAAGTTAACAAACGATATGTTGTTTCAAAGATAAATGGAAAAGGAGCAAAAGATGCCGGAAAAGATGCCTTGGATTACTTGAAGGATACAGGCATCATCATGAAAGTTCACAATCTTGAAGTTCCCGCAACACCGCTTTCGGTTAATGCGATAGGCAATCAGTACAAAGTGTTTACAACAGATATCGGAATGCTTGTGGGGATGTTTGAGGATGGTACGACAGACGCAATCATATCCGGGTCTCTTGGAATGGGAAAGGGAATGCTCTATGAGGAACTGATTGCCGATGCTTTGTATAAGCGCGGCGGAAAAATGTTCTATTATGCGAAGGATAGTGGTCTGGAACTTGATTTCGTTATCAATTACCACGGGGCTTCGACGATACTCGAGGTGAAAGCAAGAGACGGAAATACAAAAAGCGCCAAAACTGTCATGGCACACCCTGATCACTACGGTAAAACGCAGTTGATTCGAATCAAAGATTCCAATTTGGGAATCGCAAACGGTATATTGACGATTCCTCATTATATGGCGCACCTTCTTTTTGAATGGAAGGCAACACTGCCGACAGAATAATGATATGAATTTTTAGGCGAGTGCTTTGTGGTGATAAAGCATTCGCCTTTTTGTGACCTGCCGGCAATGCGGCTATCCTTTACTCCTTATCGTTCCCGCAGCAGTTCCACCGCGCAGGCCAGCAGCAGAAGCGACACGCCGATGATGCCGTAGACGAGGGACCATCCGCTGTCGGTGCCGTAGATCTGGATGACGCCGGTGAAGAGGGAGCCCACGGTCAGGACGGCGATGCCGTCGCGCCAGAGCTTTCTGGCGGCTCCGCAGATGTAAGGAGGTTGTTTCGCGCAGGAGAAGAGAAGCGCCGGAAGGGCGCCGAGCACCAGCGGTACGGCAAATGCGTAGATCATGTAGTAGGAGTACACCCCGAAGCTGAAATGCTCGTAGATCGCACCGAACAGGGCGAGCCCGAGGGCTATCAACACGTAGTTTCGGGCGATCGAAGTGTAGTGCGTCCGAAGCCCGGCTGCGCCGGCCTTGGTTTCATTAGTTGCGGTAACCGATGCAGACAATGTCGCTCACGCTCCTTTCGCTGGTGTTTCGGCCGTTGGTGGTCGGATTGTTGATGACTTCCCCGAGGAAAACCATGGTGGAGGAACCGCCGCCGTCGAGGTTGTAGGCGGTCTCGGCGCCGAGACCTTGCAGAAACTCAGCGAGCTCGTACAGCGTGAGACCGTCATTTTCACTGGTGCGGCCGTCGCTCACGACGAAGAGGTAATGGTTCTCGCCGACCTGTGCGATCGCCGTGCGGGGGTTGGAGGCCATGGCACGGCCCACCTCTTCGCGGGCCGATACGGTAATCTCGCCATTTTCCAAAAGACCGGGGCCGAAGGACCAGACCTGCACGGCGCCGTCGTCCAGGAGCTCCTGTGCGGAAATCTTGGATTCATAAACGATCTCCATGTGGCCGTCCTTGTAGATTGCGAGGTCCTCATTGTTCGACGAGGATTTGCGGTAGAGGGCGCCGTTGCGGATCACGTAGCCGTTGTTCCGCGCCCCGTAGAAGTCGCCGTTGATGGCCAGAATGGCGTTCGTGCGCTCTGCTGTGGCTGAGGTCGCCTCCTTGATGTTCCTGCCGTATTTGTCCTTCGCAAAGGCAGCGTACAGGTACTCGGGCGAGGAGACGGTCACGTCCGCCACATAGACGTTGGTGTCGCAGACGCGGTACTCGGTAATGGTTATGGAAATGTTGTTGTCGCGGTAGGAAGTGTCGGTGATGACGGGCTCCGACAAGTCAGAATTGCCCGAATTGCCGGAATTGCCTGAATCGTCTGAATTGCCGGAATTGCCCGACGGATCGGAAGGATCGGTGTCGGAACGGTTGGAATCCGTACCCGACTGGGAATCCTTGTCGGTGCGCTTGGAATTCGCATCTGTCGTCACCGCGGTTGTGGGCGTCACGATGGCGTCGCCGTACTCGTGAGGAATCACGAATACATCCAGAAGGGTGTATCCGGTGAAAAGCGTCAGCAGGATAGCGGCGATAAGGCCGTGATGTTTGGAAAACAGGGACTTCATGATTGCCTCCAAAGTGTTCTAAGCAAATATCACCACATTTGCCGGAAAATGGCAATGCGATTCACAGTTTCTTGCGAAAGATTCCTCAGACATTCCACATAGGTCAAGCGGGCGTGTTGGGTGATCATATGAATACGAAAATCGGCGGATGCCTCATGATCGGGGCATCCGCCGTGATTTTTTTATGCTTTGATTGTTTTCTGTGCTTGTGTGTAAATGCTTCGCTTACTTCGCTCTCGCGCGCTTCCTGCCATAAACCACAACCGCGCCGAACCCGGAAAGACCTGCGAACAGGAGAACGATCCAAAGTACAGGGCCGTTGTCAGCAGTTGTCGGAGACTGCGCAGGTTCGGGAGCGGGAGACGGGACAGGATCCGTAGCCGGAGCGGGAACCGGGGTCTTCGGCGTAGCGGTGAAGATTGCGATCAATACGGTTTCGCCCGTTACCGCGGAAATCTCCTGATCCCATCCGGCAAATGTATAAATGTTTTCATCATCCTCCGGTTTGGTCGGAGCCTCTCTGGTATATTCGGGTGTCTCGCCGTAGGCAACCGTCACGGTCTGGAGAATCGTTCCGTCTGCGTTTTTGAAGGTTACGGTGTACTTGTTTGTCTCTGTGGTGTAGGCCGCCTTGTAGGTCGCGTCACCGGTGACCGCTGTGATCTCCGGAGTCCAGCCTGCGAAGGTGTAGGTGTACTGTGCGGTTGCAGCCTTGGTCGGCTCGGCGTGAGTCGGGATCTGGCCGTACTCGACGGTGGTTCTGTCGATTTCGGTTCCGTCGTCCTGCTGCCAGATGATTGTGTAGCTGTTCTTGCTCTCCGTGTACTTGGCCTTGTAGGTCGCTTCCCCGGTAACAGCAGCGATTTCCGTGGTCCAGCCTGCAAAGGTGTAAGTGAACTCTGCGGTTGCGGCCTTGGTAGGGGAATTACCCTTGTATTCCGGCTTCTCACCGTAGAGGACGTCGCTGCTCTGAAGAACGGTTCCGTCTTCATCGGTGAACTTAATCGTGTATTTCTTTGTCTCTTTCGTGTACGTCGCTTTGTAGGTGGCGTCCTTGGTCACAGCGGTGATCTCCGGAGACCAGCCCGCGAAGGTGTAAGTGTATTGCTCGTCAGCCTCCTTGGTCGGAGGATCGCCCGCAAAGGAAGGCTTGTCGCCGTAAGGAACGCTGCTGCTCTGAAGCTCGGTTCCGTCTTCGTCTGTAAACTTGACAGTATACTCAATCTTCCCAAGTTCAACGCTTAAGTATACTCCGCCGCCCTTGGGCACGATGATATAGTAGTTGCCGTCTTCATCCTTGGAAAGCTCCTCCTTTTCGTCGACTCCGTTATAGGCGGCAGCAATCTCGTATCCCTCGTCAAGATCTGCGGCCAGAATAATCTTGTCGCCTTCGTGTGCAACGTCGAAACCATAACTCTGTGAAAGGGCATTGCCGTCTTTATCTACGGCTTTTATTGTGCCATTTTCGCCTGGTTGTTCGACGGTTACGATGTACATGATCTGCTTTTCAAAATCACTTGCCAAGGTGTTGTCAGCCTCCGGAGCACCGCCGACATCGGGCAGGTCGCGCGTAGTCGCTTGTGCTTCTACAACATTTCCCTTGTCGTTCACCTGAATCTTCCATACGGTAAGCTTCGGCATGGTGGTTATGTTTTCCTTGGCATAGCGGCTCTTGCGAATTAAAACACCGGCACTTTTCGCCTGGATTTCATTTTCAACGAGAATATTGATGTCCGTATCCTCGCCCAAAGTATCTAATCCGATACCGATACCATCGGAAAATACGTTCCCGTGCACCAATATTTCGCTTTTGCCCGGAACAAACGGTAAGAAGACTTCATCTGCATACTCTTCCCGGAGCGTTGTGATGCCCACTGCTCGTCCGATTGGTGATTCTACCGTAATGTCGCCGGTGACATCGACCGACAGGGTTTCCCCGAAATTGCCAAATTTTATGCCCTGACTCGATGGGTGGGTATCAGGGTTGGTTCCGGTCGAAACAGCGGTAATGCCATTGCCAACGGTCACCGACAGCTTGCCGCTTTTAATACTGCCGTCGGGATTTGTCGCGGGTGCGCCCATTTGTTGGTCATAGCATTCAGCTGTTTGAAGACTTAATCCGTAGGCTGCTTTTCCGGTGGCGGATACGCTTCCCGTTATATCAAGGGTTGTTTCCTCTTCTGTATTGGCATACACACCATTGGCACTCAAGCCTTCGACGTTGATATTTCCACCTGCTTTGATGCTCTCATCGCTGTTGCTGTATATGCCACAGGCGCGGCCGCCATTTTCTTCGGCTTTGGCCGTGACGTTCCCTCCTACATCAACCACTCCATAATAGGAATCAACTCCATATGCAAGCGTTTTGCTTTCTGCGGAAACATTATCCGAAACTTTAATCGTAGCTGTTCCGCCACTCAGGGGTCTGTTCCCGCGTATTTCCAGAGCATTGACTAAGTCTTGCGCTTTTGCAGAAACGCTTCCGGTAATTATTGCTGTTGCGTTGCCGGCGCCTGCTGCTACGTAAACTCCCGATGACTCTGAATCGTTAGTTAAGGTAACATTACCATTAACTTCTAGGAACGCATCTACATCGTGAACATCCTCGGGCCAGTCTGCATCTACGCAAACCGCGTATGTCGCATCCTTCACGTTTATGTCATCCCTGATGGTAACATGTTCACCATATGTTACGACAACCGGTTCCGTTATCTCGTCAGCCAACGCCGCACCGGTGAAGCAGTTGAGGACAAGCAGCGCCGCCAAGATCACTGCTGTCGTTCGTCTTAACACTTTCTTTTTCATAAGCCGTATCCTCGTCTTTCCTTTCTGAATAGTTTGAGTCGGTTACAACTAATAAACTCACTCTTCATTTTACTATGGATTGCCTCACTTATCAAGAGTTAAGATGCCCTCATATATGACCGCAGTCATACCGGATTATGACCGGCGTCACTGTTCCCGGCGGCCGGATTGTAGTACTCTGAAGACAGCATAGACAGGGAGGTCGGCAGGCAATGAAACAGATTCGGAAAATGATCCTGATGGCATTGGTTTTGGCAGCGGCGGTGCTGCTTACGGCGTGCGGCAGTCCGTACAGCACACATTTTTCGGCGACGGTGCTGGTGCAGTCCAATGACTCCGACTCCGCCTCAATGAGCTTCAGCACCTTCAAGGGGACGATGGTCTTCACGGTGAAGCCTGCCGATGGGGACAGCGCCATCCGCTACTCCGGGAGCCTCCAATCGGGCAGCATCACGGTGTACTACGACAACGCCGGAACCAAGGAGGAATGGTTCACCCTGCAGGCGGGCGAGACCGTGGAAGGCACCCTTGACAACCCCGGCGAAGGAAAGGTCTACATCATCGTGGAGACCGACGGAAAATGCGAGGAGGGGGAGCTTGAGTTTGAGGTGGAATGAACAAAATTACAGCTGAGGGCAAGAGGGCGCTCCCGGGAGACCGGGGGCGCTGTTTGCTTGATAAGTTTCCCATGAAGCTATCTGAAATACAGTTAAGTCACATATCCTTTATTAGTTGTTGGACTAAATGTAGCACTACAAATTAAACTTATCAAAAAAGACATTCTACAACAGTAGTAAAGATAAACGAGGCAAAAGGTAAATATGATTGAATATATTAAATGTTTGTAAACCGAATTGACAAAACGCCTGGCCGATGTTATACTAAAGCCACGCATGGGTCCTTGGCATTTACAAGGAGGCTTTATGCGGAATAGAAAGAAAAAGAAAAACAAAAAGGTGGGTCTGTCCAGGAACAAGACTGTTTGCATGACGGTCATCGAGAAGACTCCTGATTCTGCAAAAAAAGAGTCGGGAAACTCTAAATCCGTGATGGCAACTTTCGGTAAATTTGGCGCTGATGTGTTGAAATCCAGTGCCGGATCGATGGTAGTCGAAATCCTTAGATGGCTCTTCAGAGTTCTTCTTTAACAATGTGGAGGCGGCTGCGATTGCAAGCCGCCTCCCTAAGAAATTTTCTTTTCGCATAAGTGTGTTTTAACAAATTATAGGAGGTTTTACCGTGACTAAGAAATTTTGTTCACCTAGTGGCATCCCCCATAGGTGCGTTCTGATTCATTTCTTAGCCGGGGATTCTCATGCGGGATCAGAAGCGCAGTTTTGGCAAGGTGATGCTAGGCATTAAGAAATCATTATATAAGGAGGATAGAACGATGGGCAGGTTCTAGGGACTATAGGAGTTACCTATAGTCCCGCTTTTTTTGTGGAGATAATGCTGGTAGCGATATTAATAGATGAAGTTGATACAGAGTCTGATTGCAAATCAGCTTTGATACTTGGAACCAGAAAATCAACTAAAACACATCAATCATGGAATCAAGCGAATGCTTCGGGTTTGCGCGACATTCGCTTTTTTGATAGGAGAGGGCAGCTGTTGTAGAATTCTTACGACAATATCATGTGATTTAATATGCGTTGCTTTTAATCGTTGATGGCCTTTTCAAAGCTTTTTTCTAAAGAATAATACAGTATTTGTCTTGCTCATTGAGTTGTTTCAATGTATAATTTATTGAGGTGTTAGTAAAGACTAGGAGGCGTACTGTGATTACATTTAGTGAAATAATGAATCAATTCGAATTTACCAATAATGAAACCAAATGGAAGATGTTAAAACAAGCTTATCAAGAAAAAGATGTAATTCCATTTGTTGGAGCCGGTATGTCGGTTCCGGCATATCCTTTATGGGGAAATGCTTTAAGAAAGCTGTTGTCGGGAACCAAGAGAGAGCAGAAACGATTAGAACGGTATTTGAGTGCCAATAAGTATGAAAAGGCTGCGGCATATGTGTATAAGACTGTCGAACCCAATGTTTTTCTTCGGAGACTTGATACGGAATTTCATGAAAGTAAAATTGAAGGTAACGAAAGTAAAATGTCGGTAGGGATTTTACCGCAGGTTTTTACTACTGGAACAATACTAACAACCAACTTTGAGAGTGCAATAGAGTACTTTTATGAAGAACAAGGAAATGAAATAAAAAACCGGGTAATTCTAAGCAATGTCAAAAAGACAAGTGCGGATGTGGAGAACGCTTTAAAGGGGAAAACCCACAGTTTGCTGAAAATTCATGGAGATATTGGGGCGAAAGAGACGCTTGTCTTTACGCAAAAACAGTACAAATCAGTATATAACGATCAAGAGTTTGTCAATGGAATCAGGGACCTTTACAGTGGCGGTAAGCATTTCTTGTTTCTAGGGTGTTCCTGTAGTGGGTGTGATCGTTATGCAAGTATCTTCCGAAATGTTGTGAAAGCGACAAAAGGGAAAAAGACGGTTCTGAATTTTGCGTTTTTGCAGGCTGATGAAAAACCTGACTCTATGTCGCAGGATGAGTATGAGATTTTATTAGCAAAACGAGAAAGAGAACTTGGACAATGGGGAATAACTCCAATTTGGTATCCTTATGAGGACAAATTACATGAATCTGTAAAGGTTCTCTTAAAAGAATTATTGGACAAACCAGTAGATGGGCCTGTAGGATACTTTATTAACAATGCCTCAAAAGCGGGAGAGAAAATCCTTCATATTGATTTGGAAACTCTTCGGCAACTACTCGGAGTATCAAATTCTTATGTGAATAATATGGAAACAACGACAAGAAATCGAGGTATTATCGAAGCGGCAGACAGAGTCATGAATGCTTTGGATGATTCACTTGTTGTGCTAATACAAGGTGAAACTGGAGTTCGGAAAACTATGTTTTTAAATGATCTGACCGACCAAGGGTTACCTATAATAGCATCCTATTCTTTTCGCTGTAAAAGAGAGAAGAGTATTGTAAAGTGTATTTCAGAAATAGCATATCAATTAGCAGAAAAAGTTCCGGGATACTTGCAAGCATTGGACGAGGAATATACACAAAGAGGAAACTCTTTGGGAGAAGAGACAGAAAGATTAGATGTCCTCTTAGATCCAATTAAGCGGATTAAATGGAAAAACCATAGCATCATAGCCATCGACGCCATAGATGTGTCAGACAAGTGTGCTCAGCTAATTAACTGGATCAGTAAACAAGGGCATAGTATGCCCAAACAGGTGCACTTCCTGCTAACATGTAAAGAGAAATCTGAGGTAGGTAAAAAACTTCAGAAGATAAAGAATGTGAGTGTAATTCCATTCACTGATTACCAAGATTATAATTTGTTGGGCATTTATAAACAAAGAAAAGAGCAATTTCTGAACTTGATGGAAGAACAAAGTATAATCAAGGAAACAGAAGTGGTCGATTTCTTGATGATGTTGTATGTTTCCTCCGTTATTCCGAAGTTAACAATGAGAAATTTGATGGGGTGGGATGAGGAAACTTTACAACTGCTTCTAAGTTCGTTTCCTGAGGCTATTGATTCAGCAAATGAGAATCTTTCCATAAAGGATTGTTCTTACATCGAGGAAATTCTGGACGAAAAGGAAAACCATCTCTTAGAAAAAGGCGAAAGAAGCCTTGCTGAGAAGTGTTTTAATTATTTTCATAGTGGTTGTACAGAAGACTTGTTTGTCGTACGCAATTTG
>Ga0310696_10002507_pt1 | contig 24158 bp, 8 predicted proteins | sample AusTroGonzalo_MG_4_FD_203885 | JGI IMG/M metagenome (GOLD analysis project Ga0310696, IMG submission 203885) | Bovine rumen microbial communities from tropical cattle in Woodstock, Queensland, Australia - Gonzalo_02 (v2) (version 2) | ecosystem: Host-associated > Mammals > Digestive system >...
GCCAACGAACCGTATTTCCCGACTTTTGCCTGCGCCTTGGCAAGGGATTCCTCCTTGATTTTCAGCCACTTCTCTATCCACGACCACTTGCAGAGCCAGCCCAACAGGTAGCAGGTCATACCGCCGATGGTGTTGCCCAACGTGGCTACGAGAATGACTGTCCATGGGGAATAGTCGAGCAACAGCGCGCCTGCCACCAATGCCTCCGACGAGAACGGAATCACCGTCGCCGAAAGCAAACAGCCGAGAAACAGTCCGAAAAGTCCGAGATCTTGCAGCATGATTGCCTACGAAAGCGCCTCTTCCTTATTCTCCGTCGGTTTTTTGGCGGATTTCTTCGGACGGCCGCGCTTTTTCGGAGCAGTAGCAGCGGCAGGCTCTTCTTCAACCAAAACAGCATCTACAGTCTCAACAGTCTCCACTTGTGATTTGTCGCTCTTTTTCTGTCGGCCAGACGGCAGTTCGATGTGCCGCACATAGACATCCTGCTGCGGGAACGGAATTTCTATCTTATTCTTATTCAGCGTGTTGTATATCACCTCTTTCACTTTGGCCACAAAGGCGGCCTTCTCTTCCACCAGCACCCAGCAAACCACAAAGAGATCCACGCTGCTGTCACCGAAATCGTCAAACAACACCTTGAAACCCTGCTTTTTATCACACACATACTTGCCGGCGGCGTTCTTCACCATCAACGATTCCAAGTCTTTGAGAAGCATATTCCGCACCTTCTCAACATTCACCCCGTAGGCCACCCCTACCGGGATTTTCACCATCACATAGCCGTGGTTGCGGGTGAGGTTCTTGAAATTTTTACTGAAAAGCGTGGCATTCTGGAAGGCGATGACACTGCCGTCGAGGGTCACCAACTGCGTACTCTGGTAGTTGATGCTATCGACCTTACCCTGCACACCATCGCATTCGATATAGTCGCCCACACGCAGCCGCCCGGTCATGAGCGTGATGCCATAGATAAAATTCTCCAGCAGGTCCTTCATAGCGAAACCAAGACCGGTGGCCAAGCCCGCCATTACAATCGAAATGCCCTTGCCAGAAACCTTGAAAATCATCATGCACGTAATCGCATAGAAGCCCCAAACCAGAATCGAGATGACATTGTTAACCAGCGTGGCATTGCCCGGTCCCTGGAGGTTTTTCTTGTGCCGTTTGCGCAACATCACATAGAAGGAGCGGATGGCATAATTCAGGTAGCGGAAGAGGAAGTACAGCTCCAACGCCAAGCAAATCTTGTAGAGTGACAGTTCTATAATGCCGGGTTTGTTGAGAAACACGTAGAAGAATATTTTGCGGCAGATGGCCGACATTTCAAACATCCGAGTCGCCCAATAGATGCTGAAGGGGATGGACAAAACGGCCAAAATGGGCAACAACGCCTTGAAGAGAAAATCGTAGAACCATGTTTGCCCGATATACTCGCCCTTGAGCATTTTGGGCTGGATTTTCTTGAAATAGGCCTCCACTTCCGCCTTATTATTGAGGATGAGGCCCTGCTGCTTGGCGATTTTTCGAGTCAAATGGTTCTGTTCGTACATCTTAGCCAAATCATAGAAGCAGGTGATCGTCTGGATAGCAGCCAACTGAATCATCCACCAGACCATGATTTCGACGGCAAGAAGGACAAATCCGAGCCAGGATGCCACGCAGGAGACAATCATGACGATGAGGGATATCACCGTGTAAATCATGTCGCTGTCGGGCAGCTTGGCGATTTTGCGCTTCATCACATAGAACTGCCATGCCGTGAATATCAGCATGACCGGCGGGAAGACAAGACTCACTACATTGTTGGGTATCAGTATTATACGGCACACCACCACTAAAAAGGCCATCGCGATGAACGGGATGTAGGAACGCACGCCGGCACGGATCTGGCTGTCGTCGAGACGAATGAGCAGCGACACGAGAATCACCTCCACCATCCAGGCAAAGAAGGTCATCAGATTGATGGACATCAGCACGAAGTTCTGGGTCACGAAAAAGCGGGCAATCGTGATGGAAATGGCGAAAATGGCAATGCCGCAGGCCAATGTGACGAAGGGACGCTTGTTGTTATCTTTGAAATAGTGACGCCATTTTTTCGGGAGCAGCCACCGCATAATCACGTAGCTGATCAGACTGGCGGCCAGGATGTAGGTAAGCATGAATACGCTGATGCTGAGAATGATAGGACCACGCCATTCCGACTTGCGGTCAAAGGCTTTGTAGCGGTCACCCACATCCTTCTTGGCCAACATGTAACGGAAACGGAACCGTTTGAGGGTCTGGAAGTAGTTCTCGCCACCGTTCACGAAGATGTGCTTCTGGATCTGCTCATAACGGGCAAGCGCGTATGCGTTGAGTTCGCCCATGCGTTTCGTGACCCGCTCGTAGTACTCCTCGTCGAGTTCCACATTTTCCAACATGGTCACATAATTGTCGCGGAGAGCGGTAGCGTAGTCCAAACAGGCTTCACGGTCCTCAAGTCCCTGTTGATCAAGAATATACAGATTCTTTGTAGCCGTATCCAACACTACCTTGGGCAGCATGGCGCGTACCGAGTCGGGCAAACCGCCAAGCTCGCCGTTAGGCAGCACCCTCGGCGGCAGGTTCTCCAACGTCTTGATAAGCTCATCGTAACGCTCAATCTCAAGTCGGATGCGCTCCTTCATCTTGTCGTAAGGGGCGTGATTCTGCTTCAACTGCCGGTATTGTTCGGTCGCCGACTGGCAGGCGTAGGCCATGTCAAGCGTAAAATCGGAATTCTGCGAATAGAGCATCAGCGCTATCTGGTTGCTGGTCTGCATCATACGCACCAGTCGAGAGTGCTGTTCCTGGTTGCGTTGTTCAAAACGCGCCATGATGGCTTTCTGCTCGCTGTAGGCCTGGGCAAGCTCCGCGCGCAGGACGCCGAGCGTTTGCGGCAGGTCCTTTTCTTTCAGAACAGCCTGTGCCTGAAAAACCGTGAGCACAGCGATGGCGATGAGTATCAGTACTTTCTTCATAACGGTTCGGGTTTGAAGCCGCAAAAGTACGAAATTTTTGGGTTTTGCAGAGCTGCCATATTATGACGGCCAAAATCCTCTTTTCCCGAGAAACACCATACCTAAAATTAACTATTAATTGTTAATTCTATTTCTCGCAATTTCCAACACTTTGATCCTTAGCACTTAAAAAATTTTCAAAAACCCTTGACAAAGGGCCCTTTTTGTTGTATATTTGCACCCGAAAACCATGAAGCAAATATAAACCTAAAAACTTAAAAAATGAAAAAACAAAAAGAACAGGAAACAGGACAATCTGGAAACGAAAAAGAAACCACGATCTACATCAACCCCAGGACCGACTTCGGGTTCAAGCGGCTCTTCATGGAAGGGCTCAAGGCTGAAGTGCGCCTGTTGGACCTTCTCAAGACATTTTTCCCCGACACGTTAGGGGGAGCTTCACACTTGGTGGTCAAACCTACCGAATTGCTCGGCGACATAGAGAGCGAGAAACGGGTCGTCCTCGACACCCTTGCCTTCATTGACGAGAAGACGAGAGCCCTCATCGAAATGCAGCGCGCCCAGAAACCCCTTTTCGTCCAAAGAAGCATTTTCTACACCTGCCGTCTCGTCAGCAAGAGTTTGAAGCGCGGCGACAAGTACGATATCCCGACCATTTTAACGCCCTGTATCACCGATCGGACGCTTCCGGAATTCGCAGACCTGGATGGCTTTTTCCACTTGGTGCAGCTGAGAAGGGTGGACGGAAAAAATATTTCCGAAAAAATAATCTTGGGATATTTAGATTTGAGTAAATTTGCCGCGCTGAATATCGGACAGATAAAAGACATGCAATTTGCTGACAGACAAGAGAAATGGGGCTACACTTTAGCCAATGTCGGGCGGATGGAACTGCAGGATTTGTCGCAGGAGGACGAAGTCTTCCGCAGCGTGTTCGAGGACAGCATGCACCAAAAGCTAACCAAAATGGAAAAAGAAGAGTACAAAAAGAGCGTCTTGGAATACGAGGACGTGCAAGAGGCTGTCCGATACGCCCGCGAACAGGGACTCGAACAAGGACTCGAGCAGGGACTCGAGCAGGGACTCGAACAGGGTCTCGAACAGGGACTTGAACAAGGTCTTGCACAAGGCCGTGAGCAAGGTCGTGCCGTTGAAAAACGCCAGCTCGCCCTCAACATGCTCGCCGAAGGCCTGGATCCGGCAACAGTGGCGAAAATCTGCGGATTGCCCCTGGAGGAACTCCAGAACCTGACACGGGAATAATTTCCCTGTTCAGCATTCAACATTCAGCATTAAACATTGAAAAGGGCGCAGCACCCCGCCACGCCCTCCATTCAGCATTCATAATTCAGCATTCCGCATTCCGCACTGCCCTACTCGCTGTCGCGGACGCATCGGACGGAAGCACCGTAATCCTTGTAATAAGTGCTATAAGTAGTAGATGAACTCACCGAAGTGAAGCCAGATTCTCCAGACGACGGATTGGTTAAACGCAACGGATAGACACGTTCATTATTGTATTCTTTCGTACTCCAGAAGTTAGCGTATAAATAGCCGTCGGACATTGCGCCGGCATTCATAAATTGTAATGTGGCCTCACCCGCAGGAACTGCATAGAAGTCACTTGTGTTACCGAAGCAGTAGTTCCAGTCACACGAACCAGCCAAGGCGGTGCCAGAGCCCGCAGCACTCACAAGTTCGTTAAACTCGGACTGAGACGGAATATGCCAGCCCTTAGGACAAATGCCTCGACGATTGCCAGTCACAGAGAATGACCAGTACGACTCGGATTGCCCATCCTGAGGCACCTCATTGCCGCCAGGATAATAGGTATCCATAGCAGCGCACCAGTTGTAATACAAGCCATAACGTTTAGATATAGAAGTCTCCTGGTCATTCAAGTACCATTGAGCGACTTTGGAAGTTTTAGACATGGTGAAAGTATTGCCCGAAGCACCAAGCGGATTCACAATAGAAGTACCTGTAAGCGGGCTATGCGTGCAACGCATATTCTCCCGTGTCCAGCACTGGTTGCCGACCTGCACCACAGAATAGATATTGCCGTCGTAGTCAGTAACGGAAACGATACCTTCACCATTGGTGTATTCATAACCATCGTTCTTGGTGCCGTTCAGACCGTTGTTCTGGTATTGGGCTCCTGTGTGAGCAGTACCCGTACATGGGAATCGGGCATCATTTGTCACAGTAACCTCCCTGGTTGCCGAACAGCCCGAACCATTGGTAAGGGTAATGGTGTAAGAACCAGTTGCATTGTAGGTGTGTTCAGGACCTGTCGTAAAGGATGATGCCGGGCCTACCTGAGCAGCCGAACCGTCACCCCAGTTGATGGTGAAGTTTCCGCTGATTCCATTGCTGGTACCATTGTTTGAAGCAGCGCGAGACCTCAGATATACCGTCAGTGTATCCGTTACTATATTACAATCGGGAATCACATTGGAAGGCGTAGAGAAGGATTGGAAGAAGGAGACAACTTTATCGGGTTCACCCTCTTTCGTCGCACGACAGGCTATTTGTGGATGCGGATCCCCAGAATACGGGTAGGAAGAGTATGTAACAGTACATGTCCTGTTAACCTCGTCTATCGTGGGATTAAGTGTTGCTGGAGAAACGCTCCAAGTTATGGTGTAACCGGTCAAGTCAGCACTTGGATTTTCACTCGAAAGAATGGCAGTATAGGTAACCGTGACAGGATAGTATGAAGTATAAGGATAATTGTTGCCATTCGTGGTACAGAGCTGCACCGAAGGATGGTCATTGTCAACCGTAAGGGACACATCGCTGGGAGATGCCGCGCCTTCATCTGTTGTATCACGCACACAACGGACAGACATCAAATTGTAGGTCGTATTATAATATGAACCTTTAGTCATAGTGTTATTGTCATTAACTAAATTGTAACTATCAGCACTTCCTCCTGATGTAGTACTCTGTGTAGAAGACCAATAATACGTCCCTGAATATTCATATTCACCACTATTTAGTGACACATAGGATGCAGGCAGTGCCGAGAATCCGCTACTGTTACGATCTGTCCTGTCATAGGCACCTGGTTTAGTAGTGTTGAGTTTGACATCCCAATCACAACCTGTTGACAATTTAGCAGCGGTATTGGCACTCTCTTCCGCCTTTAAAACATCCCATTCCCCCGCTGTCGGGATATGCCAACCCTTGGGACAAATTCCACGATGATGAGGTGATTGAATGAGTCCTCTCGCATCCCAATTCATTGTGAGCGTATTGAATTCACCATTCATACTTCTATAAATGTCCATTGCAGCACACCAATTATACAACAATCCGTAATGCATTGGAGCATAGCTAAGGCTATCATTTTTAAACCAATGTGCGGCTTTTCCCCCTGTTGATTTCCAATATTTTTTACCACTTGTTGCGCCTGCTGCTTTTACAATATAGTTGTTAGTGGCAGGACTATGGGTGCAGCGCATATTCTCTGCCAACCAGCACTGACTACCGATTTGCACCACGGGATAAACATTACCATCATAATCTGTCACACTAACTATTTCATTGTTGCTGTTTGTAACTTCCAGACCATCGTTGGCATTGTTGTATCCATTGTTCATGTACTCGCCACCTGTATGTGGAGAGGAAACCACACAAGAAGTAACGATAGAATGTTTTGCTTCAACAGTTTGTGAAACAGAGCAACCACTGGAATTAGTAGCAACAACCGTATAGTTACCAGGTGTTGTATAAGTGTGATCATCAGCCATTGTAGGATTGGTCGTAACAACACCATCACCCCAATCCACATCGGCCGTAATATCATTTTTAGGTGTTACCACCATAGAATCTGCACAAAGTGTCATACTGGGAGGACTGGGTCTATTATTAAGATTAACCCGAAGTCTTGGAGCAGTCAATTTTATGCTTGGATCTGCCACATTAGTAGCTGTACAATTAATATCATAGTTTATCCCAGTTCTATTAGGCTTTAATGACAATGTATTGCTATCTATTACTATAGCACCATCAAGATAACCACTACCTGATCTTGAACAAGTCCAGGAATAAGTATAATCACCCACCGCAATAGTTTCATCAGATAGCGAAGCTATTAAATCAACAGAAGACCCTTGACACAATGCAGGATAATTGCTGGGAGCCTTAACCGAAATAGTAAGTGTAAGAGGGCCGCCGCTGGTCGTAGTCTTCGGTCCGACAATAGTGGTACCGCTACTATTCGTCACTTTGGCTATCACGCAATAGCTTGTATTGGCAGAAAGACCCGTTACAGGTATTGTATAGCTATCTCCAGTATGAAGAATTTCCGAAACTGTAGTAGCAGTGTATCCGTCAACAGTTGAACCACAATTACTGCCCTGTTTATAGAATACTTGCACCGTACCTTCTCCCTCTTCCATGAAATCCAAACCAGAAACAGTCACAGCAAATCCCAAAGGCCTTACCGTCGGGTCTTGTAAAACTGCCGTCGGCGTATGTCCTAACGTGCGCTCCGTAGCCACCGGTGTGGAGGTGGTGGTTCCCACCTTGTTGGTGGCAGAAGCGGTCACGTAATAGTCTGTGTAGGAACTCAATCCCGTGAGCGTAATGCTGTTCGTCGTACTCGGCACACAGGTGGCTTCGCTCATGTCACTGTTTTGGGAATAGCAGAACTGGTAACCGGTAATCGGGATGTACTCGCTGGTGAAGTCGGCCGTAACATCCAAAGTCTCAATGGTCGGATTCGTCAGACTAATGCTATTGAACACAGGAGGTGCAGCATTTTCCAATGCCGTTATTCTTCTATTCAAGCTGTCGAACACCGCCCACAGGTCGCAGGCATTCACCACTATGTTGCCACAGTTGCTTTCGTTGGTGGCATTTTCACCTCTGAGGACATAACCGTTCGGAACGGTCACGGTATCCGTGAAAGCGTTGTTTTCGGTAAACACATTCACGCTGTCCCTTCTGGCATACTTACCACCGTCGTTTGGCAGGTCGGAGAGCTTTGTCGGCACCGCAATGTCAATGGTCTGATCCGTACTCTGGTTAAGGGTGAAAACACCATTCGTCACACCGGTAGAGTTTCCGTTTGTTGTGATCGTAATGGTCTTGTCATTAGCAAGAGGAATATTGTCTATCAGCCCTTTGAGGTAAGCGCTGTCGGCTTTTTCTTTTGTTGCCAAAGCCGCACTGTCCGCCACAATTCTGTTCACCAACGCGGAACTGTCAGCCACGATTCTGTTCACCAACGCAACGCTGTCGTTGCGGATTTTGTTAGTCAAAGTTACACTGTCGGCATGAATACGGTTGGCCAATGTGAGACTATCGTTGTGAACCTTCGTCTTGAAATCGACGAGCTTGAGGCTGTCGTTGTGGATGCGCGTGGAGAGATTGTTGTCGGCAGTCTGCAACGCCTTTATGCCATCACAATTCATCACGCTGTCACACAGATGCTTGTACACCGTGTCCATTCTGGTCGCTAACGTGGTGCTGTCAGCTTTTATCTTCTCTGCCAAGGCCGTGCTGTCAGCCACAATTCTGTTCACCAAAGCGGAACTGTCGGCCACGATTCTGTTCACCAACGCAATGCTGTCGGTGAGGATTTTGTTGGTCAAGGTTACGCTGTCGGCATGGATACGGTTGGCCAAAGTGAGACTGTCGTTGTGAACCTTCGTTTTGAAATCGACGAGCTTGAGGCTGTCGTTGTGGATGCGGGTGGAGAGATTGTTGTCGGCGGTCTGCAACGCCTTTATGCCATCACAATTCATCACGCTGTCACACAGATGCTTGTACACCGTGTCCATTCTGGTCGCCAGTGTGGTGCTGTCGGCTTTTATCTTCTCCGCCAAGGCCGTGCTGTCCGCCACTATTCTGTTCACCAAAGCGGAACTGTCGGCCACGATTCTGTTCACCAAAGCAGTGCTGTCAGTGCGGATTTTGCTGGTTAAGGTTACGCTGTCGGCATGGATACGGTTGGCCAATGTGAGGCTGTCCTCGTGTACTTTATTTTGGAAAACAACGAGTCGGTTGCTGTCGGCCACGATCCTGTTGGCTAAAGCGGAATTGTCAATCTGCGCCTTGTGGTTCAAACTGTCGTACACCACCATCAGGTCGTTGTAGTTCACCGCCAATCTGCGGTTCAGATTGTTGTCCGGAGTTGATTGTACAGGACCGAGTGTGTTTGGATTCACCGCTTCGTCAATCAGCACGATAGCGTCATGCTCGTAGAAGTTGTTGACACTGAAATAGTAGTTGTAACCCTTGAAAATAACGTCACCCTTAACATTAACATCTTCATCGAAATAGGCACGCTCGTTAAAGTAGGCCGTTGAATCGAAATACGTTGCATCTTTGAAAAACACGGTACTGTCAAACTGGTTTCTTAAGGTAAACAGATTATCCTTGTTTTTCAACGCCACATTGGTGCAGTTCTTCTCGATGCTGTCACAAAGGTACTTGTAAGCCGTGTCCATACGCTGTGCCAAGGCTAAACTGTCGGTATAAATCTTTTCGGCCAGCGCGGTGCTGTCGGCTACGATTCTTTCCACCAATTTCGTGCTGTCGTTTGTAATTCGATTTGCCAGCACCAGACTGTCCGCCGAAATATGCGCGTTCACTTTTTGAATACTGTCGCGCATCCTGACAATCAACGCGCTGTCGGAGGTCAGGAAGTGGTGTTTGTTGACGATCGTGTCAATTTTGTCTGTGGTGGTATATTTGCTCAGCGTGTCCTTCGTGGCGAATTTGTTCAGCCGCACAGTGTCATTGTTGGCCTGGTTAGCGGTAAACCGCGTGGTGTCACCTGCCGCGACAATGGCCAGCTGACCGTTGTTGACAGTTGTCTCTTGCGGGATGGTGATGGTTACCGTTTGGTTATTAGCCTGGTTAACCCTGAATGTGGGATCTGTCACCGTCGTCTCAGTTGTGGTAGTACTGCGATTTACGGCAATGGTGATCCGAGCATCGTTCACCACCGGGAACTCGCCGCGCAACACATCGGCCGTGTCGTGGATGGCCTTTTTCATGCGGGTGGTGTCATAGTAGGCATTCAATGTGTCCTTTGTAGCGAAATTCACCAAGGTATCCTTGCGAGCGAAGTTCACCAAAGTGTCTTTTCTGGCGAAGTTCACCAAGGTATCCTTGCGGGCAAAGTTCACCAACGTGTCTTTTCTGGCAAAGTTCACCAAGGTGTCTTTTCTGGCAAAGTTCACCAAGGTATCCTTGCGGGCGAAATTGACCAGTGTATCTTTACGAGCAAAGTTCACCAGCGTGTCTTTCCGGGCAAAGTTCACCAGTGTATCTTTTCTGGCGAAATTCACCAGCGTGTCTTTTCTGGCGAAATTCACCAACGTGTCTTTTCTGGCAAAGTTCACCAACGTGTCCTTGCGGGCAAAGTTCACTAACGTGTCCTTACGCGCGAAGTTCACCAACGTGTCCTTGCGGGCGAAGTTCACCAAAGTATCTTTACGCGCGAAGTTCACCAAGGTATCCTTTCGGGCGAAGTTCACCAACGTGTCCTTGCGGGCGAAGTTCACCAGCGTGTCTTTGCGAGCAAAGTTCACCAATGTGTCCTTGCGGGCAAAGTTCACCAACGTGTCTTTTCTTGCGAAGTTCACCAAGGTATCCTTGCGGGCGAAGTTCACCAAGGTATCCTTGCGGGCGAAGTTCACCAGTGTGTCCTTGCGAGCGAAATTCACCAACGTATCTTTTCTCGCGAAGTTCACCAAGGTATCCTTGCGGGCGAAGTTCACCAACGTGTCTTTTCTGGCGAAGTTCACCAAGGTATCCTTGCGGGCAAAGTTCACCAAAGTATCTTTACGGGCAAAATTCACCAGTGTGTCTTTACGAGCGAAATTCACTAACGTGTCTTTGCGGGCGAAGTTCACCAGCGTGTCTTTTCGGGCAAAGTTCACCAGTGTGTCCTTGCGAGCGAAATTCACCAACGTATCTTTTCTCGCGAAGTTCACCAAGGTATCCTTACGGGCGAAGTTCACTAACGTGTCTTTTCGGGCAAAATTCACTAACGTATCCTTTCTGGCGAAGTTCACCAAGGTATCCTTGCGGGCGAAGTTCACCAACGTGTCCTTGCGGGCGAAGTTCACCAACGTGTCCTTGACTTGTCCTTTCGTATAATAGGCGTTCAATGTGTCGTTCAAGTGCGCGGTCGTCACGAAGCCAGAGAGATTCACCGTGTCGTTACCCGACTGGTTCGCCGTGAAGCGCGTGGTGTCACCCTTGGTGATAATCGTCAGCTGGCCGTCATTCACCGCCACATTCTGCGGGATGGTGATGTTGATGGTCTGATCGTTCGCCTGGTTGACCCCAAAAGTGTTTTCTTCCAAGACACCTTGATTGTTCACCTTAATCGTAATCTGACCGTCATTCACCGTCGGGAACTCCCCACGTAACACATTGGCCGTGTCGTGGATGGCCTTTTTCATGCGGGTGGTGTCATAGTAGGCGTTCAATGTGTCCTTTGTAGCGAAGTTTACCAACGTGTCCTTACGGGCAAAATTCACTAACGTATCCTTTCTGGCGAAGTTTACCAGTGTGTCCTTGCGAGCGAAATTCACCAACGTATCTTTCCTGGCGAAGTTCACCAAGGTATCCTTACGGGCGAAGTTCACTAACGTGTCCTTGCGAGCGAAGTTAACCAACGTATCTTTCCTGGCGAAGTTTACCAAGGTATCTTTGCGAGCGAAATTAACCAATGTATCTTTACGAGCGAAGTTCACCAACGTATCCTTCCTGGCAAAGTTCACCAACGTGTCCTTTCTGGCAAAGTTCATCAAAGTGTCCTTTCTGGCAAAGTTCATCAAAGTGTCCTTAACTTGCCCCTTCGTGTAATAGGCGTTCAGCGTGTCGTTCAACTGAGCTGTCGTCACGAAACCCGAAAGGTTCACCGTGTCGTTGCCTGCCTGGTTCGCCGTGAAACGCGTCGTGTCGCCTTTGGTGATAACCGTCAGCTGACCGTTGTTCACCGCCGGGAAATCCCCGCGTATCGCGGCCGCCGTGTCAACCAAGGCGGAGCGAACGTTGGCGGCGGTGTCTTTTAAGGTCTGTAAGGTCGGGTAAAGACTCAGCGTGTCGTTCAAGTGCGCGTTGGTCGCGTATTGGGTAAGGTCTGGCAGGTTCGTCAGGTCATTATAGTCGCCGCTGAAGCCCTGTGGCAGTTTTACCCAGCTGCCCCCGGTAAGGTAAAGGGTGTCGTTACTGACGCTCAACACCTGTACTTCCTGCATCAAGTAATGGCTCAGCGTGTCGTTCAGCTTTTCTTTGCCGACATAGCGGGTCAACGAGTCTTTCAGGGCACTGGTCGTGGCGTAGTAGGCCAGCGTGTCGTTCACTTCGTTGCTGGTGTAATAGTGCCCCAGCGTGTCGTTCAGGTGCGTGTTTGTGACGTACTGCGTGAGGTCGGGCAGGTTCGTCAGGTCGTTGTAGTCGCCGCTGAAGCCCTGAGGCAGTTTTACCCAGCTGCCCCCGGTAAGGTAAAGGGTGTCGTTACTTACGCTAAGTACTTGCACCTCCTGCATCAGGTAATGGTCAAGCGTGTCGTTCAGCTTTTCTTTATCGACATACCGGGTTAACGAGTCTTTCAAGGCGCTGGTTGTTGCGTAGTGTCCCAGCGTGTCGTTCAAGTGCGCGTTCGTGGCGTACTGCGTGAGGTCGGGCAGGTTCGTCAGGTCGTTGTAGTCGCCGCTGAAGCCCGCCGGCAACTTAACCCAGCTGCCGCCCGTCAAGTAAATCGTGTCGTTGCTGATGCTCAACACCTGCACCTCTTCGGTCAGGTAGTGATTGGCTGTCAGGTAGTTGGCCAAAGCAACCGGATCCACTTGTTCGGCATAAAGCGCGTAAGGCACCGCGCTCAAGGGCAGATGATGCGTGGCCAACTCCGTGCCGCCTTGCGAAACCACCGCCGTCAACCAGGCGTGGTTCCACTGGATGGCTTCCCAGTTGCTGCCGGCCACGGGCGTTCCGTCGCCGATAAGCAGCGAGATGAGGCCGTTGGCGTTGCTGTGCACGGCATGCGTCTCGGTGTAAACCGCCGTTCCCGTCTCGCTGTTAGCGATGCCCACCGTCACATCCAAATCCTGGTCATACACTAACTGGTTCGCACTGTTGCGCACCACCGCCTGGTAACTGATCTTGCCGTTCTGCGCCAGGCCCGCCATCGACAAAATTATGGTAAAAACTGCAAAAAATAAACTTTTTCTCATATCTATTGCAATTCGTCTTTTATTCTTAATTTGTTTTTGTTTTCCCGGTTTGTTTCTAATAGTTTTTCACGCAGCGCACGCTGTAGGCGTCGTAGGGCACAATGCTCACGGGCACAAACGTGTCGCAGTAGTATTCCGAGCATATCGCGGCCGGCTCGCCGGTTACCGCAACATACCAGATGCGGGTCATGGTGAGCAGTCCCTCGAAGCGGCTGAGCGCGGTCCTGTATATACCGGCGGGGGTCAGCGTGAATTCCGAGGAATTGGCACCCGCGCCGTTAAGCCAGTACTCCAGCGTGCGCAACTCGTCGCTCGTATAGTCGGACAAGGCCTCTATCTCGGGGATGACAGGGATGTGCCAGCCCGCCGGACAGATGCCGCGCACGAAGCCGTCCGCGTCCAAAGCGGGGTGACTGTCGCTGCCTTCCGGGATGTGCACCGCCGAATACCATGTGTACAACCGCCCGAAAACAGACTCCATTGTCGCCGCGTCCAAATAGTCGTAGTCGTATATCAGCGCCACGGGAACCTCCTCGTGCGCGTCCCCGAAATAGTGGGTCGTCCGCAGGTTGCTCTGCGTCCAGCAGTAGTCGCCCAAAACCAGCGTGTAGTACAGGTTGCTGTCGGCGTCCTTCACCGTGATCGGACAGGTGGAAACATACAGCGTCACCACGCTGTCGCAGTGGTGCTCGCTGCTGTAGTTGATAATGTTGACGCCCTCATGTACCTGATAGTCAACGCCGTCCTGCAGTTTGCTGCCGGGGATGAGGGGCAACGCACCGTGGTACATCACGGTATCCTCAGTGGCGAAGGTGGGCCACACGGAGAGGGCAAGTTTGGTGATACGGTCGTAGCCGTGAGCAGGCACATGGTTGTCATAGCGCTCATAGTTGGTGGTGCCGACGGTGAGCTCGGAAGTCGGGATGTCAAACCCGTTGCCCGCGTAGGGGACGTTCTCGCAGGTCTCGTCCGCGACCTCCACAACATTGAGCTGCGCCTGCGCGACGCTGTAGGCGACTTCCACCCCGCCGGAAGCTATCTGCTGGTAGAACGGCTGGCCAATGGCGGCGTAGACATTGTTGACCGTGGAGCCAGCCGACACGGTGGCACGGACGGTCATCGGCTGCGAATATGCGCAAACGACCGCACAGAAGAGCACACTAAAAAAGGTACATATTCTCCTCATATACACCATTTTACATTTTTATACCTTTTGATAACAATTATGTAGAATTTACATTATTATCAAGTTGCAAAATTACACTTTTAGTAAATACGGAGGGGGGGGGGGTAAAAGTTACATTCAACAAAATTTTCAACCCATCTTTTTGAGGAATTATTTACACAGACAGACATTGACGCAAAAAGGGCTTACGCATCACCTAATTAGACACGTAAGCCCCTGTATGTCAAACTTATCCGGGAGATCAGAACCTTACCCGCACCCCGCCGAGTAAGTTAATCCCAGCCTGCGGGAAATAATATGGATCGTAACATTTTTCTCCATCGTACATTCCCGTGTAGAGCGCGGCGTTGGTTTCATATTTTGTGTTGAAAATGTTGTTCACATTCATAAAGAGTTCTAAATCCTTCAACACATTGAAATGGAAAGTGTAGGAGAGATTAAGATTGGTATAGGTATAAGGTTTCAGCACGTAGGTTTCGTCTCCGGAGTTGTCCAAATACTGCTTGCTCACAAATTTGGTGAGAAGGTTGATCTTGAAGTCCTTGAGCGGGGTGAACGTGAAGGTGTTGCCTAACACGATGTTCGGAGAATAAGCGATAGGAGTGTTGCCGAGATGCTGCTCCACATAGCCGCCATTCTCCCAATCCTCGATATAGTGCGTGTAGTTGATGATTTTGTTCACGCTGAAGCCGCCGTTGATGTACCATGCGAAGAAATGCACAGGACGGTAAGCGGCAGACAGCTCAACACCTACACGGTAGCTCTTGTCGACATTGACCATCAAGGGGTCGCCCGTCTGGTCGAGCTCGCCGCTACGCACCAACTGGTTCCGGTAATACATACCATATAAAGTGGTGTTGAAGAAGTATTTGTCATTGTAGTTCATATAGCTGAATTCAACGTCATAAAGCGTTTCGGGCACCGGCTTGCGATCGTCAGGCGCTCCCACAAGGTCGTTGCGCGTGGGCTCGCGGTTGGCCGTTGCGAAGGAGAGGTCGAAGCTGTGCTTCACCTTAGGACGCTGCAGGTAATAATGCAATCTGATTTTAGGGTTCACGAAGTTCCAGTGATACTCCTGCGGGATGGGGGTCAGCTCGTCGTTGACACCCTTTATGTCGTAATCCACGCGACGATACTGAAGCTCTGCATTCACAGAAAAGTCTTTGATCCAGTAACTTAACGCGCCATAAGCCTTGGACTGCAGTTTCTCGCCCGTGCCGCGATACCACTCATACATGGGCGGGCACTCTTTCACCCGGTCTGACTGCACCCATACGATGTCGCCATAATGCTTGCCGTTGTAGTTGCTCACATCCAAGCCTGCCACCCAAGACAAACCTTGTGGCACTTCGCCTTTAAATCTCAAACTTCCCCAATATTCCGCAAGAGCACCATAATAGTAGTTGTCCAAATATTTTTGGGTCACTAGGTCGGTGCGATTCTGATCTTCATGCAAGGGTTCCAATCCATATTTGTAGATTTTCTTGTCATCCTTATACTGCTCATAATATCCATAACCGCGGGTCAAATAGGGCATCACGCGCAAATTATGCCACTTCCTGCCGAGTTCGCGCATCCATCTCTTCCGATATTCCAGCTGGTAGAAAGTCTGTGTATAATGATCCATGGAATTTTCGTAATAGTGGCGCACACCGTTGTCGTCGTAATACTCGCCGCAGGAATTGTAGGTGCGGTTGGTGGCGAGACTGTCGTACGGTACGCCGTTCCACGCCAAACCGGAGTTCTCCCTCCCAAAAAGCATGTTGAAACGCAACTCTCCATTGTCTTTGTTCGTCTTAAAATTACGAAGGTCGAGTTTTGCCGTGAGGAATCCCGAATTGAGGCGCACGCCAGAGTGGTCGATGTAGCCGTCGCTGCGGATGTCGGAGAAGGAGGCCAGCATGGAGAAGCGTTTGCCGATAAGGCCGGTTCCCGCGCTCACCATATTGTCGAAGGTATTGAAAGAACCGTATGCAGTACGCGCCTCCGCGAAAGGTTTCTCTGGAATGTCGCGGGTGACGAAATCCACACGGGCACCGTAGGAAGTGCTACCGATAGCGGTGTTGGCACCGCTCTGCAAGCTCACCTGCTCGATGTAGGTGGCCATATCGGGGAGGTTCACCAGCCACGAGCCCTGCGACTCGGCATTGTTGATGGTCACCCCATTGAGGGTGGTGTTGATACGGGTCTGGTCGATACCACGGATAAACAAGGCAGTGGAACCCAGACCGTTACCCGATTCGGAGGTCACCACCACGGAGGGCATCATCTCCAACAAGTTGTTGACACTGCCGTTGCCCTGCAGCGCGCGAATCTGCGGCATCGACATCGTCGTGACGTTCGCAGAGGCCTGCATCGTCGGTCTCACGAACTGGATGGTCACCTCCTCCACCGTGCCCTGCTGCGTCGTATCGGGCTGCTGCGCAAACACCGTCCCCGGCATAACAAACAATCCAGCCAAGGTTACAATGGCCCAAACGGCCTTAAACCTGAATCTTGAATCATGAATCATGAATCTTGAAACTTGAAACTTGAAACTTTTAATCATTTCTCTAACAGTTTTGGTTAATAAATTAAACACACTGAAAGAGGGAAGAGAAACGTTGTGAAACTCCCTACGGCGGCATTATCCGCATCAGGTTCAACGGGTCTGATCTCAGCCTTGACGGCACCCCTTTCAAAACGGCGGCAAAGATACATTTTTTTTGTACGAGAAAAATTGTACCTTTGCGGACTTGAAAAAAGAATCATTCAGTTTATTGTAAAACACTAATAATCAAAACAATGTCAGAGAAAATCTTATCGAAAGTGAAACCCGGTGTGGTTTACGGCAAAGACCTTCAGGAAATCTTCCGCATCGCGAAGGCGAACCAGTTCGCGCTTCCGGCGGTGAACGTAGTCGGCACGGACTCCATCAACGCCGTGATGGAAGCCGCCAAGGCGGTGAACTCCCCGGTGATGATCCAATTCTCGAACGGCGGCGGCGTCTTCTGCGCCGGCAAGTCGCTGAGCAACGACAACCAGCAGGCGGCCATCCAAGGCTGCATCTCCGGCGCCCTGCACATCCACCGCATGGCCGAGATGTACGGCGTGCCCGTGGTCGTCCACACCGACCATGCCGCCAAGAAGCTCCTCCCCTGGATCGACGGACTCTTGGACGAGGGCGAGAAATTCTACGCTGCCAACGGCAAGCCGCTCTTCAGCTCCCACATGCTTGACCTCTCGGAAGAGCCGCTGAAAGAGAACATTGAGATCTGCAAGAAATACCTGGCCCGTATGGCGAAGTTGGAGATGACCCTCGAAATCGAGCTCGGCATCACCGGCGGCGAGGAAGACGGCGTCGACAACACCGGCATCGACAGCGCGCGCCTCTACACGCAACCCGAGGACGTGGCCTACGCCTACGAGGAACTCAGCAAGATCAGCCCGAACTTCACCATCGCCGCCTCCTTCGGCAACGTGCACGGCGTCTACAAACCCGGCAACGTGAAATTGGAGCCCATCATCCTGCACAACTCCCAGGAATACATCCAGAAGAAGTTCAACACGCAGCCCAACCCCGTCAACTTCGTGTTCCACGGCGGTTCCGGTTCCGAACCCGCCAAGATCAAGGAAGCCATCAGCTACGGCGTCATCAAGATGAACATCGACACCGACACGCAATGGGCTTTCTGGCAGGGCGTTATGAACTACTACAAGAAGAACGAGGCTTACCTACAGAGCCAGATCGGCAACCCCGAAGGCGACGACAAGCCCAACAAGAAATACTACGACCCCCGCGCCGTGCTGCGCGAAGGCGAAAAATCGATGGTCGAGCGCCTCAAGGTGGCGTTCAGCGATTTGAACTGCATCGACAGACTGTAGTAAGAAAAAAGAAAGGCGGCCGGACGGTCGCCTTTCTTGTATAAACAAATGAATGCTGTGTAGACACACCCCAAGCCGCAGCACCCTGCCAGCACCCACGTTCCCAAGCCTTACCCAAGTCCTACCCATAGTGCAGCCATACTCTACCCAAGCTCAAAGGGCTTGGGTGGGTATGGCTACTACTTGGGTACTACTTGCCTACTACTTGGGTAGGACGTGGTTGTGGAGACGCAAAATTTCGACCTGTACGGTTGAAATCGAAAGTTTGAAACAGACTTTTTGAAACAGACTTTTATGAAGGTTTGCTGTTAAACGGAAGAGATTCCGCCACCTCCTACCGTCGGCGGCGGAATGGTGTCCGGTTCCGTGCGAGAGAAGGGGAAAAAGAAGGGCGGCGGATATGGAGGTGTCCGCGTCCTCGCAAACACTGTCGCGTGACACAGATTGCCCCGTATTACTTGTTCCGCCGCCCTTCTTTTTCCCCCTTTATGACCCGTGCACATGCACCATTCCGCAAGGCACGAAGTGCCGAAGCGGAATCTCTACCGTTTTTTCAACCGTACAGGTCGCAAAATTTTGCGTCTCTACGAAATTCCGCACCGTTAATCCGACTATTTTTTTTATTTTTGCATCGTCAAACGTCCGCAGCCCGTTGGCGGGTTCGCGGGCGGGCGACGAAACATAAAAGGCGTTGAGTCCGCTGCGTTCTTCGGTGTAATGACCACGAAGAGAATAAAGCTATCGGTCTCAATGTCTGACAAACCAATAAAAAAACAAAATTATGGCAAAAAAGAAAATTATTGAAGATGAAATTGTATCAGCGAACGAAGGAAACACCATTCAAAAGCAGGGAATTGAAAGTATGATTATCTCCTTAAGGGGAACATACGTCATGCTGGATCGTGATTTGGCTTACCTGTACGGGGTTACCACAAGTCGTTTGAATGAGCAAGTGAAACGTAACATAGTTCGATTTCCTGAATCCTTCCGTTTCCAGCTTACAGAACAGGAACGTGACGAGGTTATCGCAAATTGCGATAACCTTAAAATGTTGAAATACAACCCAACGCTTCCTTATGTCTTCACAGAGCAAGGCATAGCACAATTGTCGTCGGTGTTACATAGCCCGACCGCCATAGCAATGAGCGTAAAAATAATGGAAACCTTCGTGGCCATGCGCAGATTTTTGTTAACCAATGCTGCAGTTTTCCAGCGGTTGGAGCTGTTGGAACACCACCAGATGGAAACTGACAAAAAGTTAGAGGCGGTTTTCAAAAAAATCGATCTCACACTTCCGCCTCTACAAGGCATTTTCTTCGACGGACAAATTTTTGACGCTTATGCCTTTGTGTGCGACCTTATCCGAAGTGCGGCCAAGCGAATCATCCTGTTTGACAACTACGTGGATGACACCGTGCTGACCATGCTGGACAAGCGGGTCGAAGGTGTTGAAGCCAGACTATACACCCGACATGTCACCCCTCAGCTCCAATTGGATATTGCACGACATAACGCCCAGTACCCACCCATTGCGGTTTTGGAGTTTTCCAACGTCCATGACCGTTTTCTGTGTGTGGATGACACAGTGTACCACTTTGGGGCATCGCTGAAAGATTTGGGAAAGAAGTGGTTCGCCTTTTCGAGGATGGAGATAACTGCGGATGTACTGCTAGAGAAAATGTAATAAAAAAGCGCGAACAGCTTCTTCCCGAGATCCTCGAGCGACGCACCTGCCCCCACGTTCCCAAGCCTTACACAAGTTCTACCCAAGCCAAAAGGGCTTGGGTGAGTTTGGTTACTACTTGGGTGCAGAGACGCACGGCCGTGCGTCTCTACTTGGGTGTGACGACGCAAAATTTTGCGTCGCTGCGAAATTCCGAACCGTTAATCCGACTATTTTTTTTATTTTTGCCGTGTCAAACGTCCGTGGCCCGACAGCGGGTTCGCGGGCGGGCGACGAAACATAATAAAAGGCGTTGAGTCAACGTCTTATCTGCGGCTTGTTCGAATCTCGCAAGTTCAACATCCATCCGCACGGTAAGGCAATGTTCAATGCCCATTGGTTTGTATATTCCCGGTATGGGCATGGTTAGTCGTGTCCGTATCCGTAGAGACGTGCCATGGCGCGTCTCTACAAACGGATAATAATATATCCGTTCAATATATACAACAGCGTGGGCTTCGGCATTGCTTATCCTCGGATGGAAGGCAATGCGAGAGCCTGAACAAGCGGGATGAGCGATGGTTCAGATTCCCGCGCTTTTTTTATGTGGATTTGCGTAACGAGTAATTGCCAATTATAGCGGCACAGGGAATCTGCCGGACATTGCCTGTGCCCATGAGCACCAAATTCTTCAACAACACCGATGCGCCGCTCATCGGCAAGTTCAGTGGCATCGCACGGTCGATGGCCAACTTCGACCTTTTCCATGCCGTGGTCGGTTATTTCCGCTCGTCGGGCTACTTCAAGCTACGCCGTGAGCTGGACCACGTGCAGGAAATCCGAATCCTTGTCGGCATCAACATCGACCGCATTTTCCGTCACCATGACCCATCCCTGCTCTTTACCCCCGACAGTCACACAGATGAAACCGTAAAGCAGTTCCGCCAGAATGTCTTGGACGACATCCGCCATGCAGACTATGACAATGAAACCGAGCAGGGCATTTTGCAAATGTTTGAGGATGTGGCCTCTGGAAAACTCCAGCTGCGCATACACGCCACCCATAACCTTCACGCCAAGTTCTACCTCTGTCTGCCGAAAGACCACAACGAACATTCCGACGGATGGGTCATTATGGGTTCCTCCAATCTCACCGATTCGGGATTGGGCATTTCCGAGCCACCGCGCTACGAACTCAACGTGGCAATGAAGGACTATGACGATGTTCATTATTGCGAAGAAGAGTTCCAGAAGCTATGGGCCGACAGCGTGCCCGTGACTGCCGAAGATATGAAAGACATTCAAGGAGGTACCCATATCGGCGAACAGGAAATCACCCCTTACGAATTGTATTTGAAAGTACTCATTGATTCGTTCGGCTCTTTGGTGGAGGATGATTTCGATCTCGATCCCACTCGCTATGGCTACAAGGATTTGTCGTACCAGCGTGATGCGGTTTCCCAAGGCTATCAGATGTTGATGAAGCATAACGGATGTTTTGTGGCCGATGTGGTGGGTCTGGGTAAGACGCCCGTAGCCACGATGATTGCCAAACGGTTCGTGCAAGCCAACGGCCGCAACACCAGGATTCTGGTCATCACCCCACCGGCAGTGCGCACGGAATGGGAGATCATTTTCAAAAACTTTGAGATTAAGAACACGTGGTTCGTCAATAACGGCAGTCTTGACAAAGTGCTGAAAGGTCAGGACAACTACCGGCTTCCGCATGAATATGACATGATTATCGTGGATGAGGCGCATAATTTCCGCAACGATGTTACGAAAAGCTACACCCAGTTAGAAATCATCTGCAAGTCGCCGCGCGGCAACCGTGGGCGTGTGGAAGGCGACCGCAAGAAGGTGATGCTCCTTTCCGCCACCCCGCTCAACAACACTCCGTCTGACATCCGCAACCAACTGCTTCTTTTCCAAGACGATGACAATTCCACCATTGAAGGGCTGAACGACATTTGGGGCACCTTCTCCGTCTGGATTCAGCAGTACAAGCACATCATGCACGATCGCGACATTCTCCCCCGCGAGCAGTTCCTTCATCAGATCAACCACATATACGACCATATCCGACATCAGGTGTTGCAGCCAGTGATGGTGCGCCGCACCCGCAACAATATCCTCAACGAGCCTCGATACCGACAAGATCTTGCCAAGCAGAATGTTACCTTTCCGAAGATTGCCCCGCTGCGTGACCATCGCTACTATATGACTCCTGCGCTGACGGACCTCTTCGCCCGCACCATAGACTTGCTCACCGACACGCGGACGGAAGACAATCCGACGGGCAAAGGACTTCATTATGCCCGCTATCGCGCTGTGGAGTTTTTCCGTTCCGGCATTCTTTACAAGGGGCGGAGCGGCTCCCACATTGCCAAATTGCTCACGGGTATTTTCCGTACCCACTTAGTCAAACGGCTCGAAAGCAGCTTCTCCGCCTTTAAGAAATCCCTGCATACCTTTTTGACCATAACAGAGGGCATGATTGAGATGTTCAACAACGACAAGGTGCTGATTGCGCCCGACTACAACGTCAAAGAGTTGCAACAGGACAAATCGTTGGACGAAATCATTCAATACATTGAAGAAAAGGGAGAAAACCAGGAAGATTTCGTCTATGCCACGGATGATTTCCGCGACGAGTTCCTGCCGATGCTGCTTCATGACAAAAAGTTGTTGGTGAAATTGTGCAAGGAGTGGGATGACGTGGTGGACGACCCGAAATTGGACACTTTCATCGCCCTTCTGCAGACGGAAATCTTCAATCCCGCCATTAACGAAGAGGGCAAACTGGTGATTTTCTCCGAAAGCGTTGATACGGTGGAATACCTTAAGACCGAGCTGACGAAACGGTTGCACCGTCAGGATATTCTGGCTGTGAGTGCCAAGAACCGTAACAGATTGCGTCTGACCATCGAACAGAATTTTGACGCCAACAGCAAAAACGGATTCCTGGACAACTACAATATTATTATCACCTCCGATGCGTTGGCAGAGGGCGTGAACCTGCACCGAGCCAACATTATCGTTAGTTACGACTCGCCGTGGAACGCCTCGCGGCTAATGCAGCGCAACGGGCGTGTGAACCGTATCGGTACCAAGGCCGACACCATCTATAACTACATGTTTTATCCCTCAGTGGAGGGCGACACGCAAATCAATCTTTACAACAACGCCCTCATCAAGCTGCAGAGCTTCCATTCCGCGCTGGGCGAGGATTCGCAGATATTTTCGCACGAGGAGATTGTGCGGGATTTCAAACTCTACGATGCCAACGTGCGCGACGAAACTGACCGCTCGCTTGAATATTTCCGAGAAGTGCAACAAGTGTATGACCAACAACGGGCTTTGTACGACCGAATCAAGAATTTGCCGCCGAAAAGCCGTGTGGTGCGTAGTGCCGACGGGAAAGTCAACTCGCCGACCTCCATCGCCTTCCTCTCATCACCCGTCAAGACCGACTACATTCTGGTTGATCCTCTTGACCGTCCGCAGGCGATGACCCTCCTCGAAGCCGCCGATCTGCTCCGTGCTGATCCCAAAGAACGGCCTTTGCCGTTTGATTTCGTGCGTGAAACCCATTTCCGGCAACTCCAGCGCGCCCTTGCCCTCTACCACGAGCGCATCCTCCAGCAGAGCGATGCTGCCTCGCTGAAACTTACCCATCGTGACAAGGCCACCATTGATGCCCATTCCTTTATCCGAAAACTCCACGCGACCGCCCCCGATGACGACTGGAAAGAACTGTGTGCCAGAATATTGAAGAATCTGGAGGTGGTACGTCTCCGCGCCATGCTCAAAGCCATCAACGACCTGGCCAAAATTCAGAAGGGCAAGAATCCGATGACCCTCGAACAGCTTTACGACCAGCTCTTTGACATCGCCGACACCTATTGTCCCGACACCCTCACAGCCACCTCCAACCCCACCAATGTCCAGCCCGACATTATCGTCTCCGAGACCTTTATTTAGTTAGCAGTTAGTAGTTAGTAATTAGTAATTAGCAGATATGAAGAACCAACTCAAATCCCTGTTCCAATCCCAGTTCAATCTGGAACAATACTCAAAACTCATCCTCAGCGGGCTGTTGCATGCGCAGCAGATAAAGGTGCGGCCCGAGCTATTAGAGGAAACCTCCGACGGCGACGTAGTCTATGGCTTGGGCATCATGGAGGATGCCAACCGTCTGAGAATCGGACTGTTCTATACGGATGTCCGCTATGGCG
>Ga0310696_10002508_pt1 | contig 24156 bp, 30 predicted proteins | sample AusTroGonzalo_MG_4_FD_203885 | JGI IMG/M metagenome (GOLD analysis project Ga0310696, IMG submission 203885) | Bovine rumen microbial communities from tropical cattle in Woodstock, Queensland, Australia - Gonzalo_02 (v2) (version 2) | ecosystem: Host-associated > Mammals > Digestive system >...
AAATTTACCCTATCGAAAGGAGATTAGGCAAGTGGATTTGGGAATCGAGAGGGGTCAAAGTTAAATGACCCTATATGGGGGGTTTGTTCGGGTCATCATCGGGTAGGTAGTTCGGGTCATTCCGTTGAAGGAATCCGATGCGCTTCTTCTGCTTGCGCTCGTTGACTGCCTCCTTTGTATGACTCCCAGCCTGTTGGTGAATCTCGCAATGGTGACGCACACACAGAGCCATGAGATTGTTCGGATCATAACAAACGCGCTTCATGGCTTCTTCGCCCTGGTCAATCACCGACTCGACTGGCACCTTGTGATGGATGTCCACCGCCAGCGCGTCGATGCCTCGCCACCCCTCGGCATAGCATATCTCGCAGTAGCCTTCCGTCTGCCTCAGTTTCCACGCCCGCAGCTCCTTCCACCGCTTCGAGTTCAATAGCTTCTGGTATCTTGGGTCTCGTGCCATAGTCGTTCACCATTCATATCCGTGTGGTCGGAAGTCCAAAGCATTCAGCGCATCCTCATTTTCACGCGCTGCCTGACGTTCGGCTTCGGTGGGTTCATGTTTCGGTTCCTCATGTGGGAATCGGTACTCGCTCTCTTCAATCATCTTGCGCCTCGCTTTCCGTTGGTGGTACGAAGTCTGTCTGCCTATGCTCACCCTCCCAGTCCTCAAAGTTGAACCGCTGGTCAGTAGCCACGCTGTCAGGTGTTCGGTGTTGTAATCCCTTGGTCTTCTGCCCGTAGGCCACCGCACGACCGTTATCCATTCGAGCAGCGTCCTCGAACTCTTGCCGCAGTTCACCATTCAGGTGCATGATGACCTCGGCATCGGCCAGTCGGTTGATGACTTCGCTCACTCGCTCACAACCAAGAATGATTCGAGCACGGAACAGCTTCATGTATAACTCCGGCATACAGATGTTGAAGATGCGCTCGAAGATGTCCATCACGTTCTCCGTCTGCGTCCACTTGTCGAAGAATGGCTTGTTGACCATCGTCGCCCTGAAGCCTTTCTTCTCGCCATCAGCATCTTGGAAGATATACACGGCTTGCGCCACCTCCTTATGCACCGTCGGGTCGGCAAGGTTGAGCGCGTCGGCCCAGCCGGTCATGTGCTCGAAGATAGCCATTGCCCGCTCTATCTCTTCTGATAGGTTGTGGCGGTCATCCATGTATCGGATAATCGTGTCGCACACCATCTGGATGAGCGTGTAGATGCTCATGTTCTTTTTCTGAGCTATCCGCGTCAGCCGCTCGATGGAGTACTTCGACAGCTTAGACGAAACGTTTTTGTATTTCTCGTCGTTCATTGTGTTATCTCTAAGTTAAGTTTATCTATCAATCCTGCCGCCTTGGGCATTGCCTTCTTCACCTCGTCGATGCTGGTCATGGGCTTGCGTTCATTCAATATGCGCACCACTACGTCGGCAATGTCGGCCTTGTCGCCGTCACGCTCTCGCCACCACTTCAACACGGGGTCGGTGTCAACGTGTATCTGGTCGTAGCCTATCTGCTTGGCCTTGGCTTTCCACTTGGCTATACCATCCCTGTCTGGGTAGAGCACCACCTTGCGCCCTTGCTTAATAATAGGTGATAACCGTTCGCGGCTCAGCATCTCCAACCCTCCGCACGCCATCCATACCTGTGTGGCGTGGTTGCCGTAGGCTATGGCCATCAGCACGGCGGTCTTCTCGCTCTCTACGATGTTGACGGTGGCGTTTGGGTACTTGTTCAACAGGTGCATACCAAAGAACGTCAGGCAAGGCTCCTGCTTGTCGGGGTCGTACAGATGTGGGAATGGGTACGGTGGTTCGTCGGTCATCTCATGCTTCTCTTCATCCCAATGTCTGCTCAACGTTGCATGTATGAAGTCGAAGTTCCATGATGCCTCCCTGTCGCGGTGGCCGTCAGACTTGTATTTCATCATCTTGCCAGTCCTCACGGCACCATTCTCGTCAATCTGCCAGAAGATGGTGTGACCGTTCTTGCCGTGGCCTACGTGGTAGTCATTCAACACTTCGCTGATACGCTTGCGTTGCACGTAGTCCCAGTTGACCATCTCAATTATCCATCTTATCAGGACGTCGTTGTCTGCGTTGGCTGCTCGTTCAGCCCGTTCTACCATCCACATCGGCAGTCGTAGCGGTTGCAATGGTGGAGGTGCCGGTCGTGGTGGCGGTGGTGTGTAGTTGAAGTCTGTCATGTCTGTCTCGATTGAATATTTTTTGCCTAACCATCTGATAGCGTCTGGGTAGCTGAGTCGTTCATGTTTCATCAGGAACTCGATCACACCACCTTTCTCGCCACACTTGAAACATTTATAGCAGTTCTTTTTCGGGTACACCACAAAGCTGCCAATGTGCCGGTCATCGTGGAACGGGCAAAGCCCAAGGTATCGGACACCCTTCTTTTTCAGCGTAACGAAGTCGCCTACGACGTCCTCAATCTTCGCGGTGTCCAGAATCTTCTCGATGATGAATTTGTCGATTCGTTTGCTCATAGTCACCAAAAATAGATTATCTGTATGCTGTGCGCATGTGCGCGTCGCGCGGGTGGGGGACGCTTGCCCCTTGCACCGCCGCCCACCCAAGGCGGCAGGGTGCAAGGTGCATGCGGACCACGCACGAGTTGAACCTTGGGTTTAACCCTCCTACACCTTTAGGTGTAGAGGGAGCTGGGTTTAACTCAGAACGGCAGGTCTTCAGGAGGTTGCAACATGTAGTGTCCGCCACTCTTCAGCGTAGTCTCTTCCAGATAGCCCATGTTGATTGCGGCTATCAGATCGGCCTGCTGTTTAGCGTCTTTCTTCTGACCACCAATATCGCCAAATACGGTCTTCTTAATCTGTACGCGGCTCATGGGCCATTCGTACTGCTCTTTGGCCTGTTCAATCCATTCACGTATCTGGCGTGGGTCATCGCATTCTGTCTGTTCCTTCGACTTGCTGTTCAGGTTCGCACCACGGGTAATGATGCGAGGCACACCAAGCTGACCAGCATCCTCAGTAATCTCGAACGTCCAGTCATCCATATCCTTGTCGCGGGCGTCCTGTTGCTTGACGGTGAACGTCACGCCTTCAGGCTTCTTCGACTTGATACTGATGAGCGTGTCGCTCACCTTGTTTCCCAGCTCAGTACCAATCCAACCACGCATCTTTGCCTCTTCGCTGTCATCCTTGCGCCCTGGGTTCTGGTGGAGTGCCAGCCAGATGCTCAGGTTTCGGGCTTCGGCTATCGAGCCAAAGTAGTCCAGTATCGCGGTGCCTGCCTCCTCGTCGTTGATAGACGGGATAATATCGCGCAGACCGTCGATGAACACTACGTCAGGCTGTATCGCGTCAATAGCCATTTTGATGAGCTCAAAACGCTTCACGTAAGGCTTCACGTTGTCTTCGTTAGGCATCGACTTCACCCACAGCACGGCAAAACGGTCGTTGGGCTCTTTCATGTCCCATCCGCAAAGCCAGTGGACTCGTCGCAGTACCTTGGCACTCGACAACTTCTCCATCTCCGTGTCGATATACAAGACCTTCGGCAGATGTCCCAGATAGTCGATGGTGCGCTGTGGCACCGTCAGCCCTGGCAGATATTGCTGTGTGCGCTCAGTGTCGCATCCAAGTATTGCAGCCATCAGCTGGCAGAACACCCACGTCTTACCGTTTTTCTTCTGTCCTGAGATAGCACCCAAGCCACCAATCTTCGAAAATGGCACGCCGTTGAACTCCAACATCGTGTATGGCTCCGGGTAGTCCTCTCGCGGGTCCAACAAGTAAGGTCGCAGCGTGTCTAACCTGATTTCGTCGGCTGACCTCGGTTGCGGTATGTTATTACTCTCTTCGTTCATAGTTTAATCTTCTTGAAGTCTCGCTTCTTCACGTCGAACATGTGCATCTGCGTCGGCATGGTCGTTAGCCAGTTGATAACCTGGAGTGTCTTCAGTTCGTCATCGCCTGTGCGGTCAGCCAACAGACGAATCATGTTGTACCACCAGTCACAGTCCTCTGCGAAGTCGTTAGCTTGTTCGTGCTTGTAAAGTCCAAGCGTTGTACGTTTGGCGCATTTCTGGACATCCTGAAGGGCTTTCGATAGTTGTTTGAAGCGTAACTTATCCTCACGCTCGAAAGTAGCCCCAAACGGTCTTAAAATGCACTCGGCATCCATCACCAGCGTCTCGATGACGTCCGACAGACAGTGCGCCATGTTCAGGCACACCGTAGCCTTCTCCACCATGCTGTGCAACTCCTCGCGGCTCTTGCCCGTCGTTTGGGTCATGTCGCAGCGGTCAATCACGTCGTCAAGTTCGTCGCGCTCTCTTGTCTCTTCTGCCATAGTCTCTAATTATTATGAGTGGTGACCTCTGTAGGCCACCACTCGCTGAAGAATTCATCAGAACGGTAGGTCATCGCTATCTCCTCCATGATTTTCGTCGTCTGTGGGCGCGTTTTGTGGTTGCGTTGGTGTAGTTGTTTGCTGCTGAGCGTTCGCACTGTCAGCGGCCTCGACATTAGCCTTCTGGATAATGGTGATGTCACCCGTGCGGATGTCGTTAAAATACTTGCCGCTACCCTGTGGATATTCACGGCAACTCAGCGCAATTCTTACCTTGATTTTGTCGTTCTCAGCCAGCTTGTACTTCTCGATGTTCTCGTTACGCACATTCAGCAGGATGTTACGTTCGTAGATGTCCGACGGGTTCTCATAGAATTCGAAAATAAAGTCCTGTGTACGATACGGATTTCCCGTTGATTGAGCAACTCCTTCTTTCAGTGGCAGGAGCCTAACCACACGTCCTTGTAATTCCATAACTTTGTTGTTTTATAAATCTTTGAATTTTTCAACTATGTCGTTTATCTCCGTCACACACGCCTCGACCTTCTCGATGCGTTTCTTCTTCTCCTGGAGTTGCGAGAGTATCATGTTGACGTTCTTAATGAGCTCGCCACCAGAGATTATATTCAACTTCTCGGCCAGTTTCGAGTTCTTTTCTTGCAGACCGTCGATGGTTTCTTGCATTTTCATGATCTTGTTGTGCAATTCCTCGATGATGCCGCAATCGTCACCATCACCACCTTTGCCAGTGGTGTGGGTCTCTATCAGTTCGCAGCGCACCCACTCAGGAGCACCGCTGATGAATGCCCTGACGCTCTTCGTGGTGAAGCAAACGTTGAGCACCTTGCCAGGCACCCCTTCGGCAGTGGTAATCTTGTCGTAGGGCCGCCACACTTGCTTTTGAAATTCTTGCTCTGTCATTTCTATTTTGAATTTTAAATGTTAAGCTGTCAGTACCATGTAGCGGCTGTTGTACGGCCAGTCATCCTCGCCGTTCGTCACCGTAAAATCTGGTACAAATTCATAGTCATATATCGCTACGCAGCAGTCAGGCCAGTGCCTGTGATTATACTCCTCACGTTCGCACCATGACAGCGGCAATCCGCGAGAATCCTGTGGCTCACTCAGGAAATCACCAGGTGGCACTTGGTAGTTCGATGCTTCTCTGTCGTAGGCACCCTCAATCTGCTCCGCTGTCAAATTCTCGCAGCGTTTCGCGGCCCGCTTCATCATCTCTACCCATTCTTTCGGAAATGGGCAGTGCCATTCACCGCTGCCTGGTTGCCGCTTTTCGTATATCATACATTTCCAGCAGCGATTGCCACTATCAGGAACACCACCAGCCCGATGTGTGTTAACACCACCTGGCCATTAGTAAACGATTCACCTGCGATGGCTGAGAACATCATGTTGTTCTTATACCACCATTCCATAAATTTCTCTTTCATGATTCTGTTGTTTTAGATCGTTTTCAATAAGACACCCCTCTGCGTTAGTGGCTTGGGTAATCACGCACCTCTCGTCAAGGTGGCCGCATTAATGTCTTATCAGTCTGGAGTGGCTTAATGCTCCAACGGCATGCACCGCAGTCTCCTAATGGCTCTCTCCCCTTCGCCGTTGTCACTTGACAACTATACTCAGCAGGGTCTCTCAGCCTAAGCACCAGTCCCACTCCTTTCAGGGCCTTCCCGTCGTCTGCCTCACGGCCTTTGTGCGTGCCACGGTCTTTCAGTGTTTGCCTACTCAACAAATTACCTCATCAGTAATCGCGCTTGGGTTCCCCTCTCGTCTGTTATCTTTATCCTGGAATCCTTTCCAGTGTCCACGATGTCAAAGACCTATTCTCCTTTCATCTTGCAGAAGGTGATGGATTCGAACCACCGACATTCGGTTTTGGAGACCGACGCTCTACCAACTGAACTAACCTTCCCTGTCTTGTCCTTTGCGTTGCGATTCTATCGCAACAACTTCAAATCATCGTAAACCCCGTTGCGGATGTTCTCGGCTATCTCATGCTGAGGGTAGGCCCACCTCGTGCCGCGCTTCTTGCCACTGATGGTACACTTGATGCGAACCTTCTTTCTCGGCAGAATGTCACCGTATTCCTCCAGCCAGTCCTTCGTGAACATCTGGAACTGCTTGCACAGCTCGTCAGCAGTCAGCCATCGCTCCTCCAATTTGAGCAGAACTGCCGTCGTAGCCTTTTGCACCTCAGCCATGATGTCCTCTCTTAACTTTCTGTCCATAGTTCTTTTTAGTTAGTTTATTCTTGCCACTATGCCTCTCGCTTTTCCGCGAGGTCATTTCGTCCTCGTTATGCTCACAGCTTTTGCTTCGTAGTCAGGTTTGAAGGTGAACTCCAATCCCTCCTCGTTCTTCAGCTGCTGGCATGTCTGGCGTGCAGATGGGATCTTTTTACCATCTGTCAGGGTGATAATGCGCGTCTGTCCGATGTGCATCTCTCGCAACTCCTGTCGTGTAACTTTCTCTTGTGCCATACTTTAAACTTTCTTAATTTTTATCGTGTTCAAGTACAACATCGGAAGAAAATCCTTATCTTTGCAATCCGCACCCTCGCAAAGTGCTTGCAAAGTTGGCAATGTCCGCTTTTGCTGAAAAGGCGACCTTCGCCTGACGGATATTCTTTTGCCCGATGTGTACTTACTTACTTTCGGGTGCAAATATAAGAATAAAAAATGACACGACGTGCAAATACAGGCTAATTTATGCAATTATTTAAGTAATTTTAAGAGAAAACATACTAATTTGGACTAATTTATGGTCGATACACGAGAAAAGTTCCGCGAAATGCTGAATGACATAGCCGCCACCGACGGCATCACAAAGTTCAATCAGCTGGCAGAGATGACTGGTATCAATGCCGTCACCTTCACGCGCATTAAGAACAACGAAATAAAGTCGGTCAGCGTCGAAACGTTCAATAAGCTCAATGCAGCTTTTGACAATCGCTACAACCTTCGCTGGTTCCAGGGTGACTCACCATATATGACTGTCAAAGAAACCATCGAAGCCAAAGACAAACTGCCCGTGTCGCAAATCATGCCCGACTCATCAGCAGAAATCATCGCATCCCTGAAGCGTGAGTTGGACAGACAAGAGAAATCGTTCAATGCTCAGCTTGCAGCCAAAGACGAAACCATCGCCACAAAGAATGCTCAGCTTGCAGACAAAGACCGCACTATTGAAAAATGCGAGCAAACAATCAAAACCCTTCAAGACCAAGTTTTTGACCTTCGTCACCTCCTGTCACAGAAGATGACCAAAGACGAATTGGATAACTACCCCTTTGTAATCGGAGTTGCTGACGACCACAAAAAGTCACGTAAACGAACATAATATATATATATGAAACAACAACTACACCTACTTCCCAGATTGTCACATATACAAAATAACTCAAATGTTTTACACTCCTCAATTTTAATTATTAACAAACCCCGATAAATAGGGAGAGCCCTCCACATTACACATGACCCCAAACGGATCACATGGAAGATGGAGGGTTTCGGTGGGAAAACACTGGAATCCTCTTTATTTACGGGCTAAAACAAAGGAATTATGAAAAATATGTTTTACGGGATTTTATCGGATTTTGTCGGATTTCGCCACGAAATGTTTTACACATGTTTTACACTTTCGCCTGAAATGTTTTACACTTTCATGAATTTAGACGTAATGACTAAAGATTTTGGCTATGTTTTCAACTGCAATCGTATTTGATAGACGCAAACAAGCGACGAAGGATAAGGAAGGTGCGCTGGAGGTTCGTGTGACCATTGAACGCAAATCATATTGGATAAGTACAGGCATGCGCGTGTTAAGAAAGCATTGGGCTGGTGCAGTGGTTGTGCGTCCTGATGCTGACGCTTTGAACAACCGGCTCGGCATTATAGTGAGGCGTGTCAATGAGAAGTTTAATGAGTTCATAGATGCACGAAAGCCGATTGACGTGGCGGTGATTCGTGACTACATCTATGGTGGTACTCAGACGGACAAAAACAAGAATGGTCTTTATGATTGGCTCGAAAAGACTATACCGATGCTGGATATTGAGGAGGTAACGCGCAACAGATATTGGCTGGTTGTTGACCGTATGAAGGAATTTGGTGGTTTTAATGTCTGGCAAGACTTTACGGTGGAGAATATCTATGAATGGAACGCGTGGTTGCATAAGTTGAAGGCACAGACGAAGCGTGAAGATGAAGAAAAGAACGTCAGCGACAAGACGGTTTATAACTACCATAAGTGCCTGAAGGCTTTGTTACATCGTGCTGTCGATGTCGGCATATTGACAAGTAGCCCATACGAGCGGCTGAAGGGGAAGTTTAGCCGTGGGGATGAGGACAACTTCGAATACTTGACTGAGGATCAGATGATGCTCATTGTAAATTTGCACCCTGTTCCTGGTTCTCAAATGGAGACTGTGCGCGACTTGTTTGTATTCCAGATGTTCACCGGCTTGGCTTATGCCGACATGCAAGCATTCGACATCAGGAACTACCACAAAGAAGGCGAAGTGTGGACGGCTAACGGTAAACGCATCAAGACAGGTGTGCCATACGTGAGCGTACTGCTGGCTCCAGTCGTGGATGTTCTGGAACGTCATGGAATGGCTGTTCCGCAAATGCCGAATCAAAAGTACAATGCACTGTTGAAGACGATGGGAATGGTGATTGGTATTGAAGGCTTACACTCTCATCTGGCCCGTCATACATTCGCGACCTATATGCTGTCAAATGACGTCAAGGTGCAGAACCTGATGAGAATGCTTGGGCATAAAAACATACAGCAGACAATGAAGTATGCAAACGTGCTGGCAAAGGATGCGCGAAATGATTTTGACATGGTATCAAAGAAATTAAATAAAAAATTAACTATTAAAAAATGAAACGAATTATCTTAATGGTTGTTGCGGTAGCCATAATGACCGCATGCGAAAAAACAATTACTTCAGACAGCGAAGGGAATGTCAAGATGACGTTCATACCTACAACACATGACGTTACACGGGGGACGGTTAGTATAGGTGACTACTTTAACAGATTAGCCGTACAGGTGTTTGACCAAGAAGGCAATAAAGTATTCGCACAATCAAAAACGCAGACGCGGGATGATGATGATTTTGGGACACTGAGTGTCGGGCTAAAAGCAGGAACATATATTGTGGTTGCTGTTGGACATTCTTCTCCAGTCACACCTACTATTAAATCTACGGAACTTGTTCAATTTACAGCTAAAGATGGAGTAAAGAATAGTGATACATTTTGCCACTATGGATCTGTAACGATTGACGCCGAGCATACAAACCATGAATTGAAAATGAACCGCGTGGCTGCAAAGATAATGTTTACATTCACCGACGAAACGATGCCAGATAGCTACGCAGGTCTGAAGATAGATTATACAGGTGGGTCGGCAAACTTTAACCCATCTACGGCAGAAGGTTGCACGAAGAGTAGCCAGTCAGAGACGCGGACAAACCGCGCCACACAGTATGCCGTCTTTACGTTCCCTTATCTCTCTGCTGACGGAAAACTGAAAGTAACGCTTTCGGCTCTTGATAAAGACCAAAATGTACTGACAACCAAAGTACTCACGGAAGTACCTGTAACGCGCAACCGTATTACAAAATGCGTAGGACCGTTGTTTGGAGAAGGCGACTACAATATTATCCAAACCAATTTTGGCATAACTATCAACGAAGACTGGGACGGCGAATATGAGTACGAATTTTAAACAACAAACATCATGAAACGTATATTATATATTATTGTGGTGACATTGGCTTGTGTCGCTTGTTCAAGAAGTGAAATTCCTTACGAAGAATCTCACAAAACTGTGGCTGTTACATTCAACGTTAGCGGTGACTTTACGCTCAATACTAACAATATGACGCGCTCGCTGACTGCCGACGGCAAGGATATGACAGATTTATGGGTACTTGATTATCAGAATGGAGTACTTGCTCAGCAACTACATAAAACATCCTCAGATACAGACTTTGGACAGCCTACACTCGACCTCACACTTGGTGCTCATCATGTTTACTTTATAGCAAGTCGTGGCTCTGGAGCGACATTGAATAATACGGATAAGACTATAACGTTCACAAAGGTACTCGATACGTTTTGGAAAGATTATGAAATTACTGTTTCTTCTGGTAGTTCATCCGCTTCCCGCTCTGTTGCTTTGGATCGTGTGGTCACAAAATTGAAACTCGTATTTTCTGATGCTATCCCAACAGGTGCAGCGATGTTTAATATCTCGCCAACTGCGTGGTATTACGGATTCAACTACCAAACAGGAGAACCGTGTGCTGTCACAACGTCACAACCGATTCCCGTCAATATTCCATCTACTGAAATCGGTGTCGTCAACGAAACAGTCAGCATATTCGGTTTTTCTTCTATAACAGAATGGGCTACTGATATTGACATCAACTGCAAAACTAATAATAACGATGTGCTTGGTTCGGCTGTAATCACTTCCGCACCGTTTGTCCGTAACCGTGTCAGTGAGTACACTGGACCTCTCTTTGTCGACACTGGTTCAATAATGCTTTCGCTGAACATAATATGGGATGAACCTATCGTTGGAACATGGTAACAATAAAGGAGCGGTGGTTGCCGCTCCTTTTCGATTTATTCATCTTTCGGCTCGTAAGGGCTCCAGTCCATAGCGGCCTTCTTCTGCCATCCCTCTTCGACGCACTGCTCAATCCATGCCAGACCGCCCAGGTAGAACTGAGCCAGTTCTTCCATCGACTCAAACTGATGATACACATCCGCACCGTTCTCGTCAGTGCCCAGCTTGAACGTCTTCGGAAACGTCACCTGCTCAGGATACATCGCGGCAGCATCATGCACGGCCTTGAAGTTCTGGCGGTTCTCCCAGTTTAGAGTCACCGGCTTATCCTGCCACACGTAGCCTTTTTCAGATTTCTCATCCGTCCTTGCGTCAATGTCGGCGATGACAGCCTGCTTGATCTGCTCCAGCGAGGGCTTCGCCGTACGGTTCTTGTTGAAATACACTTCCTGCCAATAGGCATTCTTCTTGCCGTCAGCTTTGAAGTCGTAGCTGACAATCACTTGCGTCGCGTTCTCCCGGATGGGAACGAAGCACGCTTTTGGTCCATGCATTTTTGCCATATCTATTCCGTTTAAAAGTTTCTACCCTACGCCGATAATCAATCCGTGGGTTTACCAAACAACGTCATGTCACGATTGAATGTAGATACCTTTATGAATTTCTTACGCAAAAACATTGCTCTACGTATGCGATATGTCTTGTGGTGGCTCAGCACACCGAGGAAGGAATTGACGGAGCGATACACTGCTTCAGCATCGTTGGTTTGCATATTCCTGATGTTACGTTCCATGCGTCGCAGACAGTCATTCGACGCATAGGTCCTGTAGGGCTTGACAAATGCGCCCAGGAACTCCACGCCGTAACAGATATTCGTCACCGTCAGCTTGCCAAGGTGTAAGGTCAGTCCGAGTTCTGTGGATAGGAACTGCTGAATCTTCGGCACCAGTGACAGCAGCCACTCCTTATCGGTGCTCACCACGTAGGCATCATCTACATATCTGCCATAGTGCTTGCATTTCAATGTCCGCTTCATGAATTGGTCGAAGACATTCAGATAGACATTGCTGAACAGCTGGCTCGTCAGATTGCCGATAGGCATGCCTTTGCCTGTATTCACAAAGCGCATGCTCTTCGCTGGGTCGAGACCTATCCAGTCGTCTTCAGAGCCTACGATGTGGCAGTTCTCATTTGGATCAAGCAAGATGATTTCCTTGGTCATCCATAATACGAAGTCCATGTCTATCGTTTCGCACCATAGCTTGCCTCGCTTTTCTACTGGATGACCGGACATTCTGTGCAGGCTTTCCGTTGCTATCTCCAGCAGCTTGCGCCTGTCTATGTGCATGAAATACCCGCGAATGTCAAGTTTCATCACATAGCATTTCCTTGTGTAGTTATGGCTTGCCTTTCGGATGTGTGCTGCAAGCCTGTTGATACCATAATGCGTACCACGTTCGGGTACGCAGGAATAACTGTCGGCAATGAATGTACGCTCAAACAGTTCGTGGGTATAGTTGTAATAGAGATGATGCACCACACGGTCACGGAACTGAGCGGCAAAGACCTCCCGCTTCTTCGGGCGTTCTATGATAAAACAGGATGAAGGTGCTGGCTTATACGTTCTGTCCCACAACGCGTCCCTTAGCTCCGTCAGGTTTTCCATCAAGTGTTTCTCGAACCTTATGACGTATGGCTGGTTGCCCTTATGACGCTTGGCGCATAGAAACGCCACATACAAGTCCATCAGCAATGCTTCGCGTGTCAGTGTGTATGCCATTTATTTCCTTTCCTTGTCTCTGTTATTAGCCGCTATCCTGGCGAGTGCTGAACAGCCCTAACCGAGTTGCCGTTGTACCGATTGTTGTTGTTCTGAGGATTTACCGAAGAACTATTGAAGTTCAAGTTGTACGCGTTGTCAGCGGAGTTCCAACTGGATGACCAGTAGTTGCCGTTCGTGCCGCGATTGTTGAGCGACGTACCGTTACCGTTGCCAGCCGCAGGGAAGAATAATCCTCTATACGCGGTCATCACCTGTCACGAATATACGGCAGGACGGCTTGCGCCAGAACCACCGTATTTCTTCTCATTTTTCCCACTCATCGCAGGACGGATGACCTATGAATTCGCCTTGAACAGCCCTTAGCTACCCATTCTTTGCGGGAGGTCTTTTTGTTGCTATAATAATGATGAGAGTTGCCGCTTCAGTGTGGCAATAAACTCTGCGTTCTCTGCCGGAGTCTTCGACTCGATAGGATAGGAGAGCACCTGCGACAGAATCTGGAACATACCTACTCGCCCGCCGTCGGTATCTACATTTGATGTCGTGCGACTGGCTTTTTGCGCCTGCTTGGTGTCTTTCTCCGGCAGCGCGTGCTTCCATTCCTCGAAGGCGGCAAGCAGCTCTTCGTAGTTAGATGATTCCTCGTCAAACGTGGTGAGCGTAAATTCTGCGTAGTCATCGACGGTGTTCGGGTCGAAATCCTCGAAACCTATCATGAACTTCGCCAGCGACTCTAATGGGAAGCCTACGCTGACATACTCGCCTTTCTTCGTCACGTAACGGTTTGCGGTGAGCATTTTCATATCGCCGCGCTCTTTTTGCATTTCCTCCGTACATACTACGGTCTTGATAAGCCATGCCGACCATTCGTATGCGCGGAAGAATTTGCCGTCCTTATGCAGGAATATCTTATTCCAGCTTTCCGGGTCTTTTCTTAATTTCTCAAATTCTAATGCTGGAGTTAGTCTCATAATTTTTATTTTATTTAGTTCCGCCATTTTCTCCTTTGGCACGGCTCGCTCGTGGCGAGCCTGTATGTGCCAAAGGGTAAAATGTCGGGTGTAGGCGAATTACTGAACAGCCCTAACCGAGAAGCCGATGCACCGATAGCTGTAGTACTGAGGACTTACCGAAGAACTATTGAAGTACAAGCTGTACGCGTTGTCAGCGGAGCCCCAACTGGATGACCAGTAGTAGCCGCGCGTGCCGCGATAGAGGAGCGACGTACCGTAACCGCGGCCAGCCGCAGGGAAGAAAACATAAACGCTGTGGTCAGTCTTCTTCATAAATTTGCGGCCAGCAACTCCTGTGCCGTTGAAGTCAGCCACCCACTCATTGTCGGTGTTGTCATACAGCTCCTGGAAGTCGTCCTTCGTTGGCAGGTGCCAGGGAGAACCCAGCAGGGCCAGCGCAGCGTCATGCTGTGCGTCGTTGGTCGGGATGTTAGCACCGACACTTGCACCAGGCGTTGAAGCATACGGACCGCTGTTGCTCGTACCGAAGTCGTAGCTGTCATCGAAGGTCGAGCCGTTCGATGAGAAGTGAGGTACGATGTTGCCCCAAGAGAAGTATGCACCGAAATCGGTCTCTTCACCAACCTTGTAACCACCATTGCCGTCTGAAACGATATTTCCGACGGCCCATTTCTTGCCGCTGGGCAGTCCGAGGTCAACGAAGCCTGCCTGCTCGATGTACTCAAAGGTGAGTGACTTGGCAGTGGTGTCGGCCCAGTTCTTGGTCACGGCAGCAGGTGCAGTGTAACCCGCGAGGGCTGACGGCGTGCAGGTGTAGTTGATGCCGTAGGCCACCTTCAGCGTCGGCGAGGCGTTGGTCAGCGTGCCGAGCGTCGTTCCACCGTTGGTCACGGCAACAGAGCATGTCGAAAGGTCTCCGTCGCCTGCGTCCTTCGTGATGCTGATGGTCAGCACCTCGGTAGAGTACAGGGCCGTGATGGTGTGGTTCGTGGTGTCAACGGTGATGCTCTCGGCATACTCATTGGCACTCGGCGCACCGCTCTGGCAGGCCGCTATCGGATTGATACCCGCAGGCACCAGCACCTCTACGGAAGACTGAGCACCCGTGAAGTCGAGATAGCCGTTGGCAGAGATGCCCGTCGCACTGACACGGATCACCGTCGAGGCGATGTCAGTGTTGCTGGCCTGGTTGGTGCTCACGTTCAGTGTGTAGGCTGTGGTGGCATAGGTCAGCGTGATGCTGCCGCTGCTCTCCGTGGCCGTGGCGGTATAGCCATAGACGGTCTCAGCCGTAATGGTCGGCGTAAGGTTGGCGGGCACCTTCACGGAGTCGTTGATGGCGGTCAGCGTGGCGGGTGTGGTCTGTCCCGTGTAGGCGACGGTTACGCCTGCGCCTTGCGGGTTCGTACCCTGAACGTTTCCGTCCTTCGTGGTCACGATGCTCGTGAGCGTCAGGATGGTGGTCAGATAGGTGGCCGTCTCGGTCTGCACGCCTCCAAGGAACGTGCCGCTGATGGCAGCAGGTGTCTGATAGCCGTCGGCAACCAATGAGTTGAAGGTAATCTCATAGGTGTCGTTAGCCTCCAAACTGGCGGTGAATACTCCCGCGCTGCCTGTCATGGCGACAGCTGTGCCACCATTCACGGCAATCATCGGAGCAACGCTGGCGAGTGCTATAGCATCGCTGTCGCTCATCGAGACGGTCAGCTGAAGCACACCATAGATATAGGTGGCCTTCGGAGCAGTCATCGATGCGCCGGTAGCCGTTGCGCTGTAAGCAGCAGGCGTGGCGTAGCCGTTCACGTTGGCATAGGTGATGGTGAAGGCCGTACCTGTCGGGACGTTGGCCGTCTGGTTGTTAGCAGTCAGCACTTGGTCAGTACCGCCCTGATAGCTGACGGTAGCCTGAGCACCGGCAGGTGCAGCACCCTCCACTCCTCCGTTCTCACTGACCATGTTCACGGAGATCACGGTGGTCTCGTAGGCAGCGGTAATGATGCGCGATGCGGTCAGCACAGTCACGGTCTTGGCGTAGTTTGTCACATCGTCAGCCGTAGCCGTCGGCGTGAGACCTGCGGGAACCTTGACGGTACCATTGTTGCTCACCTCCTTGGCGGTGGTCAGACCCGTGTAGGTCACGCTCACCTTCTTGGCGGCAATCGTCGCATCTGGTGACTGGTTAGAAGTCACATAGACAGTGTAGATGTCCGTCTGATAGGTGGCAGTCTTCGTCTCTACGCCACCGCCGAACGTGCCGGTGATGGCAGCAGGAGTCTGATAGCCGTCTTCGACAAGAGAATTGAAGGTTATCTCGTAGGTGTCGCCCACTTCGAGGTTTGCAGTGAACGAGCCAGCAGAGCCGGTCATGGCAACTGGTGTGCCGCTGTTCACGCTGATCATCGGGGCAACGCTGGCGAGTGCCGTTGCGTCGCTGTCTGACATTGAGACATTCAACTGAAGCGCACCGTAGATATACTTCGCCTTAGTAGCGGTCATCGATGCACCCGTGGCCGTTGCGCTGTAGGTAGCGGGAGTAGCGTAGCCACTCACGGCAGCGTAGACAATAGTGAATGCCGTACCAGTTGGCACTTTAGCCTTCTGAGTGTTGTCTGTCAGTTCCTGGTCAGCACCACCAGAATAGCTAACCGTAGCCTTTGCACCTGTTGGTGCTGTACTCTCTACACCACTTGTCTCGCTGACCATCTCGACGCTGACAAGCGTGGTCTGATAGGCAGCGGTGATGATGCGAGAAGCAGCCAGCACGGTAACTTCCTTGGCATAGCCCGTCTCATCTGGAGCGGTAGCGGTAGGTGTCAGACCGGTGGGGACCTTGACGGTACCATTGTTGCCGACCTCCTTTGGAGTAGCCAGACCGGTATAGCTAACGCTCACCTTCTTAGCGGCAATAGTCGCATCAGGTGACTGATTGCTGGTGATGTACACCGTGAAGATGGTGGTGTCATACGAGGCACTGACGGTCTTCGTACCCGTCGGCATGATGAAGGTCTGGTCGGCTGGTGTGGCGTAGCCTTCAACGTCAGTGAAGTGTACCACCACATTGCTCAGCGGAGCGACGGGGATAGGTGCACCGGTGTAGGCAATCGGTGTGCCGCCATTGATGGCAACGGTAGCACCGGCAAGAGCCAATGCTGTGGAGTCGCTGTCGCTCATACTCAGGTTGACAACCACCACGCCCTGTACGTATTCGGCCTTGGTAGCGGTCATCGAGGTGCCGGCAGCTGTGCCACTGTAGCCCGTAGGTGTGCCGTAGTTGCTGACGGCAGCATAGGTGATGGTGAAGGGGGTGCCTGTAGGTACCTTGGCAACCTGACCGTTAGTGATGGTCTGGTCTGTGCCACCGGAATAGCTGATGGTACCTGCGGCACCTGTAGGAGCGGAGGTCTCTACACCTGCAACGTTCGATACCATATTCAGGGCTACGAGTGTGGTAGAATAGGCGACTGTAGCCATGTAGCTCACACCCTCTGCTGTGGCAGCAGCGGTGACGGTCTTCGCATAGTTGGCGATGTCGGGTGACACGATGGTCAGCGCACTGCCAGTAGGAACCTTCACAGCCACACCAGCGGCAACCTCTGTGCCGTTGATCTCAAAGGTGAGACCTGTCAGCACGGGGTCGATGATGGCCTGGGTGCTCTGGTTAGAGGTGGCGTTCACGCTCACAAGAGTGGTGTCATACTGCACGTCGATGCTGAGTGTAGAAGAATTGACGGTGATGGTCTTGCGATAGCCCGTCACGTCGGTAGAGGTGGCGGTGGGTGTCGTACCAGTCGGCACTTTGATAGTGTCACCGTCAGTCAGTTCCTTGCTCACACTCTGTCCGGCATAGACATAGCTCACGACGACCTTTACATTGCTGATGTCGGTCTTGTCAGGCTGGTTGCTGTCCACACCGACAGTATAGATGTCTGTTGAATACTGAACGGTAGGCTTGACGACTGTAGTACCTTCTGCCGTGAATGTAGCGATGCTCGGTGTGCGATAGCCTTCCACGTCTGGGAAGACAACAGCGACTGATGAGCCTGTGGCGACCTTGATAGTCTCACCGCTGTTAACTGTACGGCCTGCCACTGTAGCCTGAACAGCCGCAATCACTGGATCAGTGCCGAGGTTGGACTCCCATGAGATAGTGACGAGAGTGGTCTGATACACCAACGGAGGCGTGAGCTGTGCGGTGGAAGCGGTGCCGGTGTAGTCGGCTGGTGTCACATAGTTGGTGATGGCATCGCACGTCACGGTGATGCTCTGACCCATAGCGACCTTCAGCGACTCGCCGTAATTGACGGCAACGCCATTGATAGTACCAGTAGCACCTTCGATGGTGCTGTCACCTGCGCCCTGGTTAGATGTGGGCTGGAATGTTACCACGCACGTTTCGTAGTTGAAGTTCAGCGTGCGCTCACCGGCAACCGTTGACTCGAAGCTCTGTGTGTTGCTGGCCAGATAGTAGCCGGTCTTGCTGCCTACAGTCACAACAACCTGCTGGAGAGGACTGATGCGGCAGAACAGCGTCTCGCCTGCCCATACGGTATCAAGGATGGTCTCGTTGTCAGCTTCGACCTTGACTGAAACACCATTGAGCGATGTATCGCCTGTCTGGTTACTGTTCAGGTTGATCCACAGCTTCTGACGAATGTCGGTGCTACCACCTCCGATGCCCCATGTGGCGACACCGCTTTCGAGGTGCAGCAGTTCATAGACATCATAGCCTGTGGTGCTCTCAGCATTCGGCACAATGCGCTTGTCACCGACAATGTGGTTGGCGGTCTCACCGAGTGCATTGGTGTAGGTCAGCGTGCTTCTGTCAGGTGCGTTCTGTGCCTCGACGGTGACGTTACGCTCACCAACCTGTGTCTGCAAGCGGGTGTCCTTGGCATCCACTTCCTGCTTTGTGTAGTAGTTGGAGAGGTCCACACTTGTGGTGTTGACCTGCTTCCAATAATAGACAGGATCATGGGTAGTGTCGTAGATAGTCACCCACCAGTCGCTGGCGTTCTGGCCCTGCTGTGATGATGGTGTGAGATATACCTTACCCATCGTATCAGCAGAAGCGGTAGGCAGTGTCTGCACATCCACGAACTGCACACCGGCAGCTGCGAGGATGGCGTTAGCGATACCCTCAGAGGTGACGGGGTTCTGACTACCTTGCGTCGGTGTGCTGTCGAAGGTCAGCACGTTCTGCTTGGCAGCGAACATCTCCGTGAGTTCCTGACTGGTGGGAAGGTCTGCCATCTTCTGAACAAGCAGCGCGGTGATGCCACTATTGAGTGCTGCCCACTGTGTCTCAGTGAAACTATTGCTGGCCATCTCGTAGTCCTTCACCCATGCACTGCCATTGTAATGATAGCGGGCATAGATGGTATTGCCGTCGCTGTCGGTAGAGGTGACAAAGGCGAAGTCGTTGACAGACATACCGGTCAAAGCGTTTAGTTGCTCGACGGTCTGATAGACACCATCGAAGTTCGGGGCAGCCTCCTGAACCTTGCCATCGACATACTGCTTGTCGGTGAGCTTGTTCTGACTTGTAGCACCAGCTGGGAACAGGCTTTCGATAGCCTGGAAGATGTTATACAGCGCACCGCTGACAACGGGGTTGGTGCTGTACTGTGTGGGCTGAAGGTCGAAGGTCAGCTTGTCCTGCTTACTGGCAAGAGCTGAGAAGATGCCGCCACTCTGTACGGGGTTTTGTGAGTTCTCCGTAGGTGTGGTGTCGAAGGTCAGGCGGTCCTGCTTGGTGCCGATGAGCTGCTGGAGTACGTCATTCGTGGGGAGGTTGGTCAGCTTGGCAACCAGCAATGCTGTGATGCCTGACTGAATCGCTGCCCACTGTGCAGCGGTGAAGCTGGAGTTATTCAGGTTGTACTCGAACACCCAGCCTGTGCCTTCTACATACTTGTAACGGCTGTAGACGGTGTTACCCTCTGCATCCTTGCTGACGACATATCCGTAGTCGTTAGCATTGGCAGGGACCTGCTGCAACTCAGCAAGGCTGTTGAACGTACCCTTGAAGTCAGCCGTGGCGGTCTGGATGCTGCTATTGACGAAGTTCTTGTCGGCTAACTGGTTCTGTGCGCTGGCAGCTTCCGGAATCAGTGCTTCTATAGCGTCAATATCATCGGCATTGGCTTTTTCAGCAGCCTTGGCGCGGGTTTCCTCGTCGTCAATATTCTGCTGGAGCTGTGCGTCAGCCTGCTGGCGTGCCAGCTCCTCAGCGTCGATGTCATTGGTGTTCTGTTGCTCGGCAGTACGTGCACGCAGTTCTTCAGCGTCGATATTCTGCTGAAGCTGTACCTCTGCACCCTCGGCACGGGTTATCTCATTGGAGAGGTTTCCGGCGATCTCATTCTCCTTACCCTTAGCACGGGCTTCCTCAGCATCGACATCGGCAATGCGAGCCTGCGTCTCATTATTGATGTTCTGCTGCAACGTTTGCTCAACACCCTGGGCACGCTCGCGCTCAGTCTGGACGGCAGCACTGCCGCTTTGACCGATAGCGTCGATATTCTGCTGAAGCTGCTGCTCAGCCTCCTGAGCGCGTTCGCGCTCTTCGGTTACTGACTGCTCACGGTTTTCGGTTTCCGTGGCAATAGCCTCCTGGTTAGGAGTTACCTGGTCGAGAAGTGCCTGCACTTCCTTACCTGTTTGCGATAAGCGATAAGTTGTATCCATATTTTTATTCTGTTATTAGTGATTTCAAAACCAATATATATTCGGTGTCAGCTGTGATCAGTCGGTCGCCCTCAGTAGTTGCCAGGTATTGGTAGTCGCTGGCGACATCACTCTGGTCGATGCGTTCGTAAGTCACCTTGTGCTCGCACTGAGAAGGAGCGGGTACGCATGCAAACTTGGGGAGTGGTGTGGTACAAACGAAGCATAGCAGCTGCTCGTCAACCTCCGTTCTCAGACCGTCATGACAGTCTATATCAGGAATCAAATATGTGCAACGTGCTGTCACACGACCAACCATCTCGTCAGTATTGAAAATAAAGAAGAAACCATCTACACTGAAGATTGTGTCGCTTTTCTTGATGGTCAACTTTTGACCCATCATGCCCCACGACAACTCAATCTCGAAGTCGTCCGTCTCCATATTGAAGCCGTCATGGTCAATGCGAATCTGGTACTTGGCTTCATCGCCTTGCATTAAAATATTTTTGCAATCCATATTATTCTGCGTTTTCGGGTTCTACTTCGGGTTCAAATTTCGGTTCGTCTGCCAGTCGCATATACGGCTTTACCATCATATCGAAAGAGCGGTTATAGTACAAGTTCTGCTGGCTCACTGGAGAACGCTGTGTATAACTCATCTCCACCAACATCAGCGAGGCATGGATGAGTGCAGCAGGTATGGGCTTATCCTTAGTACCAAACTTTGCCACTACCTCGTCATAGGTACGTGCTATGACATTCAGTACCGTCTCTTCTGCACTCTCGCCATAGAGTTCGAGCAATCCATCTTCGCAGTCGAAATCGATTCGAGAATGTTGCTTGATGTAGTCAATCTTCAACCATTTCATATCTATTTTATTTTTGTCCTTTATGCAACCGACAAAAATGCTGTAAAGGTTTACTTAGCAGCCTTTAAGCACAAAAAAGCGAGGCCCTATGGTTGGGTCTCGCCTTGCTGTGCTAATTGTGCATTCCACGCTTTCATGTCTTCCATGAGTTCTGTACGTTCATCTTCGGTCAGTGGTGGTTCGTCGTTGTAGTCGTCGTCATCCTCAAATAGTGACGGGAACATATCTGCAACTGTTTTGCCATTTGCATTTCTCATTGCGTAAGTGGCTGCGTACACGCATTCAGCCATCAGTTGGTGCTTCAGTTTGTCACGTTTACGGTAGCCTCGAATGATGCGCCGTGCCTCCCAGAACAGTATGTCATACAGGAACTCACGACGGCTGATTCCTATCTCGCCAACGAACAGTTCATAAAGGTCGTTGGCGGTTAGGCGTTTTTTTTCTTTCTCGTGACGCGCTTGCCATTCTGCTTTTCTTCTGGCTCTCCGATAGGTATTTTATAAAATTCGATATAAAGCCCTGCAATCGTTCCAACAGCCAGTCCAAGTTCGTCTGGTGTGGCATGGAAGATGAGTTCTTTGTCCTCAATGGGGTTTTCCTGGTTCTGACTTTCATAGTACGCAGTCATGGCCGACATAATCAGATAGATAGACTTGCGACGGTCTGGTTCTTTTTTGTCATTCAGTCCAATGATGACTTCTTTGATAAAGTCGGTGCATTCCTCGTCAGCCAGAAGTTTGTAACTGATTTCAGTACCAAAGCAATAGGCCAGCGTAACTTGTTTGCCTAATAGTGTAATTTCTTTCTGGATCATAGTTCCTTTTCTTTTAGTTCAATTAATTTTTCCTTATATTCAGGGAACACCTTGGCAATGGCGTTGTGATAGTCGTTGTAGCGATTGCGATTGATGTTCCATAGTGCGCATTCCTGGTTGGCATCCAGTATGGTCGGGTAGTTGTGTGCGCTCAGACAACGGTAGTGTTTACCGGTCATCACCGCCCATGCCCACTGCCAAGTCTCGTCGCTCGTAGGCGATAGCTTCATCAGCAGTTCGCGGTCGAAGAATCGCGGGTCGGTAAATGTTCCTGCTGGATAGAGCGTACCATTTGAGCCATTAGCAGGCTTGCATAGATACGTCCTTTTGCCTGGCGAGATATAAACATGTCGTTGAATGCTGTCTTCAGCGATGCGTCCGTTTACCACATCCACACGGCTAATAGACACACCATAGATGATGTCCGATGGGTGTCGGTGGTGGTCGTCAATGAATGTCTGAAGCCAACCGTCAGGATGCGCCACGTCGTCGTCAACCACTAAGATGTCGTCGTTAGGATAGTGCTCGATGGTAGGAATCAGTTTCTTGTGGCTTAGAATATTTCCATTATCCCAGATGACTTCAACGTTCATCTCATCCATCGCTTGCAACAGTCGGATGGCGTCATCCTTACCACTACCCCACTCTTCGCGGCTCAGTACCAACACATAATGCACCGGCTCCGAATGTGCCTGTGCCGTAATGTTGCGCCACGCCTCGATGCACGAACGCATACGAGGTGGCCAAGTGGTCATGCTTACAATTATCATGGATGCTTACTTTTTAAAAAACACCGCCCGCGCTGCTTGGTGAAAAGTAAGCAATCCAAGACAGGCGGACGACATTCAATAGTGTATTAGTCTGTGCCAACGGTCACGGGTCCGTACATTGTCAATGTACCAGAATAGGTGGCCTTTTGTCGGTTGGTTCCGTTCGCCTGCAAGTTAGAGACTTTGCCTTGGCCTGAGCAGACAGTCTTTCCGACTACACGGTTTTCATTTCCACTGACAAATACGAGCCTCCAGTTTACGATGTCGTCTTTGATGGCATTGATGACGTCGTTCAGCGTCATACCGCCGGTGTCAGTTCCTGATGCAATCAAAGCGGTGAACTGAATGTCACCACTACGGCCCGTTACTTCATATTCGTTCCAAGTACCGTTTGTGTCGGTCGTGTCCTTGGTCGTGCTATCCTCTGTCTGAGCTGACAAATGGAATGTCAAGTCAGTCGATAGTGCCACTACCTTATAGGTTCCGATAGTAGAACCGACAGGTATCGCAATCTGCAATCGTAGATGTTGTCCTTTATCCATAGTCGTTCAGAGTTAAGCCAGAGCACCGCTGCCTTGGTATTGACAGCTAATCTGGATGGTTTGACGGTTGTTGGCCTGAATGCTCAGGTCGTTCAAAATAGCCTGACCACTGCGTGAGAACTCAGCAGAATCTGGTGTTTGGTTGATTGCGCCAGATGTTTTATCCCAGCCTACAGTTGTCTTTGCATCAGAGTTAAATCTTGTGATCAGTGCGCGAAGGTTAGCTAATGTGGCGTCCACACCATCCACCTGCACACTCCACTGCTTCGAGGTCATCTGGTCCATGTTGTAACCACTTGGGCTGTCCTTTGTGGTAGCATCTTCCAAGTTACCTTGGATCGTGCATTGACAGCTGGTGGCTTCAAGAACTGGAGCCGTCCCGATTATTACACGGAAGTTCTGACCCATTAATTTTTGTAGTGCCATATATTCAAAGATTATGGATTATTAAACGTGATGTTAGCGAAGAATACGCCTTCATTGTGTAATATGAATCCACCGGCAGTCTGTACTAATCCAGCGTCCTGAGCCTGCTTGCGCAGTTCGTTCAGTTTGGCCGTGATTTCTACGCGACTATCGGCTTCAACCTTGATAGGTTCACCCGCCTTGATTTGCCTCTCAGCAGGTGTGTCGTTCTTATTCTTGCTCATCGTCTTCAATATTACATACGTCGCACTGATAGCGTAGCGTCTGCCAATAGCAGGGCTTCAAAGAGTCAAACTGGATAGGTTCTGCCGAGAATGCGTAGTCGTTGACGGCTGTATCGTTCTCACGGAAATATGCCAGGATGGTATCACGTACCATCTG
>Ga0310696_10002509_pt1 | contig 24140 bp, 22 predicted proteins | sample AusTroGonzalo_MG_4_FD_203885 | JGI IMG/M metagenome (GOLD analysis project Ga0310696, IMG submission 203885) | Bovine rumen microbial communities from tropical cattle in Woodstock, Queensland, Australia - Gonzalo_02 (v2) (version 2) | ecosystem: Host-associated > Mammals > Digestive system >...
ACGGTGACAGAACCTGCCGAATGGGAACATCGACGTATTTATCACACCTGTTGCTATACTAATGCCCAGCAGTTGGTCGGGGCTATCGTCAAGTGGGAAGATTCAGAAGCCGCCGACTACATTCACGCGAAAAATGGGATTCTCAATGAGGCTCATCTTGACTATACGGTGGCGGATTTCGTCGATTACCGAGGCAATAGTATTTTGTGGTACCTTACGTATCGTGATGATCAGCAAGCGGAAGGAGGCTTCGCTTGTCCGCGCATCGAACGCGAACTGTTGCGCCTGGGGGCAGACCCAAATCGTCGTAACAACATTGGCCTCTGCTGGAACGACGTCAGGCGACACTTGATCAGGCCGGAGCTATAGAGCTTACATGAAAATCGAATTGCACAGAAAGGAATGATGCGATATGATAAAACAAGAAGTTGATGGAGCAGTTGATGCATGCGGAAGGCTTCCGCCGCCAGTGTTGAGCATTGAAGAGGTGCGGCAGCTGGAGATTGTTCAGATAAAGTCGGTGCGCGAAGGCGAGGAACCGTCGTATTCGTACAACTTCTGCCCAAGCATGCGCAATGTGCCGAAAGATTTCTTCGTTATGGCCGATATCTCGTGGGTGCCGTGCGATGAAGAGAAACTGTCACGCACAATAAGCAGTTGGGTGCAGCAGCTTAGAGGGAAAGGATATCTCGTTGAGGTTTCCTCTGCGACTGAAGGAATTATATGCTTCCACTTGAATTTTCGCGGCGAGCGCATCGCATTGTGGTTCAACGCCTGGACTTCAACGGCCGTTGTTATCGGCAGTGACGGCAAGGTTCGTAAGCCGCTCTTTCCATCAGAAGGCATAATGAAACCATGATCTGGAAAGTGGTATTGAGCAATCTCGTCGAGGCGCATTGGGACTTGCGAAAGTTGCAGGCGTGGCTTTATTGGATTGACAACGGAAAGCCGATGAAAGGCTGGAAGCGGCTGACGGAATGGAATGTGCGGAAGGGTTATTTAAGTCCCGGCTGTTTGGCGGTCAAGATAGAACATATCTACCACCATGTAAACTGGGCGTGGAATTGTCGGAATGCAGACGAGGCGCGAGCGGTGCGTTGCGATATGGAAGACTATTGCAGATGGGAGAAATTTCCGAAGGACTGGACAGAACTGTGGTTGCCACCGAGCAGTTGCAGGAAGCCGGTTCCGAAATGGCGACTCCTTGACTATCGTTGGCGTCTTGCGAACGGGTGCATGACAATGATGCGAATCGCCATCGACGAAGCGGAATATACGCTGGGATCACTCATCGATTGCATCATGATGCGCCTTGGCAACGATTTGCCGAATGGATGGAAGCGGGCGAAGCCATATCCGAAAAATGCCGTCCCCATAACAGAATCGGATTTTGCCGACATGATGCGCCATCTTTACATTTGCTTGAACGAAGCGTGGCATCGGCGCAAGTTGAAGCTTTCCAGTGCGAAACGCAGCATCCCCTGTTCGCGGAAACACTTGAGGGAAAGCAGTTGCTTCCCTCGCGAGTTCAAGAAATTCTGGCCTCGCAACGGTCTGCCGCCGAAATGCAAGAAACGCAATGGAAATTAACAAGGAGATTGATAAACATGTGTTTCCCAGAAAATGATGACATGAAAGATGTCAATGAAGTTTCGTTGTCGGCTAAGGAAAGGCACCGCGTGTCGCATCACGATACTATGTTCGATGTCTTTTACGGCGATGTGGGCGACAAGAGCCGAAAGATGTCGTTGCCAATGGTTCTCGGGAAGATGCCTTGCGGGCGAAGCCTTGTTCGGAATCTTGCGAAGTTGCCGCAACTGCTGATTGCCGGTGCGGCTGGACAGGGAAAGACGGTGTTCCTGCATTCGTTTCTCTGTTTGATGATTCAGAACAAGTCGCCGGAAGAGGTGCGGATTGTGTTGATGGATCCAAAATGTGTTGAGTTCAATACGTATGCCGATCTTCCACACCTCCTTACTCCACTCGTAACCGATGCGAAGGAAGGGTGTAAGGCGTTGAAGAAGGTTGCGGAAGAGATGGATCGTCGCTTCAGAATGTTCATAGAGGCGAAGTGCCGCGACATCGTTGCTTTCAATGAAGGGAACGACAAGGAGAAGTTGGCGTATCTTATCGTGATTGTTGATGAGCTTTCTGATTTCATGATTCAGGCACACGAACGTTTTTGTGCACTTTCGAGTCGCATAGCGGCCTTGGGACGGGCGGCAGGTATCCATCTGGTCGTGGCAACATCGCGTCCGGATCAGGGTGTCCTTCCCGCCGAACTGAAGGCAAACTTTCCGGCCCGTCTGGCATTTCCGGTCAGTTGCCAAGTCGATTCGCGAACGATCCTCGATGCCGACGGCGCCGAGTCGTTGAACGGGTCTGGCGATGCGCTCTTCAGGGACAATACCGGCGAACTCTTCCACCTGCGAACGCCCTACATCAATGACAAGGATATCGAAAGGATCGTTGCCGAGGCCATCCGCAAGTATCCCGGAAGGGAGGTGGCATTCCGATGCAAGGGAATCTGGGGGCATCAAAAAGAGGTTCCAGTTCCCGCGCATCAAGATACGCTCTATCTGCGAGCAGTTGAATTAATCCGTAAAACGGGCAGGGCGTCAATCTCCTGTCTCCAGCGGCAACTTGGGATTGGATACAACGATGCCATTAATACAATGGATCTTCTTGAGGCGCGCGGAGTTATCGGCCCCCAGACTGACGCGAGCGGACAACGTGTAATCCTGTAAATATGGTATAATACAAACACTTTAGCGAAAGGCAAGTGACATGAGCGAGTACTGCAAATACTGCGGACAGGAATATCGGGATGCGGCGACGCTTCTCCGAAACGCCTGCAACCATCATCCGAGCGGTCCGTACAAGGGTAAGCATGCGCTTTTCGAGGGCGACACTCGCGGACCGTTCTACTGCGTCCATTGCGGGCAGAAGTACACGAGCCTGCGGACTCTCCTTCTGAATACGTGCACACGCAACCCGAACGGTCGCAACCACGAAGCGTATGACGGCAACATCTCGGGAACATTCCGATGCAAGTTCTGCGGTCGGGAGTACAAAGACATTCACACAATGGTGATGAACACCTGTCAAAAGAATCCAACTCGCGGTGGCCACCACAGCCCGGCGAGGTAACAAAGATAAGGAGATGAACAAAATGGTATTTGAAACAGAAGAAACTGCGGCGTTTGAGATTGAAGATGCGGAAACGCGTGTGATTTCTGGGATCGAGCCGATTGAAATCGGGGAAGAACAGTTAGGGGCGCATAAATTTGGTGCCAATGCACATGTTGATGTCTTCGACGATGATGTGTATAAAGGCGATGAGAACTTGCCTTTTGTCGTTTACGCAAGCTCGCAAGAGGAAGCTATGGAACGAGTACGTAATTATTTGTTGAATCGCAATGAGGAATTAGCGCGTGAAGGCGAGGGTATTGAAGTTGAAATTCGGAATGTTTCTGTCTGGTAGGATAGAGGAATAATGAAAGAATCGCAATGTAACCAATGGTGATGAACACCTGTCAGAAGAATCCCGCTCACGGTGGTCGGCTTAGTCCGGCGAGGTAAGGAGATTTTTATGAGCAACTTAGATACATTGTTGGAAAATCTTGCTAAAGCGCGCTCTAGCATTGAGTCTGCAATGGCAGATAAGAGAAAACGAGGAGAGTTGTTTAATGTCTTTGAATTGTGCGGAGTTAATCATTACGAGACTATGCATTCATCAATTCTTGCAGAGTTCTTGTCTCCGTCTGGATTACATGGGATGGGCGATTATTTGCTGCAGCAGTTTGCCAAGTGTTTTGTGATAGGGGAATATTCAAACAATGCCGAGGTGAAAACTGAGCTGTCCGAGAAAATAGGTGGTCAATCCATTGGTAGGTTTGACATTCTGATACAGGATGCATCAACAGGCCATATTTGTATAATTGAGAATAAGATTCATGCAGGAGAGCAGCCAGAGCAACTCCGACGATATGGTAGATGGCTTGATAAGAAGGCTAAAGAGTCCTGCAATGGAAAGCGATGGACTGTACATCTTGTGTTCCTTACGCTTGATGGGCATGAGTCAGAAACCGCTGAAGAAAATAGAAAATATGTTGCTATTCCGTATTTATCGCCGAAAAAACAAAATGAAGTGGGCGAGGATGTAATCGGATGGTTAAAAAGATGTGCTGATTGCGAAAAGATGAAACCAACTGTCAGAAATGCACTTTTACAGTATTCTGACCATATCAAGAATATCGCAACAGGAGAACGAGAAATGAGTGAACAAATCTGCAAGGTGCTTCAAAAAGGCAGTATGAAGTCTGCCCAAGACGCATACGAGAATTTTGAACGCGCATGCATAGATGCTGCGGACAAAATTCTTGTAGACGATGTTAAAAAATCTCTTCCAAGTGGATGGAAAGTCTATAAGGGATGCTCATGGAAAAGAAAAGAGCAAGGCGTTCTATATGTACCGCCAGAAGGGCCTTCTCTTAAGGGACAAATTTATGTCATTTTCGATCAGACGCAACTTTATGGATGCGAAATTGTCCTTTTTCAGGAGAAGAAAGATGAGTCTTTGCCGATTCTCATTAAGAAAAAGGAGATTACAAACTGGGAAAAGCGCGGATGGAACGTAGATTGTGAAAAATGGTCTGAGTATCCGCTTTGGCGTCCAGTTCGTTGTGGCATGAAAAGGAGCGATAATCAAAATGCTTTTGAATATGGAACAAATTGGGACGGCTTGTTTTTTGATCGATATTATAATGATGAGAAATTTCGCAAGGATGTTGTTGATGAAATTGTACAAGGCATCCATGAACTATATGAGATTCAGAAAGCTTTGTCATGAAACAAGAAACATGAGTTGCGATGATGGAAGCAGTTGCTTTCGCATTCGTTAATGCTTGTTTGGGCGAACGCATGTGAGACATATGTTACCCCCCCCCCTGTGCTGGTTGTATGGGTCATAATTTGATCAAATGTTGAAACTTTGATCAGTGGAAGTGGGCCTTCGACGATCAGACTATGTTGGCATGTGGATTGCTGTTGGGATTGGCAGGAACAACCAACAGAGAAAGGATATAAAGATGGCAAGTGGTATAGATGCGAAAGCGACAAAAGGAGATGAAGCAACGCGAACGGCTTTGGGTGCGATGTCAGTGAAGGAAATAAAGAATGCTCTTCACGCCGGTAAGCGCGTGTCTGTCATGCTTGGGAGTTCCGATCTGAAGCGTGGTGACAAAGAAGTCGCATGGATTGGGGCTGTGCTTGCAGAGGCATGTGAAGATTATCATGTTGATGTTGCCGTCGGCAATATGCCTGGGCTTGTTGATGTTGGCCTTGAAATAGTTCGGCGGATAAGGCGAATAGAAGATGAGGGTGTCCCTTATGGTGTCGCAGCGAATGTTGAAGCACTTGGCAGCAAATCGCCTTATCACGGCGTTGATCTAACGGGAAAAAATCTAGATGCCGATGCGTTGGCTGCCGCTACTGCTGAAATGGAACCAATCATTTGGAATCAGAATGTATGGCCAGTCTTGATACAGCTCACCGATCAGAATACCATGCTGGGTTTTCTGGCCGGACATGAAATGTTCCCGTATGATGAGGGTGGAAGGCCGATACCTGTTGATGCCGCAGTTGCTTTCTTGGAAAAGGATGGCAATACGAGTTGCGGCTATATTCGATCATTCAGGGATGAAGCTTATAGTGTGATTGCCGAGAAGCTTTCTATGAATCGTGTTGATATTGGCGAAGAGTCGATACCGCTAGTGCTAGAAGAGGCGCGGAAGCGGACGGATGCGGATGTGCTTGCGCATGTGGCAGAATGGTTTGAAGATAGGAATGACATCAAGCGGTTTCTGGAATTGGCGATGGAGGCCGCTGGGCTTGGCTCGGCGGAGGCCAACTTTTGGCTTGGGCACGAATATCGTTCCGGCGAGAATCTATCGCGTGATTATGAGAAGGCCTATTCATGTTTCATCAAGGGGAAAGATGTTGATTGGGTTCCGATTGATCCTGAAGAGAATGCTGAAATCATGGATGGCAATGGTGGCGAGGTGTCGGCGGAAACCTTGTTGCGGCATGGTGATATTGATTGGTGGTTGTTTCTGCTGGAAAAGCATCCCACGCGTGCGGTGAAATGTGGGCTGGCTGATTGGTACATGAAACAGGGCGGTGATGAGAATCGCGAGAAGGCGCTGAAACTGCTTGAGGAGTTGGCAAACGAGGGTTTCGAATTCGCCTTCTTTTTGCTGATTAAATTCTACTCCGAGGGAGAGTTTAAGGATATAGAGAAGGGAAAACATTGGCTCTACATGGCCGAAGAACGTGGCTTTGACGAATCGGTCTTTGCGAATCAACAACCTGGAGGACCAGCGGTTTCTGAGCGAGATTGCGAAACTTCGGTCATAATTTAATTGGCAGATAAGAAATTGATCGAGGAGCAGGGCGGGAACGATGGTTTCCCGCCTTGCTTTTGGTTTGGCACGAAGATTGCTAATAGTGTGTGGAGATATTGAAATGAGAAAACTAACATGGAAGCCGATTTTGTCAAACTTGCGGGCAGCACTCGGGGAAATTGATGGTACTTACTTGCGATTGTATTTCCTGGATCGTGGAGAATCGCCTGATGATTGCCCGATTTCCAGCGGCGCGTCATATATTGATCGTCTGTCATAACATGTGGCGGAAAAAGATGAAGCTGTAGGGGATAAGCCATGGCTGCGCTAAAATTGAGCATGGTGGTCAAAAATATGATACAATACCCATCTGTTGGAACAAACGAGGAGGGAAGACAGATGGGTAAGTGCGACAATCTTATTCTGACAGGATGGGGCTATGCTGAATACATGGCCTCGGCAGCGGCGGCGCTCAAGGCGTTAAATGGCAATGCAGATGTACGTGGCGTGAGTCGCAGGCGGCTTCCGGAACTCATGGAGGAAGTTGCCGAAAGGAAGAAGGGCGACAGGTGGCCCGCCATATACATTCTCGGCGTTTCCCTCGTCGGCGATCCGGAACGGCTTGCCGCCGCGCTTGGAAAGCTCAAGAAGGAGGGAGTCAAGGTGACGTGGATTAGCGCACTTGAGATGCCTGGCGACGTTGCTGCGACGCTGAAAGGGCTCTTGGATGTGCGCGTATTCGACTTGTCGCTTCTGGAGGCCGTTGGACGGTCTTTTGGTGTGGACGTAGATCCGTACACGCCGTTCGTGAACAGGGAACGTGGAACGGCTGAGACCAAAGCATACTTCTCGCTGATTGCCGCGGCGCAGTTCTACTACCGCAACTACCAGGACGAATCCCTTTTCGCGAAGGTAGTATGCTACATGGCGAATGGTGTGCGACCAGTGGCATGGGAGGGTGTTGTGAAGGATGCTGTCAGGCATTACGAACGATACGGCGATAGGGAGTTGATTGGTAAGAGCCATGTGATAGCTATGCTTCAGGATCGCATCAATCGCGTTGCCGTGCATGATCATGCGCGTGTACTGATACTCGGTGAGAGCGGCACAGGCAAAGAGACTGTCGCGCTTCAGATACACAACAAGAGTCCTCGCGCCAGAACAGGAGAGTTCAAGGCGTTCAATTGCGCGAGCGTCACGAAAGACCTTTTGGAGGATCGCTTCTTCGGACACGAGAAAGGCGCGTTTACGAACGCTATCGAGAGGACAGATGGCCTTTTCATCATGGCGGATGGCGGAACGCTCTTCCTCGACGAAATTGGAGAGATGCCTCTTGAAGTTCAGGCGCTCCTGCTGCGCGTCCTTGAAGGCGGACGGTTCATGCGAGTCGGGGGCAAGGAGGAGTTGCGGTGCGACGTAAGGCTCGTCACGGCGACTAACCGCGACCTTCCGAAATTGGTTGCGGAAGGAAAGTTCCGCGAAGACCTCTATCAGCGGCTGAACGTCGTGCAGCTCAGGACGCCATCCCTGCGTGAGCACAAGGACGACATTCCGATCATAGCCAATGCCTGGTGGCGCAAGTTCCACGGCAACCGCACGTTGAGCGAAGAGCAGATTGCCGCGCTGATGGACTACGACTATCCCGGCAACGTGCGCGAGCTCATCAATATTCTCGACCGCGCGACGGCGCTGGAAGAAGACGACTTTGAGCTTCTCATGCGCGAACACAAGGAGATGAACGCGGGGCTTATGGGGAATCTCGAGTTGAAGTCTGGGCGCATTCCCGACAAACTTGAAGATGCGATACGGCTTCATGTCCGCCGCGTATACGAAAAGTACGGCGAGAACCTAACCCGCGCCGCCGAAGCACTCGACGTCAGCCGAAATACAGTGAGGAAGTATATATTATAACGGTTACTTAATGCGTCTGACAGACGAAATCCGCCATGCCCTTTTTGGGTAATATGGTAGAATACGTTCCATAAAATGTGGAAAGGCTTTTGTGGAACGATATCGACTTGCTTGTTTGCTTTTTGCTGCTAGCCTTGTTAGTGGTTCTTTTGCCGCAAGACTGTTATGGAGCATGGCAATGCGCTTTGTCCGAGAATCGGGCGTCCATTTTCGCTCATGCGCGACATCCACTCCAAGGCGCATGCGCTGCATGGCAAATGGTTAAGCAAAAACGGTACCATGCGCAAAGCAGAAAGTTGACATGGCATTTCGCTTGTGCCAAGGCAGGATGTGGTACAATGCAAAAATATGATAGGACGAATAAAGAGCCTGCTCGATAGGACGTTCGACAAGGAACAGAAGATGTTCCGTCGCGACGTTGACTGGAATCCGCTTCTAGAGCGGTTTATATCCGAAGGCATCGACGACGAGACACGTGCTCGCATCGGGCTTGAGGAGATGTTGAAGGCCGAGACGCCCGCATTTATGGACGGTGAACGCATCGCTTTCCTGCGAACCGTAAAGCAGATACCAGATCTGCACAGCGATGCGGAGATGGATGCGCGGCGGGCTGCGGGCACGGCGTTCGGGGAAAAGGGCGTGGTGTTCAACTTGACCGCCGATTTCGCGCCGACGATACGCGATGGGCTTGACGCACGAATTGCCGAGATGGAGTCGCGTCTTGCAAAGTGCCGCGCCGCCGGAGATGTCGAGGGCGTGAACTTTCTCGAAAATGCAATTCTTGCTGCCAAGACCGTCCTTGACCTTGCAGAGCGCTATCGCGTCGCCGCAGAGGAAAAGGGGTTCGCCGAAATCGCCGCGACTCTCGCGCAGGTTCCACGCAAGGGGGCGAGGACGTTTCACGAGGCTTTGCAGTCGCTTCGCATTCTCCACTATGCGATGTGGTGCGAGGGCGAGTACCACTGTGGACTCGGACGCATCGACCAGTATCTCTTCCCGTACTACGATGCGGACATCAAGTCTGGGCTTCTTACGGATGAAACGGCATTGGAGGAGCTGGAGGAGTTCTTCATCGCCTGCAACCGCGACAGCGACCTTTACATCGGCGTTCAGCAGGGCGACAACGGACAGTCCGTCATGCTTGGCGGCGTGACGCGCGAAGGCAAGCCTGCCTTCAACGCGCTTTCGCGCCTGTGCCTCAAGGCCTGCGGTGAATTGAAACTAGTTGACCCTAAGATAAACTTGCGTGTCGACAAGGCGACGCCGCTTGAAATCTACGAACTGGGCACGGAGCTGACGGCGAAGGGACTTGGCTTCCCGCAGTATGCGAACGACGATGTGGTGATACCGGCGTTGCAACGATGGGGCTACGAGTTGGAGGATGCGCGTGACTATTCCGTGGCGGCATGCTGGGAATTTCTCATTCCAGGTTGCGGCATGGACATCAACAACATCGATGCCGTGAGCTTCGTCGGGGCGCTAGACGCGGCGCTGAGAAATCTGGTAGGGCGGTTTATCCTCAAGCCGCCGAGCGGCGCGTTGGGGACAACGCGCCCTACCATTGCGTATGCCGATGTTGAGGCGGAGTTTCTTGCCGAGGTTCAGAGAAGGGCCGATGCACTTGTGGAGAAATATCGCCATGTCGAGATTCTGCCCGGGCCGTTCGTGTCTGTCATTTCGACGGGGTGCATAGAGAGGGCTCGCGACATCTGCAAGGGAGCGAAGTACAACAACTTCGGAATACATGGAACGGGAATCGCCGTAGCGGTTGATTCGCTCGCGTCGGTGAGAGAACTCGTGTTCGAGAAGAAACTTGTTTCGCTTGCCGAACTTGTGGCGCTTCTCGACACCGACTTCGCAGGACGTCCAGACATCCTCGCGGCGGCGAAAGCCGCGCCGAAGATGGGGAATGCAGATCCTAAAGCGGACGATATAGCCAAGCGCGTAATAGAATATTGGGGACATGCATTCGACGGGAGGCGCAATGACCGAGGCGGAGTGTTCCGTCCTGGAACTGGCAGCGCGATGTACTACATTTGGCACACGCGCGACGTGCCGGCTTCCGCAGACGGGCGTCTCAAAGGCGAGCCTCTTTCCGCGAACTGGGCGCCTGCACTGGATGTTCCGGTGAAGGGACCGGTCAGCGTCGTCAGGTCATTCACCGAGCCAGACCTTGGGCTTGTATGCAATGGCGGACCTCTCACAATCGAGATACACGATTCCGCGTTTTCGATGCCTGACGGGGTGGAGAAGGTCGCAAATCTGGTAAAGTTCTTTGTCGAACGCGGCGGACACCAGATGCAGATCAACACGATCAACCGCGAAACGCTGCTCGATGCGCAAGAGCATCCAGAGCGCCATCGCCATCTTATAGTCCGTGTGTGGGGCTGGAGCGGATATTTCATTGAACTCGACAAGCCTTACCAGGACCAGATAATCAAGAGGGTGGAATTGTAGGGGTTAGTAGTTAGTGGTTAGGGGTTAGTAGTTAGGGGTTAGGGGTTAGTAGTTAGTGGGTAGGGGTTAGTGGTTAGTAGTTAGTAGGTGGTGAACTGTGGGTAGAATATTCGAGATAAGGGAGTTTACCCTCCATGACGGGCCAGGGGTTAGGACGACTGTATTCTTCAAGGGGTGTCCTCTGCGATGCGCATGGTGCCATAATCCGGAGGGGCAGTCTCCAGAAATCGAGCCGATGAGTAGGGTAAACGGCGAAAAGGTCGTCTGCGGACGCGATTGGACATCAGAAGCTCTCGCGGAAGAGCTGTTGCGGAATGCCGACATGATGTCGCAGTCCGGCGGCGGCATCACGTTCTCGGGCGGCGAACCGTTAATGCAGGCGGAATTTCTTCTTGAGCTGATTCCGATGCTGAAGGAGAAGGGTGTGCATCTCGCCATTGAGACAAGTGGATATGCTCCGCATGAGGCATATGTGGCGGTTGTTTCGAAAATGGATTTTGTCTATCAGGATCTTAAGCACCATGATGCGCAGGAATTTCAACGCTGGACTGGCGGCGAGCTGGGGGTGGTTCTGGAGAACATAGAATGGTTGCGACACGCCGATGTGGAGCACCGCTATCGTGTTCCGCTAGTTCCTGGCGTGAATGATTCCGCCGCCGACCGCGCGGCGTTCGAGGTGATTGCGGAAGGCGCAGCTTCGATTGAGTATCTGCCGTTTAATTTTTTTGCAGGCGCGAAGTATTCGATGCTTGGCCGCAAGTATCCAATGGACGATGTATGATATAATATTTGCCATGAAAGCGACATCCAAATACAGGAAGATATTCGAGGATTTGCGAAAGGGTGTTCGAGACGGCCTCTATCCGAGCGGAGTGCCATTGCCGTCCGAGGAATCTTTAATACGAAAGTACAAGGTTTCTCGCATAACCGCAGTGAGGGCGATGGACGAGCTTGTGAAGTGCGGGCTTGTCTATCGCAAACGAGGGTCGGGAACTTTTGCGACGAAGACTGCGAGGGCGGAGTCTGGAAGGCTTGGGCTAATCATGCCGAGCCTTGCCTTTGGCGAGGTGTTCCCGATAATGTGCCAGGCGTTGATGCGGTGTGCGCGCAACGACGGCTATTCGCTTGTTCTTGGCGATATCTCGGCATCGACGCCTGGCAAGCGTGCGGTGGAGGCCGCAAAGATCGCCCATTCGTTCGTCCGGGAGGGCGTTGCGGGCGTAGTGCTGCAGCCGCTTGCGTTCCTCAAGACGGCGGAGCGTGCGACGCACGAAATGCTTTCGCTTTTCGAAAGCTCTGGAATACCCGTTGTCCTCATTGACCGTAACATCGACATGGGCAAGGACCCGGTGCGCCACGACTTTGTCGGGATAGACAACTTCTCCGCCGGACGCGCACTTGGAGAGCATGTAATTGCGCAAGGAGCGAAAAGAGTGTGTTTCCTGATGCGCCCAAACTGTGCGACGGTGATACGCGACAGACTGGATGGCGTTGCCAGCGCAATAGGCATGGGCGGCGACGACATGGCGATTGTCGCCGAGCCGGACGACATCAAGGCTCTTTCCTCTGTCTTTCAAAACAAGGGACGTCCCGACGCGGTGATCTGCGAGTCGGACTACGTCGCGGCGGTTTTCAGGAACACGCTGGACAAGTTAGGGCTCTCAGTGCCCAAGGACGTAATGCTTGCAGGGTTCGACGACGTCCGCTGCGCGGTGACGACCTCTCCGCAGCTTACTACGATACACCAGCCTTGCGAGGACATAGCGCTTGTCGCGTACCGTGCGCTCAGGGATCGCATACTCAACTCGTCGCTTCCGCCACGGCGCATACTCGTCCCCGCCCCGCTCGTTGCGCGCGAATCTACTGGTCGCTGACGTTGCGCGATTCCGCCGTGTTCGAGCTGACCCGTCCGCCGTCCGCTTGACTGTTGGGCGACATCATTGCGTTCATATTGTCCTTGGAGTGAAAATGCCATGACATTCTTTACCGCAGACCAGCACTTTGGGCACTTCAATATCATGCAGGGTTTTGCAATGTTCAACACGCTAAAACAAAAATATGGTATAATTTGTGCCGTCTAAATGGAGATGAAGCACAATGTCCCTTACCTTGACAGCAGAGCCAGCGGTAATTGACGGCGCGAGAAGTTATGCCGAACATAGCGGCATGACGCTTGAGGCGTTTGTGCTTGCGTATTTGAAAACCATAGCGCAGCGCGAACGCAAGTGCGATTACTCGTGGAATTATGATGGTGTTACGACTGAGAAGATTCCTCTTTTCGGTGCGCTAAGGGATAAAATCAAGTTCATTGCACCAGACTTTGATGAGCCATTGGAGGATTTCGCGGAATACATGTGATGCGTTACCTTCTTGATACCCATGTGATTCTTTGGTGCGCCCAAGGCAATGATTGCCTACCGACGAGAGTTCGCGCAATCATACGTGATGAAGAGTGTTTCTATTCCATTGCTTCGATGTGGGAAATCGCCATCAAGCAATCGTTACAGAAGCTTGATGCCGACTTGGTCTTGTCAGATCTTGATCGCCAATGTCGTTTGGCGGGCATCCAACGCGTTCCAATCGAAATTGAGCATCTTGAACGCATAAGGACGCTTCCCGACATACACCGCGATCCGTTTGACAGGCTTCTTGTCGCACAGGCGTTGGAAGAAGGTCTTGTCATTGTGACATGTGATAGGATGATACCGCAATATCCTGTGCAGTCAACTTGGCAACATCCATGACCGCCGTTCATGGCGTTGTTGGATTGACGAACGGGAGCGCGTCTGGAGCGATGTTGTGCGGCAGTAATACCCCCGCCTGATGCCGCGCACGCCAGAGAGGCGCGAGGCGGATGCCGTCGCTAGCCGCTGCAACCGCGTTTGGCCGTCGGGTGTATGCGGCCATAGCGGCTGGCATTGCCCGCCGCCTGGATCAGATACAGAGCTAACGGGGGCCCCCTCCGGCTAGGACCATGGATCTCCACTGGATTTCCTGATTAGAGATATGGCGGTGGATTAACATTTAACCGAGCGGAAACTTAATATTTAACCGAATGGAATATTGATATTTGACCGAATGGCACTTGTGACTAAAAACCACTTATGCTATAATACGGCTCATGAAAACATCATTTTAGCAGAATTAGTGATGCAATAATAGCCGAAGAATTGGCAGGCATGGGCGTTTTGGGATGCCATAAGGTTTTACGTGGATCACGATGATGAATGCGGTCAGTATATCTTGACGGGTAGTGCCACGCCTATGATTCGGTTGTGAATGTCGATATTTCCAGGGCGGACAAGAAGATTCGCGACCCGGAGCGCGTCAAGCGACTTCTGAAGAGCTATTCCAGGTTGCAGGGAACGCAGGCAGGACTTAAGACAATCAAACTCGATATGGCCGCAAACGAGTCTGGTTCGCTGGACGAAGACACGGTGTCGTCATATCTTAAGGCGCTGAAGAAGATATTTGTCGTTGAAGACATGCCGGCATGGTGTCCGAATCTGCGCAACAAGGCGGTCATCCGCACGAGCGATACGCGATATTTCGCAGACCCGTCGATTGCGGTTGCTGCGCTTGGCATCGGACCGGACGATCTCATGAACGACCTTAACACGTTCGGGCTTCTTTTTGAGGCAATGGCCGTTCGAGACCTGAGATGCTACGCAGAGGCTCTTGACGGCTCGGTGTACCATTACCATGACGGAAGCGGACTCGAATGCGACGCAGTTGTCCATCTTCGGAACGGAACATACGGACTGGTCGAGGTGAAACTCGGCGGCGAAACGCTAATAAACGCAGGCGTCGAGACTCTTGGCAGACTTGCAGGGAAAATTGACACGACGAAGATGAAGGCCCCGTCGTTTCTGATGGTTGTCGTTGCAAATGGCGAATACGCCTATCGACGGCCTGACGGGATAATTGTCTGTCCGATAAACTGCCTCAGGCCATAGTCATATTGCCTGATGCCGCGCACACCCCAAAAAAGTTGACATGTCATTTGACATGCGACGGAAAAATTTTTGGTATTATTCGCGGTGTAAGCGGCCGACAGGCCGAATCGAAGTAGTAAGGAGGGAAACATGAAACTGCGTAAAATCAGCAAAATTCCCAGGGGGGGGGGTAAATTAAATGAAAAGTCGAGAGGTGCATCGCGTTCCGCGTTTTGCATTCTCGTTTTTCTTTTTGCATCCTTAGCGCTGTCGGCATTTGCCGCTACGTCCTATCCTGACGTAGCGTGGAAATGGGATGCGTCCGACCGTTTAGCAGACATTAAAGATTCATTGACTTCCGCAGAGGCGGTGTCGATTTCCCCGAAGTCCATCTATGCGTCCATTGCGGCCTCTTCGCGCAACGTGGTCGCTACAACGATATTCTCTGCTGAAAGCACTCCTGCTAATGTGAGGCTTGCGCCTCCCGGTGCGGTTATAGTCTTTTTCTGATACTCATTCTAGAACACAGAAAGGAAACAGTCATGAACATGAACAGGTTGTTTGTCGCTGCGGCGGCATCGATAGGCGCGCTTGCGCTCAATGCCGGCGTGGAGAACGTGGTCGTCTCGCAGTCGACGCCAAGCGAAGTTGAGATAACATACGACCTGACGGGGTCGGATCCGGCAATCGTGACGCTTGACGTCACGACAAACGGTGTGTCGGTCGGCGCGTCGCACCTGCGCAACCTTTCCGGCGCGGTGAACCGCCTCGTGCAGCCGGGCACAGGGCTTGTGGCGCGGTGGAGGGCCTACAAGGACATGGTCGAAGTAGACGCCGCGACGATCAAGGCCGTCGTGACGGCGTGGAACCCCTCGACCCCGCCGGACTACATGGTTGTCGATCTGCGCGACAGCGAAAGCACTTCGGCGCACGAATACTACTCCGACATCGAGGCAATCCCGCTGGGCTGGACAAATGTGCTCTACAAGACCACGAAGATGGTGTTTCGCCGCATACCGGCCGCCGGCGCGACGTTTCTCATGGGCTCGCCAAGTACGGAAACAGACCACAAAGCCCGCGAGATTCCCCACCTCGTGTCTCTTACGAACGACTTCTGGCTTGGCATATACACTATTACACGCGGACAGTACAACACGATCGACAATGCGTTCTCGCCTACGGCATCCGATAATCTACGCCCCAAGGTTTCCGTTAGCATGAGCACTATCCGCGGCGGCGTCATCGCGTCATGCCTGACGCCGACTTCCGGCTCGTTGATCGGGAAGTTCGCCACCCGCACCGGTCTTGCCGGCGCCGATTTGCCGACAGAGGCGGAATACGAATTCGCACACCGTGCCGGCGTTGACGGGCCGATCTACAATCCGGCCTACACCTATCCAAATGATGCCATAAAACTTGGCCTGTGGGGGGCCTCCGCATTGACGGATGTCGGGTTGCTGGAGCCAAATGCCTGGTATTTGTACGATATGGGCGGGAACGCGCAGAACTACGTTCGAGATGCGTATCGTGAGGGTGACAATTACCGCGCCACGTTCGGAGCGAACTACACGACGGAACCTGTCTTGGCGCCGCTTGTAACGAGCGGAAGCGGAGATAACACTGATGTTGTAGTTCGTGGTGGTCGTTACAATATGTCTGATGCCTCCAACACTCGTCCTGCTCATCGTTGGTATGGTGGCGGAGAGGCCAGTGGCACTTGTTCCTTCCGTATCTCGATTCCTATACATTGAGGGGCGGTGTCATGTTATCGGATGATATTCTGACAAGGCGTGGTTTTCTCGCAGGGACGATCTCTGCGGGCGTAGTTGCGGCGGGGGCTTCCGCCTCGCTTGCCGCCGACGCGCCGCTGCACGACGAAAGCCTTACGCTGTTTCTTGCCGACATGCATATCCGCGGCGACAAGCCGTGGTATTCGGAAGGGCTTTTCAGGTCGCTGGTCGCCGAAGTGCTGCAGCGCCGTCCGCTTCCGCGCCGCTGCATAGTGCTGGGCGACGTAGCGTATCTCTTCGGTCATGCAGAGGACTACGAACTCGCCGCGAAACTGCTGAAGCCGCTTGAGGACGCGGGCATAGAGGTTGTCCTGGGAATGGGCAACCACGACCGCCGCGAGACGTTCTTCGAGCGGTTCCCGCGCTACGCCGAGACTACGAAGGTCCCGGGGCGCGTCGTTTCGGAGGTCTCCCTTGACGGCGTGGACGTCCTCGTTCTCGATTCGCTCAAGAGTCCCGACGAGGGGAAGGGCGTTGTGCCGGGCGAAGTCGGCGGCGGTCAGATGGAATGGCTACTTGAGAGCTACCTGCCTAATCGCACCCGTCCAGTCATCGTCTGCGCTCACCATCCGCCGAGCGAGATAAAGTTCAACGACGTGCTTGCGCGCCACCCGTGCATCGTGGGCTACGTCTACGGGCATTGGCATCACTGGGGCACTAGCTGGACGCACCACAATTCGCGCACCCGCGCCGTAAGGACGTGCTGCCTTCCGTGTGCATCGTTGTGGGGCGACATCGGCTACGCTTACATGCGCACGACGCCCGGGAAGGCGGAGCTTACGCTTGTCCAGAACGACTACGTCGTTTACGACTTCCGCGACAAGACGCCTGTGCGTCCGCCGGACAGGGCGGATTCCATACAGGCTCTGCTCGACGACAGGAGCGGCGGTCGCCTCATGTGTACTTTTATTACGAAACCTGCCGTTGCCTCGTAAGGGGAATGCGGCAATGGAGAAAGGTCTTGGCATGAACATGAAGAAGTTTTTTGTCCTGGCGACGGCGTCTTTTGGCGCATTCGCCCTCAATGCAGGAGTTTCCAACGTTGTCGTGACGCAGCCTTCGGCCAGCGAGGTCGTCGTGACGTACGACTTGACGGGCGATCCTGCAATCGTGACTGTCGACATCACGACAAACGGGGTGTCTGTCGGCGCGTCGCACCTGCGCAGCATTTCCGGCGCAGTGAACCGCCTCGTGCAGCCCGGGACGGGTCTTGTGGCGCGGTGGAAAGCATACGTGGACATGTGCGACGTAGAGTCCGCCTCTGTCAATGCCGAGGTGACGGCGTGGAGTCCGTCCACCCCGCCGGACTACATGGTCGTTGACCTCCGCGATTCCGAGAGCAAGTTGGCGCACGAATACTACGCCGACATCGAGGCCATCCCCCTCGGGTTCACGAATGCCCTCTACAAGACGGCGAAGATGATCTTCCGCCGCGTTCCGGCTGCAGGAACGACGTTCCTCATGGGGTCGAGAGACGGAGAACCAGATCGTAACGACGATAGAGAGATTCCCCATCTCGTGTCGTTTACCAACGACTTCTGGCTCGGCATCTACACGATGACGATTGGCCAGTACAACACTCTCGTAAACGGCATGGTGACAACTATCGCCAATCCGTACTGTCCCAAGATATTGCGTTCTTGGGCGGATGTTCGCAATGCCGTTCCCGCAGATCCTCCGGCACCGAGTTCTCCACTAGGTAAGTTCAAGGATAGAACCGGTCTTAGCGCAGACCTGCCTACGGACGCGGAGTTTGAGTTTGCGCACCGCGCAGGAGTGTCCGGCCCGATAGTCAATCCCGACTACACATATGCGAATACGGGAGCAGATCCGTTGAAGATAGACTGGTGCCAGTATGGCTCGAACTCTTCCCTTGACGGCTTTCAGGACGTCGGCATGCTTGAGCCGAACCGCTGGCATTTCTACGATATGGGCGGCAACTCGGCCAATTATTGCCGCGACTACTACACATACGGCGGCTATTACAAGGGTACGTTCCCCGCCAACTATGAGACGGGAATTCCAGCAGTGGCGCCGCTCGTCTCAATCAAAAACGATAAGATTGGAGATTATCATATTGCGCGCGGCGGTCGCTGGAACATGACCAACGCCAGCAATACGCGGCCGGCCCATCGCTATTTGGCCGAGTTCATTGCAGATTACATGAGCCTGCGCATCTCCGTGCCGATCTATCGATAAGACAGTGAAGAAGCTGATTCCTGTCGCTTGCCTGCTGCCGGCGCTCTGCCTTGCGCGCGACGCAGAGTTCGAAAGCGCGCCCTACATGAACCCGGCGCTCTCCGTCGAGGAGCGCATGGAGGATCTCATCTCCAAGATGACGGTTCGCGAAAAAGTCGCGACGCTCTGCACGGCGTGCGGCTTCAAGATGTACGAGATTCGCGACGGCGAGGTGTATCCGGCGAAGGCTCTGGACGAACTCTACGTGCGCTTTCCGGGCTGTGGCCTCGGCAGCTTCTTTCGCGCCGACTGGTATTCTGGACGGAACTGGAAGACGGGCCTTCGCCCCGACATGCTGATCAAGGCATACAACGCGATGCAGCGGCACGCGGTCGAGAATACGCGGCTTGGCGTCCCGCTGGATCTCTCCGGCAGCCAGATGCTCGGCGAGACGGTCATGCCGTCCGGTCCCGGCGCGGCGGCGATGTTCGACGTTTCGCTTCACTTCCGGGCGTCGCAGATGAACGTGCGCGAGTGCATCACGTTCCAGCAGAACCCGGTCCTCGTATTCCCGCAGGCTACGCTTGCGCTCGATCCGCGCTGGAGCCGTTGCGAGCAGACGTACGGCGAAGATCCGTTCCTGGCGTCGGCGTACGTCTATGCCCGCTGCGACGCTGCGCGGCAGATGGGCGCCTCGTCGGCGATAGAAAGCTTCATCTGCCACGGCATGGGCGAGGGCGGACACATGAACACCCCGGTCCATGTGGACGACAACGACCTCTTCAACGTCCACATGCGTCCGTTCGTCGCCGCCGTCGATGGCGGCGTCGGGCAGATCATGACATGCTACAATCTCGTCGGCGGCATGCCAGGCATCCTTCGCGGTGACCTCGTCAACGGCTTCGTCCGTGCGAAGCTCGGCTATACGGGAACTTTCATCGGCGACGCCGGCGCGATCGGCGGACTCGTCCGGCAGGGATTCGCACGGGATCTCGGCGATGCCGCCGCGCTGTGCGTGAAGAACGGGAACGACCTCTGCTGCTGGGAGGCGGAGAACTACCTACAGGGCCTTATGCTGGCGTTCGAGCGCAAGCAGGTCTCCATGGAAGAGCTCGACGTCTCGCTCCGCCGCGTCTTGCGCAACCGCTTCGCGTCAGGCCTTTTCGAGCATCCATACATCGACCCCGTGGAGCGGGCGAAAAAGTACGGACGGCCCGAGGATGTGATAGGCTGCGCGGAGCACCGTGCGCTCGTTCTCGAAATGGCGCGCAAGTCCATGACGCTGCTGGAGAACCCGAAGGGCGTGCTGCCGCTCGACCCGACGAAGATCAGGCGTCTCGCCGTTATCGGGCCGAACGCCGACAAGGCGGAGAACCAGATTGGCGACTACACCTCGCCGCAGCGCCCGGGCCAGACCACGACGCCGCGCCTCGCCTTCGAGAGGCTCGGGCGGAAGTACGGCTTTGAGGTCGACTACCAGCTTGGCTGCAAAATCCGCTCGCTTAACAGAAGCGGGTTCGCCGCTGCTGTCGCGGCCGCGAAGAAGGCGGATGCGGTCGTCGTCTGCGTCGGCACATCGTCCGTGCCGGACCATGCCCTCACGCAGAACGAGGCGGGCACGGCGATCTGCGGCCACATCAAGAAGGACACGGAACTCGACAAGGACTGTGGCGAGGGCTTCGACTGCTCCTTGCTGCGGCTCCACGGCGTGCAGAACGAACTGCTGAAAGAGCTGAAGGCGACAGGCAGACCCGTGATCGCCGTCCTCATCACCGGGCGACCGCTCGTGCTGGAGGACATCGTCGAGAATTCCGATGCGCTTATCCTTGCCTGGTATCCCGGCACCGAGGGCGGCATGGCTATTGCCGAGACGGTGCTTGGGCTCAACAACCCCGGCGGCAGGCTTCCGATTTCCTTCCCTCGCGCCGAGGGCGCGATTCCCTGCTACTACTACCAGCTACGCGAGCGCAACAACTACGTCGATTGCGAGGGACAGGCGGCGTATCCGTTCGGCTACGGCCTCTCTTACACGACATTCGAAGTTTCGCGTCCCGTCCTAGGCGGCAACCGGGTGACGGTAAAGGTCGCGAACACGGGCAAGGTCAGGGGCGACGATGTCGTCCAGCTCTACGTCCACGACGTGCTTTTCACGGTCGCCCGCCCCGAATGGGAACTGCGTGGCTTCAGGCGCGTCACGCTCGAGCCGGGCGAAGAGAAGGAGGTCTCCTTCGAGTTGACGTCGAAGGAGCTGGGCTTCTGGAACCGCGACCGCGAGTTCGTAGTGGAGCCGGGCGAGTTCCTCCTTGCCGTTGACGACGGCTATGCGCCGGCGCGGTGGCGCAAGGACGGCAAGCCGACTGACCATGTCGTCTGCTACGTCTATTCAAGGTGAGTGGGTTGGGCGATGAAGGTTTTCGGCTGCATCTTTGCGTGTACATCCCTTGCGGCGCATGCCGCCGTCGCGCCAAGTTGGATATCTGGCGGGACGGATGCGCCGGAGAAGCCAGCGCCGATCCTGGCGAGGGAGTTCGTTCTTGATTCGAAGCCGTCAAGCGCGGTATTCTCCGTAGCAGTTGCAGGCTGGTGCGAAGTATACGTCAACGGCGAGAAGGCGGGGCGAGACGTCCTGGCACCAGTAACCTGCCAGCCCGACAGGCGAAATTCGTCGCTTGATTTCGACATTGCAGACAGGCTAAAGGCCGGCGGCAACGTTCTTGAAGTTATCCTCGGCAACGGATGGCAGAACGCCTTTACGATCTGCGCGTGGGGGTTTCAGAACGCGCCGTGGATTGGATGCCCGAAGATTCGAGGCGAGGTGAAATGCGACGGGAAGACGCTTTTTGCGACGGACGGATCGTGGCTCGCATACGATTCGCCCATAGTGTTCAACTCGCTCCGCAACGGCGAGTGGTACGATGCCCGAATGGAAGGCAGGCGCGTCAACGTGCGCCCTGCAAAGGTCGAGAAGTACGAGCCGTGGGGCGTTGTCAGCGCCGAGGACGCGGTTCCGTGCCGCGAAGGGGAGTTGTTCGAGCCGAAGCGCGTTTTGCAGACGCCTTGGGAAACGGACGTGTACGACTTCGGCGCGAACATCGCAGGATGGTGCGAAATCGAGGTCGAGGGCGAAGCCGGCGCGAAGGTTCTGCTAGACTACGACGAGTCGATTGGACGGCACAATGAGCTTCTCGGCAGGATGAGCAGGCATACGAAGGGGAAAGGCGAGCAGCGCCCCGTCCAGCACGACGAGTACGTTCTCGCCGGGCGTGATGGAGGCGAGAAGTGGCATCCGCGCTTTACATACCACGGTTTCCGGTACGTTCAGGCCAGGTTCGACGGCAAGGCGCAGATAAAGTCCATAAGGGCGCGATTTGTCCATTCGGCGTTCAAGAGAGCGGGTACGGTAGAGACGTCCGACAGGACTTTCGCCGCGCTTCAGGCCTCCACGGAGAGAAGCTACCTCTCCAACTTCGTTGGCATTCCAACCGACTGCCCGCATCGCGAGAAGAACGGCTGGACGGGCGATGCGCAGTTGGCGATGGAAACTGGTTTGTGGAACTTTGACGCAAAGGATTCGTATGTTCATTTCCTGCGCATGATGCTTGACGCGCAGCGTCTGAATGGCGCCGTTCCGTGCATACTGCCTTGCACGCCCAAGTTTGGGTTTTTCTGGGGGAGCGGCCCGGCGTGGGACGCGATTCTTTTCGAGATTCCGTGGCAGATATACCGGTTTTACGGTGACGACGCACCCGCGAGAGGGGCGTACCAGGCGATGAAGCGCTATCTTGCGTACATGTCGGCAAAGACGGACGAAGACGGGCTTTATGCCTACGGCCTTGGCGACTGGTGCAGATGGTGGGAGGACAGGCGCGGCACGCCCGTTCGCCTCACGGACAGCGCATACGTCTACCAGTTCAACCGCAGGTTGGCGTTTTGGGCGGAGCGTTTCGGCGAGGGGGAATACGCGGCGGAGCGGAATGCCGCCGCAGAGAAGATAAAGGCGGCGTTCAACGCGGCGTTCTACAAGGGCGACGGAATGTATGCGGAAGGGCGGCTGACGGAACTTGCCGCGCCTCTCTATTTCAAGGGGCTTTGCGCGGACGGCGATGAGTCGAAGGTGGCGAAAAGACTTGTAGAGGCTGTGCGCAAGGGAGGGCACAAGGCGTACTTCGGGATTCTCGGCGCAAAGTGGACGCCTCGCGTCCTCGCGGAATACGGATATGCAGATGATGCTTTTAGGATGTTCGTGCAACCGGAAGTTCCCGGCTGGGCGCATTGGCTCAATTTTGGCGACGGAACGCTTCGCGAAACCTGGGATGACGACGAGTCGTCGCACAACCACATCATGTTCGGAGACCTCTCCGCCTGGGCGTACGAATATGTGGCGGGGATTGTTCCGCTAGAGCCTGGCTTTCGGAAGATTGCGTTTCGTCCGCATCCGGTCGAGGGGGTTGATTCGTTTGTCGTAACGCATAGGACGCCGCATGGCGAAATCCGCGCTGGATGGCGCAGGGTCGGCGGGAAACTCGAATTTGTCTGTGATGTTCCCGTGGGGATAAAAATCCAGGACGAGGGCTATTGTCGCTGAGAAAATGCGGGGGAACCCGAAAGCTTGTGCTCCATCCTTGACTTGTTATAACCGATAGGGAAAATGCAGGGTCAAGTATGTATTGCGTCAAGGGGAAAATGAAAAAAACTTTGCGAGGAAGCGAATGCTGGAGATAGCGCGGATGTAGTCATCCGCGCCCTGTGGGGTTCAGGGGGACTCTAGTCCCCCTGATGGGGGCTGGGGCAAAGCCCCAGTGTTGCCATGAGACTTGGCGCGCGCCAACGGAGGGCTGGACCGGGCGCGCGCCGTTATCAGCATCAGCTCGGCTCCGCCTCCCGTGGCGTTGCGCCGCCTGACGTGGCGGGCTCCGGCAGCGAGCCGTATACGAGCTTCGCCTGCGCGGAGGCGAACTGCTCCCGCGTGCCGTGGCCGAGCTCGTGCATCCGCACGGCCCCCACCTTCTGGTGGAGGACGCGCATCTTGCGCTTGAAGAACTCCTCGTCGTCGCGGTTCGGCGTCGGGTCTCCGCGCAGGATGTGGAAGGCGTACAGGACCAGCTTGTGGCCTATTGCGCACACCACCTTGTTCCTGTGCTTTCCCCTGTTGACCATCGACCATCCGCGTCTGCCGAGCTTCGAGTCAGCGCACTTCGTCAGCACCGCCTGCCCGGCCTCCATGAAGAAGTGCTTCACGTCGTCCCTGCCTTCCCCGTCGAGCGGCTTGCCCGTCCCGCCGCGTCTCCTCGCCGCCTCCTCCTCGTCCCCGCTGGTGTCGAGGACGGGGGCGAAGCCGCAGTAGGCCGCGAGCTTTGCCGCCGAGCTGAAGCGCCCTATGTCCTCGACCGCCGCCGACATGGCGAATGCCCCCTTGTAGTTCACGCCCTGGAGCTGCATGAGCCTGAGCATCTCCGGCTTCGCGA
>Ga0310696_10002510_pt1 | contig 24136 bp, 18 predicted proteins | sample AusTroGonzalo_MG_4_FD_203885 | JGI IMG/M metagenome (GOLD analysis project Ga0310696, IMG submission 203885) | Bovine rumen microbial communities from tropical cattle in Woodstock, Queensland, Australia - Gonzalo_02 (v2) (version 2) | ecosystem: Host-associated > Mammals > Digestive system >...
GGAATGATCAGATTGGCGGCTTCCTCGTAAAACATCTCCTTGCCGTACATCTTCACAACCATCGCATACGGAGCCTTACCCTTGCGGAAGCCCTGAATGTTGATCTTGTTCTTATTCTTTTCGTAAGCCTTCTTCACTGCCTCCTCGAACTGTTCCGGGGACGCCTCGATGACAAGCTTCATCATGTTCTTGCCCAAATCTTCAACCTGAAAACCCATTGCGGTATATCCTCCTTACCTTTCGGTACGTTCTTATTGGAATTTCTTGATTAGAATTCAACGAGACTAAAGTATAACACAAGGTTTTATGCAAATCAAGAAAATCTTGCGGAAATCACGAAATCAAGTGAGTGAAATCCTCCGGTGCCATGGGTCCGCTCAGGAGTTTCCGCTTCATCGCCTCGACGCGGCTTGCCAGCTCCGGATGCTGCTTCACGTAATTGGCGGGCAGGTCGCGGGACTGCAGGGTGCATTTGGCGAGATAGCTGTCGATATCCACGACGAATCCGATCTCCTGAAGCGCAGTCAAAACCTCCATCACGGAGTTGATGTTCGCGTCGCTGACGCCGTCGGGGATCACCAGTTCGATCCGGTCGGCCGGCACGTTGTAGCGCTGCAGCAGGAAGTTGATGCGGTTGACAAAATCCGCATTGAACATATACTGCCACGAACTTCCGAGGGAGATGACCGGGGGGTTGACGCCGTTCTCCAGCCACTCGCGCACGAGCCGGAAGGTCTCCTTGTGAACGTAGTAATCCAGTTCGGTGATAAACCCGTTCTCCTCGAAGATCGGAAGGAAGGAACCCGGTTCCAGCACCTGCCCCTCCGAGGTGATCCAGCGCACCAGCGCCTCGGCGCCGACGATCTTGTCCGTCACCGGATCGCGCTTGGGCTGGAAGAACACCTTGAACTCGCGGTTGGTGAGGGCGTCGCGCATCGAGTTCTCGACAAATGCGCGGAAGCTGTTCTTCTGTTCCGTGTCGCCGGCCTCGTAGTTGACCGCGATGGTCGCAATGCTGTTCATGCTGCCCACGGCCTTGCGGGCACGGTTGGCCTTCTCAATGGCCGCGGACACCGTATCCTCCTTGTTCTGGAAGCGGTACAGTCCGCACCACACGTTGAGCTGCAGGTCCGGATAGAGCCGGAGGACTGCGGTATGGGCACTCTGGAGCACCATCTCCACGCGGGCCTGAGTACGCTCGCGGTCTTCGTAGTCAAGCATCATCACGAAATCCGCGCCGGTGATACGGGCGAGCAGTTCGTCGGTCCGGAGCATTGCGGATACTGAGGAAGCGAACACCCGCAGGATCTCATTGCACACCTGATAGCCCCAGACCTCGTTCAGATCGTGGAACTGCGGGAAGCTGAAGTATGCCATACAGCGGCTTGCCCTCGGATGTTCCGAGACATACCGGATGGCGTCGGTCTCGAACTTCTCCGCGGTGAGCTGTCCCGTGAGCGCATCCTTGGAACGCACACGCTCCACAAACTCCGTGACGTCGGACCAGCAGACAAGGCACTGCTGCTCGTCGTCCTCGCCGGTCACCCGGGATGCCGTCGTGCTGATCCAGCGTTTCTGCTTGGTGTAGTAAGTCTCGGTGGTATGAACCTTGTCGCGTTCGCCCAGGGCGGCAACCGGACAGTTCTGGCAGATGGAGTTCCTGCCCATGATCGCCGAATAGCAGTGTTCGCCGGAATGCGCCAGCGGGTACTGACGTCCCGTGTAGTCGCCGACGTACACCAGCTCCATCGTCTCCGGGATCACCGCATAGCTGGTGATCTGCTGGTTTTCGATGATGGCGTGGGTGTATTTGAGTTCATCGGCGAGCATCTCCTTCGTTCTCGCCCGCTCGATGTAGATTGCCAAAAGTTTCGAGAGATTGATGAGGACATCCTGCTCCTCCTTGCTCCAGCTGCGGTCCGCCTCCTTCTCAAAGCAGATGCAGGCGAAGGTCTCGTCGTTATCGATGATAACGTACTGGAACAGCGAGGAATTCCCGTACAGGCCGCGGATCTCCTCCGGCATGACAATTCCCAGCTGCGCCGTGTTCAGGGACAGGAACAGCCGGTCGTTGGCAAATCTGGCGCGGATGGATTCATAGTTCTCCCGGATGACCCGGTCAAACTGGGGATAATACGGATTCTTCTCCGACTCCCAGTCGTAGCGCACCTTGGCAAGCTGTTTCCGCACGTCGTACTGGATCGTATAGAGCCTGCGGTACTTGTAATACTTTCCGATCTCCTCGAAGATCTGCACAACCTCCTCGGCACCCGTGCCGCTGCCGGCAAGCATGTCGAAGGTTTTGTTAACGATATACTTCTCCACAGGGCCGTACTTGGAGCTCTGCTGCGCCGCCACGACCTTCTGCGCCTCGGTCTTCTGCGGAGGCGGCGTTGTCTCCTTCTTCGGACGGTACTGCTGATGAAGGCTTAACGCCTCCTCGTACATGGTGCACACGGACGCCGGATTCTTCTTTGTCTCGCCCAGTGCGATGGTCGCCTTCCGGTACAGGCTCGTGTAGTCCCTGCCGTCCAGCGGGAAAATGGAAACGCCCATGCTTACGCGGAGCGTATTTTCCTTCTTCAGCTCGATCCTCTCCGCTGCCTTCGCGACCGCACGCGCAACGGAATAGACGTCCGCCGGCCCTTTGACGCCGGTCTTGATCATCACAAACTCGTCGTCCTCGATCCTTGCCATCGCATCCCCGTCCAAAAAGACGGACTGCAGTCCCTTCGCAAGTTTCTCCAGGACGTAATCACCGTAAGCATGACCCCATTCGGAGGTGATCCCCGTGAAATCATCGATGTCCAAAACGTAAAGGGCAAACCGCTCCTTCTCCGAGCCCGAGCGGATGATATCGTCGAGCCGCTCCTGCAGGGAAAGCTGGGTGTACAGTCCCGTCACCTGATCGGTCTCCGACTCGCGGATGACAACATTTTCCGCTTCCTTCTCATCGTTGACGTTGAGGGTCCGGCCGATGACCTTCACCGGGGCGCCGTTGTCGGCGTACACGGTGTAGCCCTCATAGCGCAGCCAGATGCGGGTCTTCTCGTCCACATAGGCGCGAAGATCATAGGAAAATGCCTCGTCCCCGTGTTCCATACTGTCGCACAGCGACGCGAACACATCGGCGTCCTCCTTCACGATCAGGCCGCTCTCGCCCATCGTCTGCCGGAAGTTTGGGATGCGCAGCCGGTCATCCGGCGACATTCCCTCAACCCGGCGGCTCTGCACCAGCTCGCCCGTGGCGATAACATACTCCCACAGCCCGCACTGGACCATACCGCTGATGATGCGGTACTTCGCCTTCTGCTGCTCCAGTTCCTGCTCCAATTCCCGAATTCGTTCCTGATCCGTTCTCCCCGTTTCTCTGCTCTCTTCCATACCTTCCTCCAGGTAATCCGGTGTTCCGCACCTGTATTTTCACAGCCGCCCGCGCAGACGGCTGTCACTGTTCCTCTTCCGCGCCGTTTGAACGGCGCTCCCCGGTACCGCAACCCCTTACGGTATCCGTTCTTTATTCCGGCATCTGGATTGCCGCCGCCACGCGATCCGCCTCGGCAGGATCAAGCGCCCGCAGCAGTGCAAGTGCAAACTCGCTGGAAACTCCCATTCCCTTGCCGGTGATGATATTTCCGTCCACGGTGACCGACTCGCCGGTGGGCGTCGCGCCGATCAGCTTGTCCTCAAACCCCGGATAGCATGTCGCCCGCTTGCCGCGCAGCAGCTGATGGATCCCGAGAATGCTCGGCGCTGCACAGATGGCGCCGATCCATTTGCCGGCTGCGGCGTACTCCGCAAGGACCTCCGCCAGCCCGTCGTGTACCGACAGGGCCTTCGTTCCCGCTCCGCCGCCGGGAAGCACGATCATATCGCCGTCCGTGATGGGTCCCCCGCTGATCTCATCCGGGTCGAACAGCCGGTTCACGGTAAACTCGATCCCGTGGGATCCCCGGATCATCCACTGACCCGTCACCGAGACCATGACCACGTCCTGTCCGCCTCTTCGTAAAATGTCGACTGCGGTAAGCGCTTCGATCTCCTCCACGCCATCCGCGAAAATCACATAAACCTTTGCCATAACACACCTCCCGCCGGCGTCATCTCACGCGCGCACGCGCGCGACTCCGTGTAGTAAAAGAAATTATAGCACACCAAAGTGGGAAAAACAACCGAACAGGGCCAAAGAAGATAGAAAAGTCCATTGTCGTTTTTAAGGAATTCAAGATAGACGATTGTTATTTCCCCCGGAATAAGGTATTCTGTAGGATGAGCGGAACGGAAGCGGTCGCACCTCTGCTGTCGGATTTCCGGCGCACCGGCGAACTGCCATCCGCAGAAGGAGGAAACAGCGTGATTAAAAAGAAACTGACGATCAAAACGAAGAAACAAGGGGCTGTGATCAACAAGGAAATTTACGGACATTTTTCGGAGCATCTGGGACGTTGCATCTACAACGGCCTGTTTGTCTCGAAGGATTCGCCCATTCCGAACCATGAGGGCATGCGTGACGACGTGGTGACGGCACTGCGGGATATGGGGATCCCGGTGCTGCGCTGGCCCGGCGGATGCTTCGCTGACGAGTACCACTGGAAGAACGGCATCGGCAGCAAGGAAGAGCGAGCAACCATGATCAACACCAACTGGGGCGGCGTGACCGAGGACAACAGCTTCGGTACCCACGAGTTTTTGGAACTGTGCCGCCAGCTGGAGTGCGAGCCGTACATCTGCGGCAATGTGGGAAGCGGCACGGTGCGTGAGCTCTCCGAGTGGGTCGAGTACATGACCTCCTCCAACGTCTCCCCGATGACCGACCTTCGCAAGAAGAACGGCCGTGAGGAGCCCTGGAAGCTGAAGTATCTCGGCATCGGCAACGAGAACTGGGGCTGCGGCGGCAACATGACGCCGGAGTACTATGCCAGTGAGTTCCGCCGCTACTCTTCCTTCGCGAAGAACTACGGCGACAACCGCCTCTACCGCATCGCCTGCGGACCGAACGGGGACGACTACAACTGGACCGAACAGTTCATGAAGATGCTCAACCCGATGCTCACTGACGCCATCGCCCTGCACTACTACACAATCTGCCACGGCGACTGGAACAACAAGGGACCGGCGACGGGCTTCACCAACGAGGACTACTACTCGACCATTTTCCATACTCTCCGCATCGAGGGCATCATCGACAAGCACCTCGCCATCATGGACAAGTACGATCCCGACCATAAGATCGGTCTCGTGGTGGACGAGTGGGGCTGCTGGTACAACGTCGAGCCCGGCACGAACCCCGGCTTCCTCTACCAGCAGAACACGATGCGCGACGCCATCGTGGCTGCCCTGAACCTGAACATCTTCAACAACCACGCCGCCCGTATTCCGATGGCAAATATCGCGCAGATTGTCAACGTGCTGCAGTCCGTGGTTCTCACGGAAGGCGCTAAGATGATCAAGACGCCGACCTACTATGTATTCTCGATGTTCAAGCCTCATCAAGGTTCTACTCTTGTAGAATCGAAGTTGGAGGACTCCTTTGTGAAGCACGAGGGCGGCGATTTCGCCGAGCTCAGCGTGTCCGCTTCGGTCAAGGACAACTCTCTCACCGTTACGCTTGCCAACGCAAGCCTTGAGAACTCCTACCGTCTGGATTCGACCCTCGACGCGGCATACTCCTGCTGGACCGGCCGTATCCTCACGGACAACGTCCGTGCCTTCAACTCCTTCGACAATCCGGATGAAGTTGCGGACACCACCTTCAAGGACTGCGTGCTTGAGGACAAGAAGTTCACCGTCACGCTTCCTCCGTGCAGCGTAGTCACGCTGACCTTCTCGAAGTAAATGAACGGCGAGCCCTACAGCACGAAAGCCAAGATCCCGTGCCGGCGATGCCTGATCGAAGGTCTCGACGAAGCTGAAGTCCTCGCGAAGCTGCAGAACTACATCGACGCGGTTGACCCGGCAATGCGGACACCGGAGGAGGAGTATCAGCGGCGCCTCGCAGTCTGCGAGACCTGCCCGCAGCTTTCCGGCGGCATGTGCCGTCTCTGCGGCTGCTTCGTCCTCTACCGGGCGGCGAAAATCCCCTCGGACTGTCCCGACCTGCCGGACCGTTGGCAGTAAGAAGAACAAGCAATTCAACAAAAAGAAGCGTCTCCCGGGAGGCGCTTCTTTTTTCGTGTAATCTTTATTATCCGTGTGATCTTTGTTTTCCGTGAGTTTATTTGTCCGACGTGTCCCACTCGATCTCGATGCGGCTCACTGTGCCGGTGCCGGGCAGGTTGTCGGCCTCAAGCCGTACATCCTCCGGATACCAGTCGAATCCGTCGGTGTGCGCGATCTCGATCAGCCCGTTGTTGGTCATGGTACCGCCCTCATGGTAGAAACTTCCGCCGATATAGAGGGCAAGGGTGCCGTTCAGGGTGTAGGTACAACCGTCCTTCAAGGTGATGACATTGCCGCGCTCCACCTGCTGGCGCGCCCCCTTCTCAATGATCATCGTCCCGTAGTTTACGGTGTCCGCCATGCCGCAGAGGTAATACCCGCCCTCGCGGACATCGAGGGTACCGTAATTGTTGATGTACGACAAGCCCATCTCCACCTCGCCGTCCACGATCAGTGTCCCATAGATGTTGAGGGTCGTATGGATCCCGCCGAGCTGCACATTCTTTCGAAGGGTGATCGTGTCTCCCTCCGGAATGTTGATCTCCATATTCTGAACCCCGCTCTCGCTGTCCTGCATGGCATAGGCATCCGCAGGGTTTCGGAACAGGATGAAGTACACATGCTCATTTTCCGCAGCCGCCTTGAACTCTTCGTAGGATGACACTGCGGTGTCGATATAGACAACCTCAAAGGAAACCGAGCCGAGGGCCATGAGCTGCTCCTCCAGCTCGTGGTTGGCGTACACGGTCTTAAGCTTCGGCAGTTCCTTCAGCTCCTCGAGACCCTTCCCGATCTGGCAGTACGCGATATTTAAGAATTCGAGGTTGGAAAGCGCGCGGATCCCGGTCAGGTCGAGGCCGGACTCATTTTCCGTAAAATTCGCCGAGACATCCAGTTTCCGGAGTTTCCCGAGGGACCAAAGAGGCGTCAGATCCGACACCGGATTGCCTGCAAGGGACAGTTCCTCCAGATTCACGAGCTGCGAAAAATCGGACACATCCGCGAGGGTACCCCGCTCCACCGTGCCGTTGATACTCGGGAGGATCACCTTGGTCTTATCGTAGTCCCCCGCATAGACAATGAGATGGACGCCGTCCTTCTCAAAAGTATCCCGAAGCTCCGCGCCGTAGACATAAACCTTCTTGATGGAGTTGATATTGCCCGAGAGGCCGAGCTTTCCGAGGGTGGAATCCGGAGCGATCTTCTCCCCGGCGAAAAATGTCTGATACACGATCAGCGTGGCTGCCGCTGCCACGGCGACGGCAGCGAAGGCGATGAGCGCGATGATCACCTTGAAGCGGTTCTTCTGCTCCGGGGTAAGCGCCAGATCCGAAAAGACCGGCGACGACGCCAGCTCCCTCCGGTACTCGTCCTCCGCCTCGTATTTGTACTTGGACACGCCCTGCTTCGTCCCGAGGATCATGCGCATTCCGGGGGACAGTTCAAAGCGGTCGAAATAGACCGGAATGATCTCCTTGTTGAGGCTCGCCGCATACGCGATGACCTCCTCCATCGAAGACATATAACCGCTTCGGAGGAAACACACGACGGCCGCTGCCTTCTTCATGATCCTCTTCTCTTTCGCACCGAGTTCCCGGGCTTCGCAGACCTTCGTCTTTGCGGCGAGATCCCCGATGGCCTTCCGGGCTTCCTCTCCGTCAGACTCGTCATAGAACGCCATGACAAAAGGCTTTCGATTTCCGTGGTAATTGTTCCTACCCATTGCCTCACCCCCGAGTCGTTCCGATACCTTGTCTCACTCTTTGATAACAACCTCGATCCCCGCATCCACAAGAGGTTTCGCGGAGGCTGCAAGGTCATAGCTGATATACACCTTCTTAAGCGACGGCATTCCCGCAAGCACGGAGAGATCCGCGTCCGGGGAAATCCCGACGATGCGGAGCGTCTCCAGTTTGGCAAGCCCCGCAATCCCCGAGAGGTCCGAAACCGGATTGCCTGAAATATCCAGATAGGTCAGTCCGGTGAGACCGGCGACAGTGTCAGTGCCCGTGATCTTCTCGTTGACCAATGCCAGCTGCTCCACCGGTTTTCCCTCGAGGAACGAAAACGTCTCGATCCCGCCTTTCGGGATCACTTCCGATCCGATGCGCCACTCTCCGTTCTTCCGCACGATGGCGGAGGCGTCCGACACCATGCAGTTTCCGCACAGGAACAGATATCGTTCCTCCGACGACTTCAGTGCGATCATCAGAGTCGATGCATCGGAAAATGTGCTTACAGTCACTTCCGGATTGATTTCGGTGCTGATGATCTTCTGCGATGCCGGCTGTGTTCCCGCCGGAGGATTCTTGAGCCGGTAGACCAGAAAGCCGACGGCTGCGGCGAACAGAAGCATAAACACCACGGTCAGCAGTTTCCACACGGAAAAACTGCTTCTCTTCTTCGTTGTGGCCGCGCTGTAGCCGGTGACCCCGTCGCCGAGGAGGGAATCCGGAAGCATCGCAAGAAGCTCCGAAACCGCCTGCTCCGTGTCAAGGACCCGGATCCGCGGAACCGTCTCCAGCTGGAGCTCCATCCCGGCCGGGATGCCGCTCTCATCCAGTTCGATGACAATCATGTTCTTCCGCTGGGACACCGCGTAATTGATCTCGCGCATGCAGTTTTGGGAACCGGCGGCATGTTTGGAAAGGAACACCAGAACAATCCGGCTGTGCAGCAGTTTCTCCGCAACGACCATCGGCCAGTTCACGCCGATCTCAATCCCCTCGTCGTACCAGACGCGGTACTTCTGTTCGTGCAGCTTCGTGATGATCGGGTAAACCTGCTCGCTGTCCTTATGTGCATAGCTGATAAAGAGATAATCATCCCCGCCGAGATACGGGGGAAACGGCGCTCCTTTTTTCATCGCACACCAGCCTTTCTCTGTGCTGTCTTCTCTGACCTGCCCGCCCGGGTTATATGCTCTTTAAGATCTCCACTATCTTCGGCGTCAGGGCAAGCGCATCCTTATCCTTTTCCGCCTCCGGCAGATCCTCGTACTTCACCAGGTCATTGTGGACTCTGGCGATGGCGCGGGTCTCCCGGTCAAGCTCGCCATCTTCCGTAAGAAGCTTCGGATCCGCCAGCACGAGCCCGTTGGTTCTCGTGTAGACATTCCACCGCATGTGCTCGTAGACTTTCCACACCGGATCCCCCTCCGTGACTCCGTAGTCGCCGCCGTACCGCTCGTCGATCAGCCGGACCTTGTGCTTGAAGTTCAGCGTTCTGGCATACACGGAATGTCGGTTGTATTCCCTGTTGCAGTATTGGATCCATGTCGGATTTCCCGGGACAGACCGCGGATATCTTGCATTGTGGATCGCCACCGCGGCGCGCTCAATGTCCGACATCGTGATAAACCCATAGTCGTAGGACGCCTTCCGGCTTCCGACGATCTCGATATTTTTCGTAAGATCCGGATTCCACAGGCTGCACATCTCCTCGCGGCCGATGCTGACCTGAATCCGGTAGCCGCTCCGTTTCGCACGGAAACACAGGGCGTTCAGCCTCATGGCCAGGCCGGTGTTCGTAAGATCATCCCCGGCATTCACAAAGGCGTAGGTGAAATCCGCAAACTCCTGCGAGACGACCGCCTCGAACCGGTCCGTCTCCAGGGGAACATTTTCCCGATAGAGGATCCTGTACACGGAGTCGCCCACCTCATCGCTCTCATCGTAGATTTCCGGCATTTTACTCTGCAGTTTCCCGCGGTTCGCGCCGGCGTCGATCACCATGACGGTAATGCGGAAGCCGGGCATCTGCGCAAGATGCAGAACGCCTTTGAGCATCTCCAGGTTGCGTTCGTTCATGCCGACGAGCAGGAACCTGATCTCCTGCGGCTCGCCTTTCGCACGCACGATCGCGTTCTCAAAGATCGAATTTCTCAACAGATTGTTATACGCAAAATTCTCCTCGGTCCGGACGAAATTGATCACCAGTCTCTCGCCGTCCGGGGAATTGTGGGATGCCAGATACTCATCGTACAGACTCCACGGCGTCTCCGACAGCTCCACAAACACGCGGATCCGTCCCCGTTTCGCTTTCTCCGCGCAGTCGCAGATCTTCGGAAGCTCCGCCAGGTTGTCCTCCTCCGTTTCCCCGAAGAGGAACACCTCGATCCGTTTGGACCTGCCGGCCAGTTTTTTCAGCACATCCTCCGCTGTTCCGGCGAAGCGGATGCCCTTAAGGGCGTTGATCCGCTCCTTCTCTGCCGCTTCGGGAGCCTTTCCCCCGCAGGCGAAGACGAGAATTTTCCGCTTCCTGCGGACACTCTCCGCGATGGTCAGGGTTTTCTCGTTGCAGGCGGAAAATACGACTGCGTTTCTTCTCCTCCGGAGCGACAGGCGGATTCTCTGCCACGGCCCGTCGAAAAACCGGAGCAGAAATCCTGCGACGAACAGAAGGATCACGATATTGACCAGAGTGACAAGGATCGCATACCATGCGGAAAATGCGGGATGCCCCTCGTACGCCACCCGTTTCGAACCATCGCCGAGATAGATGTTGAAGGTTTTGAGAAGCGCCGTGACGATGCTCTCCAGCACCCAAAGCACCGGCCGCGATTTTGGAATATCATTGAACAGCTCTTCCGGGATAAACAGGATCCAGCTTGCCGCAAACTCAAAGGCAGCCGCCTTCGCGAAATGCTCCTCCGAGACGACCTTCTTGAACAGGAGATACAGGATTCCCCCGAAGAATCCCAGCAATCCCAGGACAAACGCACTGTACCAGCATATCATTTCCGCCATGGCCTTCGTCCTCCTTTCCGCGTCGCAGCGGTACTAACCGATTGTTTCAGCGCTCAGCAAGCGGCACATACGTCCGCTCCTCGGACACACTCTTGTAGGCCGGGCGGATAATCTTGCTGGTGTTGATCAGCTCCTCCATGCGGTGCGCACTCCAGCCGGCGATCCTCGCGATCGCAAAGATCGGCGTGTAAAGATCCTGCGGAAGGTTCAGCATGTCATAGGCAAAGCCGCTGAAGAAGTCCACATTGGCGCTGACGCCCTTGTACATTTTCCGCTCCTCGGCAATAATCTTCGGAGCAAGCTTTTCCACCTTCGCGTAGAGTGCAAACTCCTCTTCGCGTCCCTTTTCCACTGAGAGTTTCTCGACAAAGGTACGGAACAGCACCGCACGGGGATCGGACACGGAGTAGATCGCATGACCGATGCCGTAGATCAAGCCCGCCTGATCGAAGGCCTCCTTGTGGAGAAGCGCCTTCAGGTATGCGCTTACCTCGTCATCGTCGGTCCAGTCGAGAACCTTCTCCTTCATGTCGGCAAACATATCCACAACCTTGCGGTTGGCGCCGCCGTGCTTCGGTCCCTTGAGGGAGCCGAGAGCCGCTGCCATCGCCGAGTAGGTATCCGTTCCCGAGGACGTCACCACATGGGTGGTAAACGTGGAATTGTTACCGCCGCCGTGCTCCGCGTGAAGGATCAGCGCGGCGTCCAGGACCTTCGCTTCCAGCTCCGTGTAGCGGCTGTCCGCCCGGAGCATGTGCAGGATATTTTCCGCCATGGAAAGGCCCTGCTTCGGCTTGTGGATGATCAGGTCGCCGGACTTACTGTAATATTGTCTCGCCATATACCCGTACACCGAGATCATCGGAAACATCGAGATGAGCTGCAGGCACTGCCTGAGCACATTCGGAAGGGATGTGTCATCCGCGTTCGTGTCGTAGGAATACAGCGTGAGCACGCATTTTGCCAGCATGTTCATCATATCCGGGCTCGGCTTTTTCATAATGACGTCGCGGACAAAACTCGATGGCAGGGAGCGGTATTTCGCCAGCACCTTGCAAAATCCGTCAAGCTCGGCCTTCTTCGGCAGCTGTCCGAACAGAAGCAGATACACTACCTCCTCAAACCCGAACCGGCCGTCGGCCTTCGCGCCCTTGATCAACTCTTCCACATTGTATCCGCGGTAAAACAGCGTGCCTTCGCAGGGCACGCTCTCCCCTTCCACCGTCTTGGTTGCCCGAATCTCCGAAATCTCCGTAAGTCCTGTCAGCACGCCCTTTCCGTTTAAGTCGCGCAGTCCCCTCTTCACATCGTAGCGCTCGTACAGCGCCGGATCGATGTTGCTGTTGCTTTCACACAGCTCCGCATACGCCGTGATCTCTTTGGTTATCGCTGAATAATCGATTTTCTTTCCTGCCATAGGGCACCTCCTCCACCTTTTCTCTCCGTACCAAAGCACTTTCTTTGCGTCCCCAAACCTGTAATCGGACAAAATGATATATGTAACTATGATACAATAAAAAAAGGACCGCTGTCAATTGCAAATCCCCCGGCTGAGCCAAGCGGCCCGCGACACCACTGGTAGAAAGCCGTCTGCAAACGAATTGCCTCGCGGGCGAGCTTCGAAATCGCCCGCTGCGGCAATTGTTTGCAAACGGTTATGATCCGACAGTTGGAAACCGCCGGCCGCTCCATGCCGGGGCGGGGTTGCAATTGACAATTACAACACGGGATGGTACAATGTCCGCGTTGCAAAATGCACCTGTGGTGGAATTGGCAGACACGCTGGATTTAGGTTCCAGTCCGCGAGGGTGCAGGTTCAAGTCCTGTCAGGTGCAGAAATGAAAGAATCCCTCCCGGGAGTCCCGGGAGGGATTAGTTTTTTACGGGTCGCGGTTCTGTGATCTTCCGAAGTTTCTAAGTCATCGCAGATAATATCCCATCATTGCACGCTTGCGTGCAATGTCCGCGAACCGCGGAGCTTGCGAAGCAAGCCTTCCTTGCCGCGGTTCTGCGATCCCCCGGAGGGTCTAAGTCATCGCAGATGACTTAGAAGTGACCGCCGCCACCGCTGTGGGAATGGCCGCCGCTGGAGGTATGGATACTGCTTCCGCCGCCTCCGCCGCTGCGGGTCTCTGTCGGGATCGCCGTGCGGGTGGTGTTGGAATACATGAACATATCCTGGGAGCGCGTCAGATAGAAGCTGCTCTGGTCGATGTACTCAGTAGCTTCCGTGCGCTTGATCGCCGTGTTCATGCTGTTTCTCAGCTTGCTCGCATAGCCCTTGCCGAACAGAAGCGCAATACCGGACTCAATGAGAGCAAGGATTGTGAACTTCTTGCCGGACATGGGCTGTTTCGGCTTTTTGTACGGGTTGTCGTAACTGTAGGGTTCGCCCGTCTCCGCCTGCTCAAGGAAGATTTCTACTATATCAAGCGTCTCATCAAACGCTTTATAGTAGTTACCGCTCTTCAGATTACTGAGAAATCCGGTATTGTTTTCCATGTACTCGAAGAAATAATTATCGAAGATTTTCGAACCCTTATCACAGCCGTTAAACCAATAGTCACGACCATCCTCGTCATCACACATATTGAGGAAGATCAGAAGGCCGTCATTACCGAAATGGTACTTGCTGTTGATTCCGGTGTCATAGTAATCGTCCGTATATACCATCAGAGAATCAGACGGAAGATTTTCAATGTTTACAATGCGGATGACCACATCAAACTCATATTCCTGACGAATCTTCTTAATACGCGCCTCGAGTTTCTCAATCTGTGCATCATCCAGAATTTCTTCCCCGTTTTCCTGGAAGACACGGGTCGCATCGGAACTGCTCTCATCGGCGTAAGCGCCGGTAAGCGCAAACATCATGACCGCTGTCAGGCACAGCAGGAGGATCCAAAGTCGTTTTCTCATAAAATCCACCCCCCTAACAGCATCGTGATCACGAGAAGCACCGCAACGATGATGCCCGCACGAATGAACATGTACTTTTTGTATTTGCCCTCATCCACCGGAAGGGTACCGACCAGCTTGCCGGTCTGTCCGTTCATGGCAAATGTGTATACCTGATTGTTGTAGCGCGTCGTCAGAAGCCACACGGGGAACATCGCATATTTGATGACACCCTCGTGAGCCTGCACGCTTCGGGACTTCGGCGTGATGGAGGTATATCCGCTCACGGTTTTCTGGAACGCGGAAACCGTGCTGTTGACAACGCGCTCGTTGGCGCGGGGCAGACTGTTCTTCACATCGACGTCCGGTTTGTTGGCAACATAGCCCGACAGGTACGCCTGGTTAAAGGGAACCATGCCGGAGTAGTCAAAGGGCTCGATCGCGTCCATAAATGCGTCGTCCATGCGCACGGAGCCGTCCACCGGAACCTTCTCGAACCGGAGCGTTCCGCTTCTCTGAAGAAGATAGTGGTCGATCTTCGTGTAGTCGTACATGGAATCACGCCATTTGGTGACCGTGGTGGCATCAAAGGTCATGTCGGCACTGGTCTGGCAGTCGAACAGCCAAAACGGCACATAAATGCCGGTGATTTCATCCATATGATTCGCTTCCGAGAAGCGATCGGGAAGGAGCTTCTTTCCCTCGTAAAACTTCAGAAGGGCTGCCTTGGCATCCTCCTTCGTAAGGCGGAACGGAATGATATAGTCCGGCTTGATCATACCCGTAACCTGCGGCTGCATGATGGCCACGTTGTCGCAGTACGGGCAACGGCTTGCCGCTACAGTTCCGTCGACGACAATCTCGCCGCCGCAGGAAGGGCAGGTATAGGATACCATCTCGGTGATCATCTCGCTGACATTGTAATCATTCCAGTTGATGTAATCCGTCTGGGTCTGCGCATCCTGCTCGGACTGCTGTGCTGCCTGCAAGGTCTGCAGATTGTAAGTGTTATCGCAGTTCGTACATTTCCAGATCTGGCCTTCCGGATACCACACAAGAGGCGAACCGCAGCACAGGCATTTGTAGCCCTGAACGTTGTCCATAGTTTCCTCCAGATAATCTAGTTTTGTTCGGCATTTCCGATGGTAATACGAAAAATGCCCGGGCAGCAAAACTCCCCGTCGGCAAACATCTGCGGAAGCACCGGGAGTACCGACGCTTCCGCAGACCGATTATACATTTCAATCCCCGGCCTTCACTCTCCTCACGGAGCGGTTAAAACCGGATATTACGCGCTGCTGCGCTTTTGTTCGAACCGATCAGCCGAAGAACGGCTTACCGCAGTTCGGGCAGAACTTCGGAGGATTCGAAGGATCCGGAGCCGGAGCGCCGCAGTTTGCACACTTCGCTGCCTCAGGCTTCTTGTTGCCGCACTGCGGGCAGAATGCGAAGTTGCCGTTCACGGTGTTGCCGCAGTTGGAGCAGGTCCAGCTGCCGGCCGGAGCAGGCTTCTTGGTTCCGCACTGAGGGCAGAAACCGAACTGCTCGTCAACCTTGTTGCCGCAGTTCGCGCAGGTCCAGGTAGCTGCCGGAGCTGCTGCCTTCTGCTGCTGGCTCAGGTTGTTGAGAGCTGCAAGATCGGATCCGCCGCCCATACCGTTGATCATACCGACGCCTGCGATACCTGCAACGGCACCGTTGGCATTGTTCGCTGCATCCACCATAGCGGTGTTCGTAGCCTCAACGCGGGAAGCGATCGCGATGTTGGGATCCATGTACATAGCTGTCTTCTGAGCAGCCTTGATCATTGCTGCATCTTCAGGCGTAAGGGTGATCGGGTTCATAGCGACATTGACAACCGCAAGGCCTCTCATCTCGCCCCACTTCTTCGAAAGAACTTCGTTCATCGCATCGGACAGTTCCTCAGCATGAGCCGGGATGTCGCTCGGACGCATCTGAAGCGCGGACAGTTTCGCAAGAGCCGGCTGAAGTGCGCTTACGAACTCGGTCTTAAGCTGCGTATCAATCTCCGAACGCTTGAACTCGAACGGAACGTTTGCGCAGACGTTCGTGTAGAACAGAAGCGGGTCTGCGATACGGTAGGAATACACGCCGTTCAGGCGAAGGTCAACGTCGATGTCAAGGTTGACACGGCTGTCGCATACGCGGAACGGGATCGGGTTGTTCGTACCGAACTTGTTGTCCATCAATTCCTTGGTGTTGAAATAATAAACTCTCTGATCCTTGCCGGTATCACCGCCAAACGTGAAACGCTTGCCGATCTGCTTGAAGGTGTTCAGAATGCCCTTGCCGAGGCCGCCGTAGAAAATACTGGGCTCGCTCGAAGTATCATAGATGAACTCACCGGGCTCCGCACAAACCTCGACGATCTTACCCTGCTCCACGATGATCATACACTGACCATCGGCAACAGCGATCTTAGAACCGTTCGAGATAATGTTGTCCGATCCCTTCGTGTTGGAGCTGCGGCCGCCAACGACCTTCTCGCCCTTTTTCATCAACACGTCGAAAGGCATCGCCTCGCAATAGAAAAATTCCTTCCACTGATCTGCCAAAACGCCGCCGGCAGAACCAACGAGTGCACTGATAAGTCCCATACTCTTTTTCTCCTTTATCTTTAATCGCACACGATTTGCATGCGTCAAATGTAACAAAATGTAAATACAAGTTACATTCCAATGCCTATAATACCACAATCATCCGCAAAATGCACTAACATTTTCAGATTTTTTCTCATTTTTTTCGCACAATGCAAAACTGCGGGCAAACTGCATTTCCCGTATAACGAAAAAGCGTCCCCGGGAACTCTCCCGAAGACGTCTTCCGACTCTGGGCCAGCTGGATTCGAACCAGCGGATGCAGGGATCAAAACCCTGTGCCTTACCGCTTGGCGATGGCCCATCATATAACAAAAAGCCCGTCGGTCTCCCGATAGGCTTCCGCAGGGTGGATATTGGGATTCGAACCCAAGACCTCCAGAGCCACAATCTGGCGCGCTAACCAACTGCGCTATACCCACCATATAAACATATTTTCCTTACCGGAAATGTGCCAGAAGGGATTCGAACCCCCGACACACGGCTTAGAAGGCCGTTGCTCTATCCAGCTGAGCTACTGGCACACACAGACAAAAACATACGAGCAGTGATCGCACCGCTCGCACGAAGCGGGTGATGGGAATCGAACCCACGTGTCTAGCTTGGAAGGCTAGTGTTCTACCATTGAACTACACCCGCGTGGTCTCTGAGAAAGTGATTTTGGATCGGGGTGACAGGATTTGAACCTGCGACCTCCTGATCCCAAATCAGGTGCTCTAGCCAAACTGAGCCACACCCCGTATCAGAAACGATAATCAAAATACCATAAAAGAATGGAAAAGTCAACAACTATTTTCCGCTGTATTTTGCGTAAAATACAAGTATTTTCAATTGAAAATGCAATAGATATAGGATATAATGACCGTATAGGCAACAAGATGTCGTTCCGTACGCCTTGTGGCCCCAATACAACAGAGAAGAAGGAGTGTAACAATATGGCTGAGAAAAAGAACACCGTATCCGCTTCCGAATCGACGAGGAAGAAGAGACCCGTATCCACGGAAGGCGGAAAGAATACGGTAGCTGCTACCCCGAAGGGTAATGCAACCGGCAGACGCATCGGTGCCATCGTGCTCTGGGTGCTCGCCATCGTTTTCGAGGTTCTGGCAATCCTGGTTCTGTTCCAGAAACTGGATTTCCCGTTCGACTTCGAACCGCTTGTATTTATCATCCTGTTTATCGTGCTCGACCTGATCTGCGTGGTCATCGGTTCCATGCTCTGGAAGCAGGCCAACCACATCGATCCCGCTTCTGAGAAGAACAAGACATTGTTCTGGATCTGGAACAACCTCGGCCTGATCGTTGCCGTAGCCGCTTTCCTTCCTTTGATCATCCTTGCGCTGACCAACAAGAAGGCGGACAAAAAGACGAAAATCGTCGCAGCGGTTGTCGGTATCGTCGCTCTGCTTATCGGCGGTCTGTTTAGCATCGAGTGGAACCCGCTCTCCTCTGAGAAGAAGGCGGAGCAGGAAGGCATCTACGCAGACAGCGTGCTTCCCGAGTACGCAGTTTACTTTACGCAGACCGGCAAGAAGTATCACCTGTATCGCGAGTGCTCTCACATCAAGAACAGAGAGACGGTTTACGAGGCGATTGTCGGTTCCGATTCCAACGAAGGCAAGTCCTGCGTGGATATCGCTCTGGAGAACGGCTGCAACGACGTATGTGCAGACTGCAAGAAGAGATTCGAGGATGAAGTAGGTCTTGACGCCGCTAAGAAGAAGGCGGAGGAAGAGGCTAAGAAGAAGGCGGAGGAAGAAGCTAAGAAGGACGAGGAGTAAGCTGTATATTCCTTCCGGTTCTGACAACCTTCCGTAGAGTTTCCGAATTTTACGAATGAATGATCAAGGCGGTTTCCGCTGCAGAGTCATCTGCGACGGAGACCGCCTTTTTTGTTACTTTGATGCTGCGGCTCCGGGTTCCGGCAAACCGCAGGTTTGTTTCATTACATTGATCCGCGCGTCATTCCGGCAGTTCCCGGATCTCCGCTTTCCACGCACCGTCCTTGTCCGTGAGCACCGCGTACGTCTTCCTTCGGTTCGCCTGCCTCGGCAACGCAAGACTTCCCGGGTTGACGAAGAGGATGTCACCCTCCTCTTCCACCAGAGGCGCGTGCGTATGCCCGAACAGGACAACGCCGCATCCGAGTTCCTGCGCGCGGTACGACAGCCGGTCGAGGCCTCCCATCAGATAGCGATGGCCGTGCGTGATGAAAAAGCCCGTTCCTTCCCTCTCGACAACCGTCTCCCTCGGCAGGTTCGAGCCGTAGTCGCAGTTGCCTGCCACGATCGTGACCGCGCCGCGAAAGGCGTTGCGCAGCCAGTCGTCATCATAGCCGATGTCGCCGCAGTGGATGAGCCAATCGGCGTTCTTCACCTCGGGAAGTTCCAGGAGCTGCTCCATGGGATCCCTGCGGTCATGGGTGTCGCTGATGACTATAATCTTCATAAATTCTCCAGTCGTGCCCGCATCAGACGAAGCGCGTTTCCGCGGTGGCTGATGGCATTTTTCTCCTCCGGCGCAATCTCAGCGCTTGTCTTTCCCAGTTCCGGGACAAGGAAAATAGGGTCATACCCGAAACCGTTGGGTCCTGCCGGTGTCTTCGCGATCTCGCCCTCAAACGCCCCCCGGACAACCTCCGAGCGGCCGTCCGGCCAGGCGCACGCGATGGCACACACAAACCGTGCCGTGCGCTCCGAAGGCTTTGCCCCCGCAACCATATCGATGATCACCTGATTTTTGATATCGTAGCTCGTATCCTCTCCGAGAAATCTTGCGGAGTAAATGCCTGGCATTCCCCCGAGGTAGTCCACCTCAAGTCCCGAGTCATCCGCCATCGCCATACAGCCCGCGATCCGACTCACCGCACTCGCCTTGATAAGGGCATTTTCCTCAAAGCTCTTACCGTCCTCCACGATGTCCGCGGAAATCCCCGCCTCCTTCATGGAGACGACATCGTAGCGGTCCCCGAGAATGGCACGGATCTCCACCATCTTATGAGCGTTGCCGGTCGCGAAGACCAGCTGTTGCTTCTTCTGTTCCATTTACGCCTCCGGCTTGTTCTTCGGCGGTTTCGGGCCGAGGAACTGATAGAAATAGGTCTTGATCATACCGTTATAGATCTTGCGGTTGCGGTCCGCCTTGCGTCCTAAGTACTTCTCCGCATCCTCGTAGGAAGTGATCAGGAACATCGACCACGAATCCAGTCCGCGGAACGCCTCCCCGATCTGTCCGTACAGCTCCGGAAGATCTTTCCTGTCCTCCAATCGCTCGCCGTAGGGCGGGTTCGTGATCAGGAACCCGTACTTCTTCGGATGGCGCAGCTCCTTAACCGCGCGAACCTGCATATGAATGTCGTCCGCAACTCCGGCCGCCGCCGCGTTCTGGCGCGCGATCGAGATAGCCTCGCGGTCGATATCGTACCCCTGGATCGCCATGGTGACGTCGCGGCGGATTCCATCCTCCGCTTCCTCTCTCGCGGCCTTCCAAAGATTTTCCGAAAGACGTTCTTTATAGGTTTCCGCGCGGAACGTCCTCTTGGCGCCCGGCGCGATATTGCGGCCGATCATGGCCGCCTCAATGGGGATCGTCCCGCTTCCGCAGAACGGGTCCACCAGGATCCTGTTTTCATTCCACGGCGTCAGGCTGATGAGTGCCGCCGCCAGAGTCTCGCTGATAGGTGCTTTGCCCACAAGCTTGCGGTACCCGCGCTTGTGCAGCGACTCGCCCGAGGTATCGATCCCGAGCAGGAAGGTGTCCTTGATGACCGAGACGCGGATCGGATACTCGTTGCCGGTCTCCGGGAACCAGTTGATGCGGTACTTCTGCTTAAGCCGCTCAACGATCGCCTTCTTCATGATGGATTGGATGTCCGAGGTGCTGAAAAGCTTGCTCTTGACAGAGGTGGCTTTGGTCACCCAGAACCGCCCGTCCGCGGGGATGTACTCCTCCCACGGAAGCGCCGCGGTCTTCTCAAAGAGCTCCTCGAAGGATTCCGCCGTGAACTCCCCGATCTTCCAAAGGATCCGCTCGGCAGTGCGAAGGAAAATGTTTGCTCTCGCAAAAGCCCCTTCGTCTCCGGCAAAGGTAACCTTGCCGTCCTCAACCTTCACGATCTCGTATCCGAGTTTCGTGATTTCCGCCTTGAGCACCGCTTCCAATCCGAAGTGACACGGCGCGACAAATTCATACCGGCCCATACGACAGCCTCCTTTCCTACAGAAAAAGGGATCGCACCAGCGATCCCCGTTCCGTGCGTGAGAAGATTCGAACTCCCGACACCTTGGTCCGTAGCCAAGTGCTCTATCCAGCTGAGCTACACGCACACGTCTTGACGACAAGGGCTATTGTACCTTCCCTGCCCCGAAATGTCAAGCACATTTTTCTCAAAAATGTCGCAAAATCGCTGCACATTTTCCGAAGCATTTCTTTACAGATTGCACAGATTCCCACTATCCCGCCGGGTCTAAACCACGATTCCGCGGGTGTGGTCGTACTCGTGCTGGATAATCTGCGCGATGCGGCCCTCATAGGTGGTCCGCTTCGGCTGGAAATTCGCGTCGAGGTACTCCACCGTGATCTTGTTGTACCGCTTCACGGGGCGCACGCCGGTCAGCGAAAGGCAGCCCTCCTCGGTGTCGTACGGGTCCTCCCGCTCCACAATGATCGGGTTGATCATCGGCACCTGAAAGAACCCCATGGTAACGGCGATGATGCATTTGCGCACGCCGATCATATTGGCCGCCATACCGACGCACACGCCGCCATGGGCCTTCAGGGTATCACACAGGTCCTGAACGGTCTTGCGGTCCTCCGGGCAATCCTTCGCCGGCTCCGACTTCATCGCAAGAAACATGACATCCTTAACAATCGTGCAAACCATCGTCTACCTCCCATAGAATCGTATTATTCGAAAAATGCATTACCTCAGTTCCGGGTTTGCCCCACCGCAAGCGCGGTCAGGAGCTTCACAATCTGCTCCATGGACTCCACGCACGCATACTCATAGCGGGAGTGGAAGTTCTCCCCGCCGGTGCACAGGTTCGGGCACGGAACGCCCATGTACGAGAGTCTGGATCCGTCCGTGCCGCCGCGGATCGGCTGCACGATCGGTGTGATCCCGAGCTGCTCCATCGCCTTGATGGCATCGTCTACGAGGAACTGATTGCCATCCTCGATCACCTCGCGCATGTTGTAATACTGGTCGCGGATGTTCAGGCTCGCGGTTCCTTCGCCGTATCGGTCATTGATGGCCGCGACGTATTGCTCCATGCGGTTCTTCTTCTCTTCAAACTTTGCGCGGTCATGGTCGCGGATGATGTAGGAGATCACGCACCCCTCGGTCTCGCCTGCAATCCGCGTCAAATGGTAGAATCCCTCGTATCCTTCCGTGGTCTCCGGCCGCTCGCCTGCCGGGATCATCCCGTCGAGCTCCATCGCCACGCGGACGGCGTTGATCATTTTCCCCTTAGCAGTTCCCGGATGCACGCTGCGCCCGAGAACGGTGATTGCCGCCGACGCGGCGTTAAAGCACTCATACTCCAGCTCGCCGAGGCGTCCTCCGTCAACCGTGTATGCATAATCCGCGCCAAAGGTATCAAGATCGATGTGGTCAACTCCCGCTCCGACTTCCTCGTCGGGCGTGAACGCCACCGTGATGGGTCCGTGTGCAATCTCCGGATGCTTCAGAAGATACGAAACCATCGCCATGATCTCCGCAACGCCGGCCTTGTCATCGGCGCCGAGAAGCGTCGTACCGTCCGTCACGATCAAATGCTTTCCGACATAGCGCGACAGCTCCGGAAAATCCTTCTCCCGCAGCACAACCGGACCATCCTCATTCAAAACAATGTCCCCGCCCTCATACGCAACGATCCGCGCATTCACATTCTCGTCGCTGACCTCCGGGGACGTGTCCATATGCGCAAGAAAGCCGATGGTCTTCGGCTGAGCCCCGCCGTCCGTTGCCGGGATCTTCGCGTAGACATAGCAATACTGCTCGTCATACACCACATCGGAAGCTCCCAGCTCCCGAAGATCCTCCGTCAGTTTCTTCGCGAGATTATGCTGCTTCGCCGTACTCGGAAAATACTCTGCGTCAGGGCCGGCATTTTCCTCCGACGACTGCGTGTCATACGAAACATACTGTAAAAAGCGATCAATAACCTCTGACATATCGATACTCCTCCGATGATTTGATGATGCTCACTTTTGCCATTTGATAAATACACGAAGGGCAGCCGACCGCATCGCAGTCCGCTGCCCGTTTCCGTTATTGCCGGCGACGGGGATCGAACCCGTACGGGAGATTAAGCCCGCAGGATTTTAAGTCCTGTGTGTCTGCCAGTTCCACCACGCCGACGTGGTAATAAGAAAAATGACGGGATTGTCCGAAACAGACAATCCCGACGACCCGAATGGGGCTCGAACCCATGACCTCCGCCGTGACAGGGCGGCGCTCTAACCAACTGAGCCACCGGGCCAGATATGTAGTTGTTTTTGAGGGCTAAGTCCCTCTTTCGGATAATAATCCTATTGGACCATCGGGGACTCGAACCCAGGACCGATCGGTTATGAGCCGACTGCTCTGACCAACTGAGCTAATGGTCCGCATATTGCGGCAAACGCCGATAAGCCGATGATCGGACTTGAACCGATAACCTGCTGATTACAAGTCAGCTGCTCTGCCAATTGAGCCACATCGGCACATTCGGAAGGAGGGACCCACGAAGTGGGAGGATTCCTTGCGAAGTAAGAAGGAGGGACCCACAGTGTGAATTAAATCCTTCTTTCCCTTCTTCTAATGACTCCAAGGGGATTCGGACCCCTGTTACCGCCGTGAAAGGGCGGTGTCTTAACCGCTTGACCATGGAGCCGCAACACTTGATGAGTATACCATACAACCCGCAAAATCGCAATAGGATTTTCGCAAAATCAAAAAGCGCCGAAAAAAATCTTTAATCCGATGCAGATCAGGATAATTCCGCCGACCACTTCGCCGATCGCGCCGATGGCAGAACCGATTTTCCGACCGATAACCAATCCGACCAGACAGATGATCAACGTCACAAGAGCAATGATCCCTGCGCATACGATCGCCTGCAGATAACCATACTCCGCAATGGTAAAACCGACCGAAAGCGCGTCGATGGATGTCGCCACTCCCTGCGCCATAAGCGCCTTCCAACCGGTCTTGGTCTCTTCCGTCTCGTCAGTGTCTTTTGCTTTCGCTTTCTGACAGCCTTCCCAGATCATATACACGCCGATGATCGCAAGCACGATCAGCGCGATATACGGAATCGCTTTGGAAAATACCCGGAACCGCTGTGCTGCAGTATGAACACACAGCCATCCGATCATTGGCATGATCGCCTGGAACACGGCGAAAGTACCGGCGATACGCAGCATTTTCCGATGTTTCATACGGGGTTCTTTCAGTCCGTTCGCCAATGATACGGAAAATGCGTCCATGGCGAGGGCAACGCCCAGCAAAACGCTTGTGATGAAAAAGCTACTGTTCCAAGGCATATCGGCCTCCTGCAATTCAAGAGGGAAATGAATGGTAAAAACAAGGACTATGCATTCCTGCATAGTCCAAGCTCCCCGAGTAGGACTCGAACCTACGACACTCCGGTTAACAGCCGGATGCTCTACCGACTGAGCTATCGAGGATTATTACAGCAAAGAGAGACTCCTCGTCTCTCTTCTTCCCAG
>Ga0310696_10002511_pt1 | contig 24132 bp, 18 predicted proteins | sample AusTroGonzalo_MG_4_FD_203885 | JGI IMG/M metagenome (GOLD analysis project Ga0310696, IMG submission 203885) | Bovine rumen microbial communities from tropical cattle in Woodstock, Queensland, Australia - Gonzalo_02 (v2) (version 2) | ecosystem: Host-associated > Mammals > Digestive system >...
TAGTCTGTGGAGATGTGTACCAGCGTGAGCCCGTGCTTTTTCGCCACATCCGCCAAGTTTCCCACCGCCGTGCAGTTGAGACGGTAGGCGTTCTCCTGATCGTCTTCGGCCTTGTCAACCGCCGTGTAGGCCGCCGCGTTGATAATAATGTCAATGCGGTTTTCGGTGACATACGCCTCTATCGCCCCCGCGTCGGTGATGTCTAACGTGTCAACATCTGTATAATAACAATGGTATACGTTCTGATAGTCTGCCGCAAGGTCGCGCAAGCAATTGCCTAACTGGCCGTTGGCGCCGGTGATCAGTATGTTTTGTTTGTTCATATTAGAGTTTCAAGTTTCAGGTTTCAGGTTTCAAGTAGAGACGCGGCGCGCCGCGTCTCTACAAATCACGCCAATTCAATCGATTCCCGGAAATTCGGCACATACGCCTGTTTGAACCCCGCCTCTTTCAGGTGTTTCGCGTATGCGTGGCGGGCTTCGTTTTCGCCGTGGACGACGAAAATCTTCTTCAGCCGCTTGTTGCCCTTCTGGCAGGAGAGGTAGCGGATGAGTTCGCTGTAGTCGCCGTGGCCGGAGAAGGCGTCGATGCGGGCGAGGGTGGCGCGGACTTTGTACTCGTTGCCGAAGATGGAGACCTTCTCGTCGCCGCGCATGATCTTCGCGCCCAAGGTGGTCGGGGCGCAGTAGCCCACGCACAGGATGGTTGTCTTCGGATTCTCGATGTTGTTGGCCAGATGGTGTTTGATACGCCCGGCCTCCATCATGCCGGAGGCGGAGATGATGATGCAGGGACGGTTGTGCTCGTTCAGCGCCTTGGAATCGTCGATGGTGCGCACGTAGGTGAGGTTGTCGAAGCCGAACGGGTCGGGGGTCGACTCCATGAACGCCCGCATCTCCTCGTTGAAGCAGTCGTCGTGCAGCCGGAAGATGTTGGTGGCGGAGCAGGCCAACGGACTGTCGACGTAGCAGTCGATGTCGGGCAGGTCGCCGGCGAGTTCAAGCCGGTGCAGCGCATAGACGATCTCCTGCGTACGGCCGATGGCGAACGAGGGAATCAGCAGTTTTCCCTTGCGTTTGGCGCAGGCGTCGCGCACCACGAGCATCAGCTCCTTGTCGGCCTCGTCGAGCGTGGAGTGCAGCCGGTCGCCGTAGGTGGATTCGGTGATGATGTAGTCGGCATACGGGAACGGCTGCGGGTCGGGCAGGATGCGCTTGTCGTAGCGACCCACATCGCCGGTGTAGCAGAGCGTCCGTTTTTTCCGCCCCTCCTTGAAGGTGATGTAGATGGCGCTGCTGCCCAACATGTGGCCGCTGTCGATGAATTCGATGGCCACGGTCGGGGTGATGTTGAAGTGCAGCCCGCGCGGGATGCTGATGAATGTCCGCATGCACTCCACCGCGTCCTTCTCGTTGTAGATGGGCTCGATGGGGGTCTTGCCAACGCGCTCGGTCTTTTTGTTAAACTGTCGCGCATCGGCCTCCTGGATGCGGCCCGAGTCGGCCAGCATGATGGCGCAGAGGTCGCGGGTGGCCGGTGTGCAGAACACCTTGCCGCGGAATCCCAATTTATATATATATGGTATAAGTCCGGCGTGGTCGATATGCGCGTGCGAGAGCAGCACAATGTCGATTTCGGTCGGGTCGAAGCCCAGATCGCGGTTCATGGCGTCGGTCTCCAGACCCTTGCCCTGATACATGCCGCAGTCTAACAGTATCTTGATGCCGTCCTTGGTCGTCAGCAGGAACTTGCTGCCGGTGACCTCTTCGGTCGCGCCTAAAAAGTCTAATGTCATAATGTTTTATGCTTGTTTTTCACTACTTTCCGATTCATTGTAGAGACGTTGCGCGCAACGTCTCTACGAGGTCGTCCTCGTAACAAATCCCATGGAAGAAACACAGATTATTCCTTCTCCCTGTTCGGCCACACATTCCGCCAGCCATAGAAGAACCCCAGATGATACCGTGCCGCGAAATAATAGACCGCGTGGCGCAGTTTGCCGAGGGGCATGTAGAGGAACAGCAGAATGCTGCTTATATAATATAATATAGTAACAGATCCGCAACAGGTCGAGCAGCACAGGAAGAGCGTGGTCATCAGCTGGAAGAGGGTCACTAAGCCGCAGGAGATGAAGTCATCGGGCATGGTGAACATCTTCAAGTCTTTGGAAACCAGTCTCCTGATGAACAGGATAATGCCGCAGACGGTTCCCAAAGTGGTCGGGATGGCCAGCACATAGTGCCAGTTGCAGCCGCCAATCCAGTTGTTGAAGAAGGGGAAGAAGGAGAGCAGGAAGAAGAGCAGGCAGCAGAAGAGGCCGATGTGGAACAGCATGCCGGTGGCGTAGGAAGGCAGATGCAGGTACGCCGACTCCTTCTCCTGGGGCATCATGGCGCGGGTGTTGGCATAGACCACACCCTCTTTCACGCTGCCGCTCGGCTCGGACATGTCCTTGGGCGCACCGAGGCGCACGATTCTCACAAAATGCACGAATAAACTAACCAGGCAATAAACCGCTGCGGCTATCGCCAAATATTGCATAGTATTCATAGTAAGCGAACTTAATTGTTAGACAATGTTTAGTTTCAAGTTTCAGGATTCAGGATTCAAGATTCAGGTTTCAAGTGCGTGATTAACCTGAAACCTGAATCTTGAAACTTGAATCTTGAAACTACTATACGCAACCTTCGGGTTTGGGGAGGCCGGCGACGCGGCAGGCGCCTCTCGCGGGACCCAGCGGGAAGAGCTCGTAGATGTCCTTCAGTTTCAGATTGGCGGTCTTGCAGATGGTGCGGATCATCGGGGCGATGCCCTTCTCCTCGTAGTTGGCACGGATGCAATCGACAATCTTCCAGTGATTTTCGGTCATTTCCTCGATGCCGTCGGCCTTGGCAATCTCCGCAGCCAACTCTTTGTTCCACTCTTCGGGATGGACCATGAAGCCGTCGCCGTCCATCTCGTAGGTCTTGTTATTGAATTCGATGTTTGCCATAATGATGATAATTATTTAGAGGCGCAAAGATACAATTTTTTCAACTACCGCCCTCCACCGCTTGAGAGGGTGTCTGGGACAGACGTTATGGGGTTGTGGCCGTCCCGGAGACGATGACCGTCACGGGGTTGCCGCCGTCCTCTGTGCAGAGCGTGATGGTGTCGGGCCAGTCGCCGGTGAGGAAAACTTCCCCGTACCTGGGCATGGAGGCGATGCGGATGGAGGTAGGATTTTCCGTGGCGTATGCGCAGATGGCGGCCTCCACATCGGCGGCCGTCACCATTTCGCCGGCCACCTCGCGGTCGGCCAGGGCATCGAGCGCCTTGCGCAGGTCCTTGTTGTTGACGGAGTAGTAGCGGTTGCTGGGGCAGACGTTGCCCAAAGGGGCGAACGTCCGGCGGATGACGCTGAGATGGCACTTGATGTGCATCTGGATGAATTTGAAGAGCGCCTGGCGCTTCAGGGCCGCCGGGGTCCTGTAGGCGCGTTTGGGCATTTTAGGAGCCGCACGGGCGAAGGTGACGCCGTTGCGGGTGTAGTAGGTGATACCATCGATGGTACCGGAACAGTTGCGGCCAACGCCGACTTGTAGGATTTTTGCCATAGTTTTAGGGTTTTAAGGATTAAAGTTTGCGGTTTTACAAGTTTAGTTCATGTTGTTTTTGGGAAGTTTGTTATTGAACGGAGGAGATTCCGCCAGCTCCTATCGTCGCAGGCGGAATGGTGCACAGCCTTTGGGGTCAAAAGGGGAAAAGATGGGCGGCGGTTGGACGTAGAGCCGTCATAATATGGCGGCTCTACTGTGACGGTCAGGGTGCCATGCCGGAGGCATGACACGCGCCGTCAGGCGCAAATAACCCCATACAAGCGGAGCGCAGTATGGGGTGTGCGGACGATGTGCGAGGGCCAGCGTGCCAGAGGCACGCAACTATCCGTTAGGCGGAATCGTCAACGGACGTAGTAGCGTATCTCCGATACGCAGCCTCTCGCCCCGTCGCGTACCCCACACGGCACTCACTCCGTTCGTTTCGTGTGGGGTTATTGAGGTTTCGTGCCTTTGGCAAGGCGCGTGCGCGGTTCCACGCCCTTACCTCGGCTATAATTAATCTTCCAATATGTCAAAGAACGTTTGAAACCTTCCGGAAGGATTTCGACGGCAAAGATACAACATGGAGAAAGCTGCAGGGATATTTGATGAGTATCACGAACCCATCATGCACGAACACTTCTGTGTGTCAGCAACTTATGTGATATTTAAAGATGAGTTCATCACGAATTCCACAATCGCCGCCCATCTTTTCTCCTTCCTTCGCCGAGATTGCGCACCATTCCGCGAGACGCGCAGCGTCGAGCGGAACCTCCAACGAACAGACATGGCCTGTCTCATCAGCCATACTACAGGCATAGTGTCTGCATGCTTTTGAGTTTGCCTGCACTATGCGTACAGTATGCCTGCACCTTGAGTAGAGACGTGCTGCAGCGCGTCTCTACATGTGCGTTATGGAATGTGGAACTCCTTGGCAACCGGTGGCGCTTTCGGGCAGTCGGGCGTGGGGAAGTCGTAGTTTTCGGGGCCGTAGGCGGCGACGGCCCGGCGCCAGCAGTTTCCTAACCCACGTCGGCACTCCTCGAAGTGGAAACACAGCCGGCACGGGCTCACACCCCGCACCTCGCCGCGCGAGATATTCCAGAGTGACAGTGCCTTTTCCGAGTTCCACATTTCCATGATGGACTGTCGGGTGAGGTTTCCAAGGATGAAGAAGGGGTGCCAGTACAGCTGTTCGCAGAGGGTGACCTTGCCGTCGGGGAGGACGAAAAAGCCCTGGACATTGCCCGTGCACATCGGACGCCGCTCCCAGTTTGCCTGCCGTTGCTCGATACTCATCGGCTCCTCGTATCCGGCAAAGGACAGTTCGGCCTTGCACGCTTTGTTCCGCTGCTCCACAACGGTCTTCAGCCGGTCCAACTGCGCCCGGGTACTGTAGTAGGATGGCGGTCTGAATTGGCTGAAGTTGGCCGGCGTGAAATCAATCCATTTGACGTTTTCGAAGGCGGTCAGCGCGTCAATCGTGGCGTTCAGCGACTTTTCGGAGTCGTTGTAACGGGTGATGACGGGCTTGACGGTGATTTCAAAACCGGCCTCGTCCAGCAGCCGCAGACCATACAGCACCTTCCCGAGGTAGGCGTCGTCTACTTGGAGCATTTGCCGTATCTCCGCATTGTCCACGCTGTCGATGGAGAGTTGGATGTGGTGAAGGCCAAGCCTTTTCAGGTCGTCCACTATCTCTTCTGTGAGCGGGTGTTTGGTGGAAATGTTGGGCACGTAGTCGTATCGACGCATCGTTTCGAGCAGTTGTCGCCAGTCTTTATAGAGGAAGAACTCCCCGCCGTCCACATCCACATCGGGCATTCCCAAGTCGTAGGCTTGCTTGAGCAGTTCCTGTACGCGCTTGAACGGCAAGGATTGCGGAATTTGTGGTCGGTCGGCGTAGCAATAGACGCAGTCGGCCGTGCAGTCGGTGTTGAGCATCAGCGTCATGCTGTTGGGCACACGCAGCCGCACTTCCGCGAGGTCGAAGTTTTCCCGGATGAAAGGGAGGTTGATGCCTTGGAGGAGGTTGTCGCGCACGAGGCCGCCGGGGTTCGGGATCAGGAAGTTCTTGGGGATTGACACCCAGTGCCGGTCGTCGGCCGGGATCAGGATGGGGTCACTGTTGCCGATGCACGGGTACACGGATTCCAAGAAACGCTCTTTCTCCACACCCTCGCGCTCCGCGAACAGCGCTGCCGTCTCGTCCAACGTGCGGGAGCCGTCGAAATAGCTGAACAGGTACGCCAGGTCGGGATGCGTGCGCCACGCGAACGAGCTTGTGATGTCGTCCCGATGGCGGCCGGCGTCGTAGCGGCCCGGGTTGTTGTTCGTGATGATGACGTTCAGGTAGTCCGCCTTGAACTTGTAGGCCGGATTCACCACATATTTCAGGTTGATGTCTACTGCTTGCATGACCGGACGGCGTTTGAGGGGGTTTGTGCGGCGTTCTTGACGGGGTGCTTCATGGAATCGAGAAGCCTGCTGAGATTGTTGGTAACATTCTTTTTCATAGTTTGACTTTTTTGGGTGTCCCAGGGCTCACTGCGTTCACCCTGGGTTGGCATAGGTCGGGCTTACAGCCCTTTTGGAACCCCAGGGCTCACTGCGTTCACCCTGGGTTAACACGTTTCGGGCTTTCAGCCCTCTTTGGAATACAATTCTTTGTTCATTTTTTTCCTGTTTTTTCTGGGGCAAAGATACAACATGGGAAAGCCTTTGTCAAGTGTGTTTTAAACTTTTTTCGTATTCGTTTTAATTTCAGAGGGTTGGATGGGCTGAAAAGCCCTTTTGTCAAAAGTCTCTTAACAATTAATAGTTAAAAAAATGACACCCTTTCGCAGAAAATCGCGCTTTTGGAGGAAAAATCAAATTATTTGGACAGGGCGGCGATAGTAATGGAAAAAAGTGTATTTTTGCCGCCCGAAAAATATAAGGTAAAATAAGTAAAATAAAAGCAGTTAAGAAGTTATGTATTTGACAAACGACGTTAAAAAAGAGATTTTCGCGAAATACGGCAAGAACGAGCATGACACCGGTTCCCCCGAGGCTCAGGTTGCCCTTTTCACGCACCGCATCAAACATCTGACCGAGCATGTGAAGCAGAACCGCGGCGACCGCGTTACCAAGCGCGCCCTTATCACGCTGGTCGGCAAGCGCAAAAAAATGCTGGAATACCTCAAACAGCAAGATATTGAGCGCTACAGAGCCCTTATTAAGGAGTTAGGCTTGAGAAAATAGTATTGTTTCAGATTATCAGGATACGCAAAAAGGCAATTTTCCTCAAAATTGCCTTTTTGAATATTTGTTATTCTCCAATACTCGTATCCACTTATTAAAACCAAAGAATTATGAATTTAGGAGTTAGAACAACTTTCGATATCGGTGACGGTCGCATGGTTACGATCGAAACCGGCAAGCTGGCGAAGCAGGCCGACGGTGCCGCTGTCGTCACCATGGGCAACACCATGATTCTCGCAACCGTGTGTTGCAAAAAAGAGGCTGTGGAAGGCACCGATTTCATGCCCCTGCAGGTTGAATATCAGGAAAAATACGGCGCTGTGGGTCGTTTTCCCGGCGGTTTCTTCAAACGCGAATCCCGCCCTTCCGAGTATGAGATCCTCATCGCCCGTCTGGTCGACCGCGCTATCCGTCCCCTCTTCCCCAAGAACTTCCACGCTGAAACTCAGGTCGTTGTGACGCTGATTTCCGGCGACAAGAACTTCCTGCCCGACTGTCTTGCCTGTCTTGCCGCTTCTTCCGCCATTGCCGTCTCCAATATCCCCTTCGAGTGCCCGATTTCCGAGGTGCGCGTGGGTCGCGTGGACGGCAAACTGGTCGTCAACCCCACTGTGGAAGACATGGAGCGTTCCGACATTGACATGATCGTGGCCGCCTCTATGGACAACATCATGATGGTGGAAGGCGAAATGAAGGAGATTTCCGAGGACGACATGGTGGAGGCTCTGAACTTCGCCAAGGAGGCCATCAAGGTGCAATGCCAGGCCCAGTTGGACCTCGCCGCACAGGTGCCCGCCGCCAACCCGAAACGCGAATATTGCCACGAGACCGACGATGAGGCTATCCGCGAGCGCATGAACAGTGAACTCTACGACAAAGTCTATGCCGTCGCCAAGTCTTTCAAGGGCAAACAGGAGCGCAACGCCGACTTCGACCAGATTCTCGCCGACTTCATCGAGACCATTCCCGAGGAGGAGCGCGATGAGAAGGCCGTCATGGTGAAACGCTACTACGACGATATTCTCTGGCATGCCATGCGTAACATGATCCTCGACGAGCGCATCCGTCTCGACGGTCGCCACACCGAGGACATTCGTCCCATCTGGATTGAGACCGGATATATTCCCTCTGCGCACGGTTCCGCCATTTTCACCCGCGGTGAAACCCAGTCTTTGACCACCTGCACGCTCGGCACCAAGCTCGACGAGCAGATCATCGACGGCGCCGTGGTGGAAGGCACCAACCGTTTCCTGCTGCACTACAACTTCCCGCCCTACAGCGTGGGTGAGGTGAAACGTATCGGCAGCACCTCCCGTCGTGAGGTTGGTCACGGCAACTTGGCCAAGCGCGCCCTCAAGCCGATGATCCCGTTCGACGATCCGACGTTCCCCTATACCGTCCGTTTGGTTTCCGATATTCTCGAATCCAACGGAAGTTCCTCTATGGCAACCGTTTGCGCCGGCACCCTCGCCCTGCTCGACTGCGGTGTGAAGATGAAAAAGCCCGTTTCCGGTATTGCCATGGGTTTGATCACCGACGAGGCCACTGGCCGTTACGCCATCCTGTCCGACATCCTCGGCGATGAGGACCACCTTGGCGATATGGACTTCAAGGTCTGCGGTACCGAAGACGGTATCACAGCCTGCCAGATGGATATCAAGGTGAAAGGACTTTCCGCTGAAGTGATGGCCGAGGCTCTGGCCCAGGCACATCGTGGCAGAATGTTCATTTTGGGTAAGATCAAAGAGGCTATGCCGGCTCCAAGAGAGGACTACCGTCCGTTCGTGCCGCGCATTGTCCAAATGCAAATCCCGCGCGACTTCATCGGCGCGGTTATCGGACCCGGAGGCAAGGTCATCCAAGAGATGCAGCGTGAGACCAACACGGTCATCAACATCGAGGAGGTTGGCGATTTCGGTATTGTCGATATCGCCGCTGCGAATGTGGACGACATCAACGCCGCCGTGGAGCGTATCAAGCTCATCACGACGCTGCCTGAGGTGGGTGAGATTTACGAGGGCACGGTGAAGACCATCACCGACTTCGGTGCCTTCGTGGAATTCCTGCCCAACACCGACGGTCTGCTGCACGTGTCCGAGATTGCCTACCGTCGCATCGAAGATGTGAACGAGGTGCTCAGCGTGGGCGACAAAATAAAGGTGAAGCTCATCGAGATTGACGAAAAGACCGGCAAATACCGTCTCTCGCACCGTGCGCTGCTCCCGAAACCCGAGGGTTACGAGGATGAGAAGCCGCAACGTCGCGGTGGCGGCGACCGCAACCGTGACCGCAACCGTGACCGTGAGCGTGGCCGCGACAGAGATCGTGACCGCGAGCACAGAGGTGGCGGCGGTGGCAACCGCGAGCGCGGAGGTCGTGAAAACCGTCACGGCAACAGCAACCAGCAGGATGGCCATCGCCATCGCCAGGAGCGCCGCGAACTCCCCGATTTTCCCGAAATGGATTAATTCTTATAAAATGAGCGCCGCGGAATTACGGCGCTCTTTTTATAGTTTCAAGTTTCAAGATTCAAGTACCTGTCAATGCCTGAAACCTGAAACCTGAAACCTGAAACTTGAAACCTGAATCTTGAAACCTGAATCTTGAAACCTGAAACCTGAATCTTTATGACAATAAAAGACGTAACCACCTATTTAGAACAAAAATTCCCCCTTTACCTGCAGGAAGACTTCGACAATTGCGGGGTGCAGTGCGGCGATGTGCGGCAGGAGATTACCGGCGCGATGGTCTGCTTCGAGATGTCGGAGCAGGTCATTGATGAGGCTTGGGCCAACGGCTGCAACCTCGTGATTTCGCACCATCCGCTGATGCTGAAGCGCGGTATCTGCAAGATTGAGCCCCGCGACCGTGTGGGCGGCATGATTTGCAAAGCGCTGGCGCACAATATGGTGCTCTACTCGATGCACACGAACATCGACAGCGGTGAGGGCGGCGGCAACGACGCTTTCGCGGAGCGGCTTGGGCTGCAAGATGTCAAGGTGCTGGCGCCGCACAAGGGTCTTTACCGCAAGCTCGTCGTTTTTGTGCCCGCCGACCATGCCGAACAGCTCAAGTCCGCGCTCTTTGCGGCCGGTTGCGGTGTGCAGGGACGTTACGACAGCTGTGCCTACACCGTGGCTGGCGACGGCCAGTTTCGACCGCTTGACGGGGCTCAGCCCTTCATCGGGGTCGGGCACCGGCTTGAGCATGTGAAGGAGGAGCGGATTGAGATGATCTACCCGACAGGCAAGCAACGTGCTGTGGTACAGGCTCTTTACGAGAACCATCCCTACGAGGAGCCGGCCTTCGACCTGCTGCCGTTGGAGAACGAGAGTCGCACCATCGGACTCGGGCGCATCGGTACATTGCCCGGCGGCATGTTCGGGTACGACTTTATGGAGTTCTTGAAATGGAAGCTCAAGATCGAGCATTTGCGTTACAGCGGCAAGAAAGACTGCTTCGTCCGCAAAGTGGCCGTCTGCGGCGGCGGCGGGGCGGGATTCATAGACCTGGCCATTGCTTCCGGCGCCGATGCCTACGTCTCGGGCGACATCAAGTACCACGACTTCTTCAAGTCCCATTCGGGCACGCTGATCGTCGATGTCGGGCACTATGAAGGCGAATTTTTCATTAAAAATATTATTTTTGACTTACTCAACGAAAAATTTAGTACATTTGCCACTTTGATTTCTAAAATGGAAAAAGTAGAAGTCAAATATTTTTAACGAATTGATAGTTAAACAGATAAATTAAATATGGCCAAGAAAAAAGTTAACGAGGAAGAGGTCGAACAAGGCGCTAAAAAGGTAAAAGTTGAGAAAATCGTTCCCAAAATGAAGAAAATCACCCCGAAACGGGTGAAGGTTCCCCAAGTGGAAGAGGTGAAGGAAGAGGTGAAAGAGGAACCCGTCGGAGTGGTTGAAGAAGTGGAAGTGAAGAAGGCGGAGACGATTGAGACCGAAGAGGCCCCGAAACCGAAACAGAAAGCGGCCAAGAAAACGGTGGTGGAGACCATCATCGAGGATGATGACGTCACCGTGGAGAAAACTTCCGACGGTGTGGTGGAAGTCAAGAAGCATGAGTCCACCCAATCCACAGCCGAAGAGCTCTCCATCGAACAGAAACTGCTCTCCTTGTACAATCTTCAGCAAATCTGCACGAAGATTGACGATATCCGGATGATTCGCGGTGAGTTGCCGGAGGAAATCCGCGACAATGAGGACGAGTGCGAAGGCTTGAACACCCGTATCGCCAAATTCACCGAGGATATCAAGAATCTGAAGCTCAAGATTGCTTCCGAGAACACCAATATCGAAGAGGCGCGTGCGACTATCAAGAAATATGAGGAACAACAGAATTCCGTGCGCAACAACCGCGAGTATGAGGCGTTGAGCAAGGAAATCGAGTTCCAGCAGATGCAGATCCAAATCGCGGAGAAACATAAGGAGAAGCACGAGGCTGAAATTCTCGACAAGCAGGCCAAGATTACGGAGACCAACGAACGTGTGAAGGAAATCCAGGAGGTGCTGGAACAGAAGAAAGCCGAACTGGAAGTCATCGTGGCCGATACGCAGAAGGAGGAGGAGGAACTGTTGGCCAAGGCCGAAGAGCTCCGCGCCAAGGTTGACGACCGTCTGCTCACCGCCTTCGAGCGCATCCGCAAGAACGCCCATAATGGTCTGGCCATCGTGAAGATTGAGCGCGATGCTTGTGGCGGTTGCTTCAGCAAGATTCCTCCGCAACGCCAGCTCGACATCTGTTTGCACAAGAAGATTATCGTCTGCGAAGCCTGCGGCCGTATCTTCATTGACGACAAACTGGTGCGCGAACACGAAAATGATGCACAATAAAATATCGGATTAAACGTTGTAAGGCGAAATTCGTCTCTCAACTTGTTTTTTGAAACTTAATTATTCACCTTTAATTAAAAAAAGTATTATGAAAAGATTCTTAAGCGTAATTTGCATGGCCCTTCTGGCCGGAGGTATGATTTTCACCTCTTGTACGAAGCAGTTCACCATTACGGTGGAAGCTAATCCCGCTGAAGCTGGTACAGTGACCGGTGGCGGTACTTTCAACGATCAAGTCACCACCACGCTGACCGCTACTCCCAACGATGGTTGGAAATTCGTGAAATGGCAGGATGGTTCTACACAAAATCCTCGCACGATCACCGTTACCGCCAATGAGACTTGGATTGCCTATTTCGAGGCTCTTCCCACTGAACCCTCTGTGAAAGTGACCTTCAACGGAAGCAGCTGGGAAGCAGGTGATTTCGCAGGTTTGTTCTACTCTGGTACCATGCAAGATGGTACGCCTTATTCTGGTTGGGTTGTTTCTGCAGCCCAAACTGCAGGCAGCGCCTATCCTACTTGTGATGTTGCTACACTGACTGGCACGAACACAGGTACTTTTAGTGCCCAAGCATCCAGCAGCAATGGCGGATTGGGCGGCGGTGATTTCAACTACATTGAGTATTACAATGAAACCTCTTTGACCGACGGAACCTACACCTATGGTGACTGGTGGGCAAAGACTGCAACGCTCAATGTTACTGCTTTCGACGCCACTGCTCTTACCCTCTCCTCTAATTTGAACGCCACCATGTTTGACGCTTACACCGCTTTTGTTGATCAAGCCGGTGTCGATGCTGCTCCTACAGCTCCCATGACGGATGTCATCACGAACGTCACGCTCGAAAGCTCAAAGGGCGTGACCCTGAAAAACGGTGCCAAAAAACAATTGGTTGCTGTTAGATAATCCGTTTTATTTGGAAACAGAAATAATGCTCACGTCTACACGTGAGCATTATTTTTAAATGCCGGAATTATGAGAAACATAGCATTCTTTTTCTGCGCTTTTGCCATTACTTCATTACTGTCGTGTTGCAAAAGCGAGAAATCGTTGATTGAACAATCTGCGATGGGCTATCTTACTGCCATGGGCAATTACAAGATTTCTGAGGCCGAGCCATACGCTACAGAAGAAACCATCGAAAACACCTTGCATGCCATTGAAAAGTACATTATGCCGAACTTGGACCCTAACGTCATCAAACAAAACACGCCTGCCACAATTGAGATAACGGACATCAACATAGTGAATGATACTATCGCAGAGGTGGTCTACAAAAAAACGACCCCTATTCAAGTACAGGAGGGAAAATTGGACATGGTAAAGCGGGGTGATGAGTGGAAAGCACAAGTCAGTATACAGATTCCAGAAATGTTAAAAATCGAATACAAGGCAGATTCAAAAGCACTTGATGAAAAATACAAGGGTAAGTTGAAACCTGTTGATTCCAACGTGAAACCATCTTCTGACTCCAAGCCTCGCACACCGTAATTTTTCGAGGAAAGGCTTTCGTTACGCCGACACTATCGCGTCGGCCACCACTTCCGCCACGGACTTGATCTCCACCCCGAGCTTGTACTCGTGGTTGATTTGCGAAAGCTGGTCAGCACAGTTGTGACACGGTGTTATCACCACATTCGCGCCCGTCGCCTTGATTTGGTCGGCCTTGATTTTGCCGATCTTCAGGCGACGTTCGTTGTATTCGCTCATGGCTAACATGCCGCCGCCACCGCCGCAGCAGAAGTTGTCGCTGCCGAATGGATCCATCTCGATCAGCTCCGGCACCGCTTCCTTCACCACATAACGCAGCGAGTTGAACAATCCGCCGTTACGCGTGATATTGCAGGGATCGTGAATTGTGTATTTCTTGGTATTCAGCGACTTGTCTAATTTTATCTTGCCCGACTTGATGTATTCCTCGATGAGTTCCACGAGGGAAATCATCTTGAAGTCGGGATGTTTTTTCATATAGTTGGGCGCTTCCCAGCGGAGGGCGCGTGTGCCGTGTCCGCATTCGCCCAACACGAGCGTCTTGCATTTCAGCTTCGCCATTTCGTCGTACATGTGCTGGGCAATCTGCTTGGCGTGGGCGTCGTCGCCGGAGAAATAGCCGTAGTTGGTCACGTCGTACATCTCGTCGGAGAGCGTCCAGTTGGCGCCGGCCATATAGAAGATCTTGGCGGCGGCGGCGATGGAGAGCGGGAAGAACTTCGGCTCGCGCGGATTCAATGTGTAGAGGATTTCCGCCCCTTCCTTGTTCAGCGGGATCAGCGTCTCCTCCGTCTCTAACTCGTCTTGCAGCTCCTCCTGCATCCAGTCGATGGTGTCCACGAAGTCCTCCTTCGGGATGGCCATGTTGTTTTTGGTGTTGAGGGCGGCGTCCACGGTGGCCTGCAGTGAAGCGGGCACGCAGCCCATGGTGGCTAACATCCGGCGGCCCGTGCGTACCACGAACGGAATATCCACCCCGATGGAGCAGTGTTTTACGCAGCGGCCGCACATTGTGCAAGCACCGTAAAGCGCATCCACCATTTCTGCGATGTAGTCATCCGTCAACTCTTTGGCATTCACTAACTTCGGGGCGGTTTTGCCTAAGAAGGTGCAATAGCGACGATAGACCGACGATACCATATCGACCTTGCGGCCCGGAATGTACTTGGCCTCCTGGAAGGTCTTGAAAAACAGGCAGCTCGTGTCGCAAAGCCCGCAGTGTACGCAGGCGTTGAGGTGCGTGAGGAGCTTGCTGTCCGTGTGGGTGGTCAGTATGTTGACGGCTTTCTGGATGCTGTCGGGGGAGATTTCTTTCATAATCGGTTTACTTTGATTCAGGGCGCAAAGGTACATAAATTTCGAATATACGCAGACATGGTGTGCTTGCCGTCTGTAGAGACGGGGCGCGCCCCGTCTCTACGTATGACAGAGGAGGGATCCGATTTTTTGTGAATGGTGATAGGCAGGATTTCCATGATTAAACCATAAAAAAATGTACCTTTGCGCCGAATTATTGGTATGATTAAGACGTTGAGAATAAGCATATTACTGATTTTTTGCGGGTTGTTTTGTCTTGGGGTGAGGGCCCAGAGCAACCGTGACAGTATCCGTGCCCAGCGTCTCAACGAGGTCAATATCAACGCGGATGCGCCACAGAAGGTTTACTCCGGGCCGGCGGCCGTGCAGCAGATTTCAGCCCAGCAGATCAAGCAGCTACCGACTTTGCAACTTTCCGACGCCTTGAAGTATATGTCGGGCGTGGTGGTTCGCGACTATGGCGGTACAGGCGGCATGAAGACGGTTTGCGTACGCGGGCTCGGCAGCCAGCACACCGGCGTGGCCTACGATGACATCGCCATCACTGACTGCCAGACCGGCCAGATCGACCTTGGCAAGCTCTCCCTCGAAAACGTTTCCTCCATCGCTCTTATCGTTGGGTTAGACGACAAGATTTTCGTTCCCGCACGTCTTTTTTCCTATAGTAGTCTGTTGAAAATCAACACGATAAATGTCATCCCTGAGAAACCGTTCGGTTTCCGCGTCGGGGGGACTGTGGGCCTGTACGGACTCTACGAATTGCAGGCGGGCGTCACCCACAAGGTGCGCTCCAAAAAGCGCGACGACCGATTCTTCTACTGGAATCTCTCGGCCGACGCCATGCGCTCCAAAGGCAATTACCCCTATACGCTGCACTATGGCGGTGCGAACGACAGTGTGTCGCACGAAATACGCAAAAACGCTGCGACCCAAACACTTAACACCGAATTTAACGCCGTTTGGCAAATCGACCGGACGCAACGTTTCAACGTGAAGCTCTACTACTACAATTTGGCACGGGAATTGCCCTCCGCCACCATCTTTTACAATTCTGTGTCACACCAGAAGCTTTGGAACCAGAACGCTTTCGGACAAGTGCACTACCACAAGTATTTTAACGACCGTTGGGCGTATCAGGCCAATGCGAAGTTCAACTACGACTATACCCGCTACTACGATCCTGACTACCTTAATGCGCAAGGTTTCTTGGATAACCGTTATCATCAGCACGAAAGCTATCTCTCTAACACTGCGCTGTTTACACCTATCCACGAAAAGGATTCCCTCAAACGGCTCCGACAGTTGCAATTCGCTTTGGCGCAGGACGTTTTTTACCAACAGCTCAAGGCCAACTCGATAGAGTATGTCCATCCCGGACGATTCACCTCGCTGACTTCGCTATCAGCCATAGTGGAGGGAAACCGGTGGAAGTTCAATGCCAACCTGCTGTTGACATACGTTGACAATATTGTTGTCGAAAATCCTGACATACAAGACTATACACATCTTTCCCCGGCCGTGGGAGGTTCTGTTAATCTGACCAAGATACTGTACCTGCGCTTCTTTTACAAGAATATTTTCCGAATGCCGACGTTCAACGATTTGTACTACCGCGAGGTGGGCAACATCTATCTCAATCCGGAAAAGACGCACCAGTGGGACCTCGGGTTCGTGTTGAAGGAGGCGCATCTTGCGGCAGGAAGAATCACCACTTCCACCACCGTGGACGGCTATTTCAACATTGTGAAGGACAAAATTGTGGCTTTCCCGTCGCACAACCTTTTCTCATGGACCATGTTGAACTACGGCAAGGTATATGTGGCGGGTGCTGAGCTGAACACGTTTTGGCAGTATCGCATCACAAACCAATACATTCTGCGGCTGAACGGTAACGTCACCTACCAGAAGGCAGTTGACCGTACTGACCCGAAGAGCAAGACCTACAACCACCAAATCCCTTACACGCCATTATGGTCTGGTTCGGTGAGCTTGGGTTTGCAAACGCCTTGGATCACGGTCACATACGCGCTCATCGGGTGCGACAAGCGGTATGCTCTTCCGCAGAACATCCCTGCCAATGAGGTGCCCGGCTACATCGATCAGAGCATTACACTGAACCACGACCTCAACTTCCGCAACGCCTCCACCCTCAGTCTCAAGCTCGAACTACTGAATATCTCCAACAAGAACTACGAAATCATCCGCAACTACCCGATGCAAGGGTTTGGATTGCGGTTCAAGGTGGTGTATGCTTTTGGAAATCAATAAAACAACGCTTTGTTAATGATTTGATTGGGCCGTTATCTCTTTGTGAAACAGCAATTTGAAACCGCCAATCCAATAACCGCATCCATAGCTGAGGTGGATGGTGGCGAAGACGACGGGCATCCACAGGAGGTCGGGCCAGCGGCATTGGATTTTAAGCCCGAAAAAGAGCCCTGCCATAATGTAAAGGAGTAATACTCCGAAATAGATCCATCTTATTACGGGGAAAAAGAGGCTGAGTAGCCCTCCGACAAGAATACCGGCGAAAAACAGCGGCGGGAAGAATTGTCGTAGGGTTGCCGGTTTTTGTAATTTCTTGTTTACCAACGGTTTGAATAATCCGTATTGGTAAAACATTTTTGCAGTCTTGTTGATTGTGTTGCGGGCGAAATAGTCAATCACCACCTGCGGCAGGAGCAGGATTTTGCCTCCGTTTTGGATAATGCGGCCGTTGAATTCGTCATCTTGGTTGCGCACCAGATCTTCATCGAAAAGTCCGATTTTGTCGAAGATTTCGCGGCGGAAACAGCCAAAAGGCACGGTATCGACCCACATTTCCTTGTCAGTGCCGATGCGGAAATGCGAATTGCCCATGCCGAACGGGGAACTCATGGCGTGCGCGATGGCGCGGCATAGGGGCGTGTCTTGTGCGGGCAGCGTTCGGCATAATCCACCGACATTGTCGGCATTAGTCTCTTGTAACCGCTTGACTAAAACGGAAAAATAGTCCGTCGGGTACTTGGCATGCGCATCTAATCGCAGGATAATGTCCCCTTTTGCGGCGCGGATGCCGATATTCAACCCCGTCGGGACGATGCGTTGCGGATTGTCCAACAGTCGGATGAACGGATACGCACGACAGTATTTTTCCACAATCTCGCGAGTCCTGTCGCCGCTCATCCCGTCCACGAACAGAACCTCCAAGTCGTCTTTGGGATAATCTTGGGCAACGACCGACTGAATGCACGCTTCGATGTGCGTTTCTTCGTTGTAAATGGGGCAAATGACGCTTAGCATTAGGGTTTACGGGTTAAAAGATTATAAAAACTATTTCCTTAAACAGCCCTTTTCCCCTTCTTTTAGAAGGGGTGCCCGAAGGGCGGGGTAGTTAAAGGGGCAAGAGCTCGGTAGAGCACGATATAGCGTTTAGCAATCGCATTCCAACGAAACGTGTCAAACGTTTCGGCTGGGAGGGTTTCGTATTGGTCCGGGTGGGTGAGCAGATTGCGTAATTTGGCAGCGATATCGTTGTCGTTCAACGGGTTGACGCTTTCGCCAATGTGCTCGGGGAACATCCCGTCAATGGCCTCCCCTTGGCTCCAAAGCACTGACAGCCCTTGCGACATGGCCTCGACGTAAACAAGTCCGAATGTTTCCGATTTTGAGGGCATGGCGAAGATGCGATTGGCGCGATACAGCGATTTCATCTCCTCTAAATCCGTGATTTTGCCGTGGTAGGTAATCCAATCGGCGTTCCGTTGCATCAGGGCGAGAACCCTTTCCTGGTCGTTTCCGCCGTCTCCTGCCACGTCGAGATGCAGGTCGGGAATCTCCGTCCGCAGCGTCTGCAGCGCGTGGATTAAGCGTGGAATGTTCTTGTTACGGGTGAAATTTCCGGCATAGAGCAGGTGGTGTGCCTCAGCGGTGTTTTTTGTCTGTAAATTGTTGATCCAGAATTCGTTAATGCCGTTTGGAACGACGATGGTTTTGGGTTCGATTTCGTTGCGCATGCCTGCGAGCGTGAAGTGCTTGAGCAGCCGTTGCCGCAGGTTCGGGGTGATGAAGACCACCTTGTCGGCACTTTCGAGGACGGCGCGATGCACCCACCAGAGGTGCGGAAGATAGCGCAGGAACTCGTTCAGGTCGCTGTTGCGTACGGCCACGAGGTAGGGAATGCCGTACTTGCGGTGCAGTTCCAACGCCGTCATGCCGTCGCTGAAGAGGTTGGTGGCATGGATGCAGGAAACGTTGTTCAAATCCACCGTTTTCTCGATTTCCTTGACCGTTTTCTCAATTTTATGGAAGAAGAAGGCACGGTGAATGCGTTTCAGGATATGAGCGAAGACAAATTGGGTGTTTTGGGCTTCGAAACGGTTGTTCTCGGGTGCGTTTTTGCGCAACGGCACGAAAACGGTCTGTTTTATGCCATCCGCATCCAATTCTCGGTATAAGTTGCTGTGTACCTTGCTGTTGGTAAAGTCGTTGCTGAGGTGAAGTACGGTGTCGGCATTGATGGCTTCGGGACGGGTCTCTGGCGGATCGTTCGGACGCAGTGAGAATCCCAGTAGCAGGAAGGCCATCATCTGCACCAATCCCGGGCCGTAGGGGAAGTTGGGCTCTGCGAAACTGATGAGCAGCGGAATGCAGCAGACTATCCAGCCCACTTGCTTTACTTGCGTCTTCCGCGATTTGAAAAGCTCTATCAACGTACTGATACTGAAATAGATATAGAACAGAAGCAAGGGGAGGGAGAAGACACCGTAGCGAACCAGTCGAAGCAGCGGGTAGTTGTGGATGAACGGGATTTTCATCGGATTTTTCAGTTCTTCCACGGTGTGGTGGTGTCGAAGGATTTCCATGCCTTGCTGGTTGCGGTTCCAACGGCGCGAGGTGATGTCGTTGATATTTTCGGCGTTTTTTCCGCCGTACATGAAGGTGTGCAGTTCGTTGCTGAAGAATCCGGTGTACAGAATGATGCCAATCATGATAATGCCGACGATGGTCAGCACCGCCTTCACATTCCATTTCACGTTGAAATCCGCCTCTTTGGCCGTGATGAGCAGCATGAGGGCCACCATTGCGAAACAGTCGGAGCGGGCGCGGATGAGCACAAGACAGAGCAGAGCGAGGAAGCTCATCACCCAGAAAGGGACGCGCTGGTCACGCCACTTCATCCCGAAGTAGAAGCAGCCGGTCGCCCCGATGGCTACCATCGCGCCTACCTGATTCTTGCCCTCGTTAAACATGTAATATTCAGGAACATACAACCCGCCAGCGTAAAACAGACAGTTGCAAATCGTAACGATTACCATCAGCACAGTGTAGTAGTAACAGACATCCGCCCAGTCGCGCTCCTTCCAATCCAGGTTCATGCCGATGATGACCGTGATGAGCGTGATCACTAATTGCGCGATGTCAGATGTGCGGACGGGTATGATGAGGTAAATCACGGCCATGCAAGCGATGGTGAGCAACAGTAATCGTACGAAACGTGCTGACAAACTGCGTGTTAGCGAGAATGTCAACCCCAATGCCGCCACGGTCATCGCCATAATCAGGTAGCGGGCGATATAATAGATGGCTGTCATGTAAACCCACGGCAGAAACATCAGCGTGGATAAACATAATATTGTGATAATCAATATCTTGGCAATTCGTTGTTTCTTCATCATGAACGATTAAAAGGTTAAAGGTCAATAGTCAACGGTCAAAGTCAACGGTCAAAGGTCAAAGTCAAAGGTCAATGTTCAAACGGCAGTTTCACCATTTCTCCGAAAAGAAGGTCGCTTTCAGGCAGTCGGCCGTAGTCGAAGCCGCCGGAAGGGGTGAAGGTCAATTCCCCGAACCATCCGTGACCGTGTTCAAGATAGAAGTCGGCCCGCACAAACGGGAACGGTTTGGAGAGCTTTTCGGCGTAGTCGAACAGGCGCTCAATACCCTCGGGTTTGGGCACTGTGAACCCTTCGGGTGCCTCTTGTCCCTGACGGTTAAGCCGTTGCAGCTGCCAATTGCGGTCGAAGAAGTAGAAGGCCGGCTTCTGTCCTTCCTCGCGCCCGATGCAGCAGAGCACATATTGCGGCACCCCGTTGAAACAGTAGATTTTGTAGTCAACCGGGCTTTTTCCGTGCTCCGGCTCAATGAATTCTTCGCAAATCAGGATTTTCTCGTCCACGTCATACTGCGGTTCGGCAGCTAAAAGGTGGAATTTCAGCTTCTGGAAACGTTTCAAGTCGTTGATGGCGGCCGCTTTGTCCAGATTTTTCTTGTCCGTGCAGACGACATTGCCACCGTTGCCGAAGTTCCATTTCAGCACGAACTTGTCGGGCAGCGTGTCCCAGTTGATTTCATCCGGATCGTGATAGATGGCGATCACTCTCGTCAGAATATCTTCCAAACCGTTGTTCTTCACGTAGTTGCGGACTCTCCATTTGTCGGCGCACTGCTTAACGAGTTCGTTGTCCTTGTAATAGTACAACTTCATCCATTGGATTTTCTCGTCCAGCGTTTTGGGATTTTCGAGATCCGGCTTCCGGTGGTGGCACAGGTTGAACAGCAGGTTGATGGTCCATTTCGGTGACAAGGTTGTCATGAAATAGCGGAAACGGAGATTTGAATTGGAGCGTATTTCCATTGTTTATGAATTTTTTCTACGGTTAATCATTTTGGTGAAGACGTCGGTGTAAGTTTGCAACCCTTCGATTTTCAACAGTTTGGCGAGTAACAGATAAAGGGCGATATAAACGATGATTTGAATCAGCATGACCATATATATATGGATAGGCAGCAGCATCCCCAAGCCGTAGGTAAGCGCGCCGGCCACTGCGGCGACCAAGAAGCACGGACCGACATCCCACAATTGGGTGAAAATGCCGTAGTTTATCAACTTTTTGTTCACGGAAGCGTTGATAATAAAGCTGATATAGGCGACGCAGGCGACTGACCACAGCAGACCGTAGATGCCGAATCGCATGCCGACGAAAATCAGGACAATGCCGATAGTGCGCTTGACAATCTGGATGATGAAATAGATTTTTCCTTTGCCTAACGCTTTGATTATATTGGTGTTAAGCGTATTCAGGGTGTATATCAGGCCAGAGATGCAGAGGATTTGGAAGTAGGGTGCGGAGGTTTCCCATTTGGCGCCGTACAAGAGCGTAATAAGTGGTAATGCAATGATAATCAGCAGAATCATCATTGGAAAATTGGCGAAGGCGAGGGCTTTCGTGCTTTTGCGCATCCCGGCGAGCAGTTTTTCCGGGTCATCTTGAAGGGAGGAGAAGGCCGGGAAGGTTACGTCGTTGACGATGGACGACAGTCCGGTGACAGGAACCTCTTCTAACTTCTTGGCTTGCATGTAGTAGCCGAGGTTGCCGGCGGGGAACCGCTTGCCGATAATCAGCCCTTGCAAGTTGGTATAGAGCGTTTCGGCTAATGATGAGAGGAGCATGAGTCCGCCGAAGCTGAAAAGTTGCTTGAGCGAGGCGAGGCTGAACTCCAATGTCGGTCGCCAGCTGCTCATCTTCCAGAGTAACAGCACGTTGACAACTGCAGCCACGATGGCGGAAGCCACCAAGCTCCAAGCGCCGTAGCCCTTGAAAGCCATCGGGATGGCGATGAGTGTGCCCGCCAAGGCCGCCTCCATGTTCCGGATGGCCAACGCCTTGAAATTCATCTGTTTCTGTAGCTGCGTGATCTGCACAATGGCGAACGACTGGATGATGAGCACGGAACTTTGCACCCGCAGCATTGGTTGGAGGATGGGCAGACCGTAGAAACGCGCCACAGCGGGAGCCATAGCAAACAAAAGGAGGTAAAAGACAACTGCAAATACGAGATTCCAGTAGAAAACGGTCGAGTAGTCCAGTCTTGATGGGTTCTTTTTCTGAATGAGTGCCGCGCCCAGACCGCCTTGGATGAAGATGTTGGATACGGCGAGGAAGATGGCCAGCATGCCGATGCAGTCGAAGTCTTCCGGCATCAACAGCCTCGCCAGGACGAGGTTGGAAAGGAAGTTGATGGTCAGCGTTCCCACCTTGCCCACGGCACCCCACATCATGCCGGAAACCGTCTTGTCCTTCAGATTTTCCTCGCTCTTCATCGTTGTTGGTTATATGATTTTTCTGATTCTGTAGAGACGGGGCGTGCCCCGTCTCCAGAAGAGGAGGTATTGTTGGCAAAATCCGTAGAGACGGGGCACGCCCCGTCTCTACAAGAGGGAATACCTTTGGCAAAGTCAGTTAAGTATGCAAACCGTGGCGTCAGTTGCCCTCCATCTAAAATGGTGGCGCGATCAATGACGTCGGATTGTCTGCGATCCAACAGCGGGGTGAGGACGTGCTCGATGAGCTTTTCCCCGAAGTAGGCACTGGTGTCGGCGGCGAGGGCGTTCGGGCAGGTGTCCACCGCCATGACCGTGATGTTTTGGTCGGAGGAGAAGGCTGGCTGCTCCGTGGCGGTCGTAGGGTCGTAGTCGTAGTAAGGTGCGTCGTGGGTGGAAGCGCGCAGTGTCGATTTGAGGCTGCCTTGGATGTCGCAGCTGATGTCGCCGATAAAGCGGATGCGCAGCTCGGGGTCGGCCAGGTCTTCGCGGGTCAGGTAGACAGGGGCTTCCGGATTCCAGAAGTGGGCGGCGATGAGGATGTCGGCATGGCGGCCCCAGCGCATGAAGTCGCTGCGATAGTCGGCAGGGTGGGCGAGGAATTCTGGCCAGGAGAAGGCGTTGCCGTCTTTGCGGACCACTAATCGATCGGCATCTGCGGCGCAGAAGGAGAGCTTCCGTATGGGTGTGTCGGAGAGAAATTCTGTTTCCGTAAGCTGTTCAGCATCGATCTGTTCGAGAAGCTCCTGAACGCCATGGGATACCCGCCCGTTGCCCGTCACAAGCAGCCGTACAGGCGGAAGCTCAACTGCCCGCAATGCCGCTATCAGCTTCTCCATGGAGAAATGGCGGTCGGGTTTCGGCAGTTCATAAAGACCGTGGCGCAGTCCGTAGCCGCGTAGGGTGTAGTAGGTGCCCACAAAACCGGCCCACCAGCCGAAGGCACAAAGCCTCCGGTTGTGGTCATCCACTAAATACTCGTAATCCGAAAAGGTGATTTCTTTCGACATAAGATCCTGCAACAGAGGTAGATTCGCGGTCTGTTGCTTGGCGAAATGCCCGAAAAAGAAGTAATGTTTGTTGGGAAGTAGCGTGCTGACCTCCACCTCCTTGATCCCGAACAGCACATCGCAGTCGTCCATGTTTTCCCGCACATTGATTCCCGCCGCCCGATAGGCATCGTCGGAAAAGGCACGGGTGACGCTCGACTGCGCCACGAACGTGTCGTTGGGGTAGCGTTCCTGTAGTGCCGCCATCTGTTCGGGTGTCAGCGCGACACGGTTATCTACAGGCGTTTTGGTCTCTCGTATCAGTCCGATTTTCATTCCTTTCAGCAAACTTTTGCCCTAATTTAACAAGCGGCAAAGATACAAAAAGAAAGCTTTTATTAAACACTTTTGCGCACTCTGAAATACTAAAAACAGACTTTTTTCGTTAAGGTTGTTTTTCAGCGTAGAGACGCGGTGTACCGCGTCTCTACAGACGAAAATTGTGCATTCATGCGTTTAGAAAATTATGTATCTTTGCAGGTTTTAAAAATCAAACTTATAGAGCGAAATCGAACTT
>Ga0310696_10002512_pt1 | contig 24128 bp, 17 predicted proteins | sample AusTroGonzalo_MG_4_FD_203885 | JGI IMG/M metagenome (GOLD analysis project Ga0310696, IMG submission 203885) | Bovine rumen microbial communities from tropical cattle in Woodstock, Queensland, Australia - Gonzalo_02 (v2) (version 2) | ecosystem: Host-associated > Mammals > Digestive system >...
TGAAAACGGATTGCTCAACGTTTAGTGGGTGTGTCAGTCTTTGTTTTCGAGAACTCGAAAATAAGAATACCCACTGATAATTGATTTTTATTGTTCTAGTGGGTTGCAATACTCGAAAATGATCCGAACCCGGTTGAAGCATACCCACTAAAAACTGATTTTTGTCAGTTTAGTGGGTCGCAACACCCGAAGACCATCTGAACCGTGCTGTAGAACACCCACTAAACCGTATGAAACAGAGCTTCAGTGGGTATTGAATTTACAAGAATTAAGCCATCAGAATTATTTAAGATTTAGTATTGAACAATAAACAGTAGTGTGCTATAAATGATAGTGACGGCGGAGGCGCTAAGGAATAGGGGGCGCCTTCCGGCTCGTCAATTTGGAATGAAAGGGGAATTGCCAATGAACAGCCAAATCAAGAAGGGCATTCTCGATTTGTGCGTGCTGGCCTTACTTGAGAAGGGTGACAGTTATGGCTACGACCTCGCGGGTAGCCTTGCACGCAAAGTCGAAGTAGCAGACGGCACAGTTTACCCGATACTGCGTAAGCTCGCTTCTGAAGGTGTGGTATCGACATACCTGCAAGAATCACAGAACGGGCCGCCGCGCAAGTACTACCATCTCACCGACGCCGGGCACAAAAAGCTTAACAGCGAACGAGAAGAATGGTTAAAGTTCTGCGGTGAAGTAAACGAAATACTTGAGCGAGGAGAAACTGGAGGAAAAGCCGATGAATAAGACTGAATATCTTAAGAGGCTCAGCGATGAATTAGGGCACATGCCCTACGGTGATGTAAAAGACATCATCCAATCCATTGAAGAGCATTTTACAGAAGGTTTGGGCGAAGGCAGAAGCGAAGAAGAAATTGCTGAGAGCCTTGGAGATCCCAAGGAACTTGCCGCTGAATTCAAGGATGGTGCTAAGTTCAAGCAGATCATGAAGAAGCGCAAGAAGTTGTTAGATAACTATACAGGACCCGACGGCAGAGGAAGAATCTTCGTAGTCGTATTCAACATCTTTGTTGGTATTGCTATGTGGATCGTTCTTCTGGCAGCGATCATTGCAGCATTCATGTTCCTTGCTGCTGACTGCGGAATCGCAGGACTCATAATTGCTTCACTCATCATGGGCAAGCTCACTGAATTCCTCGTACCGTTCATTTTCCTGGTACTCACTCTTATTTGTGTAGCGGTATTCCTCTTCGCAATCCTGTTCCTTGGAGTAAAGTACTACATCCGCGGTCTCAAGGCATATATCAAGTGGAACAAGCATGTATGGAACTACGGCTTGGGGGAGGACTAATATGAGTAAAGGCGATGTTAAATTACTGATTACCGGTGCGGTATCTCTTTTCCTGGCTTGCTTCCTCGGAATCATCACGATTGCATTGTTTGTCATCGGTCTCGGCGGCAAAGCCATGGAATACGACTGGAAGGGAGCTTTCAGTCAGGTTACAGAACAAGCTGATAGTCTTAGCGACTGATCTTTGGGATAGGGGTAGAAAAGGGGCTGTCTTGCATAGAAGGCAGCCTCTACTATTTTCATCGTTATCCTGAGTCGATGTGTTATCCTAGAAATCGGCAAGGAGAAATTTATCCAATGGAACAGAATAAAGAACTTGAATCGAGGATCGAAGAAGTCCTCAAGGCGGAGAAGGAGAACAAGATCCCCCGCATGACGAAGCTCGATTACATCATCGCAGCTGTGATTACGGCAATCTCCCTTTTAGGGATAATCGGAGGTTTCTTCCTATGAGCCGTAAGCATGATGTCAACAAAGAGATAGAGAATGAAGTTTATTGCGGAACATTACCTGTTCTGCCCAAAGAGCGAAAATACGGATTCATGGATGCTCTTCTGGTCTTATCCGGATACTGCATCGCTACCTGGAGCTATACCCAGGGTTCTTACTTAGCTACACTTGTAGGTTTTAAGCAGCTCCTGATCGGAGCATTCCTCGCAGCAATATTCATGCTGATGGTATACCAGCTGCCGGTAATCATGTCGGTCAGATACGGTATCGATATCTGGATATGGCTTCGAAGCGTGTTCGGACCCAAAGGAAATAAAGTAGTTACCATAATAATCATTCTGGTCAACTTCCCGTGGTATGCAGTGTGTTGCGAACTGTTCGCAGACTCGATGGAAAATCTCCTGGGGCTGTTCGGAATTCACCTCTTCAATGGCGCACATCTCATATTAAGTCTGTCTTGCGTAATCGTGGGAACCATCATCGCTTTGCGCGGTGTCAGCACGATCACGTGGACTACGCGTATTCTCGTTCCACTGCTCCTTTTGGTCGGTGTTGCAGTTGTAGTTGTAGGCTTCACATCAGTACCTATGGATGTCATCTGGAACTATCAGCCTGAACTTGCAGGAGATGCTGATAAGACAGTTAATTACGTCCTTAATATCGAAGCTAACTTCGCATTCGTTATTACGCTGGTAGGAGGCATGGCTGAGGTTCCGCGTCTTTGTAAATCTGAGAAGTCAGGTTACTACGCAGGCGTATTGGGACAGGGCGCTGCCGGCTCATTCTTCGTAGTAGTCGGTGCCGTCATGGCAATCGCAATGCAGTATGTAACAGGTCAGATGGTAGATGACCCGACACTCATGATGGCTACTCTCTCAGCGCCTATCCTGGGTCTGTCATCACTGCTCCTCGTTGCTTTCGCGAACATCGGAACACAGGCAGTCGGATCTTACATCTACGGCGTTATGCTCAAGTCAACATTCAAGAAGTCTTCTTATAAGCTCCTCATACTGATCCTTGGCCTATATGTTGCGCTCCTCTGTGTATGGGGCAAGATCACCGAATACTTCGGCAGTTTCCTTACGATCGGCGCTTGCGTTTATGCTCCTCTGGCAGCACTCCTCTTCGTCGACTTCTTCCTGATCAGAAAGCAGAAGATCGATCTGAAGAGTGCATATGAACTTAAAGGACATAACGCATATCAGTATTCCAAGGGATTCAATATCGTAGGTATCATCTGTCTCGCGTTAGGCTTCGGCTTCACGCTCCTTATCTACGATCCGATTGGAGGCGTTATCCACAACAGGATACTCTTCATGCTTACACCTACGCTGGCTTCATTCATTTTCACGGGAGTCCTTTATTATCTCTTAAGCAAGATCCCTGGAATCAGACGTTATATCAGAAGAGATACTCATGCAGGACCAGACAAGCGCCCTTTTGACAGGGCGAAGGTTCCGCCGAGGCAGAACCTTTTCTTCCTGCCAATCCTGTGGCTCATCTGCAAGGTAACGGTATCTCCTTATAAACTCAAGATTGACAAGCACAACATGGAAGGCATCAAGCCGCCGTTCCTGGTATATGGTTCGCACAACTCGTTCATGGACTTCTATGTAACGCCTCTGGCATTAAAGCCTTATCGCGCTAACTACATCTCCGAGCTCGAAGGCTTCGAAGCATTCGGCGAGTGGATATACCGTCAGATCGGGTGCCTCGGTACACGTAAATTCATCAACGACCAGTACCTCATCAAGAACATAATGAAGGTAATTAAGCGCGGAGACGTAATGGTCATCTATCCTGAGGCCAGATACGCCAACGTCGGAACGAATTCTCATTTAACGCCTTCCGTTGCTAAGCTTGCGAAGCTCCTGAAGGTCCCGGTAGTTACGATCAACATGCAGGGCAACTATCTGCAGCAGCCTATCTGGAATCTCAAGGAACGCAAGGGTGCAAGGCTCCATGCTGACCTTAAGTGCGTCGTAACCCAGGATGAGATCGAGAAACTCTCAGTTGAAGAGATCCTCGCCCGCATCTCAAAAGAACTTACTTACGATGAATATAAGTACCAGCTCGACAACAAGATCAAGATCGATGACGAGTGGAGAGCAGAAGGCCTGCATTACCCGCTTTACCGCTGCAGGAAGTGCGGCAAGGACTTTGCCATGACTTCGTTGGGCAGCAAGATCACCTGCAAATACTGTGGTGACTCTTATGAGATGGATGAGTACGGCCAGCTGCATTCAGATAGTGGTGAGACGATCCACATTCCTGACTGGTACGAGTGGCAGAGAGGCTTTGTCCATGAAGAAATCAGGGAAGGCCGCTATAAGCTCGATATCCCTGTACGCATCTGGGCTCTGCCGAACTCCGTTAACTTCGTTGACTGCGGTGAGGGAAGACTCGTTCAGGACAACACAGGCTTCTCATTAGAGCTTGATAACTACAGGACCGAGAAGCATGAGATATTGAAGTTCCCGGCCAAGTCCATGGTATCGCTCCACACCGAGTACGATTACCGCGGCAAGTACGGCCCGTGCGTCACGCTGTCGACCTACGATGACACGTTCTTCATCTATCCGACGGACGAGAGCCGCGATGTCTTCAACCCGACGAAGATCCAGTTCGCGACGGAGTACCTGGGCGGGCTCTATAAGTAAGAGTTTTCGCTGACTTCGAGACAGGCTTCTATCTTAAAACGCGGAAATTGCAATAAAAAATACAGAAAACACCTGGTTTTCTGTATTTTTTTGCTTTTTTTTATCGATTTGAGATAGAAACGACTTACTTCTTCGGTTCCTTCTCGGGATCCCAGTGCAGGTCTTCCTGCTTGTGCATCCAGTCGGAGAGGGCCTCTGTCATCTTGTGCGCATCATTGTCGTAATCTTCGCCGCGCATAGGTTCGCCTACGTAGATCCTGATCTTACGGCGGTGGAGACCGTCGAGCGGATGAGGCTTTTTGGATGACCTCGGCCAGATCTGGTATGCGCCTGCGATATAGACGGGAACCATGGGCACGCCTGCCTTGATGGCAAGATAAGCGGCACCGTCCTTCATCTCACCGAGTTTACCTGTGTGAGATCTGGTGCCTTCGGGGAAGACGAAGCAGATATTGCCTTTCTCTACTTCCTTCTTGGCCTTGATGAGACCTCTTACGGGGTTGCCGTAGCGGTCAACGGCGATACCTCTGCCTACTCTCATGATGAGGCGGCCGAGCTTGCCGTGATTAGTCTCGAGATCAGATGCCGCGAGGCAGCACATCCACTTGAAGTGGCCACGGGGCAGGTAGTCAATAATAAGAACGCCATCGGGGTAGCTCTGATGGTTAGAAGCTACGACATAGGGGTTATTCTTAGGGAAATTCTCTCTGCCGATACACTTCATGTCGCAGAGAATATGAGTTAGGAGAAGGAAGCCGTTCTTAGCTGCCACATCCCAGAAACCGCGCTTGGTTGGGTACTTCTCGTCGAGGTGCTTATGGTGGTCAGCACGGGACAACTTGGGCTCGTTGCTGTCAGTTGTCTTCTCTTCAGTAATATTTATTTTTTCTTCTTCAGACATAAAATCTCCTGAATAAACGCTCATAATTACGCACCTATTATACTCAAAAATAGGTTTTTGGCGAATTATTGTAAAAATATTCTCAAGTATGATATATTTTTTTAGTTACGCACGTTTTCGAGTGCTCGAAAACCTGTTTAATGGGAGGTAGGATATGAAACCTGTTCAGGGTACACCTGTATATACAGCAGAGCGCTTTACGGACATCAGGGATCTGGTCGTCACTACTTGCGCCAAATTCTCTGAACTGGATGCTTTTATATTCAGACGTTCACCGAAGCTGTCTGAGATCCACAGAAGCTATTTTGAATTCGGTAACGATATCAAGGGCCTCGCAACTTATATCCTTAACAGTGAATATTCAGGCGAGAGATTCGCGGTCGTAGGCGAGAATGCTTACGAGTGGTTCGTATCTTATTATGCCGTTTTGTGTTCTAACTCAGTCGGCGTGCCGCTCGACAGAGCTCTTCCTGAGGACGAGCTTATCCAGCTCCTCAAGAGATCCAAGAGCCGTGTTATCTTCTACCACCATAAGCATCACAAGATGATGATGTCCATTGCTGCGAAGATCAAGTCAGGCGAGCTTGATCTCCCTCTTGAGAAGTTCATTATTTTCTATAAGGACGGCCTCTCAGGCAAGACAAAGGAAGATTCCTGGCCGGAGGATGATGACCGTTTTGAAGATATCTACGATCTTATCGAGAAGGGTAATTTCCTCGTAGAATCCGGCGATACCAAGTACATGGATACTCCGCTTGATATCTATGACGCGAAGATCATCCTCTTTACTTCGGGTACAACTTCTATGAGTAAGGGCGTTCTGCTCTCTCAGAACAATATTGTTTCTAACGTATATTCCATATCACAGACTCTCGACTGCCGTAAGGGTGACAGGGCGTTCTCGATCCTGCCGCTCCATCACACATTTGAGAACACATGCGATTTCTTTATCCTGTCAAGCGGCGGATGTCTCTGCCTATGTGACGGCTTAAGATATATCGTTAAGAATATGGAAGAATGGAAACCGGATATCTGTATTTCTGTTCCGCTTCTTTTCGAGAATATCTACTCTAAGATCGAGGACGGTATCAAAGCGTCCGGCAAAGAGAGAGTTATCGCTATTGCAAGACCCGTTACGCGCTTCCTCAGAAAGTGCGGTCTTGATATCAGACGTAATGTATTCAAGGACATCCTCGATAAGCTCGGCGGTAATTTCCGAGTTATCGTTATCGGCGGGGCAAATATCGACAAGAAGTATATCGATGCCTTTACTGACTTCGGTATCTATTTCTTCATGGGTTACGGTCTTACAGAGACGTCCCCGGTTATCTCCGTTAATACAGAAGTCTGTGATGTCCACGGTTCAGTAGGCCGTCCTATGGCAGGTATCACCGTTGCCATCGATGCCGAAGGTTCAGGTCCTAAGGCAGTAGGTGAGATCCTCACTAAGTCTGACAGCGTCATGCTCGGTTACTACGAGAATGAAGAAGCAACCAAAGAAGTCATCGACGAAGACGGCTGGTTCCATACAGGCGACATGGGTTATATCGATAAGACAGGTTCCATCCACATTACGGGCCGTGTTAAGTCCATGATCGTTCTTACAAACGGTAAGAAGGCTTTCCCTGAAGAGATCGAAGCAGTCCTCACAGAGATCAAGGGTGTTACTGAAGCATTTGTCTGGGGTAACAAGAACGAGCGTGAGGCAATCGATATCTGTGCCAAGCTCCTTATCAACCGTAAGGTTATCGGTGCTGAGTTAGGCCTTAACACAGAGCCTGACGACGGCCAGGTCGAGATGTATCTCAATGACAAGATGCATGAGGCTAACCACAAGATGCCTCAGTACAAGATAGTTAGAAACTTCGTCTTCTCAGAAGAGGAGATGATCAAGACAACAACGCTTAAGATCAAGCGTCCCAAGGAGCAGGAGCACATCGAGTCACGCCTTGCCGAATTAGGTCACACAATGGTTGACATGAACGGCAAGAACTTCGATAAGATGATCAAGTCAAACCACTAAAGGAATCCTATGTCTGACTGCCGCAAGATAACGCTTCAGGACCGGGAAGTCTCCATCGAATTCGAACGCAAGAGAATAAAGAACATCAACGTGCGCGTCAGACGCGACGGCACTTTGTATTGTTCGCTCCCTTACTATGTTTCCTACAAGGAAGCCATTGATTTCATTATCTCCAAGCAGGACTATCTTCTGAAGTCCCTTGATAACGTCGTAAACGACGAGAAAGCTAAGAGCCTGTCCAGGAGATTTGTAGACGGGGAAGTGTTCATGGTGCTCGGTAAGCCCTATGTTCTTAAGGTTTCCGAGAGCTCGAAAAATACCTGCCACGCAGAAGACGGCATTATCTATCTCGAAGTCAACAACATCGGTGATTACCGCACCAGATACATGACTTACGAGAAGTGGAGGAGGCGCTGCATCAGAAGCGTCATCGTCGATTATTGCAACGAACTATATCCTTTGTTCGAGAGAAGAGGAGTCAACCCGCCTAAGAAGATCACGCTCGGTGACTATAAGTCATTCTGGGGCGAGTGCTTTGCAAAGAGGGGAGAACTCAAGTTCAGTTACCGCCTGTTCGAGAAAGACCGCGAGCTGATCAGATACGTTGTCGTCCATGAATTCGCTCACTTCATAGAACCTAATCATTCAAGTCGTTTTTGGGCAGTCGTAGGTGAGATTGTCCCTGATTACAAAGAGCTTCGAAAGATGCTGAATAATAAGTAAGAGTGGCTCTTTTAAATTTAACAGTTGACAAACATTCGTTCTGGTTCTATTATATTGACAGAACGTTTGTTTGTTTTTTTGGAAGGAGCCGGTACGATGTCAGAGTTAAAGGAAGTCTTTGCTGCATATAAGAAATTATCCTTCACTGACCGTATCGTGTTCTACACAACTCTTTCCAATACCGTAAATGTACACGAGGATAACATTCAGGATTTCCTTATCGAAACACGTATTTGCGATGGTAATACATGTATCTTTTGCGAAGGTTCTCATGTTGTTAAGAACGGTAAGCGTAAAGACGGTATTCAGCGTTTCCTCTGCCGTGATTGCAAGAAGTCATTTATCCCTAATTCCTGTTCCGTTACTTCTGGTACTAGAAAGAACTTGAGTGTTTGGGCTCAGTATATGAAATGCATGTCGGATAAAAAGACGCTTAAGGAAACTGCTGAAGAGTGTTCCATATCGGTAACAACAGCCTTTTACTGGCGGCATAAGATTCTGGATGCTCTGCAGGAAGTAACTGACAGAGTATGTCCTGACGGAACAGTTGAAGCCGATGAGACATTCTTTAACGTTTCCTACAAGGGTAACCATAAAAATAGCAGACAGTTCATAATGCCCAGGAAAGCACATAAGAGAGGAAATGACATACACAGTAAAGGTCTGTCATCAGAAAAGGTGTGTGTTCCCTGTGCCGTTGATGTTGAAGGGATCGCGTTCGCAAAACCCGTTAAGCTTGGCAAGGTAAGTACGGAATGCCTGATAGACGTGTTCAGCGGTATTGTCTCTCCTTCAGCAGTGCTGTGTACTGATAACGAGAAAGCATACCGGCTTTTGGCAAAAAATAAAGATCTCCGACTGATACAGACGAATACGGGTAAACGCATAACAAAACAGAATGGCATTACTTACGGTATCCAACGCATCAATGCATACCACAGTTCATTGAAAAGCTTTATCGACAGGTTTCACGGAGTATCGACCAAACATCTGGATCATTACATCATCTGGAATAACCTGATAGCAAACAACAAAAGAAGCAAGACGGAAAACATAAGCCTGATGTTCATACAGATACTGAGCAGAAGGCTGACAGTACATAACAGCGATATATCGGCAAGACCGCCGCTTTCATTCGTCACATAGAGATAAGGGGCATGTAACATGATACTCTCGGAAGAACACAAGATTAAAAGACATAACAATAAGAAGCTTCTTCACGAGATAGACGGTTACTGCTATAAAGTGAAGAACCTTTCCAACAGTGTCAACTACCTGATAAAGCAGTGCTACCGCATCCACACGAAGATAAAGAATAGTAAAGCACTTGAGGATTGGGAAGATGAACTCATCAGAGCGATAAACAACGGCATAACGGAATACAATGCATCTCGCTCTGAGAGTAAGAGATTACGTTATATCGATTCCGATAACGGATATATAGCCGATGCATATTTTCTCAGCTGGTATCTGAAAGGAACGGAAGTATATAAAGACGTTCCGTATGCGACATGCAGTCAGATATGCATACAGGAGAAATGCAGAGAGTGGAAGTCGTTCTACAGGGCGACAGCAGAATACGGGAAAGATCCTAAGAAGTTCAAGGAGCATCCACATGTACCGGGATATCTGGACCCGAAAACAGGAAGAGGTTCTCTTGTGATAACCAGTCAGAACTTCAAGGTGGATGAGAATGGTAATGTAACCATGCCTAAATTCCTCAGTGGTATACACATACGTGCAAGACACAGTTCAGTCAGACAGATAAGGATAAAGACGTTCAAGGATTCTGTCCTTATCAGTCTGATGTATGAGAAAGAGGAAAAGGCTGCACGAGGGACAAAGGTCATGGGGATAGACCTGGGAGTAAACAATCTCATAGCAGCCGCATGGGATTCCGAAGACAGGCCCGTGATAATCAACGGGAAACCGCTGAAATCGATAAACCAGTACTACAACAAGGCAAAAGCGCATATGCAGAAGGAGGCGAAGGTATATAACGGAAAGCACAGGACCAAAAGGCTGAATAAACTTACGGCAAAAAGGAACCGCAAGGTAAAAGACTACATGCACAAGGCAAGCAGGAAGATAGTTAACCTGGCCGTCTCTTCAGGTGTCGGACTCATAGTGATAGGTTCCAATCACGGATGGAAACAGAAAGTACACATGGGAAACATAACAAACCAGAACTTTGTATCCATACCGTATAAGACACTTACGAACATGATCACATACAAAGCACGACTTGAAGGCATAGAGGTAAAAACTGTACGCGAGAGTTACACAAGCGGAACGAGTTATCTTGACGGAGAAAAGCCAACCAGAACTTACTATGACAAGACACGAAGGATAGAACGAGGATTATTTAAGAGCAACAGCGGGATCTTCATTAACGCAGACGTAAATGCTGCATATCAGATGATGAAGCTGGGTGACACAAGAGCAATTCCCATCAAGACAGGAGAACAGATAATCAAGATAAAAGCAGCCTGAATTATATCAGGTAGAGGCATAAGGCTAGTGCCCTTAAAGAGCCGATATGATTCTATTCATTTCGGAGATTTATAAATATCAGTCACAAGCTGGTAAATAGCCAGTAAGAGTTAGAGCAAGTCTCTTTATTTTTGTTATAATAATTTGATAAAGCCTGATCAGGAGGAATCACTTATGGGTGAACTCAATCTTGAGAGAAGCAACGTCAAATTTGACCTGTGGGAGCGTAAGCTCCTTGATTTAAGCACACGTAATTCGCTGCTTAATCTGAGGATAAAGGGGTCAGCGATCCCTGTCTTTGTTCCGGGTTGTAACGATATTGAGGACCTGATCGCCCAGGATAAGAATTTCTCCATTATTTCCCGCGGTAACGATGAGGAAGAACCTGCAGCAGAACCCGTAGCAGCAGTAGAAACTGCCACTGAAGAAACTAAGGTTGAAGAAGCGCCTGTTGAGGCACCCTCTGAAGATAAACCTGCCGAGGAAGCAGTGACTGAAGCCGCTGTATCGGAGGCACCGGCTCCTGCAGAAGAACCTGCAAAAGAATCAAAGAAGATCAAGGGTGTTCCTGCAAAGGATTATTCAATCGAAGATCTCTGCGATATTTCTGAATTCAAGGAATATATCGATAAGAAATATGAGAAGGGCGTACTTGTCTCTTCACTTACTAATGCGGTTCTCGATAAGAACATTAAGACGCTCTACAGAGGCGCTAAGTCTTCAATGGAAGAGAACGGCGCCAACACTTTATTCCTCGCATGCGGATTTTTGAAGTGGTATGAGAAGGACAGGAAAGAGCCTTGTTATGCTCCGATCCTTCTGATCCCTGTTGAACTCGTAAAGAAGTTCGGTATCAAGTACACGATGAGAAGAAGGGACGAGGACGTTCAGTTCAACGTTACCGTCTCTGAGAAGCTCCGTCAGGACTTCGGCATTGAGTTCGATGCATTCAGCAAGGAACTTCCATTAGATGAAAACGGTGTTGATGTTCAGAAGGTTTTCGGGCAGGTAAGAGAAGCCGTAAAAACACTTAAGGATTGGCAGATCATTGAGTCCTGCGTATTGGGCTTGTTCTCATTCTCACAGTTCGTAATGTGGAATGACATGCATAGCCACAGAGATTCGATCGCGCAGAATAAGATCGTAAAGAGCCTTATCAACGGTCAGCTCGAATGGGATTACGAAGATATCTCTGAGACAGGCAAGGTTCCTGAAGAAGATGTATTCCTTCCTATCGTTGCCGACAGTTCACAGCTCGCTGCGATCAAGCGCGCAGGTGACGGCGCGAGCTTCGTGCTTCACGGCCCTCCAGGCACAGGCAAGTCACAGACCATCACATCCATAATTGCCAACTGCCTTGCTAACAACAAGAAGGTGCTCTTTGCAGCTGAGAAGAAGGCAGCTCTTGACGTTGTTTATAAGCGTCTGGAGAAGATCGGCATCGCTCCGTTCTGTTTGGAACTTCACTCCAACAAGGTTCGTAAGAGCTATGTGCTTGACCAGCTTAAGATAGCCAGCGAAGTTAAGAATAATCTTAAGGCTGACGGCGATTACGATAAGTCATTAGAAGACATTGCCGCAAAGAGAAGAGAACTCGACAAATATGTTGATCAGCTCCACATCAAGCGCGAATGCGGAATGTCTCTTTACGAGCTCATCAATGTTTATGCTTCGAACCAGAACGCGCCAGACTGCGGTGCTTTCGATGACGGCTTCATCAATGAACTTACCGAGGAGCGATTAAATGAGATCGAATCTTCATTGGGCGAGCTCGTTGCATCTTCAGGCAACCTCAATGGCAAGCTGCCGTTTGTCAGATCGTCTGATTATTCTCAAGATGCAAAGAACAAGCTTCCTTCATTAGTTGATGCATTTGTTGCAGCTTACGATGAGTTTGCTGCAAGCGTAGCCGGCTTTGATGGTATTCTCACAAACAACAATTGCAGGATTGCAGGTGAGCCTGGAACTATCGGAAGAATCGCCGGTCTTAATTATGCCGGTACATCCATAGCCAAACTCAAGGCGCTTAATCTCCCTAAGGGTCTTATCTGCTGTGACGATACTGAGAGTGCTTATCTTTCCATAAAAGATGCATTAGTTGTGTGCAAGGATGCTCTGGGTAAGAGAACAGAATTGGGTAATTACTGGCATGAAGGTTTCCTTGACCTTGATGGTGCAGCATTGCTCAGCGAACTCATGACCGCAAAATCCAAGAACGCGTTGATGCGCGGAATGGCTGAGAACAATGTCTATAAGAAAGTAAAAGCTTACGATATTGAAGGTAAGCGTAAAGAAAACCTGGAACAGGATTTCAAACTTCTTGTAGATTATAAGAATTCAATTCAGAACGCGCAAAACTATATAACTTCGATAAGAGGTTATCTTGGCGATTTTTATAATCCCGCTGCTATCCTGGGATTCGACATGATCCAGGTTGAACTTCTCAATGAGAATGCACATGCTGCATTCTCGAGTTTTGCTGCATTCGATCCTACAGGCGTGGTAAGAAAGCTTGTCGGTAACAACGATGCGTTCTTAATGGATGCAGTTAATGCTTTTAATACAAAGACAGCAGCTTACAGCGCTGCCTACGGCAATCTTAAGAATACATATGGATTTGAGCATGGTGCATTCGAGCCTGCTGCTGATCTTCTTGAGACAAAGAAGCAGATGGCCGAGACTCTTAAGGCTGACAGCGAATACTTAAGAGACAGAATGCAGTTCAATCTCATGGCTTCGAGATGCTTTGATTACAAGATCTCGAATCTTGTTAAGGCATACGACAGCGGTATTGTTGACGGTAATAACATCGTCAGTTCTTTCCGCAAAGGATATAGTTCTTTGCTGATTTCAAAGTATATCGATGAATCAGAAGTCTTAAGAACATTCAGCGGTCTTGTTTTCGAGAAGAAGATAAGCGAACTGTCCAAGGTCAACGATGATTTCGAGCAGCTCACAAGACAGGAGATCTACTTAAGGATCGCTAAAAATCTTCCTAACTTGAGCAAGGATGCAAATGTATCTTCCGCATTGGGAATCCTGCAGCATGCGATCAAGTCGGGCGGCAGGGGAGTATCGATCAGAACTTTGTTCTCGCAGATCGGTGATCTTATCCTGAAGCTCTGTCCCTGCGTTCTCATGAGCCCTCTGTCATGCGCGCAGTTCCTGGATCCTGATAAACAGGACATGTTCGATATCGTAGTTTTCGATGAGGCGAGCCAGCTGCCCACATGTAAGGCGATCGGTGTTATTGCCAGAGGTAAGGAAGCCGTTATCGTCGGTGACCCGAAGCAGATGCCGCCGACGTCTTTCTTCATGGAACAGGTTGGTGATGAGGAGAGCTTCGAGACTGATGACTTGGAGAGCATCCTCGACGACTGCCTCGCGATCAGCATGCCTCAGATGCATTTGGCTTGGCACTACAGAAGCCGTCACGAGAGTCTTATCACTTTCTCGAACAAGGCTTTCTACGATGGAAGACTTTACACATTCCCGTCACCAGATGACAGAATGTCCAAGGTTACCATGGTCGACTGCGGAGGCTCGTTCGACTCCGGTAAGACCAGAACCAATAAGGTTGAGGCACAGGCTGTTATTGACGAGCTTGCTGCCAGAGCGCACGATCCTGAACTGTCCAAGTACAGTGTCGGTGTCGTAACGTTCAATATCCAGCAGCAGTCACTTATCGAAGACCTCTTGGATGAGGCTGCGAGCAAGGATGACGTTCTCGAGAAGTGGGCATTCGGAGGTGAAGAACCTGTCTTCGTTAAGAACCTCGAAAACGTTCAGGGTGATGAGCGCGACGTTATCCTATTCTCCGTCGGATATGGTAAGGATGAGACCGGTAAGCTTATTATGAACTTCGGTCCTCTTAATAGAGACGGCGGCTGGAGAAGACTTAATGTTGCAGTTACAAGATCCAGAATCGAGATGAAGGTATTCTCATCTATCTCTCCTGAAGAGATCCGCATAAGCGACACTTCATCTGAAGGCGTTAAAGCGTTCAAGAGATTCCTGCAGTATGCGGGCGGAAGCGAAGTCTGGGATCAGGATATCGTATCAACAGGCAGTTCATCCGATAACAAGGGAACACCTCTTATTGACCGCAACGCTATGTTTACCGGTATCGTTGATGATATCTGCAAGAGATTTGAAGCAGAAGGTTTCAAGACAGATAAGAGAGTCGGTAAGTCCGGCTTCAAGATCGATATCGGTGTTGTATCTCCTGAGAAGGAAGGCGCTTACTGTCTAGGTATTCTCCTAGACGGTCCCGTATATGCGGCATCAGGAACTACAACTTCGAGAGAAGTATCACAGATGTCTATCCTCAAGGGTTACGGCTGGAACATCGTAAGGATCTGGTCGCTTGAATGGTGGGAGAATCCTGACAGCGTTTTCGAGAAATTGTTAGCACTTGCAAAAGAACCCGATAAGGAAACTCCTGCTGCTGAGGAACCTGCAGTAGAGCAGACCGCTAATGAGGAGTCTGCTTCTGCCGAAGAAGTCCCTGCTGAGGTTGAATCAGCAGAAGAGACAGTTCCTGAAGAAGAGGGCAGATCTGATCCGCAGATAACAATTTACGGTGTTGATTCTGAAGAACCCGAAGCATCTGAAGAAACTGCAGCAGAAGAATCTGAAGATCAGACGCAAAAAAAAACGACTGACGTAGAAGACGATAATTCAGACGGTTGTCCTTCGGTGATCTATCAGTCGGCAGACATTAAGTCCAGACCGATGACCGCTGCTGATTTCTGCGATCCGCTCAATACTAAAATTCTGCAGGCAAACGTTCTTGCCATTGTTGAGAAGGAAGCTCCTATAAGCGAAGATGTTCTTGCAAAGGAACTGATAGCAACTGCGGGAATCACGAAGATGACTCCGAAGCTTCGTGCACGCTGCGAATATCTCGTTAAGAGCGTTAAGCTCCAGTACACCACGCAGAAGATAGATCCTGCATCCGAAGAAGACGATGAAGTTATCTTCCTCTGGAACGAAGGCGCTGAGATCGGCAAGGTAATGGATTTCTACAGAACTCCTGCAGAAGGAACGAAGGCCAGAAAGGCAGTTGATATCCCTGTTCAGGAAGCAGCATGCGCAGCTAAATACCTGGCTGTTTCCCAGTACGGTATGCCTTATGAGAATCTCATAACAGAGACCGCTAAGTCACTCGGCTTATCCAGGGCACCTGCAGATTCCGATAACTATAAACTCTGCAAGCGCGCCATCGATTACTGCATCCGCCAGGAATTGCTTGAGCTCGATGACGACGGATTTGTAAAAGAGAAGAAGTAAAAATCTATTGTGTTATAATGCTTTCGTTATGAATGAAGAAGAGAACAACATCAATATAAAGAGCAACGAAGAGATGCCTCTTTATGACAGACCGGGAAGACTTAATCCCGACCGTCATGTCCCGATCACAAGATCTGACCGGGTTGATGTTAATGTTCATTATGATGAACAGCAGAAGGGATTTATAAAGGATTCCGATTCGCCCGAGTTCACCGAGCAGTCTGCAAATGCCATGAATCCTTTTGAGGATACGGCACTCCTGAAGGGCGATATCAAGCCTAAGTCATCAGGTATAAAGACAGGTGCTGAGAGATACGAGAGCAAGATCTTTGTACCCGAGACTTCCGAAGAGAAGGTAGTAGTCAAAGAACCTGTAAGAGAAGAACCCCAGCCGGTCTACGTTGCCGAGGAAGATGCTGCGGCTTCGACAGACTTCATTGCCGATGCCATGAGCGGTGTCGATGAATCCTCACCGGTACCTAAGGCGGCTCCCACATTCTCGATAGTTGATCCTTCAAGACTTAAGATGCTCGTCTTGCTTCTGAGCATACTGATCGTTGTTGAACTTTTGGGTATCTCGTTGATGATATTCCTTTGATGTTCTTATAATGTATTCAAGCAAAAAAAAGACCGCGGCAGTTAACCGCGGTCTTTGCTTTTGAAGTCAATCAGAAGTTATTATTTCTTCTTTTTCTTGTTTGATTTGCCTGATGCTTCTTTCTTGGGAGCCTCAGTCTGCAGTGTCTCGATCTTGGCTTCTGCAGCCTTGCGGTTCTCTTCGAAGACGTAGTCTTTGCCAGGGAGAACTGCGTTGAGGATGATACCTACGATAGAACCAACGGCAAGACCGGACAGGGAGATTGTTAACAGAGGAACAGTATTCTGGTTAGTCTGCTTCTGAATCTGAACGTCTTCAGGAACAGTAACATTGTAAGGAACCATGAAGTTGCCGTTAACGTCTGCAAAATACTGAACGCCTTCAACTTCGATGTACTCGACTGTCTGCTCTTCCACCTTGCTTCCGACAGGGATGTTGATAGCTGTTGCAGCACTGTACTGAATACCGATTGCAAGAACGAGGATGATTGCGGCAATGATAACATTTCTTGCCTTGGAGAAATCAATCTTGTTCTCAACAACGTTTCTGACACCTACTGCGGAGATCATGCCGTAGAGTACGAGTGAGATACCGCCTACAACAGGAGTAGGGATAGCTGAGATGCATGCAGCAAGCTTAGGTGAGAATGCGAATGCCATTGCGAATATAGCAGCGAGTTCTACTACCAAAGGATCGAATACTTTGGAGAGTGTAAGAACGCCTGTGTTCTCGCCGTAAGTTGTGTTGGCAGGAGCACCGAAGAGGGATGCCAATGTTGTGGCAAGACCGTCACCTATGAGTGTTCTGTGAAGTCCCGGATCCTTGATGAAGTTTCTGTCTACAGTCGAAGAGATAGCTGAAATATCACCGATGTGCTCAACGATCGTAGCAAGAGAGATCGGAACGATTGTAAGAAGAGAAGTAATAAGCAATCCTGTATTGATATTGCCGCTTGTGAAGATATTAAATACAGTATCCTGATAATTGAACGGTAAACCGATCCAAGCTGCGTTCTTGATATTCTCGATGCTTGCAACTGAGAACAGCTGGAAGCTCGGATTGCCGTTGAAACAATAGTAACCGTCGACAGGCTGACCCTGAATGACTGTAAGGAAGATGCAGAGCAGGCATGCGCCTACGACACCGAGGAGAATAGGGATGATCTTGATCATGCCCTTACCCCAGATGTTGCAGATAACTATGATGAGGATTGCAACGATTGCAACTACCCAGTTTGTTGAGCAGCTGTTGATGGCAGTACCTGAGAGACACAGACCGATTGCGATAATGATAGGACCTGTGACGATAGGAGGGAAGAACTTCATTACCCTGTTAACGCCGAACAGTTTGATGAGTGCTGCCAAGACAAGATATACAAGGCCGGCGCATGCAACACCGAAGCAGGCATAAGGCAGAAGTTCACGCTCGCCGTGAGGAGCTAATGCGAAGTAACCTGCTAGGAATGCGAATGAAGAACCTAAGAATGCAGGAACCTTTCTCTTGGAGATAAGGTGGAAAAGAATTGTTCCCAAACCTGCGAAAAGAAGTGTAGCTGACACCGACAGACCGGTGAGAGCAGGAACGAGGACGGTGGAACCGAACATTGCGAACATGTGTTGGAAACCGAGTACAATTACACGACCGGCACCTAATGATTTCGCGTCATAAACCGGACCATCCATAACTTTGGATTTACCCATAACAAACCCTCCCTGGATGAATATTAAATTTATAATAGCACTCTTATTCTGATTTCAACTGACATTTTGTCATTTGTTTGTAATAATTTTCGAGGGCTCGAAAGTTTGTTTATTGACTTAAAAATTCATTCAACTAAAATAGTCCAAAAGGTTGTTCTAACCCTAATTTCCTGTGCCGAAAGGAGATATTTATGCAGTACAAGGATTTCGAGAACGTTCATGTTATGGAGCATCCGCTTATTAAGCACAAGATCTCGCTCTTAAGAAAGATCGAGACAGGTACTTACGAGTTCAGACAGCTTGTTGAGGAGATCGCTATGCTCGAAGGCTATGAGGCTCTGAGAGATCTTCCGCTCAAGGATGTTGAAGTAGAGACACCTCTTGAGAAGACAATGACTCCCATGATCGACGGTAAGAAGCTCGCCATCGTTCCGATCCTTCGTGCAGGTCTCGGAATGGTACCCGGCGTTCAGGCTCTCACACCTCTGGCTAAGGTTGGCCACATCGGTCTTTACAGAGATCCTGAGACACATGAACCTCACGATTATTACTGCAAGCTCCCTGATCCGATTGACCAGCGTCTCATCGTTGTAGTAGACCCGATGCTCGCTACAGGCGGTTCAGCAGTTGATGCTATCAATTCCATCAAGGCTCACGGCGGCAAGGATATCAAGTTCATGTGCATCATCGCAGCTCCCGTAGGAATCGAGAGACTTGCGAAAGCTCATCCTGACATCGATATCTATGTTGGTAACGTTGACAGAGAGCTCAATGAAAATGCTTACATTCTCCCCGGTTTGGGAGATGCAGGTGACCGTATCTTCGGAACAATGTAAGGGTACGGCAAAATATACATTTTTGGAGGAAAAGTGTTTATGGTTATGAAGAAGGTTGTAGCTTCAGTTCTTGCTGTTGCTACTATGGCTCTTGCTTTCGCAGGCTGCGGCAAGAAGGATGACAACAAGTTTGTAGTAGGATTTGACCAGGAATTCCCGCCCATGGGATTCGTTGCTGACGATGGTTCTTATGTCGGATTCGACCTTGATCTTGCTAAGGAATGTGCAAGCCGTATGGGTATGGAGTTCGTAGCCCAGCCTATCGCTTGGGATTCCAAGGATCAGGAGCTCGCTACAGGCAATATCGACTGCATCTGGAACGGCTTCACTATGTCTGATGAGAGAATTGACAAGTACTCATGGACAGAAGCTTATATGGCTAACGCTCAGGTTGTAGTAGTTAAGAGTGATTCAGGTATCACAACTCTTGATGATCTCGCAGGCAAGGTTGTAGCCGTTCAGAAGGATTCATCAGGACTTACAGCAGTTGAAGAGAATCCTGCACTCAAGGATTCATTCGGCCAGCTTATCGAGATGGATTCTTATCTCAACGCAATGATGGAACTTGAGATGGGCAGTGTAGATGCTATCGTTATGGATGAGATCGTTGCACGTTATGAGATCCAGACAGCAGGCAAGGATTTTGCAGTTCTTGATCAGACTGTATCAACAGAAGAGTACGGCGTAGGATTCCTTCTCGGAAATACTGAATTAAGAGACAAGGTTCAGAAGACTCTTGAGGAGATGGCAGCTGACGGTACAATGGCTGAGATCTCCAACAAGTGGTTCGGCAAGGACGTTACGATCATCGGAAAATAATCCGTTTCGTTAATTCAAACACTATAAGGGCTGTCTGAGAAATCAGGCAGTCTTTTTTTGTTGTTACATTTAATAAATAGAAAATTCATAAAACAGTGTTAAAATATTTTTATGATTGAGAAACGGCACATTGAGAAAAAGCTTGGAAGGAGCGTTCTCGTAACGTTCCTGGTAATTTGTGTGCTGGTTTCGACCGCTTTCCCTCTGTTTGCTGATGCTTATACAGAAGAAGATGTGCCCATTGTAGATCCTATCGGCGACATCGAAGGTTATTCTGCAGTTCTCTATAACAATATGGACGGACTTCCCACTTCTGAAGCAAATGCTCTTGCAACGACTTCAGACGGATTCCTCTGGATCGGAAGTTACGGCGGACTTATCAGATACGACGGTAATACATTCGAGAGATTTGATTCAACCTCAGGTATTGCGAGTGTCGTAAGTCTTTTTACCGATAGTTTAGAGCAGCTCTGGATCGGCACTAATGACCATGGCGCCGCAGTTATGGACAGATACGGTCATATCCAGATGTTCCGCAAGGCTGACGGTCTTCCTTCAGATTCCATCAGATCATTTACCGAGGATTCCAACGGCAATGTTTATATTGCTACCACTGAAGGTATTGTTTACGTCGATCTCGACTTTAACATCACGGTTATTGATGATCCAACAATCAAGAAATACATCAGACAGATAGAGACAGGTGCCGACGGTATCGTTTACGGAATTACTCAGGACGGAGACGTTTTCACATTGTCTGATGGTGTTGTCACTGCTTTCCATTCCAAGAAGGAACTTGGATTTGAAGATATGAATATCCGTGCATTGCACGTTGACCGGGAAAATCCGGGTTATCTCTATCTCGGCAATGACAGGACCAAAGTTTTCTACGGCAGCCTCGAGACCGGTTTCCCCGGCTCGGATGCCATAGTTATCAATCCGCTCAACTCTATCAATTCGATAACGAATATAGGAGATGATCTCTGGATCTGTGCCAACGACGGTATATGCGTTTACCGTGACGGCGAAGTTGAATTCTTAGAGAATGTTCCGATGAATTCAAACGTCGAGTGCTGCATGTGCGACTATCAGGGCAATCTCTGGTTCGCATCTTCAAGACAAGGCGTCATGAAGATCGTTCCGGATCAGTTCACCGATATTTTCGAGAAATACGGCATACCCAAGGAAGTAGTTAATACTACATGCTCCTACGATGATATGCTCTTTATCGGAACCGATTCAGGATTGAAAGTAGGCAGCAAGGCCGGTGGCGAAGAGACTAAGATCGCTTTGGAGACATGTGTTACTGCTTCCGGCAAGAACTTGGGATTCAAAGAACTCCTCACGATGCTGGACGGTATAAGGATCCGATCGATCATCTTAGACAGCCAGGACAGAATGTGGATCTCCACTTATTACAGCAAATTCGGACTTATCCGATATGACCATGGCGATGTCTTATGCTTCACCGAAGAAGACGGCATGCCGTCCCAGAGAATAAGGGCTATCAACGAGATGAGCGACGGCTCTATTGCTGTTGCCTGCACGGGCGGTGTTGTTGTGATCAGAGGCGACAGCATTGAAGAGGTTTATGATTCAGGATCGGGCATCAGCAATATCGAGATCCTCACTGTATCCGAAGGCAGTAACGGTGATATCCTGGCCGGCACAGACGGCGGCGGTCTCTATATCATCGGCAGTTCAGGTGTAAAGAATCTTGATACGGGTAATGGCTTTACTTCTGATATCATCATGCGAATCAAGAAAGATATCGAGCGCGACGTTTTCTGGATCGTCACCAGTAACTCGCTTGCTTATATGACTTCTGATTATGAGATCAATACCATTAAGAATTTCCCGTATTCGAATAACTTCGACTTCTATGAGAATTCAATTGGCGAGATGTGGATCTTGAGCAGTAACGGAATCTATGTTGCAACTGCAGATGAGCTCCTTGCCAACGAAGAGATCAATCCCGTTTTCTATGGAATCGATAATGGTCTTCCTCTTATTGCAACTTCGAATTCCTATAGTTTTGTAACAGATGAAGGCGTTCTCTATATTGCAGGTACAACAGGTGTTGCCAAGGTTAATATCGAGGTTCCTTTCGAGAACGTGGACAAGATCAAGATATCCGTTCCTTATCTCGATGTTGACGGCGTGAAGGTCTATCCGGATGATGAAGGCGTATTCAACGTTCCTAACAACGCAAAGAAGGTGACCATTTATCCTTTTATCTGCTCATATACTCTCATGAATCCTAAGATCTCCTATTATCTCGAAGGATTCGACATGGAGCAGAAGGTTATTAAGAGGTCCGAGCTGACATCTATCGACTACACGAACCTTAAGGGCGGATATTACACATTCAAGCTCACAATCTCTGATTCCATGGGTCACAGCTCCAACGACTTCAAGATTGCGATCATTAAGCACAGAGCCATATACGAGATGCTGTGGTTCTATCTGCTGCTCTTTGTCCTGTTTGTAATCGGAATGGCTACAGCAGTTATGTATTACGTTAACAGGAAGACTCAGGCCCTGATGAAGAAGCAGGAAGAGGACAAGCTCCTTATCAAGGAGATCGTTGAGGCGTTCGCGAAAACAATCGATATGAAGGACCAGTATACCCGAGGCCACTCTATAAGAGTTGCCAAGTATACAGCCATGCTCACTGAAGAGATGGGCTTTAATACCGAGACGGTTGAGAAGTTCTACAACATCGCTCTGCTACATGACATTGGTAAGATCGGTGTCAGAGGCGAAGTCCTCAATAAGAACGGCAGACTTGAAGATGATGAGTTTGCCGAGATCAAGTCACATACCACCAAGGGCTATAACGTTCTTAAGGATATCAGCATCATGCCAGAGCTCTCCATCGGTGCAGAACTTCACCATGAGAGACCTGACGGCAAGGGCTATCCGAGCGGTATTAAGGGTGATGACATTCCTACGGTTGCAAGGATCATTGCCGTGGCAGATACTTTCGACGCCATGTATTCAGATCGTCCTTACAGAAAGAGAATGAACTTCGACAAGGTTGTATCCATCATCACCGAAGTATCAGGCACACAGCTCGATGAGGAAGTTGTTGCAGCATTCTTGAGAATCGTTGACAGAGGCGGATTCAGAGCTGCCAACGATAAGGGCGGAGGTTCCACCGAAGATATCGATAACATCCATAAGAGACTCAATAAAGAGCACGATGCCGAGGAAGCAGCAAAAGAGCATAAGGCAGAAGAAGCTTCTAAGGAGAATGAGGCTGGCAAGGCTGAGTCTGACGAGTCCAAGGATGAATCAGGTAAGCCTGAAGACAAAGGTTCTGAAGAATCGTAACATATAGACGCTTTGCATATGCTATAATCATTTGCATGTTGAAGCGTGATATCTCATACAACATAAATACGTTTGTGATCTGAGGCCGGGGATAATTTATGGATCAGTTTTTTTCTACTTTGCTCCAATTGCTTGACGGCTTCAGATTTACCTGCGGAATATTCTGCTTTACTTTGCTTTTCTCAATCCCGTTGGGACTTCTCGTCTGCAAGGGAAGAATGGCGAAGAACATCATCATATCTTCGATCTTCAGATTGTATATATCAGTATTAAGAGGCACGCCTCTTATGCTCCAGTTGTTCCTGGTATTCTTCGGACCTTACTATCTGTTCAGGCTCAATACCGGAAGCATCGCGATCGGTCCGTTCGATTACAGATTCATCGCAACGATAATCGCATTTTCACTTAACTATGCTGCTTACTTTGCAGAGATCTTCAGAGGCGGCCTGCAGTCAATGTCCAAGGGTCAGTATGAAGCTGCCACTGTCTTGGGTTTTTCCAGGATGCAGACATACTTCAAGATCATTCTTCCTCAGGTCGTAAAGAGAGTTCTGCCTTCTGTATCTAATGAAGTAATTACATTGGTAAAGGATACTTCTCTTGCACAGGTTATCTCCGTTGCCGAGATGTTTACCAGAGCATCAGCTGCAGCTTCTGCGCAGGTATCGGTTATGCCGTTTATCGCAGCGGGTGCGTTCTACTATGTAACGAATCTTCTTATCGAAGTCATTTTACACCGCGTGGAGAAATCCATGTCTTACTATTCTTAAAGAGGTCACGGTATGTCGGATATCAATAACAACATCGTTCTTGAGATGAAAGATATCTATAAGTCATTCGATAATCTGAATGTCTTGAATGGCATTTCCATGCAGGTAGAGCGCGGCGAAGTTGTAGCAGTCATCGGTCCTTCGGGCGGTGGTAAATCAACACTATTAAGATGCGCGACAACATTAGAGAAGGTCGATTCCGGCAGGATCGTGATCGGAGG
>Ga0310696_10002513_pt1 | contig 24116 bp, 18 predicted proteins | sample AusTroGonzalo_MG_4_FD_203885 | JGI IMG/M metagenome (GOLD analysis project Ga0310696, IMG submission 203885) | Bovine rumen microbial communities from tropical cattle in Woodstock, Queensland, Australia - Gonzalo_02 (v2) (version 2) | ecosystem: Host-associated > Mammals > Digestive system >...
TGTAGCACACGGTGTAGCTTCCGGCCTTCTCACGGAAAAGCTCTTCTCTGGTTTTGACGGGGGTGGACATGATGGAGAAAATTAAAAGATGATAGAATGAAATGTTGTTGTCGTGTGCAAAGGTAAGCAAATTATTTGAATTGTGCAAATTTTCTCACGAACTTTTTTTCAAAACACTATACATTCCTACATTTTTAATGTAAATATCTAAATATAAATGGTTTAGATTATGTATGGAGCATACATAATTGATGAGTTCTATACATAGATTGAGAAAAGACGTAGGATAGTAACTGCAATAACGTATCTAAGTATCGGATAATCAGTTTGTTTCCTTTTGTTTCTGCCGTGGAAACAATTTGTTTCTACGGTGGAAACAAACAGTTTCCATGGGAGAAACAGTATCAAAGGCCGGTTATTGTTGCTACTTTCTGACGTTAAGTTTATGGAAAAAGTCCGTTCTATGCCTGTGTATAGTGGAACAAAAAAATGTATGGTCTATACATAAACTAACATCCTGTATATATGCCAGTTACACGAAAAATGTAGGAATGTATAGTGTTTTGAAAAAAAGTTCGTGAGAAAAGTTGCATGTCTCAGAAGAATGTAGTACCTTTGCAACCTGTAATAACAAAAACCTTCTGAATTATGGCTAAGGCAACTATCATCAGACAATATCGTAATGCGGAGACGCTCCGGCAAATGGAGCTTTCCGAAGTGGTTGACAACATCCGGAGTCAGGTCTATGCTGCGCCTTGTAGCGAGCTGCGACAGATATACCCTTTGGCAGAGGTGAAGCAGCGGTTGGTGAACAGTGGCGGACTGACGTTCAACTGCACGAAGGACCTGCCCAAGGTCTGCTTCGCCACGGCGATGGGGAACAGGAACAAGCAGCGGGTGATGAAGGCGTATAATGGGCTGGTGCTGCTCGAAGTGAACAACCTGGCAAGCCTCGACGAGGCTGAGGCCGTGAGGAAGAGCGCCAGTCGGATTCCGCAAACCATGCTGGCCTTCATCGGTGCGAGCGGGTTGAGTGTGAAGATTGTGTGCCGGGGGGAGCTGTATCCTGGCGAGAAGACCCCACCCCTGACCCCTCCCCTTAGAGGGGCGGGGAAAGGTCACACAGATGACACGGATAACACAGATAGGAAAGGTCACACAGATACCACAGATAGGAAGGGTGGACACACGGATACCACAGATAAGAGTTTGCCAACGAATGACGACGACGTGCGACGCTTCCACGTGAACCTCTACGAGAAGGCGCGGGTGGCCTACAACATGCAGTTGGGCGTGACCATCGAGAAGCTAGAGCCCGAGCTGACACGCGACTGCTTCATGAGCAGCGACCCCGACATATTCTATAATGAGCTGGCGCAGCCTTTCTACACCGACTGCTCAGACGTGACGACGGCAGTGAAGCCCGTGGCGCTCAATGACGGCAAGAAGGGTACGCTGATTCCCACCATCGACAATTATCACGCCATGCGGCTCATCTATGAGTTCTGCCTCTCGAAGGCCTACGACGAAGTGACGGGCGTCACCGAGGAGGAGGGCCGCACGCACCTGATACTGACCCGTCTGGCAGGCTATTGTCAGGAGGCCGGTCTGGAGATGGCGATTGCCCGCGAGATGGTCTTGCTCAACCTCCGTCTGGGTCAGGAGAAGGATGTGGTTTTCAAGGTTTTTGAGAATGCCTACCGCGAAGAGCACGAGAAGCAGTACCGCCGGCGGAAGAACATCGTGAAGCCCCTGAAGAACATCCCTGCGGAGACGCTGCTGATGATGAAGGTGGACATGTTCCTGAACGCGAACTACGAGCTGCGCAAGAACGTGATGCGCGGCGTGGCGGAGTTCAGGATGAAGGCCGCGCTGGGCTTCGACTTCCAGGACCTGACCGACGAGGCGAAGAACAGCATCACCATGCGGGCCCTGTCGCAGGGCGTGAAGTGCTGGGACAAGGACATCAGCCGCTACGTCAACTCCGACGACATCGCGCTCTATGAGCCGATGACCGACTTCCTCGACCATCTGCCCCGCTGGGACGGCGTGGACCGCGTGGAGGCGCTGGCCCGGAGGGTGAAGACCGACTACGAGGCGTGGCCCCACCTCTTCCACGTGTGGATGCGCTCGATGGTGGCCTTGTGGCGCGGCAAGGGCCAGCTCACGGGCAATGCCCTCGTGCCTATCCTCATCGGTCGGCAGGGTTGTGGCAAGACGTCGTTCTGCCGCATCCTGCTGCCACGAAAGCAGCGCGAGTACTACAACGACCGCATCAACTTCAAGAACGAGAGCGACCTGAACCTCGGCCTCACCAGTTTTGCACTCATCAACCTCGACGAGTTCGACAAGATTACCCAGCGGCAGCAGGTGGTGCTGAAGTATCTCGTCTCGACCAGCGACCTGAAGTACCGTCCGCCCTACGGCAAGGCCTACAGCAGCCACCGCCGCTACGCCTCGTTCATCGGCACCACCAACGAGAGCATGCCCCTGACCGACCCCTCGGGCAACCGCCGTTTCATCTGCGTGACGGTGGAGGGCGACATCGACTTCACCACGCCCATCGACTATCCCCAGCTCTATGCTCAGTTAGAGTATGAGGTCTCGACGCTGCGCCTGCGCTATCACCTGACCCGCGATGAAGAGCACGCCCTGATGGAGCACAACCTGCGCTATCAGCGTCTCTCGCAGCTGGGCGAACAGCTTCTCTCGCTCTTCGAGAAGCCTGAGGGCACCCCGGAGACCAACCCTGACGGCGGCCAGTGGCTGTCGCTGAAGGACATCTCCGCCCGTCTGAAGAAGGTGTTCCGTGGTGCCTACGTCGAGGACGAGGGCTGCTACGTTAAGATAGGCCAGTTCCTGAGCCGTCCCGAATATAAGTTTGAAAGCGAGCGGAAGTCTTCCGGCATGGTCTACTGGGTAAAGGAGCGGTAAGCACTACAGCTTTAGTGATTCGACAAAATTCAGGAAATAAACTGAATTTTGCGTTTTTCTTTGGCTGTTCTGGGAAAAAGCAGTACTTTTGCACCCCAAATCGTAAATAGTAAATAGTCAAATCGTCAAATAGCTATGCTCCTGAATACCATTCCCGAGGCCATCGATGACATCCGCGATGGCAAGTTCGTAATAGTGGTCGACGACGAAGACCGCGAGAACGAGGGCGACCTCATCTGTGCCGCCGAGAAAATCACCGCAGAAATGGTGAACTTCATGCTCAAGCACGCCCGGGGCCTCCTTTGCGCGCCCATCACCATCAGCCGCAGCGAGGAGCTGCAGCTGCCACACCAGGTGCAGGACAACACATCGCTGCTCGGCACACCCTTCACCGTCACCGTCGACAAGCTGGAAGGATGCTCCACGGGTGTCTCCGCCCACGACCGTGCCGCCACCATTCGCGCACTGGCCGACCCCACTTCGACCCCTGAGACCTTCGGACGTCCAGGGCACGTGAACCCCCTCTATGCACAGGACAACGGTGTGCTGCGCCGCTCGGGACATACCGAGGCTGCGATAGACCTCTGCAAGATGGCAGGATTATATCCCGCCGGCGCACTCATGGAAATCATGAACGATGACGGCACTATGGCACGCATGCCACAGCTCATGGAGTTTGCCCGCAAATGGGACTTGAAGCTCATCACCATCAAGGATATGATAGCCTACCGGCTGCAGACCGAAATGCTCGTGGAGCAGGGTCAGGAAGTTGACATGCCCACGGAATGGGGACACTTCCGCCTCATACCCTTCCGCCAGAAGAGCAACGGACTGGAGCATTTCGCCCTCATCAAAAATAGTCCAATAGTAAATGGTCCAATAGTAAATGGTCCCCTGGACTGGGGACCTGATCCCGTCCTTGTTCGCGTCCACTCCAGCTGTGCCACCGGCGACATCCTCGGCTCGAAGCGTTGCGACTGCGGCGAGCAGCTGCACAAGGCCATGCAGATGATTGAGGCCGAAGGACGTGGCGCCCTCGTCTACATGATGCAGGAAGGCCGCGGCATCGGTCTGATGAATAAGATTGCCGCCTACAAGCTGCAGGAGGAGGGCTATGACACCGTAGACGCCAATACCCATCTGGGCTTCAAGCCCGACGAGCGCGACTACGGCTGTGGCGCCCAAATACTCCGCCTGCTTGGCATTCAGAAGATGCGCCTCATGACCAACAACCCCGTCAAGCGTGTTGGACTCGAAGCCTACGGACTGGAAATCGTAGAAAATGTGCCCATAGAGGTCACTCCTAACGAATACAACCTCCGCTACCTCCGGACCAAGCAGAACCGTATGGGGCATACCCTGCACCTCTAAGAGTGTCTAACGAGCCTATGGCTCGTGGAGATAACGGACAAAATTCCTATTGTTTGAGTCGGAACGACTGCTCAATGCTCTGCAGTTCGTCCCTGAAGTTTTTCTCTACCTTGAGTCGCTGTTCCACGGTGTTGCAGCTGTGTAGCACGGTGGAGTGGTCGCGTCCGCCGATGAGCTGACCGATGCGCGAGGCGGGCATCTTCGTGTACTTCTGTGCGAGGTACATTGAGACCTGACGTACCTGCACATAGTCGCGCTTGCGGCTCTTGCTGTATACCTGCTGCTGGGTGACGCCGTAGTGCTGGCACACTTTCTCCATGATGTCGTCGATGGTGAGCGGCAGGTTGTCAACCTTCACCGCCCGCTTGATCACGCGCTCAGCTAGGTTGAGGTCGACGGCCGAGTTGTAGACGATGGAGTAGGCCATCAGTGAGTTGAGCACACCCTCCAGGTCGCGTACTGAGCTGTTTGCCGTCTTGGCAATGAACTCTATGACGTCGGCGGGAATCTTCAGACCGTCGCGGCGGCACTTGCTTTGCAGGATGTCTATGCACAGTTGCTTGTTGGGCTTCTCCAGCTCGGCGATAAGACCGCAGGCGAACCGTGTGAGCAGACGCTCCTTCACCCCTTCGAGGTCCACTGGCGGACGGTCGCTGGCCAGGATGATTTGCTTGCCCAGACGGAAGAGGTGGTCGAAGATGTGGAAGAAGGTGTCCAGCGTCCTGGGTGCCGACACCCACTCCTGTATGTCATCGACTATCAGCATGTCGATGCTCTGGTAGAAGTTGATAAAGTCGTTGGTGGTGTTGCGCCTCACGGAGTCCGTGAACTGAATCTGGAAGAGCCTTGCCGAGACATAGAGCACGCGTAGCTGAGGGTTCTGCTTCTTGGCATCCACGCCGATGGCATTAATAAGATGTGTCTTTCCGCAGCCTGATGGCCCATAGACGAAGAAGGGGTTGAAGGTGGTCTTGCCAGGCTGTCCGGCGATGGTCAGTCCCACGGTGCGTGGCAACTTGTTCGAATCTCCCTCAATGAAGCTGTCGAAGGTCTTCTTCGGGTCGAGCTGAGGGTCAATGTCCTGCGGCTGGGCGGTGTCGAGCACCGTTGGCGACAGGTTGCCCCTATTGGTAGGTTTCGGCCCGTCAATGTCGGCAGGCTTCTCTCCCTCCCAGTCCACACGCTTCTTGTTCTCCTTGTCCACCATGAGGCGGTAGGTCAGCCTGACGTTCGCCTTGAAGCTGTTGGCCAGCGCCCATCCCATGAGCTTGACGTAGTTCTGCTCCAAGTACTCGTAGACGTACATGCTCGGAACCTCCACCAGGAGTGTCTTCTGCTGCTCATCGTAACTTACAAATACAATAGGCTCGAACCAGGTCTTAAAGACTTGTTCGGTAACGTTTTGCCTGATAAGTTGGAGGCAGTTGTTCCAGAGTGGCCTATGGCTTCGTTGTGTCACGATAGTTTTAGATACTTAGACGTATATGGCGTGTTACCAGATGTGGTATTAGAGCCTTGTTTTTTGTTTTGAGGATGCAAAGTTCGCAATTTTTTTTGTAACCACCAAACCCCCCTGAAATATTGAGTGTGTGTACAAACATCGTAACTGCCTAATGTTGGCACGATTATGATGTTTCACGTTTTTTCAACATCCGAGGGGGCTTGCACAAATCCCTATGCCTCATTTTCAGCAAGTTACTAAACTCGTTAAAGGGGTTTCGGAAAAAATATTATTTAGACAAAATAAAATTAGCCTCCCTTCGAAAGATATGCTGAAACTTGATGATGAAGCTTTGTTCCATTCCCTCTTCCATTCCCTCACACATATTAATTATTGTAGACCCCTGCATTTTTTCCCCACTTTTTGCATTAGTTTCAATATTTATGCGTACATTTGTAGCCTGAAAACCTAAAACGAAGAAATTATCAATAACGAATAATTAACTACTTAACTATGATGATGAGAAAGACAATGATGACATTATTGGCCGTTCAGGCTGCTGTTTTGGCGGCATGGGCAGGGCAGACGTTCACTATTATGGTGGACCAGCCTCGGCAGACGATTATGCATTTCGGGGCGAGTGATGCTTGGTCGATGCAGGACATCGGGACTTGGGAGGACACGACGGAGCAGAAGAAGATTGCTGACTGGCTGTTCTCTATGGAGACGGACGAGAACGGACAGCCACGGGGTATTGGGCTTTCGTTGTGGCGGTTTAATCTGGGTGCAGGAAGTGCGGAGCAGGGCGACGGCGCGGCCATTAACCGTGACACACGCACAGAGTGCTTCCTTCAGGCTGACGGCAGCTATGACTGGACGCGGCAGGAGGGACAGCGGCGGTTCCTGCGCATGGCCAAGGAGAGGGGCGTTCCTTATTTCTTGGCTTTCCTTAACTCGCCGCCTGTGTATTTCACACAGAACGGACTGGCCACGAACACCGGACGTGGCGGTACGCTGAACCTGCGCGAGGACTGTTTTGATGACTTCGCACAGTTCATGGCCACGTCGATGCGGGGACTGGAGGAGCACGACGGCATACACTTCGACTACATCAGTCCGGTGAATGAGCCCGACGGTCACTGGAACTGGCAAGGACCGAAGCAGGAGGGTTCTCCGGCTACGAACCGCGAGATAGCACGTCTCGCCAAGGCCACCAGTGAGGAGTTTCAGCGGCAGGGCGTGAGCACACAGATCATGGTCAATGAGTCGAGCGACCTGCGCTGCCTTCTGGGCATCTACAAGACAACGTGGGAGCGGGGCAATACGCTGCGAGCGTTCTTTTCCAAGGATAGTACGGAGACTTATTTGGGTGACACACCACAGGTGCCACGCCTCATCCTGGGTCACAGCTATTGGACGAACACACCCGTGAGGCGTATGAAATCCATCCGAGAGCGACTGCGCAAGGAGTGTCGTGACCTCGGCGTGAAGTTCTGGCAGTCGGAGATTTGCATCATGAGCAACGACGAAGAGATAGGAGGCGGCGGGGGCTATGACTTCACCATGAAGACGGCGCTCTATGTGGCGCGCATCATCCATCACGACCTGACCTACGCCGATGCTGAGAGCTGGTCGTGGTGGCGGGCCTGCGGCGGTAACTACAAGGATGGACTTATCCGCGTGTGGAACCGTGGACACCGTGCCCAGGACTCGCGGTTGCTATGGGCTATGGGCAACTACAGCCGATTCGTTCGCCCCGGAGCCGTGCGCTATGACATCAGCGGCAACGAAGACCCGCGTGAACTGATGCTTACCGCCTTCCGCAACAAGGACGGGCAGTGGGTGGTGGTGGCCATCAACTACAGCGAGAAGGAGCAACCGCTCGACATTGCCTTCTCAGACGGCAGCGAGACACTGTGGAAAGCCTATCGTACCAGCGATGTGGAGGGTGAGACGCTCAAACCAGTAGGCCACGCTTCCCAGCGTGGTAATCTCGCACTAGTAGGCCACGCTTCCAAGCGTGGCAGTTCAGGCCAAGGTGGAGCCTGTAACACCCTTCCGCCGCGTAGCATAACCACATTCGTTGAGGTAAACACTGAACTGCCACGCAAGGAAGCGTGGCCTACTACTGATAATGCTGAGCTACCACGCAGGGAAGCGTGGCCTACTACTGTGGCTGCGGAGGGTGCTTGGTGCTGGTTTGCCGACCCTCGGGCGCTGCACTATAAGGACGAGAAAGGGACGGTGGACGCCACTTACATAGGTTATATTGATGTTCATGGCAACGTGAAGGCCACGCAATACGACTGGTTGCGGCAGAATAAGACCGATGTGCTGGTGCGCTCGTTCTTCCAGCCCGACGACCATAACAATCCGACGTTCCTCGTCTTGCCCGACGGTCGTGTGATGATATTCTACACGCGCCACACCGACGAGCCTTGCATCTGGTACCGCATTTCGGAAAAGCCTGGCGACATCACCGCCCTGGGCGAGGAGAAGCGCTTGGCCACGGCGAACAACACGACCTACCCCTCGCCCTTCATCCTCAGCGACGACCCGCAGCACATCTACCTCTGTTGGCGCGGCATCGGCTGGCATCCCACCATCGCACGCCTGACCATGCCCGATGCTGACGGCAACTGCTCGTTCGACTACGGCCCCTACCAGGTGGTGCAATCTACCGGCGCGCGTCCCTATGCCAAGTATGCGAGCAACGGCAAGGACAAGATTTACGTGGCCTACACCACGGGGCATCCCGACAACGAGCAGCCCAACTGGCTCTACTTCAACGTCATCGACATCAACCACGGGCAAGGCCCGCTGCTGCGCGACATTGATGGACGGCAGCTGAGCGTCGTCAGCGAGGGGACGTTCCATGTGGACAAGAGCGAGAAGTATGCCGCAGAATATCCCGCTACCATTATTGACCGAACGGCGCAGACACGCAACTGGGTGTGGCAGATTGCTTTGGACAATAAACGTGAACCAATAACCAATAACCGTGAACCAATAACCAATAACCGTGAACCAATAACCAATAACCGTGATGAGCGGCCGGTGGTGGCCTATACGCATATCGACGAGGAAAAGACGTCGCACGAATACTGGTATGCCCGCTGGAACGGACAGCAGTGGCAGACCACTGTCATCGCTCCTGCTGGTCATGCCTTCCACCAGAACTGGGACAAGACGGAGCGCTGCTACAGTGGCGGCATGGCCATCGACCCTGATGACACTAAACAGCTCTACCTCTCCATGCCCGTAGTAGCCCACGCTTCCCAGCGTGGGAGCAGCCTCACCATAGCAGACAACCCTTCAGCTGCGCACTTCGACCGTGACGGTGTTTATGAGATATGGCACTACACACTGGCCGATGATGGCAGCGTCAGTAATAAGGAACAAGTGACGCGAGGCTCCGCGAAGGGCAACGCACGGCCTTACGTCATCCCCGGCTCAGCAAACTCAAAGATGCGGCTGACGTGGATGCAAGGCGACTACTATTATTGGATGGTGAACAAGTGGTACCCGAAAGGTTACCCCACGGCCATTGTATGTGATGTTCCGATGCTTGCAGAATTTGACAAGCAAACTTCACTACAGTCTATAGATATTCCGTTGGGGGATGTCCGTGAGCCTCTTGTGCTTACCCCAGGAAAGCCCGTAAGGCTGACGTTGCGGCCTGATACTGCCATCTATGCCGGAGTGCTCTTCACTGCCACACTGGTCGATAGTCAACATTCAATGGTCAATGGTCAACGTTCAATGGTCAATGGTCAACGTTCAATGGTCAATGGTCAACGTTCAATGGTCTACAGCATCACCCCTGATGACCAGCGGCCAGTGGTTACCATCGGCGACCGCACCTTCTATAGCCAGAACCGTCTACTCAATAGTGATGCCTGGGCGCAGCACAGCACAGGCACCAATGGTGACAGCCATCCCACGAAGCTGACCTCCATTGACCTCACTCTCTGCTACGACGGGCATACGCTCACCATTCTCCGCGACGGCTTCGTTGACCAGGTAATAGATTTCTGATTTCATGTGTTTTGTTGTTAAATATAGTTAAAAGTTTTACCTTTTTGTGATTTTCTTTTTATTTGCATTTTTTTATCGCCCAAATTTGTTAATTTTGCAAATTGTACATTAATGTGTTGTATTGGATATATAATTAGTTGATTATTCTGTATAGGATTTATGGAAATAGATTCTCACTCAATGTTGTCTATGGGCAGTATGCTCCAGATGGGGAAATACCGTATTGACAGCTATCTCTCCTCGGGCGGTTTTGGCAACACCTACGTAGTTACCAATTTGCAGTTCGATGAGCGTATGGCTATGAAAGAGTTTTTCATGAAGGGTATCAGTGAGCGTAATCCAGACCAGACGACAGTGAGTGTGAGCAATGGCTTAAATCAGAAGCAGTTCGACCAACAGCGCAATAAGTTCAAGAAAGAAGCGAGGAGGCTTAGAAAGCTCAACAACGACAGAATTGTGCGTGTGCATGATTTGTTCGACGAGAACGGCACATCTTATTACATTATGGATTTCGTCGAGGGTGAGTCCCTTTCCGATCGTCTGCGCCGTACTGGCAAGCCCATGACCGAGGCTGAGGTAAGGAATGTCCTGATGCAGGTGCTCTCTGCCCTGAAGGAGGTTCATGCAAATGGCATTTGGCATCTTGACTTGAAGCCCGGCAATATCCTTGTTGACGACAAGGGGAACGTCAAGGTGATTGACTTTGGCGCGAGCAAACAAACGGGTGCTGAGGCAGACGGTGCGACGACGTTTTCCATGTGCTACACCCCCTGCTACGCACCTACTGAGCAAATTGAGCAGAACATGGATCGTATAGGTCCCTGGACTGATTTCTTTGCTTTGGGAGCTACTCTTTACAATTTGCTTACGAACCTTAAGCCACCTCAGATTTCCGAGATAGCCGATGGTGGGTCGTTCCATTACCCTGTGGCTGTGAGCCAGCAGATGCGCGAGCTCATAAAGTGGATGATGACCCCCACGCGGAGTAAGCGCCCGCAGTCTGCTGACGAGGTGCTTCAGTTTCTTGACCAGCAGTCAGTGCCTGTCAGGGCGAAAACGGCAGCCGCCGATGTCACTTATTATAATACCCACGTCAAGACAGGTTCAGGTGACGAGAAAAAGGAAGTGGCAAGCAAAGGCAGCACCCCCCGGCGGTTTATGCCGGTGAAGCCTTCGGGTCATGACGTAGTGAAGCCTAATCAAGGATTTGAATTTAACCGCTTTGTAAATTCCTACGGCAAGTTTATAGTTGGTGCCGTTGCGGGTCTTGCCCTTTTGGTGCTGATTTTCGTCCTTTTCAAGGGTAGCAGTAGCGAGGGTCTAGACGGCTCGGGTGCTGGGCATCCTGAGATGGTGAAAGACTTTGCCTACACCACCGCCATCGGCGACTGCAAATATACTGGTCCACTTGACGAAGCTAAGAAACCCAATGGGTTTGGGGAGGCTTTCTTCACTGATGGCCGCTATTACAAAGGTTTCTTTGTGCATGGAGTCCTGGAGGGCGACAGTGCTTATTTCATGTACCCCTCTAAGAACTATTTCTACGGACGCTTCAAGAACAACTATTTCTCTTTCGGCCATTTCGTCATGCACGAAGACAGTAGCTATTTCTATGGCACTTTCGACAAGAACGGGCAGCCTACCGAGGGAAACTGGTTTGATAAGAACAATAAGTTAATCTTAGATGATGGTGAAATAGAATCACAATGATGAGAAAAACTATACTTTTCAATAGCCGTGACGAGCTTCTGCGCATTTCGGTTGAAAATATCGTATATTTTGAGGCCAACGGCAACTATACCAATATTGTTTCGTGCAACAAGTTGAAGTCTACGATAGGCTTGAGCCTCTCTAAAACTGAGCAGTTGCTCACCGAGCAACTTGGCGACACCGCCCAGAGTTTCATGCGTGTCGGCAAGCGTTTCATCGTCAACCTTAATTATGTTTTCAGCATTAATTTGTCGCGTCAGTGCCTTCTGCTTTCCGACCAGTGCACTTTCACCTTCCAGTTGCCCGTGTCGAAGGAGGCTTTGCGGCAGATGAAGACCCTGTTCGTGGGTTCCTCGAAATGATAAGTTTATATACAATATTTTATTATGATGACACTTACCATAGGAAGAGACAGTCAGAAAGGTCAGCTGCGGATGGTGGCTGGTTCGCAGACATTACTTGTGGGTTCTAAGCAGAGCGTTCCCATGAGCGTTGGTCGTGAGCATCTCCGGTTAACCATTGATGATGATGGCCGTGTGATTCTTAAAAATCTCAACGTGGAAAACGACACCTACGTTAACGGAGTGGGTGTGGAGGTGAAGGTTATTAGGCGAAACGATAAGATAGAGCTTGGCAATGACCGCTATCTGCTGGATTGGGAAGTCCTCGACCCCTTTATGCCTAAGTTTGCCGATATACGCCCGATGAAGCGTGTGTGGGATAAGTACCAGCAGGCATTGCTCGACCAGCAGATAAAAGAGCGCCGCTCCAATGCTCTTCGCTCTGTTACTGGTATCTTCACGATGAGCGCCCTCGTCCTGGGGTTCTTTTTCGGTCGTGAAAGCACGCTGATAGCGTCCATTTATGCTATTGCAATCACAGTGTCGATGGGCTTTTTCATAAAGTCGTTTATAGACTCCTCTAAAATCCCTCATCAGCAGCAGGCTTTGCGCGACTCTTTACCAAAAAAATATGTATGCCCCTGTTGCAAGCATTTCCTTGGAAACCAGAGCTATGATATAGTCTCTCAGAGCAAGTCGTGCCCCCACTGCAAAGCCATTTTCATTAAATGAGAAATACCATTATCATTATGTCAGCAAGAAAAATATTCTTTCTCCTACTGCTATTTTTGGTTCCTGTCTTGGTGTGTGCCCAGGTCAACGACATTCGCAGGCCAAAGCGGACAAAGACACAGACAACGGCGCAGCCGAAGACGACCACCACTACGCAGCCGACACAGAAGGGTAGAGGCGCGAAGCAATCTTCACCGAAGACCACGGGCATTAGAAAACCCGCAAAGACCGTCGGAACGAAGTCTGCCGATGTCAAACCATCGGCTAAAAAGCCGGTCGATGCCCCTGTTGTAGAGACGTTCAGCCCGTCGCTGAAAGGACTGAGGAAGGTAAACTATAAGTTCGACTTTTCGAATATGCTGATTGAAGGAAAAAGCGCAAGGCAGTTTATCGCAGAACTGGCGGCCAAGGAAGGGACGGATGCGGAGTCGGCTTACGCCACTTTCAAGAAAGACGTGGAGAACATCTTCATCACAACCGTGAGAACGGAGTCGCAGATGGCCGGTACGTTCAGTCTTGACAATTCGAAGAAAGAGCGACTGGAGGTAGTAATAAGGATAAGCGATGTCGACGAAGACGGGGCTCACAGGATTGTTGGAACATTGAACGACAATAAGTCCAAACAGGTCTTAGGAGAGGTAAAAGCCCGAAGCCGGGGAGGAAAGAACAATTTTAGGGAGCAGTTCCCTAAACGGCTGAAGAAAAGCTCGAAGGATTTTGGCGATGACCTGAAAGAGTTGTTGGACGAAAAGACGAACTGACGTTTAAGGCTTGTCATAACTAAGCACATTTTTGTCACTAAAGCAGTACATTTCATGGAAAACAGCAGTCAAAATTTGGAAATCGGTCTTTCGTGTTGTAACTTTGCACTGTGATTAGTTATTAACCCCTTAAAATTTAGCATTATGACTACAAATGATGAGACTGTCTATGGAGGCGGAGCAGCCGTAGACGAAACCAGAGAAGAGAACGTTAGCAACAACAACGGACTGAACTGGCAGCAAGTTGTTATCGGTGGAGTAGCCGGCATACTTATGGGTGCTGGTGGAATGTATGCCGCTAATGCTTTTAAGAGTCAGAAAGGTAGCGATGTCGAGACGACGGAAGAAACTCCTGCTGACAGTACTGAGACTTCTGCCGACGATGAGGCACTGAACAGCTTGAACAACATCACAATGAACATGGGCGATGTCCACGTTGCAAACATCAACGGCAATCTCTCGTTCGGGCAGGCTTTCGCAGCTGCTCGGGCACAGGTGGGCCCAGGCGGAGTATTCCACTGGCACGGCAATGTGTATAATACCTATACGGTGGAAGAGTGGAATTCCATGTCTGTGGAAGAGCACAGCACGTTTGCTTCGACTGTCAGCTCGTACGTTAGCACTGTGCATGAGTACTACGGCCATACCCACGTTGACCGTCACGCTCATGCCTATCACCACCATCACGTCGACGAGCATATACATGAGGTGCATGATGTCCATGTGCACGAGGAGCACGACCTGCATGTACACGATGTGCACGATGTCCATGTGGATGGGTACCACCATCCGGGACCTCCCCCACCACCAGCCCCCGCAATCGTGGAGAATGAGATGGTGCAGGTCGACAACTCCATCCATCAGGACACTATTTCGCAGGGCAATACCGATGAGAGCGAGGTGCACGTGCTGGGAATGGACCATGTGAAACTTGGTGACGATGCCAATATGAACATTGGCCGCAACATCATCAATGCCGACGACGTGGTGATAATGAATGTGGGCAACAGCCCCGTATATGACACCACTCCTGGAGGCGAGCCTTCTTTTGCCAGCGCTGAGGCACAAGTGTTCCACGACAAGGATATGAACGTCGAAGATTTTGCAGCGCAGACCAGCTCTGGCGACAGCGGATATGTCCCAGAGGCCATTGATGGCTCGCAGGACTCCCTGGCAGACGGTATGCCCGACTATGCTAACGACGTGGACATTTAACCGTCAATGCTTGAACACCGCCTTTCTATGATAAAAAAGCAATTATTCTTTACAATGATGTTCTTGGCATGGAGCTTTGTGGCTCCTGCCAGGAACTTTGTTGTTTGTGTGGGTGTAAGCGATTATCCCGACGAGAAGAACGATCTGTCGTTGCCTGTGGGCGATGCCAACGCTATAGCCGTCGTCTATGAGAAAAACGGCGATGCCCGCGTAAAAGTACTCACCGACAAGAAAGCCACACTAAAGAAAGTGCTGAAGGCCATAGGGCAGATGGCGTCGCGTGCGACATCCGACGATGCCGTCTGCTTCTATTTCAGCGGACATGGAGTGCCTGGGGGCTTCGTGTGCTATGACGGCGTGATTGCTTACGACGTACTCTCGCGTAAGCTGCTTTCCAGTGCGGCGGGCACAAAGATTGTCATTGCCGATGCTTGTTATTCGGGGATGGCACGCAACCTCAAGCAGTATGGAGCACCAAGCGCAGAGACGGTAGGCAAGAACAATGTGGTCTTTTTCCTCTCGTCAAGGACAAACGAGAAATCGAAGGAAAAGGAAGGGTGGCGCAACAGCATATTTACAGCATACCTCGAAAGAGGATTGCAAGGAGGGGCCGATGTAGACAGGGATCGCATAATCACCGTGCGCGAGATATACAATTTTGTCAGCGAGGGAGTGGCAAAGACATCGCTCGACAAGCAACACCCAGTGATGTGGGGGAAATTCGAAGACAAAATGCCCCTGATGAAATGGTAAAAACCAAAAAAAACAGACATTTTCTCACTATATGACGGGGCATTATTTTTTTTGAATTATAATAATTATTGAATTTTAATTGATATGCAAACCAAATATGTAGTATGTCCAGTATGCCATGCAAAGACAGAGGTGGCCAATCCAACGAATGAGCCATCAATACTCGTGACTTGCTCCAATCCAGAATGTCAAGCGAAGATGCGTGTCACCTTCGATACAGGTGAGACGCAACTCGCCTCGCCAAAAAGCAAGAAAAACGCTCTCGGTTCGCTTATGTGCCTCCACCAGGAATATCCACTTCGTCTCGGCACAAATACCGTAGGGAGGAAAAGTCCCACTTCAGATGCCGACATACAGATTGATGTCAACGACCACACCATGAGCCGCGTGCACCTCACCCTCGAGGCCGTGCAACTGCAGAACGGGCGGATCAAGGTCATTGCCGGCGATGCCAGGCCAAAGGCGCAGGCACGGGAAAAACCTCTCATCTATGAGGATGAGCCACTCTTCTATGAAGACCGTGTGGTGCTTGCCAATGGCGACGTCATGGTGCTTGGAAAGACAAAAGTGAAATATATACAGGAATGAAATTCGTTCTAGACTTATACCGTCCTTGAGTGGGGGCAGAGACAAAATCAGGAGGAAACGATTTCCCCAGATTATTATTAGGCGGGCACCGATGCCCGTCTGTTTGTGTTTTGCGACGCCGAAGGCCGCTTCACCGAAAAAGATACGGATAAAACTGTAGAGGGTTACAGGAACCTTTTAAAAGACTGAGTGGGGATTACTTTCGTAATATGTATTTCATAATTTAAGTTAAACATCTGCCATTTAGCATGCTATTCGGGAAAAAAGCATTACTTTTGCTCCCAAAATCTCTAATAGTAATTAATATCAAAAATTAATAAGACGATGAAAAAGACTGTATTCATTCTGTTGGCTTTCTTGCTGACAATGTGTATGCCGATGATGGCCGACAACGACCGAGTGATAACCTTCGACCAGTTGCCCCAGACAGCTCAGACGATGCTCAAGACACACTTTGCCGACAAAGTGCCCTTGGTGATTACTGTAGACTGGGACGACTACAAGGTGATGTACCAGAGTGGCGAGAAAGTGGAGTTCGACAAGAAGGGCAACTGGAAAGATTTAGACTGCAAGGTGTCAGCAGTGCCCACAGCACTCATCCCTGAGCAGATTAAGACCCACGTGAAGGCCACTTTCCCCGGCACCACCATCATCAAGCTTGACCGCGACCGCCGAGGCTACGACGTGAAGCTCAACAACGGACTTGAGCTGGAGTACAACAAACAATTCCAAGTGGTTGACATCGATGACTAAACAATTATCTATCATGGCTGCACATATCAGTGCAGCCATGATGCTTTTCTCATGTAGTGAGAAGCCCATCCCCGCCGACCAACTGCCAGAGGCCGCCAAGGCTTACATCGAACAGCAGTTCCCCGGACAGAAGGTGCTCTTAGCCGAGAAAGCCCCCGACCTTTTCAACACTACCTACGATGTGAAGCTCGACAATGGGCTGGAACTGACCTTCGACAGCGATGGTATGTTGATTGATGTCGATGACTGATTTTATATGACAGGCTGCTTTATCAACGCCTACTTCAGCTTGTAAAACACTCCTATGGTGCCATAGACGGGGTAAAGCGTCTGCTCCACCGTCTTGAAGTCGCCGGGGAAGATACCTGTCAGTCCCCAGTTTAGGTCGGCTGACACGCCGAATCGCTTGCGCACTTGCCAGTCGACGCCAATGCCGAGGCCAAACTGAACGCTGCGCATGTCATCGTTGAATTCGTAGATTGCCCATTCTCCTTCCTTGTTGCCCATCAGTATCTTGGCGCCCGTCGGGGTGTCCTTGCGTAGGTAGCCGTCATAGGCAATGCCGCTGAACTCTTTGTTCAGGAGGAACGACACGTAGGGACCACCCTTCAGCATCACCTTGCTGCCCAATGTTAACGTGGCCTGAACGGGCACGGTAAGCATCCACTGCTTTACTTTCTGATCTACCCGACCGGTAAAGAGTCCTGCCATCTTCTGGTCGCCCTTCACCACTTCCATATAGTAAGCCTTGGTGGTGGCTGTTGTTTTCATGCCTTTGTTCTCGAAGTGCAGCCCTGCCAGAACACCCCACTTCTGATTGAGCGGCAGCATGGCGTCGATTCCCAGCATGAACGATGGTGTCAGGCTGTAGCTATCTATACTGCGGATAGTCTCAGGCAGCGGGATGGGTGCCGTGCCACCGATGTTATAGCCCACACGAGCTTTCAGTTGCAGACTGTCGAGGTTGATGGCCTGTGCCGTGTTTCCGATGAACAATGATGTCGCTATCAATATAATGTATGCAATATTCTTTTTCATTTTAGCCTTTTTATTATTCTTTATTTCCCATACGATACTTCCACCTCGTCAATATAGAGTGTACTACCGATGGCCCCCTCAAACTGTGCCCCGTACTTGCTTGACGAGAACACGAGTGCCAGGTTGCATCCCAGGGCAGAGACGATGTCTTCGGGGACATCCCTGCCTTCGAAGAACATTTCCCAGCGCGTCCATGTGTCGGTGGCGGGCAGCGACGCCACTTGCGCCACCTTATACACCTGTGGGTTGTCCAGTATTTTGCTGAGGTCTGCCACGTCATGACCGTCAAGGATATAGCTGTTATTCTGGTCATCTAAGTTGCGATAGTATATGGCATAGATGCTGGCCTCGTCCGTACGGTCGGGATATTCCTTCATATCCTGGTCAGTGAACTTCTCGCCAGGCTTATACTTGTACCAGCCAGTGATGCGCACTGGTTCCTTGGCATTGGGTATACCGAATTGCGTGGCTTGCAAGGGATCCTTCAACACTTGCTCGACGATGAATTTTCCCAAGAACAGGCTTCCTGCAGCGATGGGTTTATGCATCCATTCTCCCATTGAACCAGACGACTGGGTGTTCAGACAAACGCCTCTTTCTTCTTTGCCGCTGGGCGTAGAATACGTGGGGAATCCCTCTGGCTTAACGCCGTTCATGACAAATGCGGCACCAGAATTGCCTGTTGCCCAGCAGTAAATCTTCTCGTCTTTATCTGATGACGCTGTCTGCTCATAGAAGTAATGCATTTCGTTTTTGCCGCCAAGCAGAGTAGTCTCTGTACGGGTCTCCACGTTCTCGAAGCTGAACTTCTGTACAGGGAGCGATGCTTCCTGAAAACTCACGTTGTATGTGCGCTGCCATTGTCCGTCCTCCGAGGTGACGGTGTAGGTGACTTTGCCCTTCGTGAAGTCATGCACCGAGCCGTTTGCTGGCTCAATAGTGGCACCGTCGGTAATCTTGAAATTCACTGGAATCTGCGTAGACAGCGAGATGAGCGAACGCACCATGAATACAATGTTCGTCTCTGCCGAGCTGATTGTCTCCTTGCGCATCTCTGTTGTCTGATAGAAATACTGTTCATACTCCGCGCCTTCTACCCAGGCGCTTTCAATGTCGCACTCCTTGTTCAGGGCCTCGTCCTTGATGCACGAAGTCATGCAGCAACAGCAGAGCGCGATAATCATCAATCGATTTTTATGCATTGTTTATATTATTACGTTTGTATTTTTAATCTTCAATTTTCAATTTTCAATCTATAATGGTTGTTGCGTTTCGCTGCAAAGGTATATAAAAATACGATTGCAGAGAAAAAAAGACATAAAATGGTCAATTAGTTATTCATTTTTAACGTATTGAATCGCAAAGCGAAAAAACAAAAAACGTTAAAACCTCATTACGGGGAACATTTTTTTTCGTTTTCTTTCGTCTGTAAACAAATATTTGCCTAAATTTGCACTTGATTTGCATGGGGAGTGCTCCAATGCATATTATATACATTACTGAAGAACGCCAGAACCTCAATTTGGAGATGTTGTAATTCACAGTTTCACGTTCTTCATGTCGTGTAGCTTTTATAATAATAATGTAAAGATATGAAAAAGACAGACATGAAACGAATAGTATTACTGCTGACCGCTGCGCTGTGTCTGGCAGCGGGTAACATCTATGCGCAAGACAAATCAGAAGCATACAACAGCAAGGGAATCGATTGTCAGAAGAATAAAGATTATGTTGGTGCCTTCGGCTGGTTTAAAAAGTCTGCTGATGCAGGAAACGCTAATGGCATGTACTACTTGGCGTTCTACTATCGGGATGGGCAAGGAGGTGCCGAGAGAAATTACGACCAGGCTTTGCACTGGTTCAAAGAGAGTGCTGGCAAAGGCTGTAAATACGCCTACTGCCCATTAGGCTCGTTATTTGAATCATCGGGCAAACAAGACGAAGCTTTCAAGTGGTATAAGAAATCTGCTGAAGCTGGCTTTGCGGACGGACAGTATAATTTGGCCATGTGCTATTATAATGGTGTTGGAACGACCACTAACGATGAGGAAGCTATGAAATGGCTACGGAAAAGTGCAGAGCAGGGCTCCAGCAAAGCAAAATATATGCTGGATGAAATCACAAACAATCCTGATGCATTTAATAAGCCACCCGTAATCAGCTTCGAGGGGATTCAGCAGGATGGCGACAACGCTTCTTTCAGTGTATGCGTGAAAGCCTTGACTGGTAGGTTGACGAAGAATCCCGTGGTCTATTTGAATGGTAAAGAATTGCCCACAACCAAATGGATTGGTGTTGTGGAAAAGAAAGGTTGCGACGTGTATTTTGATAAAAAAATTTCAAACCTTGATGAGGGGGAGAACGTTGTCCGCGTGGAAGCCGCCAACAGGGCAGGAAAGGGAATCAATGAGTTGAAACTGAATTACAGTTCGGGGAAATTGGCAGAGGTGAAGATGGATTTGCCTGCAACGACAAAGGACGACAATTACCAGTTGAAAGCAAGTATAAGTTCCAAAAGTCCGATAACAGGTGTCACGCTAACGGTCAATGAAAAGAAAATACCCGTAACAGTACCCTATGGAGCAAACGAATTTGTCATTAATGAGGCGCTGGAATTGGAAAAAGGAATCAATGAGGTTGCTGTTGCCGTTACCAATGCCGCTGGCGAAATGACAACTGGACCAAAGTATATAAAACTGGCGAAGAAGATAGCATTGGTAATAGGAAATGCAGACTATAAAAGTGTCAAAAAACTGGGCAGCCCTATGAAAGATGCCATCGGAGTCGCCTCTAAGCTGGAGGAAAATGATTTTGAAGTGTACAGGCATATCGATGCAACACATTATGACATGGAGAAGAATGTAGAGGAGTTCTGCAGAAAAGCTGAAAAATGTGAGTTGGCCCTCTTCTATTATTCTGGTCATGGCATAGGGGCACAAAAGGGCGACGACAACTGGCTTGTCCCGGTTGATGCCCCTGCGCAGATGTGTTCTGAAACAGACCGCAAGCACAGTTGCACGTCGGCAAAGTGGGTGTTGGAAAAAATGAAGGAGGCTGGTTGCGATATAAAATTGATGATTCTCGATGCGTGTCGGAATTATCCCGAATGTCCAATGGAAAAAGAACCGAGAACTGCCGACAAAGGCTTTGGTGGCAATAAGGGGAAGGTCGAGATGATTCCTGTTTCGGGTTCGATTATTGCATACGCTGCTGGTTGGGGAGAGACAGCTATAGGATGGGAGGAAACTAATAACTACAGCCCCTATACAGAAGCTTTCTTGAAAACAATCGACAGGAAGAAGGAAATTTCTGTAGGAGATTTCTTCACGCTCGTTAAGAGAGAGTTTCAGACGATAGTGAGGAAAATAAAACCGGAATCCGTCCCAGATCCTTATTTTAACAACGGAATGAACGCACTTTATTCCTTCCCTGAAGGTAATTTGATGCAACCTTGAGAAATGAATGTACCTATGAAATACGTAACATCACTTTTATCTCTATTGCTGTTGCTCTTTTTGCTCCCTTGCAAACTGTCAGCGCAAGAAGTCAGATTCGATTTAAATCCAGTAGTTCCTGAAATGGAGGTAATTCTGGAGAAGCCCGCATCACTCTCCTGTTTCTATCTCCAGCCCGACTTTCAAGTCGGCTCGCTCATGGGCGTTGGTGCTGCCGTTGGCGGCTATATCAGTAACTTCAACGTAGAGGTGTTCTTCACCATGGGGTTGGCGAAGAGCGAGGAGATTACTTGGAAGAAAGAGGGCAAGAGCGACGAGATGGGTTCCTACAAGCCCATGGCCTTAGGTGCCCGCTTAGGCTACGGCTTCACTGTAGGGGCAGGCCCTGTTTCAGCCCGAAGACTCCGCCTCACACCCCAAGTAGGTCTTTCTGTAACGAACATAAAATGCAGTTGCAACACCGGCGACTCGAAAGGCTACGCCGCCTCTGCCACCATTGGCCTGAAAGGCGAGTATGTCCTCTCTCGAAACATTGCTATCTTCGCAGCACCAGAGGTGGCCTTCGCCGTGACGAAGAGCGATATATATAAGCAGCTTGAAGACGTGTCGTCGAAGATAAAAGGTTGGGGTACTGGCTTCAATGCCCGTCTCGGCGTTACCGTGTCATTCTGACTTTACATCAATTAGCACAAATTGCTTTACAAATATTCAATAATCAATAATGATAATTTGTGGTCAATTAGTGGTAATTTGTGTTAGATAATAAATAATTCGTATCAAAACAAATTATCGTGTATATGATTCGAAAAACTATTATTTCCCTGTCGATTCTCCTTCCCCTCTGCGCGATGGCACAGGAGAAGGAATATGCAACAGGACTTATAGAAGACTATGAGTCGCTAAAGCGGATTCCCATGAAGAAGGAGCTTGTGACTAAAGGCATTGAGGTTTTACCCACCAGCTATTCGCTACGACAATACTGCCCGCGCCCCGGCGACCAGGACGGGAAGGCCACTTGTGCCGTATGGGCTTCCGCATACGCTGCCATGACCATCATGGAGGCCATCCGTTGGGGATGGACTGACCAAGACGTCATCACCAACGAGGCTTTTTCACCGTTTTGTGTCTATGCGCAGACAAAATTTGCGAATGACAGGAACTGCAACATTGGTATAACGCTTGAAACAGCACTCTGGCATTTAAAATACAAAGGTGCGCCAAAATATAGGAACTACGACACACCCTGTGACAACCTTGTGCCGCGATGGGTAGCCGACGAGGCCGGCGAACATCTTTTTGACTATGCCAAACTTTTCGAGAACCAGTTCCCGCCAGAACTGGATGTCGAGGGAAAAGTCAAAAACCGCGACAAGATAATTAGACTCACCAAAAAGGCTATCACTGAGAAGAAACCCGTCATCATTTCCATGCACTACCCCAGAGGAAGGCGCGAGTCGCTCTTTATGGCGGGAGAGGTATGGATGGGAGGCATAATTAAGGCCGGAGAGGCTGATTTCTGTTACCATGCGCTGTGCGCCGTGGGCTACGACGACAACAAAGAGGGCGGAGCCTTCCTTATTATGAACAGCTGGGGGGAGAACTGGGGTAAGGACGGATTCACGTGGGTGAAATATGATGATTTCGCATACTACGTGGACTGTGCCTGTGAACTCTACGCTGACACACAAGGTACTCCATTGGTAGTCAAACCTCAGCCAAAGCCCGAACCACAACATGAGTCCGAACCACAGCCTCAGCCCCAACCACAACCTGAATATAGCCCTGGCATCATCATAGATAACGTGACCGAAAAAACACTTGCGGGAAGCATAACGTTCAAATTGGAAAACGACGAAACGATGGAAATGATGCGTACGGAAACACGTCCTTTGGCCGCATACAGATGCTTGGGAAAATATGCCAATCATAGTGCCTTTGGCATTGAACTCTATAGCGAGACACCTGCATACGTTTACGTGATTGGCATAGACCAAGAGAACGTGGTGGACAGCGTGTTCCCGCCACCATACGCGAAAGTGGGCCGCCCCATCAGTCCGGCACTGACATTCAGTTCCAATACTATTGCGCTGCCCGATGAGAAGCACACTTACACCATAAACGACAGTCAGAAAAACTACCTCTGTGTACTCTACGCCAGACACGCCCTGCCCATGGATCGTATCATGGACTACTTGAAGCAGCACGATGGCAACATAGAAGACCGGCTTGCACGTGCCATAGACACACTCTGTGAAGGTGAACGTGTGGAACCAAAGGAGATAGCCTGTGAGAGAGACCGATTGGAGTTCAGGTCTTCCACGATAAGGGGCATCATACCCTTTGTCATAGAAGTGAGACTGTTTAAGCGTCATTTGTAATTTACAGTGAATTCAGGACAATCGTCTTTTACGTTTAATGATGAGTAGTAGAACGAGATTCGTGTTGTCGGCAATCATCGCAGTAGGTATGCTGATGCTGTCCTACTGGGTGACCAACCAGCGGTTTATTATCAGCGGTGAAACATTGCTGATACGCGAGGTTGAGCTGGTGCGTGGCTTCTTCCAGCCCCACATCAACCCCATGGCCGACTCCGTACTGCTCATCAATGTGGCCTATGACAAGGAACTGGCCATCGACACGGCAGCCAACAAAGGCTTAGGATATGAAGGCATCACCGACCGAAAGAAACTCTTTGAACTTCTTTCTGGGTTAAAAAGGCAGGGCGACTATCGCTACATACTCCTCGACGTGCTTTTTACCGACAACATCCATACCCCTGAGGACAGTGCTCTCTTCTCTCTTATTGCGTCGATGGATAGGATAGTCGTTCCACGCGACATCAACAGTGCGCTGGCCGACACATGCCTCTACGGCAAAGCAGGACTAGTGAACTACTTCACCAACTACAAGTTCGTTTCCTTTACCAAATATCCCTATCTCGTAGACGGGAAGGCGAGCCTGCCACTGAAGATGTATGAGGAGATTA
>Ga0310696_10002515_pt1 | contig 24107 bp, 19 predicted proteins | sample AusTroGonzalo_MG_4_FD_203885 | JGI IMG/M metagenome (GOLD analysis project Ga0310696, IMG submission 203885) | Bovine rumen microbial communities from tropical cattle in Woodstock, Queensland, Australia - Gonzalo_02 (v2) (version 2) | ecosystem: Host-associated > Mammals > Digestive system >...
CACCAAGGCCACCGGCGGAATGGTCGTCAAGCAGGCCAAGGACGAGTCCTCGCCCTACGCGGCCCAGAAGGCAGCCGAGAAGGTCGCCGAGGTCGCCAAGGAGAAGGAGTTCGTCGGGATCCACGTCAGGGTCAGGGCACCCGGAGGAAACAAATCCGCCTCGCCCGGTCCCGGAGCCCAGGCCGCCATTCGTGCCCTTACCAGGGCCGGACTGAAGATCGGCCGCATCGAGGATGTCACTCCTATACCGCACGACGGTACCAAGAAGAAGGGCGGACGCAGAGGACGCAGGGTCTGAGGGGGCTTACCCGTGGACATAGAGATCATCGAAATGGCGGAGAGGAAGGCCAAGTTCATCCTCAGGAACTCCTCCCCGGCCATGGCCAATGCGCTCAGGAGGACGCTCCTGTCCGACATCCCCAAGATGGCCATCGACAAGGTGGAGTTCCACCTCGGGGCCATCACAGAGGGTGAGAAGGAGTACGAGAGCATCACGCCCTTGTTCGACGAAATCATCGCCCACAGGCTCGGAATGGTCCCGGTCCCCACGGACCTGGACCTCTTCGTGCCTCAGGACGAATGCTCCTGCGGCGGCGAGGGCTGCCCGAGCTGCAGCATAATGTACAGCCTCAACAAGACGGGGCCCTGCACTGTGCTCTCCGGGGACCTGATGCCGCTGGGAAACCCTGACCTGAAGGTCAAGGACGAGTTCATCCCCATCGTGGAGCTCACGGACGGCCAGGCCGTCCTGATCTACGCGCATGCCGTGATGGGCACCGCGAAGAAGCATGTGAAATGGCAGGTCGCCAACGGTGTGGGCTACAAGTACATGCCCAAGGTGAAGATCGATGCCAAGCATGCCGCCGACTCCGCTCTGCTCGAGATCGCCGCCAAGTACCCCAGCGCTCTGGAGGTATCCGGCGGTAAGGTCTCCGTCAAGAGCGACGTCGAGTGCGGTATCATCAAGGGCTGCCTCGAGGATCTCAGCGATGCCGAGGGCGTCGAGATCGAGTGGCAGGATGATGCGTTCATCTTCCAGTTCGAGACCGACGGCTCCCTGACCGCTCAGCAGACCCTGGACAAGGCGAAGGAGATTCTCGTCGACGAGGCCCAGGAGTTCAAGGACCAGATCAGAAACCTTTGAACGGATGCCCCTTCGGGGGCATCCCCTATTATTATAATATCTGATATAGGCGGTCGGAAGAAATCCGACAGCTTGCACTTCTTGACCTTGTCGTTGTTGAACACGGAGTCCATGCTCATCTCGAGTATGTCCACCCTCTCGCGGGTGTAATCGTCGAGACCGTACTTCTCCCCGATGGTCTTCGAGATCTCCAGGTACTTCTTCACGCTGGCCTCGTGGACGGTGAGGGTCAGCCCGTTATGGCATTCGTTGCATTCCCCGGACAGGGGCATGCGGCGGTACTTCGCGCCGCACTTGGTGCATCTCACGGTCTGGGTGGAGAAGCTCCTGAGGTTCCCGATCATGTCGGGGAGGAAGTGCTTGTTCAGGACGCGGATGGCGACATCCTTCTCGTCGACCGCGCGGATCTTCTTCCCGAGCATCAGCTGGGCGTCCATCTTGTCCATCATGGTCTCCAGGGTCGTGTACGAGGAGTACTTCGGGCCGTAGGAGATGTCGTGAGTGTCATGGGTGAATCCGAGGCCCTCGTACTGCTTCTCGGTCCCGATGCGGCCTGCGATGAGGTCCATGACCTTCTCTATCTCCTTGGGCTCCTTCATCTCCATTGCCGCATGATAGAGCTCCAAGGGATACTCCCTGAGGCAGTCAACGTTGTGGGCCTCCTTGTCGATCTCGTTGGGGTCCAGCCTCGTGGTCAGGACCAGCGGGGCATCCATGAGACCGCCCCTGGTGCTGGGCAGGTATCCTCTTGAGAAGTTCAGGAGTCCGTCCATGGCCAGGATAAGGCAGTCCTCGTCCCCGTCGCAGTTCCTCCTCTTGGCGGCGTGGAAGAACGGGTGGCCGTAGCATCCGCGCAGATCGGCGTATCCGATGATGCGGCACAGGATGCCTCCGGACGTGTGGGGTGCGAGGCCGAACGTGATGTGGCCTATGAGGTCGCTGCGGTTCTGCACGTTGTAGTAGCGAGGGAGGTGGTAGAACTCCTCCAGCTCGTCGTCCAGGTATCTGGCGATCTTCACCATGTAGTCCCCGCAGTCCTTTGCGGGGATGACGTCCTGGACCTTCAGCTCCACGATCTGCTCCGGATCCACCAGGGGCTCGTTGTTCCAATCGTGGGTGTAGCCCAGCTCGTGGGCCTTCTCGATGCTCAGGCCGATCTCCCTGGGCTTGAAGTGCGTGAGCGGTATGTCCGTCATGTCGAAACGGATGGTGCCGTCCTTGAACGTGCTGACCCCGTTCTTCTGCCTCAGGATCCCCTTCTCCAGAGGCTCCACGGGCTTCGTTATCGATTTCAGGACGTCCAGGCATTTAACGTCCGAGGGGGCGCTCTCGTCCAGCATGGCCAGGGCGGCCTTGAACTCGGCCTCCACGTCTATCTCCATCTCGACTGGGCCCATGTTGCCGAACGCGTTCTTCCTCGGGGTGTATTCCGTGTGCTTGTTGCAGTCCCTGCACCAGTTGCGGAAGGTGACCGCTCCGCAGGATCTGCAGGTCCTGCTGCCCACCTCCACGGTGACGGCGGCCTTGGATCCCCTCTTGTTGGATGCGATCTTCCTGCAGTTTGCGATCGCCGTGTTGATCTCCTTCCCGTTGTCCGCATCCTTGCCCACAGGGAACAGGGAATGGACCTTGGGGGTCATCTCGCGCTCCTTGGCCTTCTCGGGGCGCCCCATCCTCGTCCCCACGCGGGTCATGGCGCGGGCGCGGATCTCGTATCCTGCGGCGGCGGAGACGGCTTCGAGCGTCGTGGATCCTTCCAGCGGGCGTCCGGGGCTCAGCTTGTCACCGGAGTGATCGATCCCCAGCGCGTCCAGCATCGGTTCGGAATACCTCTCGCATATGCGGACCCTGTCGCCCTCGACGGTGTGTAGTGCGCAGAGATCCTCCAGCATACGCTTGGAGACAGGCTCCCTGGCCACTGTGAGGGTGCTCCCGTCGAACTGCCCGGTGGACAGGATGTGCTCCCTGAGCGCCTGTATCCTATCCAGCGGCCAATCGGACCAGAACAGGTTGAACTTCGGGTGAAGCGGCACGCCCATGGAGGCTGACATCTCCTTCGCCCTGGCGTAGGTGGGGTCCTTCCAGTCCTCGGGGAGGTCCCCCTTCGCCTGGAGCTCCAGCTTATGCCATTCCACGGGGTATCCGCAGGGGACCAGCGTGTGGTTGTTCTCGCAGAACTCCCCGAACGGAACGAGGATCTCGCCGTTGTCCACTATCTCGGAGATGGAATCCTTGATCGCTTCCACGTCCTCCTTCGTATGGCAGTAGACCAGGTCGCCGTTCTTGAGCAGGAGGGTCGGTCCCTCCAGCATGTCGCACGGGGTGACCACGCAGGCCTTCCCCGGCCTCTCTATCTTCAGCTGCGTCCCGAGGGCCATGAACTCGTCCATGGCGTACATCGTTCCGGTGTTGTAGGCCAGGGAGGCCAGCCCGGATGTGCGGGCGCGTCCGTACCTCAGCCTGAAGCCGCCCACCCTGCAGGGATGCCCGAATATGGGGCGGCCGGCGACGATGTCCTTGAGGTACTTGTACTGGGGCTCGACTTTCTTCTCCTTCTTGTCGTCCCCTCCCTTGTCGACGGTCTTGTGGGCGTCCAGGAACTTCCCGATGAAGTCCCACCCGTCCAGACCTATCTTGTCGACGTGCTTCTTCAGTTTGGATGCCTTTTGGCACATGCCCTCGGCTATGACCAGCACAGCGCCTCCCCTGACGCGGTTGGTCGATATGCGGGGCAGGTCCCTGAATCCGGATATCTCGATCTTCTCGGTCCCCTCGCCGTCGACGCACACGGGGCAGTTCCTGACGATCAGGTCAATCTCGTCCGATGTCGGGGTGTACTGCAGGTGCTGACATTGCTTGTACAGCGGGATCTCCTCGTCGAACCTTGCGATCTCGGCGTCGGTGGGCTGGTATTTGCCGATCCCCAGCTCCGTTCTGACCACGTCCGCGATCAGGACGCTCATGGCCTGTCCGGTTCCTCCGGCCGCACGGATGGGTCCGGCGAAGATCAGGTCGACGTAGTTGGTACCGTCCTGGTTGTATCCTATCTTGGTGTCCGCGATCCCTTCCAGAGGGGCGACGAGGATGCCTTCGGTGAGCACGGCCAATCCGACCCTGACCGCCCTGTCCAGGGCCTTCTCCATGCTCTCGGCAGGCCTCTTTGCCATCTCCTTGGCCACCATCAGGGCGACCAGCTCGCGGTTCCCGTACTCGTCGGTGAGCTTGCGTATGTCCTCGGCGACTCCCTCGACGTTGTAATCCTTGAGCAGCTTCTCCACACGAGATGCGAGGTCCTCCGCCTGGGGGATCTCCACGAACGGCTCGGGGTCGTAGCCCAGCTGCCTGGCCCTCTCCGCGATGGCGTAGCACTCGTCCTTCATGTCGGAGAGCCTGCGGAAGTAGTCCGCATATTCCTCGCTGTAGACCAGTTTGGGCATGTCACTCCTCTTGCATGCTCTTCTCGCGGAACACCTTGCGCATGTGCTCCAGGACCGTCTGCGTGAGCTCCTCCATGCCGTCGCCGGACTGTGCCGAGAACGACAGCCTGCCGTTGTCCCTGGTCAGGATGTCCGATTTGCTCTCCGCGACTATGATGGGGACGCCCTCGAATCCGGCCTGGATGTTCTTCAGGAGCTTTTCCTGGACGTCCAGATGGAATCCGCAGGTCTCCGAGGGGTCGATGATGAACAGCATGACATCGGTGAGGTACCTGAGCGCGAGGACCGCCTGCTTCTCGATGTCGTTCCTCTGCTCGAACTCCCTGTCCAGCAGCCCGGGCGTGTCCACGATCTGGTATTTCCTCCAGTCGTCCTGGATGTGCCCCACGATGATGCCCTTGGTGGTGAACGGGTAGGGGGCGATCTCCGGCTCCGCGGAGGACATTACCGTAACGAGGTTGCTCTTCCCCACGTTGGGGAACCCGGCGACCACGATGGTCGGCGTGGAAGGGTCCACCGCGGGCAGCTTCCTGAACTTGTTCTTGGCGTCCTGCAGGAACAGGAGGTCCTCCGAGATCCTGTCGACGTAGGAGTTGAGCCTGCCGTAGAAGCTCCTCCTGGCCGCCTCGATGATCTCCGGGTCCTTGCTGCGCCTGATGTTGTGGAGGGTGCTGTTCTTCAGCTTCTCCACGTTGGTGGCGCACCAGTTCACCGCTCCCAGCGCCTTCTTGTACCTGTCGATGCCGATGACTATGTCTATCAGCTCTGGAAGGAAATCCTCGTCCTTGTCAATCCTGGGGAACCTGTCCACGTAGCCCTGCAGAGCCGTGACCACTATGTCCCCGGATGCAGTGACCTTCGCCAGCGCCGTCTTCTTGCGGCCGTCCAGGGCGTTGGTGCCGTTCTTACGGATCTTCGATGCCCTGTGGAAAGCCTTCTCCATCAGCTCCTCCGAAGTGAGGACCGTGGGTATCTTGTAATCCATTCCCGCCATGTCTTTCTCCATTGCATCCTCGTATAATAAGGGTACTCGCGCGCGCGGAACCCTGTGCATCGGCATCTTCGGGATACCGTCGTTTCCATTGTATCGTGGCCCTCATCAACCAGAGGTCGTGGCTCATGTGCTTGTTCGGATGGAGGTTCGGCGGGATCAGAACCGTGGGGCAGTCCAGGAACCGGATCCCGAACTCCACCGACGGCTTCCCTATGTCCGCGCCGACGAGCCTCCCGAGGGACGCTATGTTCGCCCTGAACGTCACTCCCAGATCGAGGCCGGCTATGTCCTCCGCCTTTGCCGCCATGAACTTCGGGACGCCGATCCTCCCGTGGACGGTGACCTCCAGGTCGATGTTCTCGGTGAACATCCCCACGGCGTCTATGCGGTAGGGGTTGTCGAACCCAAGCACGATGCTCTCGAACTGGCCCGCCAGATATCTCAGGACATCTTTCGCCAGGTCGGAGTCCGCCCTGAGGGCGATCCTGACCCCTCCGGAGGCCGACCTCGACACGTCCTGGAGGTCCACCGACAGGAACAGGGACGCCTCCACCAGGCGCGAGACCGCCCGGTCTATGACCCCGTCGATCATGTTCTTCACTATCGACTCCACCAGGCGCTGCAGGGATTCGGTATCGGTGACCGTCCCCACCTCATCGAACGCGGATTCCACCGCGCCCCATGCGATGTCCTTCAGGTTCGCGATGGTCAGGAAGCGGTCCGTGATGGAATTGGGCTTGGAGGTGCCCATGGACGGCTCCCCGAACTCCCATTTTGTGGAGCCGTCGTAGGTCCGGTGCCATGTCGATGCATCGTTGGTGCCGTCCTTGAGGTGCGGGGTCTTGTCCAGGACGTTCCCTTCCGCATCCTTGAGGGTGAGCATCTCCCCTCCCTTGGAGGCGGCGGTGCTGGCGTTCACCATCAGGAACTTCGGTTTCACGATCAGCAGCTCTCCGGGGCCTATGGTGCCGGACAGGGCGTGTATCTTGGTCTTCTTGTTGGACGCGGCGGTTATGGTGTACCCGTCCAGGTCAAGCTCGGTACCGCTGTTGTTGAAGATCTCGATCCATTCCCCGCCCTTGTCCTCCCCCGGAGGGTTGACCTCGACCTCGTTTATCATCAGGCCGGTCTGGGTGGGGTCCGCGTACCTGATGTCCAGTCCTGCGTCTATGGATGCGGTGATGCCCAGGGCGGGCAGGGGGATGTTGCTCAGCACCTCTCCGAGCCCGGGGACCTTGCTGAGGGTCACCCCGAGCTGGTTGTAGTCCTCGAGAACAGGCAGCACGACATCGATGTCCGCCTTCCCGACCGATGCATCCGCGGACAGCATGTACTTCCCTGCCTTCATCAGCGGATCGATCCTCATGGAGAGGTCCCATCCGTCCCCTGCGACCTTCCCGGTCCCTATGACCACCAGGTTGTCCTTCTCGATGCTGCCCTTGGCCTTCACCACCGCCCCCGCGGAGACGTCGAGGCCGAAGAAGGGACCGCTGAGGGTGGCCGTCAGTATGGTCTTGGTCTCGTTATGGAGCCCGATGAGGTCCGTCCCTATCTCCAGGGTGTACCCGCAGTAGCTGACCGATACTGTCTGGCTTCCGAGGCCCAGGGACGCGGAGGCATCCGCGCTCAGGGCCTCCAGCAGATCCGATATCCCTTCGTTGATCCAGTCGTTCAGCCTCTGCATGGGGCCGGAGATCCGTTCGTAGTACTCCGTGACGGCAGATGCGATGTACCTGGTGATCTCGGACACGTACTCGCCGATCATGGTTACGGTCTCGTTCACCAGACGGATGAACTCCAGGAGGGGCTCCAGAAGCGGCTCCAGGATGTCCAGGAGCACGGAGGCCGCGTCGTCAAGGACCGTCATGCTGGGGGAATACTCCACACCCGCGAGTGCCCATCCGCTGGACACGGGTATCTCCAGGTGTATGGTGCGGGGGATCGACCCTGAGACGGAGGATGTGGAGGATCCCATGGCATCCGATATGCTGCTGCGGCCCTCTGCCCTGTACGAGAGGGAATCCGTGAGCGATACGGAGAACACCGTGGTGTAGGCGGCGGAGCGGCCGTTCCACAGCTCGGTCTCGTGGACGCATCTGCTCTTCACGATGGTCGGCTGCAGGGCGGCAGGGTCGCTCATTATCTCGGCACGCAGCCTCTCGCGGACCAGGCGTCCGCCGTCGTCCACCAGGTCGAACCCCGTATCGCCGGGGAGGGCGGTGATGCCCGCCGATCCCATGTACGAGAGGTCGCACATCTCGCTGCACATGCGGATCATCCTGTCGTCGATGTCGAGGAACACATCGGCGAAGGACATGCCGTCGGCGCATATCTTCGACAGGATGCGCTTCACGGCACCGGGCTGGCCGCCGGGGATGTCACGCAGGAGGTCGTAGACCTCCAGCTGACGGTATACCTGCGACGTGTACTGCTGCACGACTTCCTCTACAGCATCCGATGACATCGCCTGGTCGGGGTCCTCGACGCCGGCCTTCTCGAGGGCCGACATGATGCGGCCCAGGAGGATGTCCGTGCGCAGGAGGTCATCCGAATGAGATGATACGGCATCGGCGATGGCGCCATAGTAGGGGTCGCGGAACTCCGTCCCGTCTATGCGGTCGGATATGGCGCGCTTCAGACCGGACTCGTAGGAGGATATGGCCTTCCGAACGGCTTCCGTCAGGGATTCGGTGAAGGATACGCTGTCATTGGGGTCCAGATCCAATGCTATCAATTCACCGCCCCTGGCCGCCCCCACATCTATCGCAGCCATCCTCAGCACCGATCCGATGTACTCCCTGATGCTCTCCTCTTCCCCATAGATGCGGTCGAAGTGGCGCATCCATCCCATCCCGAAGATGTCCACGGTCGGTGTCTCCACGGAGATTCCGATCCCGGGGAGGCTGAGGTCGACCCATCCGCCCCCGATGAACCGGTATTCGGATTCCGGGATTCCGTTCGCGGCCATTATGTCGGCCACGTAGTCCGTCGCCCTGTCCCCTCCGCCGGTGACGAGGGCCACCAGCGCATCCCATCCCCTGTCGTATTCCCTCAGTTTGGCGGTCACGGCGTCCGCCAGGGAGTCGCCGCAGAGGTAGTCCAGCCACCTCAGGGTCAGGTCGTCCACAGCGGACATCAGCGCCTGGGAGTAGATGTACGACAGGTCCAGGCTAACCTCCCCTTCCGAATCCACGATGGCATCCGCGAGGTCGACGCTCTCGGCCATGGCAATGTCACCGGCGGAGCATCTGAAGCAGATGAGCGAGCAGGCCTGCAGGGCGTTGCGATAGGCTTTTTCCACATCGGCGGAGGTCAGGATGGAGGATGTGCCCGTGGGGCCGTAAGCGGATGCCGATCCGTAGCCGTTGAGCACCCTGTACTGGGCGAGGCAGGACAGCTGGTAGGACATCATCCTCTGTATCGAGATCCCTTCCGATCCGGCCATCTCCTCGAACATCGAGCCCTGCTCCGCAGCCAGAGGGAGGCCGCAGCTGCCGTCGGTGCGGATATCGACCGTCCTAGAGGCCCTCACGGATCCGCCCTCCATCTTGACATCAATGGTTCCGGTGCCGACCAGATACGCCGGCACGTAGCCATCCCCGTCCCCTATCCAGGTGGATTGGAGGAATTCCACGCCCAGGTCCAATTCGTAGGACATCAGTCTGCATACGATCCCGGAATCGGCCAGCGGGAATTGCGACTCCAGCCATCTCCCTGCGCGTTCGAGGTATTCCGCCCTGCGGGAATCGAGGCCCCCCAATGTGCCGTCCAGGGACACCGACAGTATGATGTTACCGAGACCCATTTCAACGTGTCTGGCTATGTTGCCCGCTGTAGTTTCCGAGGCCTCGTTCTCCGCCTCTATCATCGCCGCATTCTCCGCCGATCTTTCGTACGAGGCGGTGATGGCGACGCATACACCGGCCATCAGTAGTAGCGCCACGGCTGCGACTGCGAACGGCATGCTCCCCTCGTCCTTCCTGCCCATGGCCCTCCGTTGGGGCCCCGGATTGATAAGCGGTCCCCTGTGCGGTCACAAACATCTCCCTTTCGGAGGACTGTCGGAGGAGCGCAGAAACCGTCCTGTCGGAGCCATTCGCGGCATCTGGATGCGGAATCACGCGCGCGCGTGTTGCGCAATACTTATATTAAGAACCCCTTAACCGCATCTGGTATTCATGACTCTGACAACATCCGATTACAAGGCGGCTACGGGCCTGCCCAAGAAGACCAGGTCAATCTGCCCCGAATGCGGCAAACTGATAGACGCTGATGTCGTCGAGAGGGACGGCAAAGTCTACATGGACAAGAAGTGCCCCGAGCACGGCGAGTTCAGCGACGTCTACTGGTCCGATGTTGAGATGTACCTCAAGGCCGAGAAGTTCGCCCATGACGGTGTCGGTCTCCACAACGCCAGGGACAAGACCATCGTCGGCAACGACGATGCCGTCCACATCGTCATCGACGGCGAGAGGATAGACATGCTGTCCTGCTCCGCCATCGCAAACCTCGATCTCACCAACAGGTGTAACATGAACTGCCCCATCTGCTTCGCCAACGCGAACGATGCCGGATACGTCATGGAGCCTTCCTTTGAGGAGGTCCACGAGATGCTCGTGACCCTCCGCTCCACCACACCCATCAAGTGCACCGCGGTCCAGTTCGCCGGAGGAGAGCCCACCGTCCACCCCCGCTTCGTGGACATCGTGCACGACGCCAAGGAGCTCAAGTTCGCCCAGGTCCAGGTCGCGACCAACGGAATCAAGTTCGCCAAGAGCTACGAGTTCCTCAAGGCCGCCAAGGAGGCCGGCCTGAACACAATCTACCTGTCCTTCGACGGAGTCACGGAGGACGTGTACATCCGCGCCCGCGGAAGGAAGATGTTCCAGGTCAAGCTGGACGTCCTGGAGAACTGCAGGCGCCTCGTCAAGGAGGGACTCAGGAGCCCCTCCATCGTCCTGGTCCCCACAGTCGTAAAGGGACTGAACGACCACCAGGTCGGGGACATCATCAATTTCGCATTCGAGAACTCCGATGTCATCAGAGGGGTCAACTTCCAGCCCGTGGCCTTCACCGGCAGGATGACCCACGAGGAGCTCAGCCAGGGAAGGTTCACCCTTCCGGACCTGGTAACCTCCGTCAAGGAGCAGACCGGCTACGCGGAGAAATCGGACTGGTATCCCGTCCCCGTTGTCGCCCCCATCTCGAACTTCGCCTCCGCCATCCTGGGCGAGACAAAGGTCACTTTCACCACCCACCCCCATTGCGGTATCGCGACATACCTGTTCAGGAACGAGGACGGCGTTGTGGTGCCCTTCCCCAGGTTCGTGGACGTCGCCGCCTTCTCCGCCGAACTGGAGCAGCTGGCCCACAAGGCCGATGATGCGACCTTCAAGAAGCTCTACGCCCTGAAGCTGCTGAAGCTCCTCAACAAGTACGTCGACGAGGACAAGATGCCGGAGGGCCTGACCAAGAAGAAGTTCGTCAAGATGATCTCCGCCGTCATGAGCAACAAGTCGAAGGAGCAGCTCGCAGACTTCTCCTGGAAGATGATGCTGATCTCGGGAATGCACTTCCAGGACAGCTACAACTACGATATCGAGAGGGTCAGGCGCTGCGGCGTCCACTACGTGACCCCCGACAACCGCATTATCCCGTTCTGCGCCTACAACAGCGGCCCCGAGTTCCGCAAGGAGGTCGAGGCCAAGTTCTCCATACCGCTCGCGGAGTGGAAGGCGAGGAACAAGGAGTACGCTCACGAGATCGAGGCCGCGCTGATCATCCCGACCGACCAGCTGCCCGACGAGCAGAAGGAGTGATCCCCATGATAGTCAACACAGACAAATGCCTCCACTGCGGGGGATGCGTTGGGTCCTGCCCCAAGAACGCGATATTCCTCAACGACTTCGTTCTGGAGTTCAACGACGACTGCATCAAATGCGGCATCTGCGTGAGGCTCTGCCCCGTCGCCGCACTCTCCATGGAGTGATACCATGAAGACATACAACTGCGACATAGTGGTCTGCGGAGCCGGTCCCGGCGGGAGCATGGCCGCCAAGTACTGCGCCCAGGGAGGCCTGGACACCATCCTCATCGAGAAGAAGGCCGAGATCGGTGCGCCCCTCAGGTGCGCCGAGGGAGTCTCCAAGTCATGGCTCGACGAGGTCGGCATCAAGCCCGACCCGACCTGGATCCGCGCCGACATGAAGGGAGCGATCATAAAGTCCACCAAGGGCACCACGTATCAGCTCGACGAGTCCCATGCCGGGAACGAGGTCGGATACGTCCTGGAGAGGCACCTCTTCGACAAGGCCCTCGCCAGGGACGCCGCCGAGGCTGGCGCCAAGATCATGATGCGCACCTCCTGCACGGGTATCATCCGCGAGGAGGGCAAGATCGTCGGCATCAAGGCGAAATGCATGGGCGAGGAGATCGAGATCCGCGCCAAGTGCGTTGTCGCCGCCGACGGGTACGAGAGTCAGGTCGGAAGGTGGGCGGGGATCGACACCAAGCTCGCCCTCAACGACATCGACTCCTGCATCCAGTACAGGATGTGCAACCTAGACGTCGCCCCCGACTACTGCGAGTTCATCATCGGATCCGCGGCCCCCGGAGGATACATATGGATCTTCCCCAAGGGCAACGGAGTCGCCAACGTCGGTATTGGCGTAATGGGCAAGCTGTGCAAGGGCAACGCCGACGCCAAGCAGTACCTCGACAAGTTCATCGCCAACGACCCCAGGTTCGCCAAGGCCCAGATCCTCGAGATCATGGGCGGGTTCGTATCCACATGCCCCGGTCTGGACTCCGCCGTGGATGACAACATCGTCCTGGTCGGAGACGCCGCCAGGATCATCGACCCCATCACCGGAGGCGGTATCTGCCATGCATGCAGGACCGGCATGTACGCCGGAAAGGTCCTGACCGAGTGCGCCAAGACCGGAGACTTCTCCAAGAAGGCCCTCAAGCCCTACGAGAAGATGTGGCGCGACAGGATGGAGGACAAGCTCTACAGGAACTACATGGCCAAGGAGAAGCTCGCCACCCTGGACGACGACACCATCGACGAGCTCATCAAGCTGGTCAAGACGGCCAACCTGGAGCACGTCACCGTGTACAACCTGCTCAAGGCGGTCAAGGAGAAGTTCCCCAAGGTCGTCGAGGGATTCGAGGACCTGATCTGAAGGAAACCGCAGGGGGAGACCCCTGCTTCTTCATTTTTTTTATAGCTAAGAACCGAGCCGAGATCGGTATCTCACGGGAATGCTGTGGTAGCGCAGCGATTCCGTCTTTCCGGCGGCCATCGCCACCAGCTCCGATATGTGGACGACAGGCTTCCCGCCGGGCTGGCCGTCGTATTTGAGGAAGCACATCGGGCAGCCGACCACGATGACGTCGGCATCCCTGCATTCCTTTTCGCGCTCCTCCATCATCACCTTGGCAAGCGAGATGTTCTTCCCGCAGCATCCCATGCCCTTGCCGACGGATTCGCACCCCATCCTGACGACGATCTCCTCCATCTGCTTCTTCAGCGGCATGGCCGAGCATCCGGGCTCCAGGGCCACCTTCAGAGGGCTGTCGAACCTGGGCAGGCGATCCATGTTGCGGTGGAGCAGCGATATTATGTGCTCGGCATCGATCCCGGAGCCGTGGAGCTCATCGGAGCATCCGGCGCACAGGGTTGTGATGGTCCTTCCGGAGGCAGTCCTTCCCATCGCGCTCTTGTACTGCCTGCGCTCGGTCTCGTGCATCTCCCTGAACTGGACGGGGTGCATGCAGCACGTGTTGTTCTCCAGCTCCTTCGACGGTATTCCCATGGAGCCGAGGCCGGCGGCCGTGGCGTATTTGATGAACGGTATCTTGCATTCGACGATGCATCCCGGCATGATCACGACGTCATCGCCGGTCCACGGGGGGACCAGCTCCTTGGAAGCGGGATGGTCGGACGACGGCATGGCGTACCCGGTGTCCAGGAACGTCTGCGAGACATGGATGCCCATCATCAGGCACTGGAGGTCCTTCATGACGGTGGCGGGGTCGGTGCGATGGCAGACCTGGGAGCAGGTCCCGCATCCGATGCACAGCTCGATGCCGTCCTCGGAGCCCATCATTATCTCCAGCGGGTCAAGCCCCCCGTGCTTCAGGGAGGGGCAGGCGCGGCTGCACTTGCCGCACGATATGCACATCTGGCGGAGACGTTCGATCTCGTCGTCGATGAATGTCATGCTATCACGGGATTATGTCGACAACGGGATCCTCGTTGTCCCCGTTCTCAAGGCGGGCCCCCTGGACCCCCGTCTGCACTATATACGGGGTCCCTCCGTGGGACTTGATGGTCTCGCAGACCTTCTGGGGGTCGTCGGTGAGGGCGACCATGCATCCTCCGCCTCCGGACCCGGTGAGCTTGGCGCCGTATGAGAACGGCAGGGCGGCGTTCACCAGCTTGTTCAGCTCCTTGCACGAGACGCCCAGGATGGACAGCAGCTTGTGGTTGCTGGTCATGAGCCTTCCCAGGTGCTCCACGTTGTTCCTGCGAATCGCATCGTACCCTTCCAGGGTGGTGGACTCTATCTCGTCCATGATGTCCGCCGCGAAGTGGTTCTTTGTGATGAATCTCCTCACCTTGTCCACCTGGGGCCCGGTGGGGGCCTTGATCCCGGTGTTCCCGATGACGAACGTCATGTCGGGGACGTCTATGTCGGATACGTTCCATGTCCTCTCCCCGCGGGATATGGTCCAGAGGGGCCTGTCGGTATCGGGGACGTTCACCGTTATCCCTTTGCCGTGCACGCAGGCGGAGGCATCCATGGGGGAGCCGCTGCCCTGGGCGTACAGCTCGGCGCCGTATGCGTCGTCCACGATGTCCTTCTCCTCGTATCCTATGGACTGGAGGGCGCGGAGGGCCATGGCCGCGGCCGCGGAAAGGGCCGCTGAAGACCCCATGCCGGATCCCACGGGGATCCTGCTGCGGGTGAGGAACTCGACGCAGTGGTCTATGTTCCGTGTCAGATACTTGAGATGGGGCTGCTTCTCCAGGTCGACACGCTCTCCGTTGATGGTGTTCCTGGGGCCGAACCTGACGCTGCATGTCATCCTCCTGTCCACTGCCAGGACCAGGGCGGGTTTGCCGTAGACGACGGCATGCTCTCCCAGGATGACGAACTTCCCGGGGGCGGAGGCGGTGTACCAGCGGTCTTCCATATCAGTTCAGCCCGTATCTGTTCATCTCCTCTTTGATGGCATCGTCGGGACTGCGTCCGTTGAGCCTCGGCTGAGGGATGCTCCACCAGGCGTCCTCGTAGTCGGACAGCTTCCTCTCGAAGTCGTCGTCGCTCTCGCCCTCCTCCTGCTTGACGGAGGTGAGCGCGTTCCTGAGCTCCGCGAAGATGTCCACTTCGAACTTCTTGTTCACGATGCACATGCCTATGTAGCTGTCCAGGCAGGATGCGACCTCGTCCGCCGTGTCGGGGTCGAGGCATTCCATCACCATGTCGAGGACGCTGTTGGCCGTCATCTTGAATATGAGCTGGGGCTTGGCCTCGTCGGGGACGTCCATCTCCTTGTCGACGGACTCCAGCATCTCCCTGCAGAATATCTCTGAGATGGCCGAGGTCCTGTTGGGGTTCTTCCCGAACACGTATTCAAGGTGCTCCTCATGGGGATCCTTCTCGGGTTCGTCGCCTCCGAAGAGGCCTGCGTTGGGGTTGAAATCATCGTTGCTCATCGTAATCACCTGAGTTTGCGGACGACATCCTCCAGGATGTCCATCCCTGCGTTGATCTTGGACTCGTCGGCGGCGTAGGAGAACCTGAGGTGCCCCTCGCCGTATCTTCCGAAGGCAGATCCCGGGGTGCATATCAGCCCCGCTTTCACAAGCTCCCCGGCGAGGTCGGCGGAGGGCATGTCCATGTCGTAGGACGGGAACGCGTAGAAGGCGCCTCTGGGCGGTATGATGCTCATGCCGGGTATGTCGTTGAGCCTCTTCGAGATGAGGTCCCTCCTGGCCTTGTAGACCTTCCTGGCGTTCTCCAGGTAGGGGTCTATGTGGGGGAGGGCCTCCAGGATGCCGTACTGGGCCGGCATGTTGGGGCTGGCGCAGACATGGTACTGCATCTTGATCAGCGCCTGCATGAGGTCCTCGTTGGCGCAGATGAATCCCATGCGCCATCCGGTGACCGCCATCATCTTGGAGAAGCCGTTGGCGACCACCGCGATGTCCAGCCTGTCCATGAACGACCTGTGCTTCCCCTCGTAGACGAATGAGTCGTAGACCTCGTCCGAGAGGATGGTGATGTCCTTGTCCTCGGCCAGGTCGCACAGCGCCCCGTAGGATTCCTGGCTGAGCACACCTCCGGTGGGGTTGGAGGGAGTCGTAACCACGATCATCCTCGTCTTGGAGGTGACCTTGGAGGCGATATCATCCATATCCGGCTGGAAGTCGCCGTCGGTGAGCCTGTACTCCACGTACTTCCCTCCGGCGAGGGTCGTGTGGGGCCCGTAGATGACGAATCCGGGGCTGGGGACCAGGACCTCGTCCCCCGGGTCGATCATGCTCTGGGTGATCTCCAGGAGGGCAGAGGAGCCGCTGGGGGTGATCATTATGTTCTCCGCCTTCAGCGGGGCGTACATGGAGAACCTCTCCGCCACGGCCTTCCTCAGCTCGGGGATGCCGGCGGTGGGCCCGTACTTGTTGAGTCCTGCAGAGGCCGCCCTGTTCATGCCCTCTATGGCCTCTTTGGGCGGGGCGAGATCGGGTTCGCCCAGACCGAGGTTGATCGAATCGGGGCCTGCGAGGTCGAACATCTTCCTGATGCCCGACATGGGTATCTCGGAAATCCTCTGCGAAATCTTCATGGGTGCGTCAAATGCGAGCGTGTAGATAAACGTGCGCGCGTGCATGGCATTTTATTGCAAGCCGTACATGGGGCCAGCATGGACGATCGTGCGATGCAGAGGATAGGGATAGCGATATCCGTGATGTGGCTGGTGCTCTGCGTGGTCCGCATCGGGCTGTTCTCCGCCATGGGTCCGGGCACGGGCGGCTCGGGGACCTTCGCGACCATCCTGAACATCCTTCTGGTGGTCGGCATAGTGCTGATGGTGGTGTTCCTCGGGAAGGGGTTCGTCCGCTTCTTCGCGGCCAAGGCCCATAAGGACACCCACTGCATGTACTGCTACTCCAAGCTGGGGCCGGATGACCAGTTCTGTCCGGTCTGCGGGGCGGAGGAGCCCAGGAAGAAGTCCTGATCAGCAGCTCTTGAGCCAGTCGTTGAATTCCACGGGGTCGAACCGGGGGAGCTCGGCGAACTTCCTGAGGGCGTCGTAGTGCCCGGGGAGCGCCGCGTCGGAGGCGTCCGCGTTCATCTTGTTGAAGTCCTCGGGGCCCTCGAACTCGTCGCCGATGTACCTCCAGTTGTATCCCGTGACCATCGGTGCGTCCCCGTCCTTCTCGCCCTTGACCGTAACGTCGGCGATCCAGAGGTTCTCCCTGTAGGATACGCAGAGGCCGTCCATGTGGTCCCTGACGTACTCGTCCATGTCGATGATACCGGCGGAATCGGCGATCGCGCGCTCAGCATCGAAGGACCAGTCGTAAAGTGCGGTTGTGATGTCCATGAGGTCGCCGGCGATCATATCGTCGGGGATGATCATGTCGCGGTACACGGGGACGTCCGTTCCCCTCAATGAGATTCTGATTTCCTTGGCCATGCGATCACTCGAATTGAAGCTCGTATCTTCCGGACCTGAGGGTCTCCGTGCTGTATGTCACGACTACCTCGTATCCGATGCCTGCTCCGGGGACCATGTCGTCCACCGTGATGTAGTTCCTGCCCTTCTCGGGGACGAAGGTGGCTACAGGCATCCTCCCGTACGGGGTGTCTATCGTGATCTCCATGCGGACCTCCTCGGGGGCACCCATGGGGGTGTCGAATATGACCATGCATTTCCCGAAGTACCCGAGGCACAGCGTCCTGACGTCGCCGGATGTCCATCTCTTCCCCATGCTGCCGCCGGTCATGGTCTCGTACTCGGAGACGAACCTGTCCAGATCCGCCTGGGATCTGGCTCTCATCTCGCGGACCTTCGAGACCTGGGATTCGACAACTTCGATCTCCCTCTTCAGCACATCCATCTTCATCGACAGATTGGGGTCGTCGCCCCCTTCCAGCCTGGCGATCTCGGCGTCCAGCTCCTTCCTGCGGGCCGCGTTCTTCGCGATCTCTTGGTCGCTGTAGACGATGTTCCCGCGGATGTTCTCGATCCTCTTCTCCAGGGCAGCGATGGCATCAGTGCTGCCCTCTGCGGGCGCCTCCTGCTTCTTCTGGGCGGGAGCCTTCGCCGCCTTGCGGCCCTCCAGGTACTGGATGGCCTCGTCCTTGGTGCATCCCCTGTCCACGAGGTCCAGGAAGCCCAGGACGATGTCCGGTATCTCCTTGCGGATCCCCTCATCGTAGTATGTCATGTACCTGTAGAATGTGGGGGTGTACAGGGACATGGAGAGCGCGACCATGTTGGCCGGCACCAATGCGTTGACGCGTTCGGAGATGGGGGTTCCATCGGTCATGGGCCGTTGATTGGACAGCCTCTATAAAAATTATCGATAATAAGAAAGGGGGACGGGGCCTAGGCCCCGGTCCCGTTCAGAGTTTCTGCCTGAGGTTCCTCAGGTCCCTGAGGATGATCTTCTGCTCCGCGGAGGCGATGATCCTCTTGGTCTTGTTGAAGGTGTCCGGGTTCAGGGAGATGCAGTCTATGCCCTGCTCCACCAGGAACTCGGTGAACTCGGGGTAGACCGAGGGTCCCTGGCCGCAGATGCTGACGAACTTGCCGTTCTCGTGGGCTACCTTGATCAGCTGGGCGATGGCCCTCTTGACACCCTCGTTCCTTTCGTCGAAGTATCCCATGTGGCCCAGGATGTCCGAGTCCCTGTCGCATCCCATGGTGAGCTGCGTCAGGTCGTTGGATCCGATCGAGAAGGCGTCGCAGTACTTGCAGAACTCGTCGGCCATGAAGATGTTCACGGGGATCTCGGCCATGAAGTAGAGCTTGAAGTCCTTGCCCCTCCTGAGGCCGACGGACTTCATCATGTCGTTGATCTCCTCGACCTCCTGGATGGTCCTGACGAACGGGAGCATCATGTTGAGGTTCTTGAAGCCCATCTCGTCCCTGACCTTCTTGATGGCCTTCAGCTCGCACATGAACGCCTCGCGGTAGTTGTCGGAGACGTACCTGGAGCATCCCCTCCATCCGATCATGGGGTTGTCCTCGTTGGGCTCGTAGTCGGCCCCGCCCTTCATGTCGTGGTACTCGTTGGTCTTGAAGTCGGAGGTCCTGAGGACGACCGGCCTGGGGTAGAACGCCCTGGCGACCTTGGAGATGCCATCGGCGAGCTTGTCGATGAGCTCCTGGGAGCGTCCGTCCTCGATTACGGCGCAGGGGTGCTCCCCGATGTAGTTGGTGAACAGGAACTCGGACCTCATCAGTCCGACACCGTCGCACTGGAGCTGGGCGACCTCGTCGGCCTTCGCGGGCATGGACATGTTGACCATGACCTTGGTGCCGGTGACGGGCACGTACTCGGCGCAGGCGCAGACGGCCCCCTGGCTCTGCTGGGCCTCGGAGGACTTCCTGGCGATGATGCCCTTGTAGACGTTCCCGGTGGTCCCGTCCACGGTGACCTCCATGCCATCCTTGAGGATCTCGGTGGAGTTCCCGGTTCCGACGACGCAGGGGGTCCCGAGCTCTCTGGAGATGATCGCGGCGTGGCAGGTCATCCCTCCCTCGTCGGTGACGATCCCGGCGGCCCTGCTCATGGCGGGGACCATGTCGGGCATGGTCATCTTGGTGACGAGGATGTCGCCGTCCTTGATGGAGTCCAGGCTCATGCTGGTGTCGTAGACGATGACCCTTCCCATGGCGAGTCCGGGGCTCGCCCCGAGACCGCTGGCGATGATGGAGTCGCTGGAGACCTCGGAACCGACGGACTCGTTGGTCGCGGAATTCCCGGTGGCGGTGATGGGCCTGGCCTGGACGATGTACGCCCTGTCGTCCTCGACGCACCACTCCATGTCCATGGGCTTCTCGTAGTGGATCTCGATCTGGCGTCCGATCTCGGCGACCTCGAGGATCCTCGCGTCGGCGATCTTCTGCGCCTTGACCATGTCCTCGGGCAGGTCCTGCTTCTCGCATCCGCCGTTCTTGCCGCGGACGTACTTCCAGGTCTGGGTGGAGATCCTCTTCTTCATGATCTCCATCTTCTGCTTGTCGATTACATAGGTGTCGGGGGTGACCTCTCCTCCGACGATCGCCTCTCCGAGACCGTAGCCGGCCTCGATGACGATCTGCTTGGCCCCGCTGTTGGGGTCCACGGTGAACATGATACCGGAGAACTCGGAGTTGACCATCCTCTGGACGACGACGGCGAGCTTGACCTCGTCGTGGGCGTATCCCTGCTTCTCGCGGTAGGCGATGGCGCGGGCGGTGAACAGGGAGGACCAGCATTTCCTGATCTTGTCGAAGAGGTCGTCCTCGTCCCTGACGTTCAGGTAGGTCTCCTGCTGGCCGGCGAAGCTGGCGTCGGGCAGGTCCTCGGCGGTGGCGCTGGACCTCACGGCCACGAATCCCTTCTTGCCGCGGGGGAACAGCTGCTTGTACTTGCTGGTGATCTCCTTCTTCAGGTCCGCAGGTATGGGGCACTGGTCGAACAGCTCCCTGATCCTGTCGGATGCGGCGGTGAGGCTGTCGTCGGATTTCCTGTCGAAGGATTCCAGTTCTTTGTTGATCTTGTTGAAGAGCTTGCTCTTCTCGATGAAATAGTCGTATGCGACAGTGGTGAGAACGAAGGCCTCGGGAACGGGGAAGCCCGCGTTGGTGAGCTCTCCCAGGTTTGCACCCTTTCCTCCTACGAAGGGTACATCTTCAACGTGCAGTTCGTTTACGTCGACAATCTTCTTATCCATTGGGAAACCCCGCTGATCGGAAAGTTCGTTTCCGGGCTGCGCCCTTGATAGCACCATAATCCTCTTTCTATAATAAGGGATACTTTCGCAACCAATGTTATGGTTGGTCATGGTATCGTGTTGATGTAATTCGATTAATGGTAGTTTTATTACGATTTTCGTAGAATAATCGATTGTTTTCTGCATAAACCGTCGGTAACAACGGCATAAAACGATGGATGGTTTATAAACGCGTACAAAGGGTTTAAATGGGTGGGGCGATACAGGTCTCAGTGTTTATTATGGACATAGAGGTACGTTGGCACGGCAGGGGCGGGCAGGGGCTCGTCACCGCCAATGAGATTCTCGCCGAGACGGCCATCGCCGCAGGCAAGTACGTCAAGGCCTTCCCCGAGTTCGGACCCGAGAGGATGGGTGCGCCCATCAGGGGTTTCACCAGGATCTCGGACGAGCCCATCCTGATCCACAGCCAGGTCTACGAGCCCGACATCGTGGTCATCATGGACGGCACGCTCGTGGGCAAGGTCGATGTCGCCCAGGGGACCAAGAAAGACTCCGTCATCCTGGCGAACTATTCCGGTACGCCCAAGGAGCTCCAGGAGGCCCTCATGACGGATGTCGAGTGCCACACCCTGGATGCCATCAAGATCTCCCTGGAGGAGATCGGGAAGCCCATGGTCAACACGATCATGCTTGGCGCGCTCATCAAGGTCAGGGACCTGGTCTCCTACGACATGCTCGAGGACCAGATCACGAACAGGTTCATGGGGAAGCTGCCCGATAAGGTCATCCTCAAGAACCTCTCAGCCCTCAAGAGGGGATATCAGGAGGTGCAGTGAATGGTTATGGCCAACGTCAAGGACCTGGTCGTCGGAGGACGCATCGTCCAGGCCGGTAACTCCGAGAAGTTCTTCACCGGCGACTGGAGAAGCTTCGTCCCCGTCGTGGACCAGGATAAGTGCATAGACTGCTACACATGCTGGATCTACTGCCCCGATAACGCGGTCGTCTTCAGGGACGACAAGATGTCCGGGTTCAAGCTGACCCACTGCAAGGGATGCGGGATATGCGCCAAGGTCTGCCCCAAGAACGCCATCACGATGAAGGAGGAGTGAGGATGGTACAGGATATCGCAATCAACGGAGACAACGCAGTCGCGCTCGCATGGAGGCAGATCGACCCCGATGTGTGCGCCGCATACCCGATCACCCCCCAGACCATCATAGTCGAGAAGTTCGCGGAGTACGTCGCCAACGGCGAGGTCTCCACCGAGTTCGTCTGCGTGGAGTCCGAGCACTCCGCGCTCACTCTGTGCACGGCATCCGAGTCCGCGGGCGCCAGGACCTTCACCGCCACCGCCTCCCAGGGACTCGCCTACATGTGGGAGATGCTCCCCATCACGGCCGCGATGAGGACCCCCCTGGTCATGGCCGTCGCGAACAGGACCGTCAGCGGTCCCATCAACATCAACAACGACCACGGGGATGCCATGTCCGCCCGCGACTGCGGATGGGTCATGCTGTTCTCCGAGAACGTCCAGCAGGCATACGACAACTCCATCATCGCTCCCAGGATCGCGGAGCACCCCGATGTCCAGCTGCCCATCATGGTCAACCTGGACGGATTCATTCTGACTCACGCCATCGAGAGGATGTCCATGGTCGACACCAACGACATCAAGAAGTTCGTCGGGGAGTTCCGCCCCCTCTACCCCCTGCTCGATGTCAAGCACCCCGTGTCCCACGGGAACATGGACGGTCCCGACTTCTACTACCCCCACAAGTACCAGTCCGTCATGGCCATGCAGAAGGCCCTGGAGGTCGCGGAGGAGGTCTTCAAGGAGTTCGGAGAGCTCACCGGAAGGAGATACAACCTCGTCGACGAGTACATGTGCGACGATGCGGAGTACGTAGCGATTGTCCTCGGTTCCTCCTTCGGGACCATGAAGGCTACCGTCAACAAGCTGCGCGCCGAGGGAATGAAGGTCGGATGCGCCATGCCCCACCTCTACAGGCCCTGGCCGGAGGCCGCGCTCGCGAAGATCATGAAGGGAAAGAAGGCCGTCGTCGTCTTCGACAAGCACCTCAGCATAGGAGCCTACGGCCCCCTGTTCCCCGAGGTCGTCACCGCAGCCGCGGACCTGGACACCCTTCCCAAGATGTACAATGTGATATACGGTCTCGGAGGCGCAGACGCAACCGTGGCCGGATTCAAGAAGACCATGGAGGAGGTCGCCGAGGGCAAGGCCCCCAAGATCACCTACCTGGGGGTGAGAGCATGACTTCCCTTTCGCTCAAGGAGCTACACAAGCTGCCCGTCATCCTGACGAGCGGACACAGGCTTTGCGCCGGATGCGGCGAATCGATCATCGCCAAGCAGATCCTGATGGGAACCGAGGACCACATCGCTGTCTCGGCCTCCACCGGATGCTTCGAGGTGTCCACCACCATATTCCCCTACACCTCTTGGAACTCCCCGTTCATCCACACCGCCTTCGGGAACGGTGCGGCCACCTGCGCGGGGGTCGAGACCGCCTACCAGGCCCTGAAGAAGAAGGGCAAGATCACCGAGGAGATCAAGTTCGTCAACTTCGCCGGTGACGGAGCGACCTACGACATCGGACTGCAGGCCCTCTCCGGGGCCATGGAGCGCGGACACCAGATGATGTACGTCTGCCTGAACAACGAGGCGTACATGAACACCGGAATCCAGAGGTCGTCCGCGACCCCCACCGGGGCGTCCACCACCACCTCCTGGGCCGGTTCCGTCGCCTCCGGTAAGAAGGAGTTCTCCAAGGACATGACCGAGATCATGATCGCCCACAACATCCCCTATGTGGCGCAGGTGTCCCCCCACAACTGGCGCGACACCGTTACCAAGGCCCGCAAGGGATTCGAGTGCGGCGGACCCTGCTTCATCAACGCGATCTCGCCCTGCCCCAGGGGATGGAGGTTCCCGTCCGATCAGACCATCGCCATGGCGAAGCTCGCCGTGGAGACCTGCGTCTGGCCTCTGTACGAGGTCGTCGACGGGCAGTACTCCCTCACCGGAGAGAGCGCGAGGATCGCCGACGGAAAGGTCGAGAGGAAGCCGGTCACCGAGTGGATCAACTCCCAGGGCAGGTTCAAGCATCTCCAGCAGGAGAGGTGGGAGCCCGTCGTGGAGTCCATCCAGAACGAGGTCGACAGGAGATGGGCCAGGCTCATCCGCCTGTCCAACCTCTGATCCCAAACCGATGGGCCGGGGGAGACCCCGGCCCTCATTGTCCATCCTTCTCATATCCTGTCGGTTCCGATGCGTCCACCAGGGCGGATATCAGCTCCCCTTCCCTGCCGGACCAGAACTCCCTGTCGCAGACGATGATCAGACGTTTCTTCGCGCGGGAGACGGCGGTGTTGATGACGCTCTCCCCTCCGCACCCGTCCTTCATGCTGGTGAGGTGCAGCTGGAGGTCCTTCCCTTCGAGGATCACGCGGTTGTCCACCACGCTCAGCACGACGGTGTCCCATTCCCTGCCCTGGGAGCGGTGCACCGTGAGGACCGAGTCCTCGAACCTCTTGGGCAGTCTGCGC
>Ga0310696_10002517_pt1 | contig 24092 bp, 20 predicted proteins | sample AusTroGonzalo_MG_4_FD_203885 | JGI IMG/M metagenome (GOLD analysis project Ga0310696, IMG submission 203885) | Bovine rumen microbial communities from tropical cattle in Woodstock, Queensland, Australia - Gonzalo_02 (v2) (version 2) | ecosystem: Host-associated > Mammals > Digestive system >...
TCAAATTGCGTGGACGGGGCGGCGGGAGCTCGTCGAACATGGCGAGGAAAAGGGTCCGGAGAAAGTCCGCGTCGTCCACGTCTTCGACCAGCAGCATTTCCTTTGCGCCCGGGTACGGCAGTTCGCACGGAGCGTCCGGCATGAGTTCAAGCGCTGCGGGGACCGGCTTGACCAGCAGGCGGTCGTCATAGATCCCGCCGACGATCCTGTCCCGGAAATACAGGATGAATTCGCCCATCATCCCGCGATATGTGATCCCGTCCAGCCCGGAAAGCTGGTCCAGTACAAATGTCAGATATTCTCTGCTGGATGCCATAAGCTCAGATCCTTTCCGCAGGCAGCGGTTCACCGTTCGGCCGAAGGCTGTTTTTTGACCTCGTCCCAGAAGGAGTCGTACAGTTTCATGTAGTCTGTGGTGCGGCCGGCGGCGTCGAACAGGCCGCCCCAGGCAGGGCTTGTGGCCTCCCAGATGAACGTCCCGACGCCCAGCCCGTCCGGGACGCGGTGCACGATCTCGTTGACTTCCTTGCGGAAATCCTGGTATTCCACGACCACGATCGGCTTGCCGTACCGCTTCGCCAGGTCGTTCAGGTTGGACTCCAGGTCCGTCAGCGTGCCGTGATGCTTCGGGTAGTAGGACTGGCCGATCACGTCGAACTTCACATCCCGCGCGATGAGCTTGTTCAGGAAATAGACGGATTTTGCGTTCTGCCCGCCGTACGCCAGGTGGACCATGACGGGGATCTCCGGGTCGGCGGCGCGTACTCCGGCGGTCGCGCAGCGCAGCATCACGCAGAACGATTCGTAGCTGCCGTCCGCGATTCGTCCCTGCGGCCACACGAACCCGGCGTTCAGCTCGTTTCCGGTCTGCACCATGTCAGGGCGCGCACCCGCGTCGATGAACCTGCGGACCACGTCCCGCGTGTAGGTGTAGAGATGGCCTTCCAGCCCCGAGCCCGTGTGCATCGCCCAGGAGGCGGGCTTGGTCTGGTGCGCGGGGTCGGCCCACGTGTCGGAATAATGGAAGTCGAGCAGGAATTTCATCCCGGCGGCCTTGATCCGTTTCGCGAACGCGAGGGTCGAATCCAGCCCGCAGTACCCCGCGGCGGAATACCCGCCCCGTGCCGTCGGGTCCACGAAGAGGCGCAGGCGCACCCAGTTGAAATGGTGGTCCTTCATGATCTCCAGCACGTCTTTCTGCACGCCGCCATCGGAGAATCGCACCCCGCCCGCCTCCTGCTGCGGCACGAATGAAATGTCCGCGCCGATGATCGGCTCGTCGAAGCGGAACTCGTATTTCTTCGGTCCGACGGCGCGGTCCGGCGGCAGCGGCTCAGCGTAGTCCTGCTTCATTTTCGCATAGATGCCGAAGAGCTCGCGGTTCGGCTGGCCGCCGCGCCGGAACAGCTCGCGCGTGGGCGCCCAGGACATCGTGCCGAATCCGAGGCCGTCGGGCACGGTGCGGACCAGGTCGTTGATGATGCGCGTGTTCGCGGCGGAGGATTCGTATTCGCAGATGCAGACGGGTTTGCCGTAGCGCCTTGCCAGGTCGAAGATGTTCGTTTGCATGTCGTTGTACGTCTCATGCCACTTTTCGTAGTAGGAGAGGCCGATGATGTCGAATTCCGCGCCGTAGCGGACCATATTGTCGAGAAACTCGCGGCTGAGGTTGTTCTCTCCGCCGAGCGCCAGATGCACCTGGAGTTTCGCGTCCGGCAGGACCTCGCGCACCGCCCGCTGTCCGGCCTTGTACAACCCCATGCAGGCCGCCCAGTCTTCCTCCGTCGCGTTGTCCAGCAGCTTTCCCTCCGGCCAGACGAAACCGTGGTTGATCTCGTTGCCGATCTGCACGATCCCGGGGGCGACTCCGGCGGCCTTGAACGCCTCAAGCGTCTCCTTCGTGTAGGCGTTGAGCCTGTCTTCGAGCTCTTTCCCCGTCAGGCCGTTCCATGCTGACGGCTTGTATTGCTTGTCCGGATCGGCCCAGGTGTCGCTGTAGTGGAAATTCAGCGCGAACTTCAATCCGGCGGCCTTGATCCGCTTCGCAAACGCGATGGTGGAGGCTGTCCCGCAGAACCCTTCGCGGGAATAGCCGCCCGGGGTCTCGGGATTCACGAACAGACGCAGCCGGATGGTATTGAAGCCGTTGCGGGCCATGATGTTCAGCGGGTCGTCCTGCATGCCGTTCAGATCGTAGTAACGGCCGCCATACGCTTCGTTGGCGGGGATTTCCGACACGTCGCCGCCGATGCAGAAAAAGTACGGAGAGACGGTTTGCGCCTGTGCCTCGGTTTCGGAGGCGGGGGAAGACGCGGTGTTTTGTTGCGCCGGTGCGGAAAAAGCGCCGAACAGGATAATCGGGAGGACGATGGCGTATCGAAGAAGTTTCATGGTGCGGACCTTTCCCGGGCTCGAACGGGTGAGGAAGGAGCGTTGTTTTTTGCTCTATTATTATACCATGATTCGTACAAAAAACAAAGGAAGGAACGAGAAAAAAACGGAAAATCGGATCGGCTTCCCAGCCTCAGAATACGGAAGCGTGCAACACTGGGGAAATCTTTCGAATCGTGTCTGACATCCGCTGAAAGCCGTTTTTCGTTTTTTTCTATTGATTTAGAAAAAAACTGTTTTTTTATAGAATAAGGCTTGACATCTGCTTAAAGCCTGCTATAGTATCGGTAACATTACGACCTATCAAGCCCAAAAAGCAGCTCGCTCCTGTGGGGGCGGGCCGATCAAACGGAGGCGAATTCCGGCAGGATGTTCGCCCGCGCGAAGAAGACAATGCGGAACCCGAGGAAAAACGTAAAATTCCATGGTGATATGGAGTGCATGTCCGATGCCGATATTCGCCAGAATGGCCGCATTGAGAGAAACACATTGAACGAAAGCGGCTTGGAGCAAACCGGGCCTGCCGTAGAAAACGATTTGAAGGATCATTCTTCTCAGGAACATGCCTCCCGTCCGGCAACCCCCGGCGTCCGGACGGAGCGTCCCGCGGCTCAGGCGATGATGGAAAACTCCCGCGAGAAACAGTCCCCTTCGGCATCCGAACAGGCGGACGCGGTCCGCAAGGGGATGATAAAGCATGTCACGGAACGATGCACAGCCGCGAAAGGGGAATTCATTCAGGGACTGGACAGAAATCTGAGACGAACGGCGTCCGATTACTGTTTTCCCGACTTCAATCTCCCCGCCCGGTATCGTTTCTACCCCTGGCAGATCCCGGTAAAGGAAGTGATCGACCGGACCGGCACGCACGGCAACCTGTCGAAGCTCTGGGCCGAGATGCTTGCCCGGAAAAAACAGATCGACGATGCGGACAAGGACATCGCCGAAAAGTTCAGCGATATCCGCGTATACGAGCTGAAAAACGGCGGGATCAGTTTTCTGGTCATCTCCGCATTCCTGACCAAATGGGAAAATGACGGGCCCGCTCCGCTGCCCGCGGATTGGCTTGCGACTCTTCAGGCGTTCAAAAACAGAACCGTTTCCTTTGCGGAAGAAAGATACTGCGACGCCGTTTCGTCCGTCGGCATCGTCGTCGGGTCGCCGGCTGACATCCCCAGCTGGAAAGAGAATCAGGGCGAGGCAAACCATTTCATCGTCTACTGCGTCAAACCGCTTTCCTGCGCGGCGGACGAGGCGGACAGCGAATGGAAGTTTTTCTTCCCGATCGGGACCCGGGGGAAAGTCTGGAACGATTTCGCAATGCATCTTCTGCCGCTCAATACCGAGCAGCTCACGGACAGCCTGTACCGCGCATTGAAGAAGATGTGGCGGGAAGAATCCGGCAGACTGACGGCCAGGAAATTGCGGACGCTGTGGGGGATGGACGATTTCCTTTTCAGGAGAACGCTGCGGCAGCTCCGGAAAAAAGACGTGTTCCGGTTCAAAGGGAACGAACTTCTTCAAAAAGACCCGGAAACGGATGTTTCACAGGGGCTTCTATCGCTCAATCTGTCGGGAGCACGGGACCTGATGTCCTGTTTCTTCCGGCAACACGCATATCAACTCATCAATCTCATATTCATGGCAGCCGGCCTGTATATTTGCATCGGGTCCGAAGTGAGCGCACGGTATAAAGTATCGACTGTGATCGTGCTCGCGCTGACGGTGCTCGTGTCAAGTACGCTGGTCAAAATGCATGAAAGAAACCCCTGGAGGAAATGACATGGGTATCCTGTCCGGTTTTTCCACTGTTTTCAAAGGCTTGAAAAAGAATCCGTCCGATCGCCGCGCCCAGATCGAAGCTCACGAAGCAAGAGTCCGTGCCATCAACGACAAGCTCACGGAGATGATTGAGCAGATCAGAGAGCTGGAAACGCAGCTGCGGAAACTCTTTGCGCTTTTCGACATGGCCTCCGGTGCATCGAAGGAGACCTACAAGGTCCAGATCCTGTCCCTGAAAAAGCGGATCGACGGGTTGAAGGAAACGCGGGATCTTCATGCGCGCAACCTCGAAAAGGAACAGCTCATTATCCGAAAACTCGAGTTCGTGCAGGAAGTCGGCACTACGCAGATCGATTCTGACGAGATCGACACCCTGAGGGAAGACCTCGCCGACGCGAATCTCGACCTGCAGGTGGAGGATCAGGCGCTGAACGACCTGGAGAACAGCAATTACGTGCAGAAGAAGTCCGTCTCCAGACAATCGGCCGGGGCAAGCCGTTCCGTTCAGACGGGCAAAGCGCAGCAAGGCGATTTCATGAACACCGCGGACTCCACCCCCGAGCAGGATGCCGAGGAGATGCTTCTGGAGCAGCTTCGTGCCGAATTGAACCAGGAAGAGGTGTGATCCGGCGGAAAAGGAACCCGGCGCCCCGCCGCCGGAGAATTCCGCGACTGACATTCATTCGCGGCTTACACAAGACCAGATAACTCATAAAAACACAAAACAACTGAGGAGAACATCGTATGGGACTTCGCAAAGCGATCAGCAACCTGTTTAAGGACCCGGAAGAACTTGCCAAGGAGGAAAGACGGAAAAAAGAACGTGAAAAACGTCGGAAAAGTCTTGAGATCCAGAACCGGATCGATGCCGTGGAAGGCGAGATCGCCGACATGAAAAGCGAATCCAAACGCCTGTGGAATCAGGCCAAGGAGATGGTGCGGCAGGGACAGAAACAAAGCGCCGCGGAATTGGTGCGCGCTCACGACGATATGGAGGCGAACATCCTGAAGAAGAGCCGCAAGGCGCTCGGATTCAAAATGATGCTCGAAAAGATGAACGACAGCGCTTCCGACGCCGCGATCATCACCGGCCTCAAAGGCTATGCGGAGACCCTCGAAATGGATATTTCGGTCGCGGATCTCCAAATGGATCTCGGAGACATCCAGCTCGCCACGGCCGGCATCGACGATCTGGATCGCGCCATCGACAAGGTGATCAGCAGAGACATGAACAAAGCGCCCAAACAGCCTACGGAGATCAGGGCGAACGAAGAATCCATGAAGCTCCTGGAAGAAGAGCTCGCCAGCGAAATGAGCGCAGAAATGACCGAAGGCCCGTCCGCGAACGTGTCCCGTGGAGCAACAGGCGCCGGCGTCGCAGCCGAGGCGGATGCCGGATTGGAGGAACTCAAGGCTCTGATGGGCAACGCCCCGAAATCGTGACGGAGGTCTTCCATGAGCAGTTTCAATTACGACAAGAAGAAAGAACACGAACAGCTTGCCAAAAAAGCTCTTGAGGAGCACAATGACAAGCTTGCGTTTCACCACACCTGCCAGGCCGCCATGCACACCTTCCTCCTGGCGAAAAGCTGCGACGGGCAGGTCGCGCAGAATTATCTGGCCAATGCCCGCGGGCTGCTCGAAGTCGCAAAACAGCTGAAAGAAAGAATTCTGCTCAATTCCGACGGCGCGGACAAAAAAGCACCCCTCGATCGTGCCGGCAAACCCGCCGGGATCGACCAGAGCGCGGGGAAAAAGGACAGGGAAGGTTCGTTCCAGGCGGTGGAGCGCCCCGATTTCAATTTCTCGAATGTCGCCGGCATGGACGATGTGAAGGCCAAATTCGAGGAGATGGTCATCAAGCCGATGAAGTATCCCGAGGTCGCCGACAAGTACGGCGTCCGGCGCGGCGGCGGCGTCCTTCTTTACGGCCCTCCCGGGACCGGAAAGACCTATATCGCCAGGGCCCTGGCTGGCGAGCTGAACGCAAGCTTCTATGTCATCAAGTCCAGCGACCTCATCTCCAAATGGGTCGGGGCGACGGAAAAACAGATCGCCGCCCTCTTCGAGGAAGCCCGCAAACAGGACCTCGCTGTCATCTTCATCGACGAGATCGACGCGCTGATGCCGGACCGGACGAAGGGCGATATGCAGAACCATGAAAACAGAATGGTCAATGCCCTGCTGCAGGAGCTGGACGGATTCGAGGCGAAGGGCGGGAAGCAGACTTTGCTGTTCCTTGGCGCGACCAACCGGCCGTATTCGATCGACAGCGCCTTCCTCCGTTCCGGACGAATGGGGGTCAAGATCTACATCGGCCTCCCCGACCGCACGGCAAGGCGCAAGATCATCGAGCTTTTTTTCAAGAAGAGAGAGATCGAACTTCCCGAAAGCCTGCTGGACTTCGTGGCGGACAAGACCGAGGGCTACAATTCCGCCGATGTGGACAACCTGGCCCAGACGGTCGCCATGATCGCGTTCAACAAGGAGATCGAAGCGAAGAGTCAGGAGAATACCGCCTATACCCCCGATTACGACGCCATCTTCCGGGAAGCGCTGGAAACCGTCAAGAGTACGGTCTCCCAGCGGGATATCGACCTCATCCGCGAGTGGGAAAAGGAGTCCTGACCCCAAAACGTCTTCCGCCCGGAAAACACGTTCGGCCATCCGGCTTTTCCGGTAAAAGATCTGCAACATGGATTTCGACAACACAATCGCATCCCGGAAACAGGGAGAAGAAATCTTCAACCCGGATCTGACCATGCCCGGCCGGCGCAGCAGCCCGCCGGACGCGGCCTCCTCCGGCCGTGGCGGCGGCGATGGCGGGGACGAAGCTCAATTCGATCCCGACATGACGATGGACAACCGGCACGGGCGTCGCGAACATGGCGTGCTCAATGTCGGGGATGTCGTGCTGAACCGGTACGAACTTCTGGAGAAACTCGGGTCCGGGGCGATGGGCGTTGTCTTCAAATGCCGCGATCAGGTGTCTCTGGTCGAATACGCCCTGAAGATGGTCCCGCCCGAACTCGCCCGCGATGCCGACGCCATGGACGACGTTCGAAGGAATTTCCGGCTTGTCCACGGCCTGAAACACCCGAATATCGCCGGCGTGGACTTCCTGGACCGCGACCGGTACGGCGCGTACTTCCTGGTCATGGAATATGCCGAGGGGGAAAGCCTTTCGCAATGGATCAGGCGCAAGTGGGGCGCCGGGCGGCCCGAGCCGGACGAAGTCGCCGGCATCGTGAAGCAGATCGCCGCGGCGCTGGATTTCGCCCACAGTCAGGGCGTCCTTCACCGGGATGTGAAACCCGCGAACGTGATGGTGAGCGGGACCGGTCAGGTGAAAGTCCTTGATTTCGGCCTGGCGTCGAAGGTCCGTTCCTCCATGTCGATGCTGTCGGTCGACGAGGATACCGCGAGCGGGACGCCGAACTATCTTTCGCCGGAACAGTTCAAGGGCAGGCGCCCCCGTCCCGCGTCGGACCAGTACGCGCTGGGCGTGCTGACCTACCAGATGCTTTCGGGAGAACTCCCGTTTGACGCGGAGTCCCTGGACGTGCTTCGTTCCGCGGTGTTGAACGAGGATCCGGAACCCGTCGAAGGGGTTTCCCGGGCCGTGAACCAATGCCTCCTGAAGGTCCTGAACAAAGATCCGAAACTGCGTTTTGCCAGTTGCGCGGAGTTCGCGAATGAACTGGAAGGCGCTTTCGGGAAGACCGGCGGAGAAAAGCTTTCCGTCCGCGGCGCTGACGTTCGCGACTTTTCCGCTTACACCCTCGTCAGCAAAGCGGCGCAGGAGGAGCCGTCGGGCAAGACCGTGAAGGTCAGTGCCCCGGAAAAGCCCCTGACCGTAGCTGAACAGCACCGCAAAGCGGCGGAGCAGGGCGACGCGAACGCGCAATACGACCTCGCGGAATGTTACTACTACGGCAACAACGGCGTCAGAAAGATTGTTTCCGAGGCCGTGAAATGGTATCGGAAGGCCGCGGAGCAGGGACACCTCGATGCCGCGTACAGCCTCGGCTATTGCTACTATGACGGACAGGGCGTCGCAAAAGACTATGCCCAGGCCGTGAAATGGTTCCGAAAGGCCGCGGATCAGGGCCATGCCAAGGCCCAGTACTTCCTCGGGCACTGCCGTTTCTACGGCTGGGGCATTGACGAAGACCTCGCGGAAGCCGTGAAATGGTACCGGAAAGCCGCGGATCAGGGCCATGCCGATGCTCAGAGCAAGCTCAAAACAAAAATCGTCGAACTCTTCCTGAATGCCCAAAAAGGCGATCCCGACGTCCAGTACAGGCTTGGGCTTGCCCGCGAGAACGGCGACGGCATTGCGAAGAACATGTCCGAGGCGGTGAAATGGTACCGGAAGGCCGCGGAACAGGGCCATGCCGTCGGGCAGCGCTGTCTCGGCATCTGCTGCGAGTACGGAAAAGGCGTTCAGAAGGACATGGCCGAAGCTCTGAAATGGTATCGGAAAGCCGCGGATCAGGGCGATGCGGACGCGCTGAACGGTTTGGGCATTTGCTACGAATACGGAAAAGGCGTTGGAAAAGACATGGCCGAAGCCGCGAAATGGTATCGCAAGTCCGCCGAACTGGGATATGCCCCGGCACAAAGCAATCTCGGCCGCTGCTGTTACAATGGATGGGGCGTGGAAAAGGATTTCGCCGAGGCGGTGAAGTGGTATCGCAAAGCCGCGGAACAGGGAATCGCAAATGCGCGATACGGTCTGGGCTTATGCTATGAAAGCGGAAACGGCGTTGAAAAGAACATCGCCGAAGCCGTTAAATGGTATAGCCTGGCCGCCGAACAGAGGATCGCCGAAGCGCAGCGCAGACTCGGCGACTGCTATTATTACGGCGGTGAGGTTGGCATTGTGAAAAATTACTCCGCCGCGGCGAAATGGTACCGGAAAGCCGCGGATCAGGGGGTCGCCGATGCCGCCATGCACAACAATCTCGGCGATTGCTATTATTACGCCGGGAACGGCCTGGAAAAAGACTACGCGGAAGCTGTGAAATGGTATCGCCTGGCCGCAAATCAGGGAGTCTCCGAGGCGCAATGCAAACTCGGCGACTGCTATGGGCTCGGAAAAGGCGTTCCGGAAAACAAGGTGGAATCGGCGAAATGGTATCTCAAGGCCGCAGAGCAGGGGATTGCCGAAGCGCAAAACGCCCTCGGGAGCTACTATTTCTACGGCGATGGCGTGGAGAAAAGCTTCACCGAAGCGGTGAAATGGTATCGCCTGGCTGCAAATCAGGGAAATGTCCATGCGCAATTCGGTCTCGGCTACTGTTATGAAATGGGGACCGGCGTGGTGAAGAACAGGAAAGAGGCCCTGAAATGGTATCGCCTTGCCGCGGATCAGGGAAACCCCAATGCGGCAAAACAGTTCAGAAAACTGAAATCGAATCGCGTATGGCGCGTGGCAAAATGGGTATTGCTGTTCCTGCTGATCCTGTTTGTGGTGCGCCGCTGCGGCGGTTCCTGACGATCACGGAGAGAACGAAACCCCGTTTTCAGCGGAAAAGCCGAGTGAAACGAACCGGAAAGAGCTCGAAAATATCGGACGACAAAAAACAACGACCTTTATCATAACCAGCAACAAAAACACATTCCAACAAGGAGACAGAACATGTTCGAGTACTTCTTCTCAAAACCCTGCACGGCATTTGTCGGAGAAAACGGACGAGCCCTTTCCGCAGATGCGCTCGAAGCCGCCAAGGCTGCGATGTATGCGGCGGAAAGCGCCAACTTCAAGGTCTGGAGCGACCGCAACGGATTTGTTTTTAAGCGCGAGCGCAAGCTCTTCGCTCCCGCGATCCAGCTGACGGACGCCGCCGGCAATCCGGTGCGCGTGTGCGGACGCAGGGTCAGCAACAAGGCCAAGTTCTGCAGCAAATGCGGCGCGCCCGCGCCCGGCGGCGAATGGCGTTGCGGCGGTTGCGGGAAGCTCATCCCGAAAGATGCCCAGACGTGCCCCCACTGCGGCAAACAGCAGAACATCAATCTCCGCGTCGACCTCTCAAACGGCATGTGGAAAAAGCCGGAGGACGTGTTTGCCGAACGCTTTGAGTTCCCGGATGTCACCCCGCTGCTCGGAAAAGGGCTCAATGTCCAGGAAAACCAGTGCGCCATCCTGCTGCAGGGCGGCGCCGTGACCGAGATCCTTTCCCCGGGGTTCCATGAGCTTTTCCAGCAGGACGCCGCCGATGCCGGAAACAAGAGCCTCGTCATGGTCGACAATTCCGAGTTCACGTTGTCCGTCGGCGTGGAAAATGTCCTCACCAGCGACGACCTCGCCGCCGACCTGCACCTGGTGCTGGCGCTCCGCTTCTCGCCGGAGAATGCCAAGGAATTCATGTGCAATCTGATGGGCAACAGCCTGCTGCTGCACGACGACAACGTTTCGGCGTCCGTCGGCTACGACGAAGTCTCCCGCACGATCACGCAGACCGTGGATGCCGCGGCGCGGAATTTCTGCAATACGTACAAAGTCGAGGACCTGTTCCGGGATGCCGACATCCGCCTGAACCTCGAAAAGCAGATCGAACAGGCTTTGATCCGCAACATCGGAGCCATGGGACTGAAGTTCCTGCGCCTCAAGGAAGCGGATTTCGATTCGGAAGTCTTCACGCAGCTCCGTGAAAAGTCCGGCAAGATCGAGGTGCAGCGCCGCGAAATCGAGTTCATGATGCGCGTCAACGAGCTCGCCAACGAGGCTGCCAAGAACGAGGCGCTGGGCGAACACGATCTCGAAGAATACATTTCCAAGCTCGCCCAGGACAAAAAGATCAACGAGGAACTCCGCAACCAGGAGCTGGAGCACCTTCGCATCGAATGGCAGCGGAAAAAAGAGACGGAAGCCGCCGAAGCCGGCATGGCGATGGAGATGCGCCGGGAAGAACACAAGGAAGACCTGGAGGACCTGCACCACAACCGCGAACTGGACCGCAGGATCCGGGACCAGAAGAGCTCCGTCGAATACATGCAGCTTGAAGTTCAGATCCAGGACATCAAGCTCGGAATCGAAAAGAAAAAAGCCGAGAACGAAGCGCAGATCCAGGACATCAAGCTCGAGAGTGAAAAGAAAAAGGTCGCCGCCGAACAGGAGTCCGCTGCCGCCTGGCTGAAGATCAAACAGCAGAAGGAAGAGTTCAACCAGAAACAGAAGATCGATATGATCAACGCGGCCAAGGGCGCCGACATCAGTGCGCTCCTGATGGCCGAAGACGATCCCGAAAAGCGCGCTCAGCTGCTTCAGCTCTATGAACAGCAGATGCAGACGAAGATGACGCCCGAACTTCTGCTTGCCGCCGCCGCCGCGCGCGGCAATCCCGCGGCCGCGGAGGCCCTGAGCAAGATGAACGGCGCGCAGCTGGAGGCGATCGAACGCTCCAAGCAGGAAAACAAGGAAGTCTTCCAGCAGATGCTTCAGATGAACGAGCGGATGTTCACCTCGTCCCTGGACAGCCTTTCCAAGGCCAATGTCCCGCCCAGCTCCACCACCCAGATCATCAAGTGACGGAGACGGTTCAATGTCAGAGATCAAATGTCCACAATGCGGCACACTTGCCGAGTACATTCCGGGCGAAGCCGAGTTCTGCCCGGAATGCTGTGCGGAATTGAAGCCGCCCGAGAGTTCGGACAAGAAGGAGGTCTTCTCCACTTTGGACATGTCGTCGCTGCTTTCCAAAGTGGCGGACGCCAACCGGATGATCCCCGATTCGCCGGAAGGATCGCATCCGTCTCCCCTCGACAGGACCGCGAAGCCGGTCCGGCTCGAGACTGCGCCTCCGTCCGCCGGAACCAATCTGCCGTATCTTGACGCCGACTACAACGTGAACCTGTTTTTCATAAAAGGTTCGTCGGGCGTGATCCGGATGCATCTGATCCCGCGCAGCGATCTGCTGAAGGGGGCCGTGGTCTTCATGGAGACCATGGCCGGGACGGAGCGCATCCATCGGGAGGCCCATGTGACCGAAACGCTGCAGAGCGGCGTGCCGGTCGAAGTCCGTCTGGCATACAGCCCGGAGCAGGTCTCCGGCACGGCGGATTTCGTCTTTTATATCGGCTGTGTCCTCGAGACGGAGACAAAATACTATCAGTTCTCCGTCCAGCACACGATCTACGACCCCGAACCTTCGACCACGCAGAGCCAGATCATCATCAACGAGAACCAGACGTTCCAGGCGCGCGAGGCGGGAGATATCAAGTACAGCAACAATCTCGGCAATCTCGTGCGCGACATCACCAGCAAAACCCCGACGATGCACGAGCTGATCGAACGCCTGAAGAACCTGCCGGAGTCGTTTGTTCGCCAGAACCTGCGCGAGACGACCTGGCGGCCGGAAAAAGGGGTCGTCCGGGGCAATCCCTATCTGGAGAACCGCCTGGTCTTGGAGTGGAACGGCAGGCGCATGCTGCTTTTCGGCGGGAAGCGCCTGATGTCGCTCGGGCGTTCGTCGAGCTGCGATCTCGTCGTGCGCACCAGGGGCAACGGTTCGCTCGGGCCGCAGGATTATCCGAACAACACGGTGAGCCGGGTCCATTCGGAGCTTCAGTACAACGGGGATTCCGTTCAGCTTTTCGACAAGAGCCGGCACGGCACTTACATCAACAACTGCAACCTCGCCGGCGGTGACATCACGCTCCCGGACAGCGCCGACATGGAATTCGGCGACATCTACTGGCACATGGACCTTCAGACCTGCCGCATGCGGCAGTCCCATGTGATCTGCCAGACCTGCGTTGCCAATTCCATCAGGTCCCTGACCTTCGTACGCAAGGACCATGAACCGGAATGCTATCTGCTGGTCTGGCAGTGCTGCGAGCTCGGCAGGCTCTTCCCCGACCTCGCGGACTGGGTCGTGTTCTTCCGCGACAATGCATTCTTCATCCGGACGCCGGACCAGAATTTCAACTATCTGCGGCCCGGAAGCGCGTTCAACGTCAACCGCCAGGAGATCAGGATCGATTATTTCCATTGAGGTCCGACCGAAGGCTTGAACCATGGACACATACAACGAGACACCCCGGGAACGGGACCTGAATCCCGATCCGGACCGGACCATGCCCGGCAGCCGCCGGCCGGATGCGGCTTCCGCGGGCATGGGCACACCCGGCGGGGGCGATGCGCCGTCCGATCTGGACCGGACGATGCCGAATATGCGCGTCCGCCGGGAACAGGGCGAACTCGCTGTCGGGGACGTCGTGCTCGGGCGCTACGAGCTTCTGGAAAAGCTCGGGTCCGGGGCGATGGGCGTGGTCTACCAATGCCGCGACCGGGTGTCGCGGGTCGAATTCGCCCTGAAGATGGTCCCGCCCGAACTCGTGCGCGACGCCGAGGCCATGGAAAGCATCCTCGAGAACTTCCAGCTCGTTCAGGGGCTGAGCCACCCGAACATCGCCAACGTGAAGTTCCTCGAACGCGACGAGTACGGCGCGTATTTCCTCGTCATGGAGTACGCCCCGGGGGAAAGCCTCTCCCAATGGATCAGGCGCAAGTGGAAGACCGGCCGCCCCGAACCGGGCGAAGCCGCGGACATCGTGAAGCAGATCGCCGCCGCGCTGGACTACGCGCACGGCATGGGGGTCCTTCACCGGGACGTGAAGCCCGCGAACGTGATGGTGAGCGGAACCGGACGGGTCAAGGTCCTTGATTTCGGCCTGGCGTCGAAGGTCCGTTCTTCCATGTCGATGCTGTCGGTCGACGAGGAGACCGCGAGCGGCACGCCGCATTATCTGGCGCCGGAACAGTTCAGGGGAAAGCGCCCCCGTCCCGCGTCGGACCAGTACGCGCTCGGCGTGCTGACCTACCAGATGCTTTCGGGGGAACTCCCGTACGACGCCGAATCGCTGGACGTGCTTCGTTCCGCGGTGCTGAACGAGGACCCGGATCCCGTAGACGGCATATCTCCGGCGGCGAACGAATGTCTTCGGAAAGCCCTGGACAAAGACCCGAAAGTCCGTTTCGCAAGCTGTTCGGAGTTTGCCGATGCGCTCGAAAAGGCGCTGGCTGAGCCCGTCGCCCCGAAAAAGGAAGTCCCGCCGCCTCCGCCGCCGGTCAAGCCTCAGGTTCAATCTGCGCAACCGCCGCCTCCGCCGCAAGCACCGCCGAGGGCTCCGGCTGCAAAAACCCCGCCCGCGCATCCCGCCCGCACGAGCAGGCTCGTGAGCGAAACGGGCATACAGCCGCCCGTCTCCCGTCCGGCGCAGAGCGGGTCGTCCCCGTCGGCCGCGCCCCGAAACGCTTCCTCCGTCTCCTGTTCGCCGCGGGGCGCACAGTCCGATTCCGGCGGGAAAAGGAAACACGGCAAACACATGTGGATCGTGTTCGTGGCGCTGTTTGTGCTGGCGCGCTTCGTATATGGCGTCATTCACGACGGGGACCGGGAACAGAGCGAAACTGCCTCGCATTCCGGCGGCACGGAGCAACGCGTACAGATCCCGGCCGGGGACAAGACCATCGCTCTTCCCGGCGGCACGGAGCAACGCGTACAGATCCCGGCCGGGGACAAGACCATCGCTCTTCCCGGGAACGTGAAACTTGAAATGATGGAGGTCGAGGCGGGTTCGTTCGAGATGAGCGCGAAGGACGGGGAGAACTACGGTGACGAAGTGGCTCACAGGGCGACGCTGACGAAGGCTTTCTACATCGGCCGGACGGAGGTGACGCAGGCACAGTGGCGTGCTGTAATGGGGTCGAATCCGTCATATTTCAAAGGGGACGACCTTCCTGTGGAGCAGGTATCGTGGAACGACGCGATGGAGTTCTGCGGGAAGCTGAACGATTCGGGCAAGGCTCCGAGCGGGTGGAAGTTCACGCTTCCGACGGAAACGCAGTGGGAGTACGCGGCACGGGGAGGAAAGAAGAGCAAAGGGTACAAGTACAGCGGAAGCGACAGCATCGGCGAGGTGGCGTGGTATGATGAGAACTTCGGGGGCAAGACGCATCCTGTTGGGCGGAAGACGGCGAACGAGCTGGGTTTGTACGACATGAGCGGGAATGTGTGGGAATGGTGTCTGGACGACTGGAACAGCGACAGCGGCAGACAGAAGGCGGAGTTTACGCGAGGCAACGACCGGGGTGGCTCGAGACGCGTGCGCCGGGGCGGCAGCTGGATCAACTTCGCCAGGGACTGCCGTTCCGCGTCCCGGATCAACTACGATCCCGGCGACGGGCTCGGCATCCTCGGCTTCCGCGTCGCCCTTGTCCCAGTTCAATGACAGGACATTCGTTACTTCCTTGAGTGGGGGGAGCGGAGCGGGGGGAAACGCACGGAGCGCGATGGAGCGGAGCGAACGCAAGCGAAGCCGCGCCCGGGCGAAGGCGGAGCCGCCCGGCGCAGGGGGAGCGAGCGCGGAGCGGAGAAAACCGCCGAAGGCGGTCGTTTTAAAAAAAGGAAATGCCGCTTTCCTTCAGCATCCGTTTCCTCGGCTTCCGCGTCGCGCTCGTCCCCGAGTCCTACTGACCGGCAGAACGCCGTTTTCCCCTCGGCTGACGCTGAACGGGGAAGAAAAACAGGTCTTACAGGACCTGTTTTGCCGCACGAAAGGAACGGGCGGGGGGATGCGTTCGCGTCCGCAGGGGAGCGCACATTCGCGCCCCTGTCCGGCGGGAGCGAGGGTCATTTGTTCCGCATGTGCTTCACGAGCCAGGCGTCTCGGAGTTCCTTGCCGCGTGCGAATTCGCGCTGGAATGCGTCGTAGTCGCCGGAGGCAATCTCCTCGCGGAGGACGTCGAGCTTCTTCTGAAAATTGTCGAGGGCTGTGAGGATCGCGGGGGTGTTGAACTCGATGATCTCGCGCCACATGACGGGATTGCTGGAGGCGATGCGGCTGGTGTCGCGGAAGCCGCCGGCGCAGCCCGCGTCGCGGAGCATCTTCTCGCGCGGGTCCTCGCTGCCGAGTATGGTGAGGGCGAGCGCGGATGCCACGATGTGCTGCACGTGGCTGGTGTGCGCGACCAGGTCGTCGTGTTCCTTCGGGTCGATGCGGATGACGTTCGTCTTCACCGCCCGCCAGAACCCGGCGACGGTCTCGACGTCGGCGTCCGAGGCGTTGGAGCCGGGGCAGAGGAAGACGTCCGCGCCGCGGAACATCGTGGGGAACGCGTGAATGTGCCCGGAGTATTCGGTGCCTGCCATCGGGTGCCCGCCCACGAACACGACGCCGCGGGGCACGACGGTGCGTTCAGCCACGTTCAGGATCGCGCCCTTCACGCTGCCCATGTCGGTCACGACGGAGCCGGGGCGCCAGAGGTGCGCGTAGTCCGTGAGGTATCGGACGATGACGGGGAGCGGGAGCGCCAGGAACGTGACGTCGGCCTGCGGGATGACCTCGGCGGGGTCGGCCGAGACGAAGTCGGCGGCATGCTCGGAAAGCGCCCATTCGCGTGCGGCGGGATTGCGCGTGCAGCAGAGACGTCGGATGCCCGGGAGTCCGTCGAGCGCGAGGCCGAAGGAAGCTCCGAGGAGTCCGAACCCGATGATGGCGACGTTTTTCATGCGCGGGGCGTCATTCGTCGGCATAGCGGACGATGCAGGCGAGGATCTCGAGGGTGTCGGTGCCATCGCAGGCGACGGAATGCCCCTCGCCGGACCGCGTGATGACGGAATCGCCGGGCGACGCGATGACTTCGGTGCCGTTGTCGTCGATCAGGGCCTGCCCCGCGAGGATGTAGAAGATCTCCTCCTCGTTTTCGTGAACGTGCCAGCCGATGGAGCAGCCGGGGCGGAGGACGAGGCGGGAATACATGCGCGTCGGGGAGCCCATCTCCGTTCCGGGTTCCCAGATGTGTTCGACTGTGACGGAGCCGTCGCCGCCCCGCATGGCGGTTCGGACCTCGGACGAGAAGGCGTTATGCGGTTTGAACATGTGGGGGGATCCTTCCATGCTGTGCGTTCGTGTTGAGAGAAAACCCGGGTAAAACTATAGCACGGAAACGGGGGGATTCCAAATGGAAAACGAAAAAAAAGCGCGAAAGACGCAAAAAAGAAGGCAAAAAAACGCGGAATCGCTTGAAACTTGCGTTTTGCGTGATAGATTATTATGATAACGGCATCCAAACCGTTATGCCTCAGTCGATACAAACAAGCCCGGATCGAAAGGAATCCTGCCATGTTCAAACATATTGCCGCCGTTGCAGCCGCCATGCTCGTCTCCCTCACGGCTTTTGCCGGAAAACCCTATCCCGTCCTCGTTTGCGACGACCTCACGCTCCCTGTCTCCGGGGACCAGCAGGACAACCGCACCGCCTCGCTGCTGATCGAGTACCTGAAGTCCGAACTCGCCACCCACTCGCAGATCACGCTCTGCGATGCCCAGGCTGTCGAGAAGGCCTTAAAGGAGTTCCGCATCAAGCACAAACTCGGCACCAGCCTCACCGAAGACGAGATCAAGGAAGTCCTGTCCTATGCAAAGGGCGATTATCTGGCGTTCCTCACCATCATCCCGGACGGCGATACGAAAAACGTCCGCGTGACCGTGTACGACAAGAACGGCAAGAAGTACGATCCGCTGTCCGTGCCCATCGCCTCCATCCGTGAAAGCGATCTGCCCGCGGTCATCCTCGCCACCGGCGTGGCGCGCCTCATCCGCGGCGAAAACCCCGTGGACCGCCTCTCGCTCGAACGCGAAAAGAAGCTCATGGAGGAAAACGCCGAGGACCGAGCCCGCGAAGCGGCCGAAAACAAGGAACGCGCCGAGGCCCGCGCCCGCGAGATCAAGCTCCGCGAAGAAGCCGCCAGGAAGGCTTACGAGGAAATGACGAAACCCGAAGGGAACTGAGCGGGAGCCCCGTTCGTTTCCCTTCGCCGTTCCTTCATGGATAAGATCATTCTCCGGGGGCTGCCCGTCCGATGCGTCGTCGGGACGCTTCCCGAGGAGCGCATGTCGCCCCAGGCTCTTTTCTTCGACCTCGAACTGTACGGGGATTTCTCCCGTGCGGGCGCAAGCGACGACCTCGCCGACGCGGTCGATTACACGGCGGTCGAGCGCTCCGTGAAGGAATTTGCCGCCGCGACCTCCTTTTTCCTGCTCGAACGTCTCGCGTATGCCTGCGCCGGGGATCTCCTGGCTCGGTTTCCCCTGCTGGAACGGGTCACGCTCGGGATCCGCAAGCCGGCCGCTCCGGTGGAATCGGAGTCCGTCGCACTTGAGATCACGCTCGAACGCACCTGATTTTCACCTCATTGCCCTAAAAAGACGAACTCCGCACGGCCACAAAGCCATGCGGAGTTGCTTGTTTCCGGAAAAAGAGCGGTTCACCTCGGCGGAACCCGGTCCCGGCGGCCGCATGAGCGCGGCGTCACTTGTCGATGTCAAGCGTTATGGGGAAAACGGCGGCCTGAGGCGGCGCGGGGACCACCTTCATCATCTTGTCCGCGAGCAGGCTCGTGACCGCGGAATCGATCGCGGAGACCCCTGATTTCCGGACGATGACGGCTTTCGTGACTCGGCCGTCCTTCTCGATGGTAAGCTGAACTTCCGGCCAGTTCGAGATGCTGTTTTTGTTGAACTCGGTCTCGGACGGGGAATACCTGTCCCAATGGGGCTTGATGTAGTCGTTCAGGGCGATGAGGTACTTGCGCATGGCGGCATTGGCCTGGATGCCTGCCTGTCCGGGGGTCTGCGTGCCGTAAGTGCCCGGCTTCGTCCCTCCGGCCGCCGCATTCTGAAGCTCCTTCAAGGCGTCGGCCCTGGCTTTCGCGTCGGCTCTCGCTTTCGCGTCGGCCGCCGCCTGCGCCCTGGTTTCGGCGTCGATCTCAGCCTGCGTTTTGGCGGGTTTCGTGGTGACTTTGATCTGATCCGCCGTCAGATACTTGGGCTTGGGCGGATCCTTTTTCGGTTCGACTTTCGGGGTATCCTTCTTCGGCTCGACCTTGGGCGGATCCTTTTTCGGTTCGACCTTCGGGGTATCCTTCTTCGGCTCGACCTTGGGCGGATCCTTTTTCGGTTCGACCTTCGGGGTATCCTTCTTCGGCTCGACCCTGGGCTCGATCCTGGGCTCGATTTTCGGTTCGACCGTCGGCTGTGCCGGAGCCGGATCATTGACCGGAGCCGGAGCCGCTTCGGCTGGCTGTCCGGCATCCGGGGAGTCTCCGAAAGGCAGTTCGAGTCCGACCTTCATGACGACGAGCGGCGGCTCGCGGAGTTCGGTATGATTCGTGAGCAGGAAAATAATGAGGGGGACGACAATGATCCCGGCGTGAAACAGAAAGACGGCGAAAAAGATCGCCTGAGTCCGCTTCAGATCGAAGTAGGGGTCCTGGACAGTGGCGCTCATTGTTTTTTCTCCTCCTGCATCAGAAGACTGACGTTTTTGAACCCGGCCGCGCGGACGAGCTTCATGACATCCACGAGGCCGCCGTAGTTGAGCTCCTTATCGCCTCTCAGGAAAACGGGGATGCTTTCCCCCTTCTCCGCGTGAAGTTCATTAAGCCGGACCTGAAGCGCCTCTTCGGAAATCTGCTCGTTGTTGAGGAAGATGGTCTTGTCCTCCGTGACGTTGATGAGGATGGTGGAGTCGAGGCTGGAATCCTGCGAGATGGCGTCGGCGTTCATTTCCGGGGGCGTGACATCGACGGAATACTCCAGGAGCGGCGCGGTGATCATGAAGATGATGAGCAGAAAAAAGAGCGTGTCGATCAGATTCGTGAGATTGATCTGATCGTAGGCTGTGACGGGGAATCTTCTGCGTGCGGACATGAGCGGACTCCGTTACTGCATGTTTTCCTCTGAGGCGTGGTAGGAATCAAGCTGCTCGATCTTGAACTTGGCATAGACTTCGTCGACGAAATTGTCGAGGTGGACCGTGAAATTCTTGATCTTGGAGGCGATGATGTTGTATCCGACCATGGAGGGGAGTGCCACGAAAAGCGCTATGACGGTGGTGAGGAGCGCGCCGGAAACGCCTGGCGCGAGGGTCTTGATGTCGGCCTTCCCCTCCTGGGCAAGGCGCGTGAAGGCGACGGTGATGCCCCAGACCGTGCCGAAAAGCCCGAGGAACGGACTGCCGCTGACGGCGGTGGCCAGGACCATGGTGCGTTTTTCTAGGATGACGAGCTGATCTTCCACCGCCAGGTTCATGGCGGAACGCATCACTTCGAGTTCGTCGTCGGTCATGGCCCGGCGTCCGCCCGTGGGCAGTTCGAGGTGGAACGAGGCGATGCGTTCGCAGGCGGCGAGGTAGACGGCGGCTGCCGGCGAGTTGTTGTCCGCAGCTTTGTCCTTCAGCCCGAGCGGGTTGCGTTTTTCGCGGAACGCACGCAGGAATTTCTGGCTGTCTTTCATGGTCTTGGACAGGGAAACGCCCTTTTCGATCATGATGACCCAGACGACGATGGACGCGATGAAAAGGATGACGCAGATGGCCTGGCCGACGAAATCGCTGTGCGAGAAAGCGTAAACGAAGCCGCCGGATGCGAAAACGGGAGAAAAGGACGGGACTATGCTGGAAAACATGGGCTATGACCTCATTTTCGGGAAAAAATCTTAAAAACTTTATAAAATACTTTGCGAAGACCGATTTTTCAATGTATATTGTATCGGTTTTTCTGTTTTTTTCGCATTTTTTCCAGAAGGAGTCCCAGAATATGGCTAAGCCATTCCCGATCCTCGGTTTCGACGTCGGCGGCACGAAGGTGGCCGTCTCTCTTGTCCTCAGCGATGGCACGCTCGTTTCGTCCATCCGCGTCCCGAACAAGGAACGCGAGCCGGACGACGTTCTCCCCGCGATGGTCGCCGCAGGCAAGTCCCTGCTCGCGGACGCCGGCCTGACCCGGGAGGACCTGAAGGCCGTGGGCGTCTGCACGCCGTCGCCGCTCGACTTCAAGAAGGGCATCGTGATGGCGCCTTCCAACCTCAAAAAATGGAAGTACGTCCCCATCCGCGATTATCTCGCGGAGGCGTTCGGCGTCCGGGCTTTCTTCGACAACGACTCCAACGCGTCCGGCCTGGCCGAATGGCTGTTCGGTTCGGGCATCGGCGCGCAGGACATGCTGTACATTTCCATCAGCACGGGCATCGGCGCGGGCGTCATCGCGAACGGCCGCCTCGTGCGCGGCGCCACCTGCGACGCCGGCGAAGTCGGCCACATGGTCCTAGACGCGAACGGCCCGCTCTGCAACTGCGGAATGCGCGGCTGCTGGGAGGCGTTCTCCGGCGGACGCGCCATCGCCCAGCGTATCCAGCGCGAGCTCGCAAACAGTCCGAACAGCTTCATGGTCCAGCTTGCAGGCGGCGTCGTTGAAGACATCGACATGAAGACGCTGTCCGATGCAGTCGAGGCGAACGACCACTATGCCTGCGGGATCTGGGACGAAATGATGGAGCGCCATGCCCAGGCCATCGGGATGCTTCACAATATCTTCAATCCCTCGATCATCGCCCTCGGCACCATCGCCATCCAGTGCGGCGACCTTTTCATGAAGCCGCTGGCGGAACGCGTCAAAAAATACGGCTGGAAGCAGCCCCGCGAGGCGTGCACCATCGTGCCCGGCAAGCTCGGTTCCAAGCTCGGCGAATATGCCGGCGCAGCCGTGGCTCTCTACGCGCTCCACGAGATCGGCGAATGGGAGCTGCCCTGGCAAACCAACTGAACAGGCGCCGTTCCAGCAGGGAACCCGTTGCACGGAATCCGGACAATGAGCAGAATCAACATCAAAAAATACTATTCGACCAGACGGAAACGCGATGTCGTGACCGGGACGGCCATCTTTTTCTTCGCCGCGCTGATTATCTTCCAGCTTTACATCACGATCGTTTTCCCGCTTCAGCTCCGTCATCAGAATCTCCTGATCGCCGAAATGGAACGGGATGAAATGTTCGCGCAGGTCGACCGCATCCGCGAACTCATCCGCCGCACGAAGGGGGACGATGACGCCCAGAAAGGCGAGATCAAGCTCGTGACGGGCGTCATGGACCAGTTTGCTCTTCATGTGCGTGAAAACGGCAAGGACATGTCGCCGGAACAGGTGGCGGAACTGCGGAACGTGATGTCGCGCTTCGAAAACATCGCCAATGCCTGGCAAAAGGAAAAGAAACTGACGCCGGAGCAGATCAAGGCCCTTCAAAGCAATTTGTCGGACTTCGATCCGAAGATCACGACCGAAAAGAAAGAACCGAAATACCACATCCTTCAGGATGAGCTCGACACCGCGTCCTACGCCAGGACGATCGAAACCGAAATCATGAACTCACGCTACTGAGATATCCTATGCTTCCTCCCATTTCCCAAGACCGGTTCGGCGTGCTTGTCGGAGCGTCCCGCCCGCTCCGCATCGCCGTCCTCGGCGACCTCATGCTCGACACCTACATTTCCGGCACCGCCTCCCGGCTTTCCCAGGAGGCGCCCGTGCCCGTGCTCCGCGTTCGCAACAAGAGCATCCGTCTCGGCGGCGCGGCGAACGTGATGCGCAACCTGAAGGCTCTTTCTCCCGAGGCGAAGATCTTCGCGTTCGGCATCGTGGGCGTGGACGAGCCCGGAGAAAAACTCCGCGCCCTGCTCGCCGGAGCCCGCATCAACACCAACGGCATCGTGGGCGTCCCGGGCCGCGTCACCATCGAAAAACAGCGCGTCATTGCCGGAAACCAGCAGATCGTCCGCATGGATTTCGAGGAGACCGCGCCTGTCGATACCGAGATCCGCGACCGTCTTATCGAGACCCTGACCAAGAAGATCCGCATGCACGAGCTCGACGCCGTCGTCATCGAGGACTACGCCAAAGGCCTCATCGGGCAGGAAATGCTCGACGCCATCGTCTCGACCGCCGCAAACGAGGGCATTTTCACCTCGCTCGATCCGCATCCCGGCAATCCCGTCCGGACCCGGGGGATCTCCCTCATGACCCCGAACCGGTCCGAAGCTTTTGCGCTGGCCGGCGTGTACTGCACCGACCCCGCCGCCGACCCGGCGAAAGACGCCGCGCTTCAGGAAGTCGCGGCGAAGATCCGCAAGGATTGGAACCCGGACATCCTGCTTGTCACGCTCGGCCATCAGGGCATGGCGCTGTATTCGGAGAAAGAGCCGCGCGGATTCGTGATCCCGACCATCGCCCGCGAGGTCTTCGACGTCTCCGGCGCAGGCGACACGGTCATTTCCGCCTTCACGCTGTTCCATGCCGCGGGCGCGACCGACCGGGAGGCCGCCGTCATCTCCAACCAGGCCGCGGGCATCGTCGTCGGAAAGGCCGGCACGGCCACCACCGATCCGGCCGAGATCGCCGCCTCGTTCAAATACGGGGTAGAGACGGACCATGTCTGAACCGGTCGACGGCAAAAGCCCGGTCCGGTCCGTGATCCTGGCTTCGGCCTCGCCCCGCCGGGCCGCGTTGCTGCGCGAGGCGGGTCCGGACTTCGCCTCGATGCGCATCATGACCTCCGCCGCCGAGGAGGGCGCGGACCCGCTGGAAAATGCGCGGTTGAAGGCGGAAGCAGTGGCCGCACTGGAACCGCGGGCGCTTGTCATCGGCGCGGACACTGTGATCCGGTTCGGCGGGGAGACGATCGGCAAGCCCGCCGACCTGGACGATGCCCGAAGGACCCTCTCGAAACTTTCCGGCCATACCCATGACGTCGTGACGGGCGTCTGTGTCCGCTGCCTTGAAAACGATCTGCTCGTGCGGTTCGAGGAAATCACGCATGTGACTTTCCGCACCCTCACGCAGGAAGCGATCGAAGCCTACATCGCGGCGGTCAACGTGCTGGACAAGGCCGGAGCCTACGCCATCCAGGAGCACGGCGATGACATCATCGAGGGCATCGAAGGCTCCCTTACGAAAGTGATTGGCCTTCCCGTGGACCGCCTGAAGGAAACGATCCATTATCTGCTGGGGCTTTCCTGACCTCCCCACTCGCGCCTTCATGCGGCTGAAGTCCGCATCTCTCCGCATCGCCCTGCTGCCGCT